>OBYV01000019.1_pt1 | contig 176114 bp, 143 predicted proteins | sample 1476851 | NCBI WGS metagenome assembly OBYV01 (sample SAMEA2580223, study PRJEB22360) | human gut metagenome | biome: human gut; feature: human-associated habitat; material: faeces | place: Denmark | collected 2008/2010
AATATCCACACCAGTTTAGCGGCGGTTTTCTGCGTACCGTTGCCGCCAATGCACACAATACAGTCCAGCCCCAGTTCTTTGACGTTCTTCTCTATCAAAGCAGGTTTATCCACATCGGACACCACTCCATGCTTCTTGAACGGCTTTTCGCGGGAGGTTCCCAGCATTGTACCGCCCAGGTTCAGCAATCCCGACAAGGACTTATCCGTAAACGACTCCACATCTTTTGTCAATAATCCTTGAAAGCCGCTATGAATACCTATCACCTCCATTCCATAGTGGTTGATAGCGGTTTTGCATACGCCACGAATAGTCGCATTGATACCGGGACAGTCCCCTCCTGAAGTCAAAATACCGATTCTCATAATGTTTTAGTTTAAATTACGGTTCTTTTCTCCTATACGGACGTAAAGATAGAAAAAAAAGAGAAAAAAGATAGAGATGCCGATAAATAAGATTACTTTTGCGCATTAAATACAGATTTCAATAAGAACGATGAATATTACAAAATTTCTGAACAAAGTATACTTCGCCCCCCGCCTGAAAGAAATCGAACGATACACCGACCATGCAAGCGAACTGCAGGCAGGCGTCATGCACCGCCTGATACGTATGGCCGCCAATACGGAATGGGGCAAGAAATACGATTACGCTTCCATCCGTACTTATGAAGATTTCAAGAAACGTCTTCCCATACAAACCTACGAAGAGATCAAGCCTTACGTAGCCCGTCTGCGGGCCGGCGAGCAGAACCTGCTATGGCCCTCGGAAATACGCTGGTTTGCCAAGTCTTCGGGAACAACCAATGATAAAAGCAAATTCCTGCCGGTCAGCAAAGAGTCCCTGCAGGACACCCACTATCAGGGCGGCAAAGACGCCGTCGCCATCTATCTGGGGCAGAACCCGGAAAGCCGCTTCTTCTCAGGGAAAGGCCTCATTCTCGGCGGCAGCCACAGCCCGAACCTGAATTCCAACCACAGTCTGGTGGGCGATTTATCCGCCATACTGATACAGAATGTACACCCGCTGGTGAATTACATCCGCGTGCCGAGCAAGAAGATCGCCCTGATGAGTGATTTTGAGTCCAAGATGGAAGCAATAGCCAACAGCACGCTCCACACCAATGTCACCAACCTCTCGGGAGTGCCCTCCTGGATGCTGGTGCTCATCAAACACATACTGGAGAAAACCGGCAAGCAGTCGCTGGAAGAAGTATGGCCCAATCTGGAAGTATTCTTCCATGGCGGAGTAGCTTTCACTCCTTACCGGGAGCAATATAAGCAAATCATCAAAAGTTCCAAGATGCATTATGTGGAAACGTACAATGCATCCGAAGGCTATTTCGGCACGCAAAACGACCCGAACGACCCTGCCATGCTGCTGATGATTGACTACGGCATCTTCTATGAATTCATTCCTCTGGAAGATGTCGGCAAGGAGAATCCGCGCATCTGTTGTCTGGAAGAGGTAGAGCTGAACAAGAACTACGCAATGGTCATCTCCACTTCCGCCGGACTATGGCGTTATATGATCGGGGACACAGTGAAGTTCACCGGCAACCGCCCCTACAAATTTGTCATTACCGGCCGCACGAAGCACTTCATCAACGCTTTTGGCGAAGAGCTGATTGTGGAGAATGCCGAGAAAGGCCTGAACAAAGCCTGTGCAGCCACCGGAGCGCAGATCATAGACTATTCCGCGGCTCCTGTCTTTATGGACGAGCACGCCAAATGCCGCCACCAGTGGCTGGTTGAGTTCGCCCGGATGCCGGATAGCCTGGAGAAGTTTGCCAAGATACTGGACGACACCCTCAAAGAAGTAAATTCCGACTATGAGGCCAAACGGCAAAACGACCTGGCCTTACAGCCGTTGGAGATAATCGTGGCCCGCAAGAACCTGTTCCACGACTGGCTGGACAGCAAAGGCAAACTCGGCGGACAGCACAAGGTTCCCCGCCTCAGCAATACAAGAGAGTACATCGAGGAAATGCTGAAACTGAATTTCAAAGAATGATACCACCGCCCAACAGCAAGCCGTCCGCATCATAGAAAGCGGCGGCCTGCCCCGGAGCGATAGCCTCCAAAGGCTCCAGCAACGACACCCTCAGGCATCCGTCCGCCATCAGAGCCACCCTGCAATGGTTCGCCTGCTTGCGATAGCGTATCTTCACGATGACCGTTTCCATGCCCAACACCCGTTGCTCACTGACGAGGTTCCAGTCTTTCAGCAGCATTTCGTCCTTATACAGGGAAGCGAGCGGTGCAAGTACCACCTCGTTCGTCGCTGTCCTGACTTCCTTCACAAATACGGCACGATTGAGATGAATCCCCAGCCCGCGCCGTTGGCCTATCGTATAAAAGGGATACCCCTCGTGGCTGCCCAATATTTCCCCCTTTTCACCGATAAAAAGACCCTTTCCCGGCAACCGCCCCGCAGGGACTTCACGCTTCAGGAAAGAACGGTAATCCAACGGGCAGAAGCATACCCCTATACTGTCCTTCTTGGAGGCGACACGCGCAAACCCACGCCCGGCAGCATAGGCGCGCGCTTCCTCTTTCGTCACATCCCCCATCGGGAGCAACATGCGCTGCAAGATGTCTTGCTTCAATCCCCACAAAAAGAAAGTCTGGTCCTTGTCCCTGTCCGATGCCGGAGCGATATAGCATTGTTCTCCCAAGAGGGCTTTACGCGCATAATGCCCGGTGGAAATCCAATAAATCCCCTTTTCATCGGCTATTCTTGCCAGAAGCGCCCATTTCAGTTCATTGTTGCAGAGCGTGCAGGGGACAGGAGTATGCCCCGCCAGGTATTCATCGATAAAGTAGCGGATGATGCGTTCGCGGAAAAGCTCCCGCGCATCGTATGTAACATGCTCAATGCCCAGCCTCGCAGCCAATGCACGCGCATCGTCCAAATACTCCGTCCTGTCGTCCACCTCGTAAAAACGGAAAGTAACTCCCGTCACCTCATAACCGGCATCCTGCAGTCTCATGGCAGCCACAGAGCTGTCCGTACCGCCGCTCATTCCCAATAACACACGTTCTTTTGACTTCATGCCGCAAAAATAGTATTTCATCCTGAGAAAACCCTATCTTTGCCACCACCAAAAGAAAACATCATGGAAAACTTCAACTACCAATCCGTCCCCTTCCACTACCTGCACTGTCTCAATCCCTCCTGCGCCCGGAGCGCAAGCTGCCTGCGCCATCTCGCCGCACAGCATGTCCCTGCCGAAGTGACACACATCATGGCGGTGAATCCCGCCAACTATCCCGCAGAAGCCGACCGGTGCGCCTACTTCCGCAGCACCGAGAAACAGCGTTATGCCTGGGGCATCAGCAGTCTTTTCGACAACATCCCCTACAAAAAAGCGGTGTATCTGAAGCGGAAGATACACGACCTTTATCCCCGCACCACCTACTACCGTATTCTGCATCAGGAACGCGCACTCTCGCCCGGAGAGCAGGAAGAGATCACCGCACTGTTTCTTCAGACAGGCATCGACGAAGTCCCCGTTTTCGACAGGTACACCGATGAGTACAACTGGGACGAGCAGCACACGCCCAAAGGCAACGCCGCTCTGTAACTTGCTGAGTGGATGAATGGTTGATGTCCCACCGCCGATGGTCATAGTGGGACATCCTTTCAGTCGTATTGGGAACACGTTTCAGTCGTAATGAGAGCCCCGTTCAGTCGTATTGGGAACATGCCTCTCCCGCGGTGGGAACATATCTCTGCACATCGGCCTATTATAATATTTCGCACACAGGGCTGTTATATTCATAGAAATTCCGTAACTTTGTGCTTCGTAATGAACTAAAAGACAAACGTTATGGAACAACAACTGACCATTTACAACACCTTAGATAGAAAAAAGGAGTTATTCGTACCCCTGCACGCCCCTCATGTGGGCATGTACGTCTGCGGACCGACCGTCTATGGCGACCCGCACTTGGGACACGCACGTCCGGCCATAACTTTCGACCTGCTTTTCCGCTATCTCACGCATATCGGCTACAAAGTACGCTACGTGCGCAATATCACCGATGTGGGGCATTTGGAACATGATGCCGACGACGGCGAAGACAAGATAGCCAAGAAAGCCCGTCTGGAACAACTCGAACCTATGGAGGTGGCGCAGTACTACATCAACCGTTACCACCAGGCAATGGACGCACTGAACGTCCTTTCGCCCAGCATCGAGCCGCATGCCAGCGGCCATATCATTGAGCAGATAGCACTCGTGAAGGAAATCATGAAGAACGGATATGCCTATGAGAGTGAAGGTTCCGTCTACTTCGACGTGGCCAAATACAATAAAGACCACCATTACGGCAAACTCTCCGGCCGCAATCTGGACGATGTGCTCAACACCTCCCGCGAGCTGGACGGACAGAGCGAAAAGCATAACCCCGCCGACTTCGCCCTCTGGAAATGTGCGCAGCCCGAACATATCATGCGCTGGCCCAGCCCATGGAGCGACGGTTTCCCCGGCTGGCACGCAGAATGTACGGCCATGGGCAAAAAATACCTCGGCGAGAACTTCGACATACATGGCGGCGGCATGGACCTTATCTTTCCGCACCACGAATGTGAGATTGCACAATCCGTAGCCTCACAAGGTCACGACATGGTGCACTACTGGATGCACAACAACATGCTGACTGTGAACGGACAGAAAATGGGCAAGAGCTACGGCAACTTCATCACCCTGGAAGAGCTGTTCACCGGCACGCACCCCATGCTGGAACAAGCATACAGCCCGATGACCATCCGCTTCTTCACCTTGCAGGCGCACTACCGCAGCACGGTGGACTTCAGCAACGAAGCCCTGCAAGCCGCCGAAAAGGGTCTGGCCAGACTGATGGATGCCGTACATGGACTGGACAAGATTACACCGGCAGCAACCTCTACGGTAGATGCGAAAGCCCTGCGTGCCAAGTGCTACGAAGCCATGAACGACGACCTGAACTCTCCGATCGTCATCGCCCACCTCTTTGAAGGCGCCAAAATGGTGAACAACATCCTCGCCGGAAACGACACCATTACCGCCGAAGACCTGAAAGAGCTGAAAGAGACATTCCACCTCTTCTGCTTCGATATTCTGGGACTGAAGGAAGACAACGCCTCCAATGCCGAACGCGAAGCCGCCTTCGGAAAAGTGGTGGACATGCTGCTGGAAGAACGCATGAAGGCCAAAGCCAACAAAGACTGGGCCACCAGCGACAAGATACGCAACGAACTGACTGCCCTGGGATTTGAAATCAAGGACGGCAAGGACGGATGCGAATGGAAGCTGAACAAATAAGCGCCCCGAAAGCGGAAAGCATATAATAAGGGTGTGTCACAGAGCACTCCGGTGCAACAGTCATCATCCTTATTCACCGTACGGTATCATATCGGACAGGATGCGTTCCCTATACCAAGGGTCGTCAATCTCCTTCAGCACCTTCCCCATTTCGGCACACAGTCCGTCCACAACATCCTTATTCTCCTCCAACGGGAGGTTATTCATCTGGTACGGATCGTTCCTGTCATCAAACAGCAGGCTCTTCACGAGCTTCCGGCTGTCGCGGTCTATATAGAGCGCCAACGTATAATGGGCCGACTTGAATCCGCGCGATGCGGGAAAATAAGAACGGATTTTGCCGTCCGCATCCTTCTCTCCGTCCAGGTTCTGGATATAAAGAGCACCCGTAGGGCGTACCACATCGGCCTTTTCGTCCAAGAACAGCGGGGCATAGTTATGTCCCTGCACAGTCGCAGGTATGGAACCGGACAGTCCCGCCAATCCCAGCAAGGTGGGCATGATGTCCGGCGAGGAAAGCATCAGGTCGTCCAAACGTGGCTTGATCTTACCGGGGAAGCGGACGATGAAAGGTACATTCATGGACTCGGAGAACGGAGAGTTCTTCGGATCATCCGTATGCTGGCTGCACATCGTTTCACCATGATCGGAAGAGAAAACAACGATTGTATTCTCATCCAGCCCCAGTTCCTCCAAAGCATCGAGTATCTGCCCGAAAGCGCGGTCAACGCCCGTAACCGAAGCAAAGTAGTAACGCGCACTCTCTGCCTTTGCCATTTCCGGATCGGCGTTGGGACGGATCAGCAGACTGTCCAACGGCCGGTCTTTGTAGAGGTTGAAGTCCTGCTCCATACAGTCGTCCAACGAACGGTACGGACTATGCGGCGGGTTCATACCTACCATGATGAAAAACGGCTTTTTCGGGTCGCGCACATTACCCTCATTCCTCAGATAGGAGACAACCTTGCCCGCCTCGTGCAGCGGAGACCATTCGTGCGGGTCGTGGCGTTTGCCGTCCGTATCCCAGTAATGGGGGTTCTTATGTTCATCGAATGTGCCGTAGGAGTACCAGTAATTAAATCCATGACGGCGCTCTTTCGGTGTGTAAGCGTCCCATGCCGGTATGCGGTCTTCCACATATTTCCCCGGCCGCTGGGGGTCGTTGGGAGTAGGAAAGTCGGTGTGCAGCTTGCCGAAGTAGGCACAATCGTAACCCGCACCGCTGAACACGTCGCTCACGCAATCCACATCCGCACGCAATGAACTGATAGGACGGTTGGAGTTGCAGTTCAAAGGGACGCCGCTTTTGTTGGGATACATTCCGGTCAACAACGAACCCCGGTGCGGGCTACTCAGCGGACAGTTGCTCATGGCGGAAGTCAGCACCATGGACTCCCTCGCAAAATCATTCAGACGAGGGGTATGCACCGGGTCATTCCGGAAGTTCACCCGCTCACGAAAACCTTCCTGACCCCAAAATTCCATTGCCTGGTTACGATACTGGTCGGGAAAGACATAAATCACATTGGGTTGTCGGGCTTGTCCGCCCTGTGGAGCCTTGCAACCCTGCAAGGCGAACAACCCTAAACCACCTAACAATATATTCAACCGGTTTTTCATTTCTCCAAGTCTCTTTTACGCATTAAAGCCTCCAAAAAGTAATAGTCGGCATAGTTCAGAGGCACATCAATTTCCGCACCATGAGGAATGCTGCCTACCGAATGCATCAGGATGAAGTTGCCGTTAGTCCCCACCTCGGCACGATAGGCCGGAGAAACAAGGCTCTCCATAATCTTGTCCGCCTTTTCTTTATATCCCTTGCCCGGAATATAGGTGCTCAGCTCATAGAGGGCAGAAGCCGTACATGCAGCGGCGGAAGCATCACGAGGCTCGTCAGGAATCTTGGGAGCATCGAAGTCCCAGTAGGGAACCAGATCTTCCGGAAGATTCTTGTTATTAAAGATAAAGCCGTATATTTTTTCAGCCTGCTCCAAGTACTTGACATCGTGCGTATAGCGGTAACACATCGTGTAGCCGTACAGAGCCCATGCCTGCCCGCGAGCCCAAGCCGACTCATCGGCATAGCCCTGCGCCGTCTGCTTCTTGCGGACTTCACCCGTTTCCGGATCGTAATCCACTACGTGGTAACAACTGTTATCCGCCCGGAAATGATTCGCCATCGTAGTGTCGGCGTGTTTTCTGGCTATATCATAGAAAGTAGAGTCGCCCGATAGTCTGGTGGCCTCAAACATCAGTTCAAGATTCATCATATTATCAATGATGACCGGGCATTTCCAGCCGCGTTTCGCCTGCCAGCCCTTATCGGCATCCCAAGACTGAATGACTCCCGGATTCGGACGGAAACGGGTGGACAATGACCGGGCCGTCTGGATTATTACGGGCTTGTACTCTTCTTTATTGGCAAAACGATATCCGTTCAGATAACTGGAACCGATCATAAAACCTACGTCGTGATGCCAAGTCAGGTATTGCACAGAGTCCAGCGCTTCCGTATATTTCTCTGCCAGCGGCAACCACTTCTTGTCACCGGTCAGTTCATACGTATACCATATATTACCGGGAAAGAAACCCGAACACCAGTCATCAATGGGAATATAATGAATATTTCCCTCCTCATCAATAGTACGCGGGTTGAGGATTTCACCGGATTTCTCAATAATATCGGTCTGAAGCGTTTCCTGCGCCACCGCATTATCAATATTCTCCTGTATAAAGTCGTTTGCAGACTGCTTTTGTCCTGTACAACCTGCCAAAACAAAAAGGGAAATGCCCAATGTAGTAAGAGCTGTTTTCATAAGTAAGGGATTTATTTATTAATATTGTCGATTTTTCGACTGCAAATGTAGCGCGGCCCTTAGAAAATAACCCGCCTAAATTATCCAATTAAAGGCTAAAATATTACATTTGCGTCCAAAACAACCGGTTTTCCTTTGATAACAATCATAAATTGTAACCATTAATCATCAAAGCAATATGACTCCACAGGAATTTTTCAAGAAAGACCGCTTCGCCGACAATGTTGGCGTGGAATTGATAGAAATAAAAGAAGGGTATGGCAAAGCACGTCTGGTCATTACGGAAGAGCACCTCAATGCCGGCAACCGCACTCAGGGCGGAGCCCTCTTTACGCTGGCCGACCTTGCTTTGGCAGCCGCCGCCAACTCCCATGGCACACTCGCCTTCTCGCTCTCTTCCAACATCACATTCCTGCGCAGCAGCGGTCCCGGAGACACGCTGTATGCCGAAGCCCGCGAACGGTATGCCGGACGCAGCACCGGATATTACCAGATTGACATCACCAACCAAAAAGGAGAACTGGTAGCCACATTCGAATCCAGCGTTTTCAGAAAAGGGGATGCACTGCCGTTTGCCGTTCCCCTTTAGGAAGGCCGGGGTTACTTTTCCACTACGGATGTCATCGGATAGCGGTTTCCCCTCACGCTCTTGAGAAAGGCTTTCGCAGAGCCAAAGTTCAGATACATATCCAAACGTATGGGGAGGTGGTTCTTGTCATCGGAAACAAAGAAAGTGATCACCTCTTTCTCTTTCCCTTTCTTGTATTCCACAAAAGAGAATACAAGACAGCGATAGATGGTGTCGTTATTCGCCTCTATCTCCTCCTTGCCGCGATAAATCAGGGTCTGCTCTTCCACTCTGCGCCCCGTTGCCATGGGAAAAAGTATCTTCTCCCCGACTTTGTAATCGCGGGGATCGTAGGAACGCGCCTGTGCCAAGATGCTCAACATGTCGAAAATGCAACGGCTGTCGCTATACTCCATTTCCTGCGGCTCGCGCACTGGGTTGTGCCACGTTCGTTTCTGCTTTACGGTAGCCACACCGTCATTATAGGAAAACCACGCCTCATCCACCGTATAACGCTTCCCCTCCTCGGCAGCCTTACGGAAATAGAGCGGTTCGAGCTTGTCACTGACATAGCAGGTCAACGTATCGCGCATCTTAAAGAAAAAATCAGTTTTCTTGCTGCCCACAGAGAGAAGGTTGAAACGATATGCAGGCTTGGAATGATAGGTAGTGCCATTCGTGGTCAAACTTGCCAGTCCCACTTTCTTCCAGATAAATTTCCAGTTAAAATATAAATCATACATGACATGCTCACCCGACTGGAATGCTTCATTCTTTGCCACACACTGGGCCTGCACAGGCATCGTGCCGCCCAGCCATAAAAGCCCCGCCAGCAAAAGCAGGCCCAATGCCCGCTTCTTTTTAGTAACTGTATCCCCTGCCGCTGTTGCGGTTGCTGTCATTGTTGCGATTATTCCGGCTATTTTTCTTTTTCTTGTCTTCATCTGGTTTTTGTTTTTTTAGTTCATCCGGCTTCTGCTTATCCAGTGGCCTTTCTTTCACATTCCAATCCTGAATCAAATCAAAATTGGCCTTGAACTCCAGCACCTGCGGATAATAATAAACCATTTCCGGCTGGCGTTTGGCAGCATAATCACCGGTATCCCACACGCCGTTTCCGTTTGTATCGTTAATGAGCCGGGCTCCGTATTTTCCCGGATTCAGATAATAAAAGTCAGCCTTGCCCTCTACCACCGGCACTGTCCGTACCACCTTATCCTGAGTATCCAGCAATTCTACAAACGCCAAAGAATCGGCTCCGGTTATATTGAAGAATATCTGTCCGTACTCTTCCAGCTTCTTCACCGTAAACTCTTTCTTCACTTTATCGGTAAACAGGCCATAAAGCCCATGAAAAGCGGTGGAGTCCACTTCAAAGGCGTAGCTTTCACCCGGTTTCCAGTCGGCATACAGATTATACTGTTTCAAATCCAGCGAATCGCGCATAATGTCGAACGGGACATCCTGCCACAACGTATCCACCTTCTGCCTTACGTGCAAAGCAGTATCATTAAAGCTCGCTATCGGCTCTGTAAAACTCAGTGTGATATAGTCGTACACATCCATGGCCGAAGGGGCATACACATCCATCGACAGAAAAGTAGTCGGCTCCGGTTCTTCCTCACCCTTCTTCCTTTTTTTCTTCTTTTCCTTTTCGGCCTTCTCTTTCTCCTCCTGCTTCTTTTCCTGCAGCTTCTTCCAACTTACCTTCGACACGATTCTCAACGTATCCGTCCTGGGAACTAACTGTTCCAACGTATCTGTGTACAAATAAGTCAGGCTCATCCTCAATGTATCCTGCTGATAGAGTAAGGAATCTTTTATCCAATAATGAATCGTATCGTTCCGTCCGGTTGTTTGCTCTATGACAAAAGCATCCTTTTCATCGAAATTCAGTCCCTTCATCAGAGGCAGGCTGTCAGCCGGAGCTGTAAAATAGAAAGAAAACTTCTCCGGTATAAGGCGTTCCGTCTTCATAAGGCGTTGCGAAAAAGACTTCTGCTTGAAACTGCGCAACAGCACATCATCCGGCAAAAAGTGAGTATACCGCCTCTCCATAACCGTATCTATGGTCAGAGAGTCTTTCCACAAAGTATCCTGACGTGTACGCTCCTCCATGGAAGGAATAACGAGAGAGTCATTGAAAGCTATGATCTCCGTAGGTTGGGAGAACTTAAAATTCTGGTCGGCATCCATGAGGGCATACATGCGGTACTTGCCCGGAGCCACCCCGCGTATGGAGAACCGTCCCCGGCTGTCCGTACGTCCTACGCGGTCGAAAGGCTGTGTGGTAAAGGCCGAATCGGCCAAATTGGCATGCAAGCCAACCAACAATCCTTTCACCGGTTCCAAGTTCGATGCATCGAGCAGCGTGCCGGCAATGGCCATTGAGTCAAGCTCCGCTCCGGTGGAAAACGTGTAAGTAAAGCTTTCCATAGGATTGCCTTCATTGTTATCTTGAATAGCATCGGAGAAATCTATGGTATACGTGGTGTTGGCTTTCAGCGTATCTTGCAAATTAACCACCACTCTCTTGCCATTTGCCTTTATCTCCGGTTGTTGCACCTGAGGCGGTGAGATAACAACCTTCTCATTCGCTTTCTCCAACTTGATAAATTCATCGAATTCGATTGATATTTTTTTCTTCTTGTTATGGAGAGTGCCCGGCAATGGAGAACTCGTGACGAAACGCGGCGATTCCTCGTCTATCGAGCCACCCTCCAGACGCCCCACACTGGCACAAGAATACAAGACAGCCATTCCTGCGACTGCCCCCAACAACCTACGTATAAACGGTCTCTTTTTATTATGACGCTTACAATCTAACATGATGCAAAAATAAAGGTTATCCGGCAATTAGCAGTATGCTTTACAGTATTTTAATCAAAAAACAAAGATTTCTCCCGACTATATATAAAACATAGTTAAAAAACAAGGATGTTCACACCTTATATACCGAGAAAAGAATAATTTTGCGACCGAAAACTAAATAGATACATTCAGTTTTCACGTCTACCTTTTTTCTTCTATGATTGACACACAAAAGCTTCCGATTAACTAGAATAAAATTATACAGAGAATTATAAAAAGTATGAAGAGTAGATTAGTATTATTGGCATGTTGCTTGGCACTGCTCAGCAGTTGTGGACAAGGTGACAAAAGTACGGGTAAAGCACCCGAATTCGCAGTGATTACGGTAGAGACCACCACTGCCAACCTGACAAACAGTTATCCGGCTACTATCAAAGGTAAACAAGATGTGGAAATCCGCCCTATGGTGAGTGGTTTTATCACTAAACTACACGTAGACGAAGGTTCTGTTGTGCGTAAAGGACAAGTTTTGTTCAGTATCGATCCTGTGCAGTACCAGGCTGCCGTAAATTCAGCCAAAGCAGCGGTTGAAACAGCAAAGGCCGCCGTAAATACGCAAGAGCTTACAGTCAGCAACAAGCGTACGCTGAATCAAAAGAACATCATCAGTGACTATGACCTGCAAATGGCCGAAAACCAATTGGCGCAGACCAAAGCGCAATTGGCACAGGCGGAAGCACAACTGGTCAATGCCAAGAACAACTTGTCGTACACCAGCGTAACAAGTCCCAGCGACGGTATTGTAGGCACTATCCCCTATCGTGTGGGTAGCTTGGTAAGCCCCTCTATGGGCACTCCGCTGACTACGGTTGCCGATATATCCGAGATGTTCGCTTATTTCTCCATGACCGAAAGACAGCTCCTTTCACTGATACGTGAAGGCGGCAGCATCAAGGAAATCCTTGCAAAGATGCCTCAGGTGCAACTGCAACTGATTGACGGAACCATGTATGCCGACAGCGGACGTGTAGAAACCATCAGCGGCGTCATCGACCAGACAACAGGCGCTGTGAACATGCGCGCGCTCTTCCCCAACAAGCACAACATCCTGCGTAGCGGCGGTACAGGAAACGTAGTATTCCCCAACCCGATGGAAAACGTGATTATGATTCCGCAATCGGCCACTACGGAGATACAGGATAAGAAGTTTGTGTTCGTTGCCCAACCGGACAACACGCTGAAAAACACCGAAATCCAGGTATTCAGCCTGAACGACGGTAAATATTTCTATGTTACCGACGGCTTGAAATCCGGCGACAAGATTGTGATAGAAGGTGTGCAGAACCTGAAAGACGGACAAGTCATCACTCCTATCACTCCCGAAGAGAAAGAGGCCGAATATCAGAAAGCCATTAAAGACCAGAAGGAAGGTAATATCCAAACTGCGTTTAACTAACGTTTAACGATTAGTGATAAACAGCCTGCGGTATACCAACGCAAACTGCCAATCGCCAGTCGTTAACTCCTAATCAGTAAAAAGAACATGAAATTAGATAGATTTATTAATCGTCCGGTACTGTCAACGGTAATCTCCATCCTGATAGTGATCTTGGGACTTATTGGTCTGGCCACACTGCCTATCACCCAATATCCGGACATTGCACCTCCGACAGTGTCGGTACGTGCCACCTACCAGGGCGCCAATGCCCAAACGGTGCTGAATTCTGTCATCGCACCGCTGGAAGACCAAATCAACGGTGTGGAGAACATGATGTACATGACCTCCAATGCAGCCAATAACGGTTCTGCCGAAATCTCCATTTACTTCAAACAAGGCACCGACCCAGATATGGCAGCCGTCAACGTGCAGAATCGCGTGTCCATGGCTCAAGGTTTGCTGCCCGCCGAAGTAACCCAAGTGGGCGTTACCACACAGAAACGGCAGACTTCCATGCTGATGGTATTCTCCATCTATGATGAGAAAGACCAATATGACATTGAATTCCTTGAGAACTATGCCAACATCAACCTCATTCCGGAAATCAAACGTGTGAACGGAGTGGGTGACGCCACCGTCCTCGGTCAGGATTACTCCATGCGCATCTGGCTGAAACCGGACGTAATGGCACAGTATAAACTGATACCCAGCGACGTAGCCGGCGCACTGGCCGAACAAAACATTGAAGCAGCCCCCGGCCAGTTTGGTGAACGCGGTAACCAAAGTTTCCAATACACCATCCGCTACAAAGGCCGTCTCCAACAACCGGAGGAGTTTGAGAACATCGTTATCAAGGCTCTTGAAAACGGCGAAGTGCTTCGCATGAAAGACATTGCCGACATAGAGCTCGGACGTTTGTCCTATAACTTCAACAATACGGTAAACGGCCACAAGGCTGTGTCCTGCATCGTATACCAGATGGCCGGAACCAATGCAACGCAAACAATCAGCGACTTGGAACAAGTGCTCAGCAAAGCATCCGAAACGCTGCCTTCCGGTTTGAAGATAAATATTGCACAAAGTGCCAATGACTTCCTGTTCGCTTCTATCCACGAGGTTGTCAAGACCTTGATCGAAGCATTTATTCTCGTGTTCATCGTGGTGTATATCTTCCTGCAGGATATGCGTTCTACGTTGATTCCCGCTATTGCCATTCCGGTGGCCCTGATTGCCACCTTCTTCGTACTGAAGCTGATCGGGTTCAGTATCAACCTGCTGACCCTCTCGGCCATGGTGCTTGCCATCGCGATTGTGGTGGACGACGCCATAGTCGTCGTCGAGGGTGTTCACGCCAAGCTCGACCAGGGATATAAATCGGCAAGAACCGCTTCTATCGACGCCATGAGTGAACTGGGCGGCGCCATCGTCTCCATTACACTGGTAATGATGTCTGTGTTCGTGCCGGTAAGTTTTATGGGTGGTACAGCCGGTACGTTCTACCGGCAATTCGGTCTTACAATGGCCATCGCCATCGGTTTCTCCGCGCTGAACGCCTTGACACTGAGTCCGGCTTTGTGCGCCATCTTCTTGAAGCCGCACAACAGTGACGCCGGCATGAAAGAACGGATAGGCGTTGCCACCAAAGAAGCGCGTAAGATTATGATAGCCCGCTATGCCAATTCTATCGGTAAAATGATGCGCCCCGGTTTGACACTGCTCTTTACCACGATTGCCATTTTGGGTATGATCTTCGGTTTATTCAACTTTGAGAATCATCCTGTGCTCTGTCTGGTTATGATTGTAATCAGCGTACTGGCATTGGCCGGTATGACTACCGACAAGTTCAAGCACTCTTTCAACGCCTCCTACGACTCCATTCTGGGCAAATACAAGAAACAGGTGCTCCGCTTCATCCAGAAGAAATGGTTGTCGGGCGGTATTGTCGTGGGTTCCATTGTACTGCTGGTAGTATTTATGAACATCACACCGACGGGTATGGTCCCCAATGAAGACACCGGTACTATCATGGGTGTAGTGACGCTGCCTCCGGGCACTTCACAAGAACGCGCCATGGAGGTGCTGACTCGTGTGGACAGCCTTGTTGCAGCCGATCCGGCAGTAGAGTCGCGTACGGTAATCTCCGGTTTCAGCTTCATCGGCGGGCAGGGACCTTCTTACGGCTCGCTCATCATCAAGCTGAAGGATTGGGAAGACCGTTCCACCATGCAGAATTCAACGGTTGTTTATGCCACGCTCTTCATGCGTGCCCAGAAGATCATCAAGGAAGCACAGGTATTGTTCTTTGCGCCGCCTATGATTCCGGGTTACTCGGCATCCAGCGATATCGAATTGAACATGCAGGACAAGACCGGTGGTGACCTCAACCACTTCTTCGAGGTAGTGAACCAATATACCGCCGCTTTGGAGGCACGCCCGGAAATCAACTCCGCAAAGACCAGCTTCAACCCGAACTTCCCGCAATATATGCTGGATATCGACGCGGCTGCCTGTAAGAAAGCAGGCCTCAGCCCAAGCGCCATCCTCAGCACCATGCAGGGATACTTCGGAGGTCTCTACGCCTCCAACTTCAACAGTTTCGGTAAGATGTATCGTGTCATGATCCAGGCCGAGCCGAATGCAACCAAGAATTTGGAATCACTCTCCAGCATCAAGGTGCGCAACGGTAACGAAATGGCTCCCATCACTCAATTTGTGTCAATCAAGAAAGTATATGGCCCGGACATCATCAGCCGTTTCAACCTTTACACATCCATGAAGGTAATGGTGGCTCCTGCCAGCGGTTACACTTCCGGTCAGGCATTGGCTGCCATTGCAGAGGTTGCCAAAGAAAGCCTTCCGACAGGTTTCGCCTACGAACTTGGAGGTATGGCCCGCGAAGAGGCTGAAACCAGCGGCAGCACTACCGGTCTGATTTTTGTGCTCTGCTTCGTATTCGTTTATCTGTTGCTGAGTGCGCAATATGAAAGTTATATCCTTCCGCTTTCCGTATTGCTCTCCGTACCGTTCGGTTTGCTGGGCAGCTTCCTGTTCGTCAGCGGCATAGGCTCATTGGGCAACATTCCTGCACTGAAAATGATTTTGGGCACTATGTCCAACGACATCTATATGCAGATTGCCCTCATCATGCTTATGGGTCTGTTGGCCAAGAACGCTATCTTGATTGTAGAGTTCGCCCTTGACCGCCGCAAAATGGGTATGAGCATCACTTGGGCTGCCGTACTGGGTGCAGGAGCCCGTCTGCGTCCTATCCTGATGACCTCATTGGCCATGATTGTGGGTCTGCTCCCGCTGATGTTCGCCTCCGGTGCAGGAGCCAACGGTAACCGTACACTGGGTACATCGGCCATCGGCGGTATGTTAATCGGTATGATATTGCAGATATTCATTGTGCCTGCCCTGTTCGTAGCCTTCCAATACCTGCAAGAGAAGGTTAAGCCGATGGAGTGGGAAGATGTAGATAACTCGGATGCAGAACCTGAGATTGAACAATATACAAAATAGTGATTACTAATCATTCATCACTAAACACTAATCACTAAAATATAGCTTATCATGAAAAAAATAATCACTCTGATGTGCGCAACTGCCTTACTGAGCAGTTGCCATATCTACAAATCATACGACAGGCCCGAAGATATCACAGTGGAAGGCCTGTATCGCGACACCGTTGCCGGTGGCGATACACTTGCCGCCGACACTGTCAATTTCGGTAATCTGCCTTGGAAGGAAGTGTTTACAGACGCCCGGTTGCAGACGCTTATCGAACAGGCACTGGCCAACAATGCCGACCTGCGCAGCGCAGCACTGACCGTAAAACAAGCTCAGGCAGCATTGATGTCCGCACGTCTGGCCTATGCCCCGATGCTGGCTCTCTCCCCTCAGGGAACAGTGAGCAGTTGGGATAAAGGGAAAGCCACACAGACCTATTCACTCCCTGTGACGGCAAGTTGGCAGATCGACCTGTTCGGCCAGTTGCTGAACCCCAAGCGCAAGGCACAGGTTTCCCTGAAGCAAACACAGTTCTACGAGCAAGCCGTACAGACGCAGGTAATCGCCAACATAGCCAATATGTACTACACCCTGCTGATGCTCGACCGCCAGTTGCAGATCAGCGAAGCCACCTGCGATATTCTGAAACGCAACCTCGAAACCGTAGAAGCCATGAAAGAAGCTGCTATGGCGAACAGTGCAGCCGTAGAACAAAGCCGTACTGCTTATGCACAAGTAATGGCTTCCCTGCCCGACATACGCCAAAGCATCCGCGAAACGGAAAACGCATTATGCCTGATGCTGAACCAGCCGGCGCAAAGCATTGCACGCGGCACGTTGGAAAGCCAGGAGCTACCTGCCGAATTCTCCACCGGAATCCCTTTGCAGCTATTGTCTAACCGTCCCGACGTGAAAGCCGCCGAGATGTCATTAGCCGCAAGCTACTACGATACCAACAGCGCACGCGCCGCTTTCTATCCTCAGATTACATTAAGCGGTTCTGCCGGCTGGACCAACAGCGCCGGATCCGCCATCGTCAATCCCGGAAAATTGCTGGCCTCCGCTATCGGTTCACTGACGCAGCCTCTGTTCTATCGCGGCGCCAACATAGCCCGTCTGAAACAGGCAAAAGCACAAGAGGAGCAGGCCAAGATCCAGTTCCAGACCACATTGCTCAAAGCCGGAAATGAGGTGAGCAATGCCCTGTATCAATATCAAATGACCTCGGATAAAGCCGTTTCACGCGAAATTCAGGTGAATTCTGCCCGTAAAGCTGCGGAAGATACAAAAGAATTGTTTAACTTAGGCACGTCAACCTATCTGGAAGTCTTGTCGGCCGAGCAATCTTACCTCAGCGCACAACTTTCAGAAGTGGCTGATACCTTCGACCGCATGCAGTCTGTAATCAGTCTGTATCAAGCATTGGGCGGAGGGAGAGAGAAATAATTATAAATGATGAATTCTGAATCATGAATTATGGACAGCCCTATGCTGCCGGTTCATGATTCGAAATTCATAATTCAAAATTAGAAAACATGATTAGTCCATTAGCATCTGTAGATTCAACCGCTAAAATCGGTAAGAATGTGACCATTCAGCCTTTCGCTTACATCGAAAGAGATGTGGAAATCGGTGATGACTGCGTGATTATGTCAAATGCAAGTATCCTCAAGGGTACTCGCTTAGGTAAAGGGAACAAGGTACATCATGGTGCCGTACTGGGTAGTGAGCCACAGGATTTTCATTACACAGGCGAAGAAAGTCGATTGATTATCGGCGACAACAACGACATTCGTGAAAATGTGGTTATCAGTCGTGCGACACACGAAAGCGGCTGCACGCGCATCGGTGACAACAACTATCTAATGGACGGCGTACACCTCTGCCACGACGTACAAATTGGCAATCACTGCGTATTGGGCATCAAGAGCACAGTGGCAGGCGACTGCCGCATAGACGACTGCACGATCCTGAGCAGCAATGTCATCCTGCATCAGAACTGCCACATCGGTAGTTGGGTGCTGATTCAGGCAGGTTGCCGCATTGCGAAAGATGTGCCGCCTTATATCATTATGAATGGCAATCCGGCAGAATACCATGGCATCAATGCAATGGTGCTCCAACACAAGCATCAGGTCACCGACCGTATTCTGCGCCATATCGTAAATGCTTACCGCCTGGTGTATCAAGGAAACTTCAGCGTACAGGATGCCCTGCAAAAGATTGAAGACCAGGTCCCGATGAGTGACGAGATACACAACATCATCAACTTTATCCGTAACTCCAAAGGTATAGCGAAGTAGTTCCCCGTACGTATAGCATGTCTCCACATTCCAAACTCTCCGTAGCCGCTACGGAGAGTTAGAATGATAGCTTCATTCATAAAAACCAAAGTTTTATTCTTATAAATCAAACCTTCATTTATAAGAATAAAACTTTTATTTTAAGACTGAATGGCAACGGAAGCAACTATCCCCTACGAAGCCGGCAGGTTGCCATAGGATAGTGGTTCCCTCTTACTCGAAATGCAATTCTCCGAAGAACTCCGGACAGTGGAAGTTCGGTTTTTCCAAATCAATGGGACTCCACGACAAGAAATGGGGAGTCTGCAACTTATCACCGCATTTATAGAAGTTGGCACGAATCGTCTTACCGCCCAGCGAGGTGACGTTATGCATGAAGAAAGCCGAATAAGGTATCACCAAAGCTACTTCCCAGCTACACTCTCCTATCCGCTCCTCAAAATCCTCACGCCCCAAAGAAGACCAGCGCTGCACCTTATCGAGCACCTCCTGCGGCGCATGCCTGCGGCCGTTCCGCCCTGCTCCCGCACCGATAAGCAAGCGTCCCGCACAGTTACATTCCATATTATAATACACCCCGTCTTCCGCAGGAACGGAGAAGAACTCCACACACGAATCTTCCCAGACAGGCCCGTTGTCCCTGCCCGCTACGGCACGTATGCTGTTTTCTTTCACTTTATAATGAATCAGGATAGCATTATCCGCATAAGCCATGCGGAATTTGACATCCGGACAATACGGATATGCCGCCCAGTTCACTGTATTAACCGGCTGAAAAGCCACTTTTTCTTCATCCAAAAGAGCAGGAACCGATTCCACCGGTATGTTTGCCATGCTCACTTTCTTGACATCCAGTTCTTTCATCATCTTATTTTTGGAGGTTAACGCGAATAAGGGGAAAACACAGCACCCCATTACCGCTGCTATCGTATATCTTATCGAATACATGAGGCTATGAACTCTTGCATTTCCGGAGTATGCTCTTCCACGCTTTGCAGCAATTTGAACTGCGCTTTGGTGCGCACCAGGTTGTGTTCCGGATATTGAATCTTATAGTATGTATCACCGTTAATGTAATCGGCAAGGAAACGCACACATTGCATATAGGGGAACAATGCGGCCGCATAAGGCAAATTCTCTATCTCCACCGGCAGCAGGAAAGATTTGGCCGACTCCAGATAGCCCTTTGTGAAAGCCTTGAATATCTCCATATTGAAATTCACGTTGGAGAGGTCTTTGTCATCTTCCAGCCCCGTATTGGCTCCCGAACGCAGAAAATCGCCAAAGTCGGAAAATACAAAACTGGGCATCACCGTATCGAGATCAATGACGCAGAGCACATTGCCGTTTTCATCGAACATCATGTTGTTGACTTTCGTATCGCAATGGCAAACACGCTTGGGCAACTTGTTTTCACGATGCAAGCGTTCCGCCTTGCACATTTCATCGGCGCGACGCTCAATTTCATCCAGAAAATACCGCACTTCCCCCACACGTCCGGCAGCATCGGCCGCCACAGCGTCACGAAGCTGTTTCAAACGGAATTCCATATTGTGGAAATTGGGGATTGTCTCACCCAGACGGTCGGGAATATCGGCAAGCATGGCCTGGAAGTTGCCGAAAGCCGCACCGGCATAGTATGAATATTCGGGATTGACCGTTTCGTATGTCCTCGCATTGGGAATAAACGCCATGACACGCCAGTAATTCCCGCCGTCGAACCAATAAGTCTTTCCATTGCCGGCAGGAAGGAAATGGAGCACCTTACGCTCAATATCGCCTTCACCTTTTTCTTCCAGTTTCCTGCGGATATGAGTGGTTACGGCATTGATATTTGCCTGCAACATCTCTACATCTTGGAAAATGGCATGATTGATGCGCTGCAATACGTAATCGGGCGCATCGGCTTCGAGTGTGGTTACTTTATACGTGTCATTGATAAGCCCGGCTCCTAAGGGCTTGATTTCTTGCACTGTACCTGTTAATTGAAAATGAGATACGATAGATAAAAGGTCTTTCATGATAATTAAGAGATTAATTTATGGTACAAATATACCTTCTTTATTAGGTATAATCAGTTTATAATTGTTCGATGAAGTTCCAAATTTATACATTTAAGCAGACATAACCTCAAAATCCAAATAATAAATGAGATTCTTTGCCTAAAATATTCATATATTTGTAACTGAAACCTTAAAAATGACTCAACGTGCAGAAGCTTATCATCAGACTACTCTTCATTTTAGCGGGCATGGCTTTCGCAAATGTATATGGCCAGAACATTACTTTCAACCACCTTACCACTGACAACGGGCTATCGCAATTCTCCGTAAACAGTCTGTACATCGACGAAAGCGGTATTCTATGGATTGGCACGCGCGAAGGGCTGAACCGCTACAACGGGGAAGACATAAAGACCTATAAATTACAAAAGAACGATCCTAACAGCCTTTTCTGCAATACAGTACTGCGTATTGTGGGCAACCGCAACGGAAGCATCTATCTGCTCTGCACCGACGGAGTAGCCGAGTTCAACCTTATCACCCAAAAATTCACAACCTTACTGCAAGGGAGCATCAACAGCATCTACTACAATAACGGCCTTTTCATCGGTAAAAAGAACGAAGTCTACCGGTACAATGAAGAGACCGCCAACTTCGATCTCTACTATCAGTTGCCCAACGGCAGTCTGGATATCTTTTGCATGCACATTGACAAAGGTTATTTATGGATAGGCACTACCACCAACGGTGTATACCGCCTGAATATAGACAAAAAAGAACTGGAACACCCCATTCGGAAAGGGAATATCATCAGTTTCTATCGGGACAGCGGAGGAGAATTATGGATTGGTAGCTGGGAAGAGGGACTGTTCCATGTAAAGACAAACGGAAAGATCGAGAATTTCAAGTACGATGCCAAGAACCCGCACAGCCTTTCTTCTAATTTCGTCAGGGCCTGTTGCGAGGACAATCTGGGAAATATATGGATAGGCACCTTCAACGGACTGAACCGTTACAACAAAAGTACCGGTTTGTTCCAAAACCATACCGCCAACGACATACAGAGCGACGGCCTTACACACTCTTCCATCTGGTGCATTGTAAAAGACAATCAAGGCACGCTCTGGCTGGGAACTTACTTTGGCGGTGTCAACTACTTCAATCCGGAATATGAAATCTATACCCGCTACTCTTATTCTTCCAACGAAAAGCAAGGACTGAGCAACCCCGTCGTAGGGCGTACCATCGAAGATAAAAACGGCAACCTATGGATAGGAACCGAAGGCGGAGGCCTGAACTATTTCAACCGCCGTACACGCGAATTCAAATGGTACCGCCCTCAAGAAGGACGCAACAGTATATCGCACAATAATGTGAAAGCACTTTATTACGATGCCGACAAAGAAATTATATGGATAGGCACTCACTTGGGCGGTCTGAACAGACTGGACATACGCTCCGGGCACTTTACCCATTACCGCATGGAAGATAACAACCGGCAAACTCTCCCTTCGGATATTGTCCGCGACATCATTCCTTACAAGGACCTCCTGATTGTAGCGACTCAAAACGGAGTGTGTCTCTTTGACCCAGACAGCGGAAAGTGCCGGCAACTGTTTAAAGACAGCAAAGAGGGGAAATCCATAAAAATGGTGGCGGATATACTACTCGATTCGGAAGGTACCCTGTGGATTGCCGCCACCGGAGAGGGCGTGTTCAACTATCGTTTCGATACCCGGAAACTGACCAACTACCGCCATGACTCCGCCAATCCGAACAGCCTTAGTAACAACAACGTAAACAATATAATGCAGGACAGTCAAGGCCACCTGTGGTTCTCCACTTCGGGCAGCGGCCTGGATCTATATCATCCTGCAAACAATGACTTCGAAAACTTCGACAAAGAGAAAAACGGCCTTGCCAGCGACTGCGTCTACGAGACGCAAGAGTCTGCCGCCAGTGGCAAATTACTGCTTATCACCAACCAAGGCTTCTCCATTTTTGACTATCAGAACATGCATATTAAGAATTACAGCGCCGAAAATGGGTTTCCGCTGACAGCCGTCAACGAGAATTCGCTCTGCATCACCCGCGATGGCGAAATTTTCCTGGGTGGCGTACAGGGCATGATTTCTTTTCATGAAATGGAGCTGAACTTTACACCAAAACCCTATAACATCATCCTTTCACGCCTCATCGTCAACGGACAGGAAATACACGCAGGGGACAAAACCGGTATCCTGCAACACTCCTTGTGCCACACCCGGGAGATAACGCTCAATGCAGACCAAAGCATGTTCAGCATAGAGTTTGCCACATCCAACTACATACCTGCCAACAAAGACGATATCATTTATAAACTGGAGGGATTCTCCGACGAATGGACCAATACGCGCGGACTGCACTCCATAACTTATACCAATCTGAACGCGGGCACTTACACCCTGCTCATCAAACCGGAAGAAAAGGATGAAAGCCTTTGCCCGCAAGCGAGGCTCATCATCCATATACTACCTCCGTATTACAGAACAACCTTTGCCTACTTCATCTACCTCATCCTAACGACGGCAGTGTTATGGTACCTGATACGTACCTACAAATCCAGAATCAAACTGCAAGAGTCCCTGAAATATGAGCAAAAACACATTCAGGATGTAGAAGCATTAAACCAGTCCAAACTGCGTTTCTTCACCAACATCTCGCACGAGTTCCGCACTCCGCTGACGCTGATCGTGGGCCAGGTGGAAACCCTTCTGCAATTACAGAACTTCACCCCCGCCATTTATAACAAGATATTAGGCATTTATAAGAACAGCATCCAGCTACGCGAACTGATCACCGAATTGCTCGACTTCCGCAAGCAAGAGCAAGGACATATGAAGATAAAGGTCAGCCCGCACAATATCGTGAATTTTCTATATGAAAACTATCTGCTGTTCCTCGAATATGCCAGCGCAAAACGCATCAACTTCAACTTCGAGAAAGAAACCGACGAACTTGAAGTGTGGTACGACCAAAAGCAGATGCAGAAAGTCATCAACAACCTTTTATCCAATGCCATTAAGCATACGGAGGAGGAAGATACCATTACGCTCAGCGTGAAAAAAGAGGAAGACAACGTTGTGATCCGCGTAAAAGATACAGGAAGCGGCATCGATGCAAAAGAAATCGACAAGATATTCGACCGTTTCTATCAGATAGATCCGGTTAACTCCACCGATGCCGGGAAAAGCGGTACGGGCATCGGACTGGCGTTGACCAAGGGCATCATAGAGCTGCATCATGGCACTATCCGCGTAGAAAGCGAACTCGGCAAGGGAACCAGCTTTATTGTCACCCTGCGTTTAGGCAACGGAGTTTTTGACGCAGAGCAAATCAACCCCAACCCGGATTGTGTGCAACAAATAGAAATACCTAAACCGGAAACAGATGCTTTCCTGAAAACGGAACTTGAGGAAAATGCACCCATCAAGCGTATTCCGGATGCTAAAATGCTAATCGTAGAAGACAACGATTCCATCCGGGAAATGCTCGCCAATATCTTCAAACCATTCTACCAGATACTGACAGCTACCAACGGAGAAGAAGGCTGGGAACTGGTGCGCAACGAGATGCCCTGCATTGTGGTAAGCGATGTGGTGATGCCCAAAATGTCGGGAACAGAGTTGTGCAAACTTATAAAAAACGATTTCAACACCTGCCATATTCCCGTAGTATTGTTGACCGCACGTACCGCTATCGAGCAGAATATCGAAGGCTTGCGCATCGGTGCGGACGACTACATTACCAAACCATTCAACACAAGCCTACTGATTTCCCGCTGCAACAACTTGGTGAACTCCCGTATCCTCTTACAGGAGAAATTCAGCAAACAGCCGCAGGCAGCCGCCCAAATGCTCGCTACGAACCCGATTGACAAAGATATTCTGGACCGCGCCATGGCTATCATCGAACAACATTTGGATGATACGGAATTCAACGTCAATGTTTTTGCCAGGGAAATGGCAATGGCACGCACCAACCTGTTCACCAAGTTAAAAGCAATCACCGGACAGACTCCCAATGACTTTATTCTGACTATCCGCCTAAAGAAAGGCGCCCTGATGCTACGCAATAACCCGGAACTAAACATCACAGAGATCTCCGACAGGATAGGATTCAGCTCTTCACGCTATTTCAGCAAGTGCTTCAAAGATGTCTATCATGTCAGTCCGCTGGCGTACCGCAAGGGAGAGGAAGACGACAAGGAAAAGGAAGAGGAAGGGAGCGAAGAATAGGTTTTACATGTTTTGGACTTTTCATGCCTCTGTGTGTACTATTCTATACACAGAGGTTGGAAAAGAGCACATACCTTTGGAGCGGAAATCAAACTTTAAAGCCCAAAGACTATGAAACATTTATCTAACCTCCTACCATATCTCCCAAGCGCAATCCTCTTGGCGGGATGTGGCAATCATTCCAAACAGACAGCTCCAAGCAGCCAATTGCAAAAGCCAAATGTCATCTATCTTATTTCGGATGATCTGGGCATTGGCGACCTTAGCTGCTATGGCGCCACAAAAGTAAGCACTCCGAATATCGACCGCCTTGCCGGTCAAGGTATGCAGTTTACCAACGCTTATGCCACTTCCTCCACAAGCACTCCCTCCCGTTTCGGCCTGTTGACAGGTATGTACCCCTGGAGACAAGAAAATACCGGCATCGCTCCGGGTAACTCCGAACTGATCATCGACACAGCCTGCGTTACAATGGCCGATATGTTCAAAGAAGAAGGCTATTGCACAGGAGCCGTTGGCAAATGGCACCTGGGATTGGGGCCTAAGGGCGGAACGGACTTCAACCATGAAATCAAGCCGAATACGCAAGACATCGGTTTCGACTACGAATTTATAATTCCTGCTACTGTGGACCGCGTACCCTGTGTTTTCGTAGAAAACGCCCATGTTGTAGGACTCGATCCCAAAGATCCTATCACCGTCAACTATAATCACAAAGTAGGCGACTGGCCCACCGGGCTTGAAAATCCAGAATCAGTAAAAATGAAGCCCAGTCAGGGACACAATAATACCATTATTAACGGTATTCCCCGCATTGGCTGGATGACCGGCGGCAAATCGGCCCTCTGGGTAGATGAGGACATTGCAGACATTATTACCGGCAAAGCTAAAGATTTCATCATTTCACATAAGAATGAACCTTTCTTCCTGTATATGGGCACACAAGACGTACATGTTCCCCGCGTTCCTCACCCACGCTTTGCAGGGAAAAGCGGTTTAGGACCGCGCGGTGACGTCATTCTGCAATTGGACTGGACCGTTGGCGAAATTATGCGTACCCTCGACAGCTTGAACATTGCCGACAATACAATCTTCGTATTTTGCAGCGACAACGGGCCTGTCATTGACGACGGTTATCAGGACCAAGCTCTCGAATTGCTGAACGGACACACGCCCATGAAACATTATCGTGGCGGCAAGTACAGCTCGTTCGATGCCGGCACCCGTATTCCATTCATTGTCCGCTGGCCCAATGGGATCAAACCGGGCAAACAACAGGCCCTATTCTCCATGATTGATGTATATGCTTCATTCGCAGCCCTGCTGGATCATCAGCTTCCCACAGGTGTCGCCCCCGACAGCCGCGACCAGCTTGATAGCTTCCTCGGTACGGATACCGCCGGGTGCAACTACATAGTGCAACAAAACCTGAACAATACCCTATCCATCATCCAGAATAACTGGAAGTATATCGAGCCAAGCAACAAACCGGCCTTGGAATACTGGACAAAAATAGAAATGGGAAACAATCCCGAACCCCAACTTTATAACCTGTCCATTGATCCTTCCGAGAAAAACAACGTGGCTAAGGACCATCCGGATAAAGTAAAAACACTCTCCGCCCTATTGGAAGAAGTGAAAAGCGCAAAGAACCAACAATATCGACAGACACAAAACTTCTAACCTAATCTCTATGTCGATAATCAATTAAAAGACTTTAATTGATTACACTTGAATGAGAGAGAAGGATCGTGAGATTCTTCTCTCTTTTTAGAATATCGCCCTCTTCATAAAAGATACGGAATAAAAACGTATCTTTGCAGCCATGAACAATAATTTATTACCTATACATTTCGCTCCGCTCCAAGGCTATACAGACGCGGTATATAGGCTGGCACACGCCCGTATATTCGGTGGCATCGACACTTACTATTCCCCTTTTGTACGTGTGGAACATGGTGAGATCCGTCGTAAAGACGCACGCGATATAAGTTCGAAGAATAACCGGGAAGGAATACACCTGATTCCCCAGCTGATTGCATCACAGCCCGACAAGCTGGAACAGATAATCACTCTTTTCATCGAGAACAATTATCAGGAAGCAGATATCAACTTGGGATGCCCTTTCCCAGTGTTGGCCAAACGTCACAATGGCGCCGGAATGTTGCCGTATCCGGACGAGGTAAAAGATCTGCTGACCGCCGCAATAGAAAAATACCCTCAAATCCATTTCTCCGTCAAACTCCGGTTGGGTTGGGAAAATGCAGAAGAATGCCTCGCACTGCTGCCATTGTTCAATGCCCTTCCTTTGACACATATCATCCTACATCCGCGTTTAGGGAAACAACAATACAAGGGAGAGGTGGATTTAAGTGGATTTGAGGCTTTTTATAACGGGTGCGAAAAGCCTTTATTATACAATGGAGACCTGCATACAGTGGAAGATATACAAACGATTACAGAACGCTTTCCAAAATTGGCAGGAGTAGTCATAGGACGTGGCCTGCTCGCCAATCCTGCCCTGGCATGGGAATACCGACAAGGGAAAAAGCTCTCTCCCGATGAGATAATTGAGAAAGTAGGACAGTTGCATGCAGAAGTTTACAGCACCTATGAAGAGTTACTGCAAGGCGGAGAAACACAGTTGCTAATGAAAATGAAAAGTTTTTGGGAGTACCTGATGCCCGACGGAAACCGTAAAGCAAAAAAAGCCATACACAAAACCAGTAAATTAGCCAATTACCGGATAGCAGTAAATAATTTACTTTCTTCATATAAATGAAACGGGAACTACAATCCTAAAAGCACCGGTTTTCTCACATGAAAATGAAAAACAATCTATGAATAACCTTCTATCCACAGATTGTTTTTTTATTATACTGTAATTATAGGCCAAACCTCCTCCCAGAGCCCCTATAACACTACTATCATGTACAAAATTAGACTATTTCCGAACGATTACCTTATATATCTGCCCTATCATATTAATATTTTTGCACTGTGATTTTGTACTCACAGAAATGGAATTATAACCTTATTAATCAATTAAACCAATATTTATGAAAAAGAAGCTGATCTTTTTGAGGGCATTAAGTACAGTATTGCTTTTTGTCTTTTTCGTAACACAAACCAATGCACAGGCATTGACCGTTACAGGTACTGTAAATGATAACTTCGGTCCTGTCATCGGCGCATCTGTCTTTGTAAAAGGAACCAACAACGGTTGTATAACCGACCTTGATGGCAACTTCACCCTATCCAATGTACCTTCCAAAGCGGTATTGGTAGTTTCATTTATCGGCTATCAGACACAGGAAATCCCCGTAAACAACCAAAAGAAATTCACTGTCAATTTAACAGAAGACGCCCAACAACTGCAAGAAGTCGTTGTCGTTGCTGTGGGATATGGCGATGTCCGCCGCAAGGACCTGACAGGTTCCATCGCCAAAGCAGACATCAAAGAATTGACTAAAACCCCTGTCAACAACGTCGCCGAATCCTTAGGCGGACGTATTGCCGGTGTACAGGTTTCATCGACAGACGGCGGTCTGGGGGATAACTTCAATATTGTTATCCGCGGTGCCGGTTCATTGACCCAAAGTACGGCTCCTTTATACGTCATTGACGGTTTTCCACAGGAAACATCCAACATGGGCTCTTTGAACCCCAACGACATTGAATCGATTGATGTTTTAAAGGACGCTTCAGCTACTGCCATTTACGGTTCGCGCGGTGCCAATGGTGTGGTCATCATCACAACGAAGAAGGGAAAAGCAGGCAAACCGACTATCTCCTACAATGGAAGTTTCACAGTAGGTTTGGTAAACAATACCCCCGAAATGATGAATGGATATGAATTCGTCAAGCTCCAACAAGAAATCATGGGTACAGAAGATTTCACCAACATGTATCTGAAAGACGGGCTTACATTGGAAGATTACCGTAATTTCAAATCCTACGATTGGCAGAAAGAAATCTATCGTACCGCTTTAAGCCACAACCACCACGTACTCCTGAATGGCAATGCTGGAGATTTGAAATATTCCACATCAGTCTCTTACAACAACCAGCAGGGTGTTATTATCAATTCAGACCTGAGCAGATACCAGGCACGTGTCAATTTGAGCCAACAATTCAATAAAAGACTGAAGGTAGACGCTAACGCAAACTTTGCCAGCACAGTGCAAAACGGTCCCAATCCCTCTACCAATACTTCATCCATGTCTACAGCCTTCATGTACAGTGTATGGGCATATCGTCCCGTATCACCCTCAGGAGCCGATTTAATGGAGGAGATCTATGACACAGACATTGATATGGCGGAGGATTATCGTTTTAATCCCGTATTGTCGGCAAAAAACGAATACCGGAAAAATACCACTAATACATTGCAGGCAAACCTCAGTGCAGAGTATGAAATCATTAAAAACTTAAAGTTCAAGGTTTCGGCAGGCTATTCAAGCCGCGACCTCAAGAAAGAAGAATTCAACGGTCCCAATACCCGTACGGGAAACTCCCATCCCTCCAATACGCAAAGTAAAGGCATCAATGCCAAATTGTACCAGTATGAATTCAGAAGCTATCTAAACGAGAACACCTTGACCTATCAGTTCAATAAGAACCGTCACAGCATGAACGCATTGGCAGGTTTGAGTTTACAAAAGAACAGTGACTACGCCCATTCTGTGGCAACCGAACACATCAGTAATGAATCTTTTGGAATGGCAGGCCTGGACAAAGGAACTAACCAAACAATCGAAAGCAATCAGGGAGAAAACAAGATGATGTCCTATTTTGGCCGTATCAATTACAACTTTGACTCAAGATACTACATCACTGCTTCCATGCGTGCTGACGGTTCTTCCAAATTCCCGAAAAACAACCGTTGGGGATATTTCCCTTCCGGATCCGTAGCATGGGCGTTTGGTCGTGAAGCCTTTATTTCGGAAAACGCCTCTTGGCTATCCAACGGAAAATTACGTATCAGCTACGGCCAGACCGGTAATAATCGTGTAGGCGACTTTGATTATATGGCTAAACTGATAACCAGCGATGATGTCTACAAATATCCATGGAACAGTTCCTTTACCCCTGGTTTCCATATTTCCAATAAGGCCAACTCACAACTCAAATGGGAAACAACCGAACAGTTCGACTTCGGTTTGGATTTAGGCTTCCTCAACGGACGCATCAATCTGACTGCCGATTATTATATAAAGACAACCAAAGACTTGCTCCTTCAGGCAGACGTTCCGGGAAGCTCCGGGTTCACAAGCGCGACACTCAACGTAGGAAAACTCGAAAATAAAGGTCTTGAAGTTACTTTAGAAACCATTAATATGAAGAACAAGAAATTCTCTTGGACTTCCAACTTCAATATAGCATTCAACTCCAATAAGATCACCGCACTGACAGAAGGCAAAGGCGAAATTACCAGCTATGTGAGTTGGGATAACAAATATAAAACCATGCCCGCATATGTCAGCCGTATAGGAGAATCGGCAGGCAAAATGTATGGTTTCATCTATGAAGGTACGTATAAAGAATCCGACTTCAATGTTACCACAGGGGCAAACGGAAAGACAGTATACACCCTTAAAGAAGGAATCCCGGCTTATGTGAAGGACTGCCAGCCCGGCGATCCTAAATACAAAGACATGCCGACCATAGATACCAATGGTGACGGCATTCCCGACACAGGCGACGGTGTTATTACAGATGACGACCGTACAACCATCGGTGACGGCCTTCCCAAATGTACAGGCGGTTTCACAAACAGTTTTACGTATAAGAATTGGGACCTCAGCATCTTTTTGCAATGGAGCTTAGGAAACGATATCTTGAATGCCAACCGTATGGTTTTCGAGAACCCTGCCAAAAAGAAGAACACCAACATGTTTGCATCTTACGCCGGACGTTGGACTCCTGAAAACTCCGGCAGCGACATGCCGCGTGCAAACGCCCTCGGTTCCAATGAATACAGTTCCCTTTATGTGGAAGACGGTTCATTCCTAAAACTGAAAACAATCTCCTTAGGCTATAATTTCTCCGCAGCCATGTTGAAGAAAGCACATATCAGTTCTGCCAGAGTATTCGTTTCTGCAGAAAACATTGCGACTATTACAGGATATTCAGGTTCCGACCCGGAAGTTTCTACACGTAACTCCGTTTTGACCCCGGGCTTTGACTGGTCGGCATACCCTCGTTCATTCAACGCTTCTATCGGAGTAAACCTTACTTTCTAATTACAAACGTATAAAACAAAAACAATTATGGAAAAATTCTATAATATCCTCAGAAAAGCCCTTGTCATCATTGGAGTATTCTCCATGACTTCATGCGACTTCCTCGAAACCGAACCTTTCGACTTTGTTTCTCCCACTACATTCTACAGAAACGAGTCTGAATGTACAATGGCACTTGCTGCCGTATACTATCCAATGGCCACCAATATCCTTTATGGAAATTTCTATTCAACAGAAATGACGAATATTGATGACCTAAGCTACTACACCCGTAACTCCAATTTTTCCGGAAAACTATGGGCAAATGACTATACCAGCAGCACCAAAGAGATCTGGGATATCTGGGCGCAATTATATACCGGAATTAAAAATGCCAACGGCCTGCTTGAAAATATCGATAAAGCAGAGATGGATGAACCTATAAAAAACAGGATTAAAGGTGAAGCAAAATTCCTCCGAGCCTATTATCATTTCCTGCTGGTACAAGCTTTCTATGAAGTTCCTATCCGCAAGCAGTCTTTAGACGACATTAATGCTGCCAGCATACCGGCCACCCCCCACGCTGAAGCCTTAGACTGGATTATTGAGGAAATGGAAGACTGCCTTTCTTTAGTTGACAATAAAGAATATGATAAAAGTCCTTCTCACGTAAAAGAGAACACCGTATATGGTATTCTGGCACGTGTGTGCTTATGGCGGGCAGGAGCACCGTCCAATGGCGGAGAGGCTTTCTACAAAAAAGCAGCCCAATATGCCAACGAAGTCTATAAATCCAAAAAACATGATTTGAATCCCGATGTATATGCCATGTGGAAATGTATGGCTACGGATAAGTATGACACCCAGTATAACGAATCCATCTGGGAAGTGGAATTTATAGGAACCCGTCTGGACAATAACTATACAGAAAGCCGTATTGGCAATACCATCGGTAACGCGCAAAGAAACGGTGAAGCGTCAGGTAAAGGTTATACCTATGCTTTCTACGCAGGCACACTGGTACTTTGGGACTTATTCGAGAAAAATAGCACAGATAAACGTCGTGACCTTTCCATGGCACCTTATTACCTGAATGCAAAAGATGCACAAGTGAAATGGAAAAAACATGAAATTACCATGCGCCGTTGCGGAAAGTTCCGCCGCGAATGGGAAACAGCCGAAGCCAAAAATAAAAACTGGACTCCCGAAAACTATCCGATTCTACGCTATGCTGACGTCTTGCTGATGCTGGCAGAGGCTGAGAACGAAGTAAACAAACAACCCACAGATTTGGCTTATACAGCCCTCAATCTGGTGCGCAAACGTGCAGGCATCCCCGAAGTGAAAAACCTCTCTTATGATCAGTTCCAACAGGAGGTGCGCGATGAACGTGCACGCGAACTCTGTTTTGAGTCTATCCGCAAGTTCGATTTGGTGCGCTGGGGCATATACACTGACAGAATGCAGAACGTATTAGGAGCAGCAGCGGCCGACAAACGCTGGAACTCACAGTCTCAAAGTGATGTCAAAGCAGATAAGACCGGTGGTAAATACAACTTTGCCGGTACTGTTGCGGCCAAAACAGAAGAAAAACATCAGTTCTATCCTATCCCCAATAAAGAACTGTCTGTAAACACCAAACTGGAACAAAACAAATGGTGGAAATAAAGCCGCAAGACTTCTAACCTTACCGTCTCTTATCAATAGTAAAATAGACCTTAATCAATTTTATTTTAAAGAGGAGAGTAACCCGCAAGGTTCCTCTCCTCTTTTTCTGCCCGAATGAATGATTTATCTACCTGTTTTGTACAATCTGCACACATAATAAGAGCAATATTCCGTAGTTTTGCAATATATAAATTAATCACCTTAAATTATTTTGATAGCTATGACGCAGAAAAACGTTCTACTATTTCTAATCTTACTCTACTTCAGTTCGCCTGCTGTTGCACAACTTACAGGCTTTGAAAAAGAAGTTCCCCAAAACTTCAAGAGTTCCAATGGACAAGAGTTAGCTTTATCTTCATTATACTATAAGGAGGGTAATAAAAGCCTGGAATGGAACTTCTCCCCAAACAGTATATTAAACATTCCGTCCGAATCTGTCTTTACCTTGAATGACGACAATGGAATTACTTTATGGATTTACAATGAAGAGCCTCAGCAAGACACCTTGCGTTTTGAGTTTTATTCTCCTACGGGACACGTTTCCTACCATTTTGGCTTCCGGCTGTATTCTGCCGGATGGCGTGCCTGCTGGATAAGCTTCAAATACATGCAGGGAGATAAAAAAGAAAAAGAAATAGCCGGATATCGCATCGTTGCTCCCAACCGCACAGGACGTATCTTTTTAGACCGTCTGACCTTCCCGGTACAGAAAATTAATGACCGCACTACTCCGGATTTACAAATGCCGACCAACAACTCGCTTACTTATCGCGATCTATGGCATTGGTGTCGTGTCTGGCAGTGGGAACAATACCGATACGACCTACCTTTGAGCAAAGCACTGACCACAACCGAAAAACAAGAGCTGGCTACCATAGAAGCGCGACTTTTCGAGGCGCTTGACATTAAAAAAGCGCCTCGAAAAGATGTGTCAAAAGCCTATAATACATTCAAAACAGCTGCTATCCGCCCATCCGGAAATGGTTTCACCGGCGCTCCTATTGTCGCCCCCGATGAGCTAAACCGCCAAAAAGGAGAAATCTCCTTAAATGATCTGGAAGATATGCTATCAGGATTTGCATACGACGCCTGCTACAATCACTCCGCCCAATCCATGAAGAATTACTTCCTTGTCTGGGATTATGCCATCAATCAAGGTTTTGCCTTTGGCAGCGGCATGGGGACCAACCATCACTATGGTTATCAGATCAGGAAAATATATACCACAGCATGGCTGATGCGTGATGCCATTTGGAAAGCTCCCAATAGGGACAACATTCTTTCTGCACTTATTTTCTGGTCTGCACTGCAAGAAACAAGAATACCTTATCAATATGGTCGGGACGAGCTTTTAGACAGCTGGCATACTTTGCTAATGCCCAAAACCATATCTGCTCTTATGTTTGTGGACGAAAGAGAAAGGGCACGCGCCCTAACAGGACTTTCAAGATGGTTGAGCGGCTCTTTGCAATACAGCCCGGGCACAATAGGAGGAATCAAAGTGGACGGAACAACTTTCCATCATGGAGGATTCTACCCAGCCTATACTACCGGAGTGCTTGCCATGGTGGGACAGTTCATCGCACTCACCAGCCACACCCAATACGTTCCTACTCAGGAAGCACGCCAAGTCTTAAAATCCGCTTTTATATCTATGCGCAACTACTCCAACAGTCGCGAATGGGGCATCGGCATCAGTGGAAGACACCCTTTCGGAGGTGGCATGAAAGATGATGACGTAAAAGCATTTGCCTACCTTGCCCTTTCCGGCGATTTATCGGGAGAAGGCAATACATTCGACCACCATTTGGCAGCCGACTATCTGAGACTTTGCGACAAGGATACTCCGGAAGCAGAATATTTTAAAAAGAAAGGTATTACCCCTGCAAAAGCTCCACAAGGCTTTTTTGTATACAATTACGGTTCGACAGGAATCTTCCGTCGTAACGACTGGATGGTGACCTTAAAAGGATATACTACCGACGTATGGGGAGCCGAGATCTATAAAAAAGACAACCGGTACGGACGTTACCAAAGTTATGGTTCCGTCCAAATCATGGGATATCCCTCGCGCATAGCCAGCGGCTATGATGAAAACGGGTGGGATTGGAATCGTCTGCCTGGAACAACCACCATACATTTACCATTCGAACTATTGGACAGCCCGCTACCCGGAACCACAATGGCCCACTCCAAAGAAAACTTCTCCGGCAGCAGTGCATTGGAAGGGAAAAACGGTATGTTCGCCATGAAGCTAATGGAACGCAACCTGAAAAACTTTACTCCGGATTTCGTTGCCCGCAAATCAGTCTTTTGCTTTGATAACCGTATGATATGCCTAGGCACAGGCATCAGTAACAGCAATGCATCTTTTCCAACCGAAACAACTCTTTTTCAAAGTACATTCCAAAAAGGGAAAACCGACATTCATGTGGACGGAAAGCTGAGAAACGAGGCCTTTCACCAGACATTAGATGACAAAAAACGCCATTATATTCAGGACGGATATAATAATTATTATTTTATCAACGGCAACGACGTGCAGATACAAATTGCTCACCAAGTATCGCGACACGAAAAAAACCGCACTGAAACACAGGGAACCTTTGCCTCTGCCTATATCAATCATGGAGTATCACCGCAAAATGCCCAATACGAATACATGGTACTGGTACAGCCCACACCTAAAGAGTTGAAAGCAGTCCGTCGGAAAGCACCCTACCGGATCCTCCATAAAGATGATACTGCCCACGTGGTCGCCGACAATCAAACCGGTATTACCGCCTATGCAGCTTTTGAGGCTTACTCTCCTGCAAAAGATGAGATATTCCTCTCCATCCCGGCAGAAACAATGGTAATGCAAAAGCAGGCAGGCTCCAAACTTTTACTCAGTGTATGCGATCCGAACTTGAATATATCCGAGAAAACCTACACGACCAAAGAGCCCAGCCGTCCGATTGAAAAGAAATTAATTCTTAAAGGGAAATGGAGAAGTACAGCTCCCAATAACAAAATAACCGTACATTCCAATCAGACAGAAACTGTTCTCATTGTAACTTGCCAACATGGGCAACCCGTAGAATTCACATTATCACGTGAATAAATCTTTAATGGATGAATTTACATACCTGGAATCAGGTGCACCTCAGGACGTATCTGAACTACATGATGTAATTTCATCCATTCACTCAGATAAGCACGATGCTGTGCAAGTATCTCCTGATACTTCTTCTCTATGGCCAAATTCCGCATCTCGCCACGATCCTTTTCCATGTCATAAAGCTGTTCACGATAAAGCCCCTTATCATATAATACATACTTATAATGCGGGGTACGCAAAGCCCAGCCACGTGTAACACCTTTGTCAAATGTCGTTTCAGTAACGACATAAGGCTGGTGCATCTGTTCCGGATCCGCATTTTCCACCAAAGCCTTAAAAGAAACGCCATGCAAGCCTCCGGGAAGGGGAATACCTGCCCAGTCACATACGGAAGCGAAAAAATCAACACCTGCATTAATGAGCTGAGGCATTTCCTTACCGGCATTCTTCTTTCCGGGAAGGGTTACTATCAGAGGAACATTCACTACTTCTTCGTATAGGGCCGATTTCTGATTCCAATGGTGCGCTCCTACTCCGTCACCATGGTCGCTCGTAAAGATAACAACTGTATTCCTCCATAAATTCCGCCTGTCAATGGCATCGACAATCTTACCGATTTCGGCATCCACCTTCTCTACTAACCGAAAATAAAGACTACGGTAACGACGCCAGTCATCAGGTGAATAATGGCGGGTGGGATAAGCCGAGTAATTCAAAGCCTGCTCATAGTCTATCACATCGGCATCATAAGGATTACGGGCAAAGTTGGAAGGCAGTCCGGGCCACTCATCTTGAGAGAGTTCGGGCAGATTGCCAAACGGCAGATTCTGGCTACGGGCATATTCGCATATATTGTGAGGATTGTCAAAGCCCACCACAAGAAAGAAAGGTTTGGAATGTTTCCGGTCAAGGAAAGCGACAGAAACCTCCGCCAGTCCGTTGTCATTATGCGGATAAATGGCAGAAAATCCAAATTCCTTATCAGGCATGGACGGCGTATGCACATGCCACTTCCCGGCGTAGGCACATTCATAGCCAGCATTTTGCACCAACCAGCCCAAACTAGCAGTGCGCAACGAATCGGCCATAGGCACATTATTGCGTGCAAGGCCAACCTCGTGGGAGGTATATCCCGTAAACATGGACGCCCTGGAAGGTCCGCTCAAAGGAGCAGAACAATAGGCATTCCTAAACAATACACCCGACTGTGCCAGACGGTCCATATTGGGTGTATGCAAATCCGCATTCCCCATGCAACTCATGGCAGAAGCAGTCTGCTGGTCGGTTACGATATAAATGATATTCGGCAACTCCTTTGCCCCCGTCAATGAAGGGGCAAAAGCTGTTGCAAACAACATGATATTCTTTAATTCTATCATAGTAAAAATCTCCTATAAAAGTTTATTTACGTAATTCCACATCAAAACTAGCCGCATCCCTGCATGTAAAACGCAGTACGGTCTGTTTCTTATCTGCTGAAACAAGCTTGCAATAGGGAGTCTCCGCCACTTGCCACAAGCCTTTCAAAGTAACGGTTACGGGTATTTCCCCACTATCATTATCAATCCATGGCCGGGAATAGATACTCCGTTCAATCCGTTTGCCATCCTTGTCAAAAGCCTCATCGCTCGGACCGCGGTACAATGCCAGATCCGGCTGGGAAACGGTCAGCAACAGCTTGCCGTTATTTTCACGCACCATTACCAAACAGGAAGTGTCCGCCTTTTGCAACAAACCATCTGCCGGAAGCGACCGGGGAGTTTCAAACAATACGTAAGAAGTGATATTATCCGTCAGAGAATGGACAATATGGGCGTTACGATCCTGCTGGAGAACTCTATAAGCGGGGTTCTTTGCAAATGTTTTCAAGGAAGCCGCATCGGTATGAGGCAATACGGCATATTCATAAGAAGCACCTGCCGGAGCCTTTCCATGTTGCAATGTCAAGGAGACCCAATCACCCGAGGTGGGCTTCGCACTCCGCTCGCCTACTGTGACTTGCGGGAAATTCCTTTCATATTTCGCATCCGCCATAGAGTGCTTGGAAAGGTAATACCCCACCCCGTTCGGATCAATATAAGTCTGTCCGCCGCCTTTGCAGGCATTCCAATATTGACGGGCTTCAGGAGTTACGGCTGCCAACTGAAAAACGGTTGTCTCCGTAGGAAATTCCGAATTCGTATTTTCAATGTCTGTGCCCAGACATACTATCATGTCGCCAAAGAAGTGAAAAGACTTGCGGGCCCGATGCGAACCGTTGTACTTGTCATGTTCATGCAGCTTCATGCCGAAGTTGCCATTCAGACGCGCCTGTGACAACCCGCCGGCAAAAGCCTCGTCGGAATAAAGCATTTCCTCCATGCCGGAGAAAGTATCCACGTTCAGCACTTTGGCACGCAACTGTTCAAAAGGCAGATGAATACTGGTCACGCCCGGAATACGGTTCCAGTCAAAACCATTCTCCTGCCAACCGCTTGTAGTAAAAGTCACCATTTCACCGGGTTTTCCTGTCAGAATCTGCATACTGCCATGTGCCAGATAACGACCATAGAAATTGGCGGGCAGATAATGTTCGGCGGCCCACAAATAGCGGGAATGTCCACGTACTACCGCCATCCAATTATCCCGGCGCTGCACAGAAACACAGCCGTAACCCAATGCAAGATTACCTTGCGGATCGGGCTCAGGGCGGAAACCCTGCGCTTCAAGCAGCTCCTTCATCTTCAACTCCTGCCGGGCAGAAGCCTTCGGCAGATAATCAGGGGCATCCTTATCGGGCATTCCGGTATAAGCCGCTAAACGCAGGTAAGCGGCTGCCATATCGGCATCATATGCCTGCTTGCCATCCGGAGTGCCGGCAACAGCCATAGTGGCATATTGGATAGGAACCAACTCCCCCTTGCCATTGGGATGACGACCTGACATGGAAAGCGGCCACTGTTTCAGGTTGCAATAGAAACGCATGGTGAGCAACACGTTCTTTACTGTCTCATGCGCCAGTTCGGATAGTTTAAATTCCGTTCCGCTCAACAAATAAATCATGCTCGTAGCTCCGTCCAGACCTCCCACCGCATAGGCGGGATAATTATTGCGGTGATGGAAACAAGCGCCATCCGTCTTGAAAGACCCCGCCAATCCCGGCGCCGGACGACAGCCGTAATCCAGCCAGCGTGAGAAAGAGCGCAGGTATTGCAGCTTCTCCGGACTGTTCTCCATAATCAGGATACTGGCAATACGGCCTTGCAATTTAGTATTGAAAGTATCTATATCAATGCCGTTTTCCGTAGGCTTGGGATACACCTCGTTGGTAATGGCATACCAGTTCAGTGTACGTTCAGCATCCTTCAACTTTCCTGCCTCACGCAGGACGTCCTTCATCAGGAAGTAAGAAACGAAAAGCCCACGCATGCTGTAACCGTAGTGGTGGATATTGCCCCAGCAGCTGCCATAGGCAACGCCCTGGTCGGTAATATGGTCGTACATGGCAAGAAACTTCCGTTTCAGTTCATCCCTCACGCCGGTATCCGAAGCATTGTTATAGGCTATGGCAATACGCTTCATCAGGTTGAAGTATTCGTTCATCTCCATGCCTAACCGGGTAAACATATCTTTATTCCAATCAGGTATCATACGTTCATAAGCCTCCGCCTGCCTGACCATAAAAATAGGTAAGCCGGTAACCTTCCCATTTTTATACGTGATCTTATAGGTATCGTATTTCTTGCGGATGCCGTCCAGCTCTTTATCCGTAAATTTGGAAGGTGTATAGAGCATATCCCTGAAACGTTTCTCTATCTCCTGTACCTCCCGCTTCTGCTGCTCGCTGACAGGAGTCAAGGCCATATCGGGTTTCCACAAAGAATGTTCGTAAATGACAAGCCAGTGGTTGGTGGTTCCTTTGTTGACAAAAGGCACTTGCACATCGGCTGCTTGCTGGCGAGCATCCACCTTGCTGGCAAGTATGATATGATCCAAGTATAGCTTACCTTTGACATCGGGAGCAATCACACGCATCTCGTTCATTCCCTCTTCGGGCACGCCTTCCATATCGCGTTCATAGCATACCCATGCCGCACGCCAACCGGTAAAGTTGATACCAAACGGGAAAGAAGTACATTTCTTTCCGTCCTTCAGAAATTCAAATCGGATTTTTTTGTCTTGAGCCTCCTCATTATACACCCATACGATGAAAGCGGAAAGATACGTATCTTTTCCGGTAGGATCTTTCTTCTCGAATTTCAGGTCTTTCTTGACAGACAACACAGCACCCGGATCAAACGTCCAACTCAGACTATGCAAACCATCTTTATAATGTTCTCTACTAATACCCAGCCGGGAACCTGTTCCCGAAATAAAGGCCGGCACTTGCGGTTCTTCAAAAGAAAGCAGTCTTTCACTCTTCACCACCTGCGCTTCCGCATTTACCGGCAGTAAAGTTCCGAGAAGCATTCCTGCTCCCATTGTCCATTTACTAAATTGCATCATGTTTATTTCTTTAAGGTTATCTATATCTTTTGCATTGTACAAAGGAAGCCCTCTTTCACCAAAAACAGGGGCATAAATCGTACAGAAGAGGTCTAAAAAATGTCATAACCCCTTCCTGCAAAGTACAGAACAGCGGTCACCATTCTGCAAGAAAGCAATTTTAAATCAAGGATGAAGTTCTTCGAAGGCCTTATTTTCTTCCTGCATCGTACGGACGGTTTCTTCCAGCTCGCTCACTGGCAAATCGGAGTTGTACCAATCGTTATAGCAGTCGGTGACGTACCATTTACCGCCTATCAAGTCGAAAACGACACGCAAAGAAGGCTCCGACTCATCATATCCGGCCTCGAACTCTTTATGGGCAGGTCCATCCTGCGTAAAGCGGGATATGTAAGTTCCTCCCTCCTCCTCCGTAATACGTCCTTCCCGCAACGTCTCACTATCCAGCAACGCCCATTTATCGCGGGTAAAAGGGAACGTCTGCTCCGTCTCTCCGTCATCTTTCAGCAAGATAATGGGAGACTTCAAAGGGAACTTGATGCGTGAATACTGAAATGAAGCGCTGGATGTGAATTTCTGGAGAAATATCTTGAAATCCTCTTCGGCAGCCAGACTACTGAAGGTGGAGAGCACGACAGCCGTACACAGACAAAAAACAAAGTGAATTGCCTTCATAATAGATGCGAGTTATTTCGATTCAGACCACAAAGATACAACAAGCCAGTAATTTGCAATAAAAAAAAGCGAGAATTTACAGTATACTGCCTCTATTCTTCTTCACCTAACAGCTAATGTCCTGTTTTTTTAATTTCACCCGTTCATTTTCTTTTCAGATATTCATATCCGAACCGGCAGCGCAAACAGTCCTTCCGGTCACAATATTCCTTTTGGAGCTGGAGCAACGCTTGCGAGTCCGCCGCTGTAGAAACAGACAGCCCTGCCCCACTCCACATACGGATGATATGATTGTCCTCCGCCTTCAATGCTTCGAGAAAACGTGTGGCGCGGTCGCAAAGTCGTTCATCCGCCTTGTGTATTCCATAAGCATAAAGAAAGGGAATGACGGTATTGATAAGAAGCAAGTTCAAGGTATTCTCGCCCATACGCTTTTTCCGACGTGGCGAAGTTTTTGCAAAAGAAAAATGCTCTTCCCAATAGGGGGAGAGTTGCACAGTCAATATTTGCTTCACGTCTTCCGGTGTTTCCACCGCCATAATGCGGGAAAATAGTAGCTGCTCCTTATGATACAGATCGGCAAGCTGTGCCAGCCGCACATGAGGGAAGTTATCGGGACGCAGACGAAGAAAACGCCACTGTCCGGCAGCCATAGGCGCAGGAAGGTCGAACTTATGCTGCAAATAATAAAATTCCTTCCGGAGCTTTTGATAGTAGCTGTCTTGGATGGAATCTTCCTCCAGCAATCCTGCCTGTCCAAAAAAGAATGCTTCCACCTGAAACAAGCTGTCCCGATGCTTATCTACTGCACGCAAAGGCAGATGACCGGCCCATGCTTCAAAAGCGTCGCCGTTCAGTCCGAAACCGAAATTACGGGCAAGGGTGATAAAGAACACGTCTTCCCAATGGTTATTGCAACGTTCCAGACGTACGGCGATATCCTGAGCCTTTCGTTCAAAACGCTCCACCTGCAAGGCCGACAACCAGGAATGGACGGTCAACTTCGGTAAGGAACTAAGGATGGAATGACAAGGAGGATACGCTTCCGCCTGCCGTAATTCGGCATAACGGCAGCGGATGCTTTCCGGACAACACAGTTGCAACTGAGCGATTACATCACCGTTGGTACGATGCACCTCACAGTCGGAAACACCCACAACATGCAGGATTACATTATCATAGGCCGTATTCCGGTCGTGTCCATGACGAAACCAGTCTGAAGCCTGTGTATGCAACTCCACGTTACCCACCCAAAGCATATTATCTATTTTCAGTTTTGCGTTAAAGAAGTCGGGGCCTGCATTGGGATTCGGCAAACCGGGATCTATCACTTCAACCGGCTGTCCGGAGGTCGTCCGGAGAGGCATCAGAGGGAATATCTTATGCTTCCAGACGTAATGCAGCAATTGTTCCATTGTTAACTTATCGTTAATGTTGTGCGCAAATGTAAGAAAAAGATTACCTTTGCGACATATAGTTGGTTGATAAACTGAATAAAAACTAAAGAAACAATGAAAATAGCATTAATCGGTTACGGAAAAATGGGCAAGGAAATTGAGAAGATTGCCTTGAACCGCGGACACGAGATTGTCAGCATCATCGACATTAATAATCAGGAGGATTTTGAATCGGACGCATTCAAAAGCGCCGACGTCGCCATAGAGTTTACGAACCCAATGGTAGCCTACAACAATTATATGAAAGCTTTCAAAGCCGGCGTGAAATTGGTTTCAGGCAGTACAGGCTGGCTGGAAGAACATGGTGAAGAGGTCAAGAGACTCTGTACTGAAGGTGGCAAAACATTATTCTGGTCTTCCAACTTCAGTCTGGGAGTAGCCATATTCTCCGCCGTCAACAAATACCTGGCAAAGATTATGAACCGCTTCCCCGCTTACGACGTAACAATGAGCGAAACACACCATATACATAAGCTGGACGCTCCAAGCGGCACTGCCATCACCCTTGCCGAAGGTATTCTGGACAACCTCGACCGAAAAGAGCGTTGGGTAAAAGGTACGCTGCAAGCACCGGACGGAACAATATCGGGTTCTACCGACTGTGCCGCCAACGAACTGCCTGTCAGCTCCATCCGCGAAGGGGAAGTTCCGGGTATCCACAGCATCCGCTACGACTCCGAAGCAGACAGCATCACCATCACCCACGACGCCAAAAACCGCCGCGGGTTTGCCTTGGGAGCCGTATTGGCCGCAGAGTACACCGCCGGCAAACAAGGATTCTTAGGCATGAGCGATTTATTTCCATTTTTAAAAGACTAAAACATTATGAGAAAAGCAACACGCGCCCAATGGATTAAGTTCGGTATAATTACCCTGCTCTACCTCATTTTCCTTGTTTGGGTAAGAAGCTGGCTGGGGCTGATTGTCGTTCCTTTCATATTCGACATCTATATCAGTAAGAAGATACCCTGGAGTTTTTGGAAAAACTCCAAAAATCCGGCAGTACGCAGCATCATGAGTTGGGTGGATGCCATTGTATTTGCTCTGGTAGCCGTTTATTTTGTGAATATCTACATATTCCAAAACTATCAGATACCTTCGTCTTCGCTGGAGAAATCATTGCTGGTGGGCGATTTCCTCTACGTCAGTAAAATGAGCTACGGCCCGCGTGTTCCGAATACACCGCTTTCCATGCCGTTGGCACAACACACCTTGCCGGTATTCAACACTAAATCATACATTGAATGGCCGCAGTGGAAATACAAACGCGTACCGGGTTTCGGAAAAGTGAAACTGAATGATATTGTCGTGTTCAACTTCCCTGCGGGGGATACAGTGGCGCTCAACAGGCAGCAGGAGGACTTTTACAGTCTGGCTTATAGGGAAGGACAACGTATATATCCCAATAAAATCAATATGGACAGTCTGACACGCGACCAACAACGCACTGTTTATGACCTCTACTACAATGCCGGACGCAACCTGATCCGTACCAACCCGCAAATGTATGGCGATATTGTGGTACGTCCTGTGGACCGTCGCGAGAATTATGTAAAACGCTGTGTCGGTCTACCGGGAGATACGCTGGAAATCAAAGACACACAAGTCTATATCGACGGGAAAGCCATTGAGAATCCGGAAGACATGCAACTCAACTATTTCGTACAGACCACCGGACCGTACATCCCTGAAAATATGTTCCGCGAGCTCGGCATCAGCAATGACGACCAGATACTGATGACAGACGACTTCAACTATGAGGAGGGACTTATCCAAATGGGCTTGGACCGTCGTGATGCCCAAGGCAGGCTGACTCCTGTCTATCATCTGCCCCTCACCAAGAAAATGTACGATACGCTTACCGGCAATAAGAAATTAATCAGTCGCATCGTCATGGAACCGGAGGACCTTTCAGGACAAATGTACCCGCAAAACCTCTACACCAAATGGACGCGGGATAACTACGGCCCTATCTGGATACCGGAAAAGGGTGCCACCATTACTTTGACCAAAGACAACCTACCTATCTACGAACGTTGCATCGTAGCTTATGAAGGCAACACATTGGAACAAAAACCGGACGGCATCTACATCAACGGGCAAAAGACAGACACTTACACCTTCAATCTGGACTACTACTGGATGATGGGTGACAACCGTCACAACTCTCTCGATTCCCGCTATTGGGGTTTCGTTCCCGAGGACCATGTAGTAGGTAAGCCCATCGTTGTCTGGTTATCACTGGATAAAGACCGCGGCTGGTTTGACGGAAAAATCCGTTGGAACCGGATATTCAAATGGGTACATTAAGCAGCAGTTGGCTATTGATGTTCGATACACACTATGCAGAGAAGGAACCGGAAGATTGCAGCTACTATGATAGGAGTGATACTCGCGGTAGTATTACTTCGGGGTTGTGTTGCGACTTCCTATTCCATCCCTTCCTCAGGCATGGAAAACTCCTTGTACCGCGGCGAGCGTATTCTGGTAAATAAATGGAGCTATGGGTTGCGGCTTCCTTTCATGGGCTTATGGGGATATCACCGCTGGGCGGAAAGTCCCGTATACAAGGAAGATATTCTTGTATTCAACAACCCTGCCAATCTTCTCCAAGCTACAATCGACCGGAAGGAAGTATTTATCAGCCGTTGTTTAGGAGTACCGGGAGACACGCTGTTAGTCGATTCCCTTTTCTCCGTAATCCCCTCGGAGAAAAATGCCCCCGACCAAAAGTTCCTTTATACCTACCCTCAAAAAAAAGAAAAACAGTTGGATTCGTTGCTTACTATTCTTTCCATCCGTCCCAACGCATTGTTAGGACAAGATACGGTGAATAACGTACGCAGTTTCAGCAGGTATGAATATTATTTATTAGAACAGGCTTTAGGTAACAACAACTGGATAAAGCCAATCGACAAGGAAGACTCCGTAGAAGTGCTGAAACCGCTCATCATCCCCGGTAAGGGGAAAGCGGTACGCGTGTATCCCTGGAACATGACGTTGCTGCGCAACACATTGGTATTGCACGAAAAAAAACGGGCTGAAATCAAAAACGATACGTTGTACATAGAAGGGAAGCCCGCACAGCACTGCTATTTCACAAAAGACTACTACTGGGTGGGAGCCAACAACCCCATTAACCTGTCGGACTCACGCTTGTTCGGCCTTGTACCCAAAGACCATGTCATTGGAAAAGCAACCGTAATCTGGTTTTCCAAGGAGCAAGGGACAGGACTTTTCGGCGGCTACCGCTGGAACAGGATGTGGAAAGAGGTCAAATAATGCCGTCTCCTCAAGTTTATGATTTTATAACCCATAATTTATAATTTAGAATGACCGTCTATCTTTCTTCTGCTTACTTGGCCCCGGTTGAATATTACACCAAACTATTGGCATACGACCGGGTATGTATCGAACAGCACGACCATTATATCAAACAAACCTACCGCAATCGCTGCACCATTGCCGCACCTGACGGAGAGCTTGCCCTTTCCATTCCGACAGTCAAACCCGCCTCCTTAAAATGTCCGATGTGCGACATCCGCATCTCCGATCATGGCAACTGGCGGCATTTGCACTGGAATGCCATTGAGTCCGCATACAACCACACTCCTTTCTTTGAATATTACAAGGATGACTTCCGCCCTTTCTATGAAAAGAAATATGAGTTTTTAGCCGATTTCAACGAAGAACTTTGCCACTTGGTTTGTTCCCTGATAGATATACAGCCTGTTATGGAACGCACCTCGGAATATAAAACCGGATTCGCCCCCGGCGAGGCGGATTTTCGGGAGCGTATTCATCCCAAGAAAGATTTCTCCCTGGAAGATCCCGATTTCTCTCCGCAACCTTACTACCAGGTTTTCCAAGAGAGGCTCGGCTTCCTACCCAACCTCAGCATTATCGACTTATTATTCAACATGGGACCGGAAAGCCTGCTGGTATTGCAACAAAGCAATAAGCCGGAACATCGGTAACTTGGCATAAATTATATAATTTTAGACATATCGCAAGGTAAAGAAGACATTTATTCCTATTTTTGCAATGCGAACCCGAAGAAATATATATTCATATCACTAAATAAAAAAATCATGAAGAACTTATTTGACATTAAAGGCAAAGTAATCGTCATCACAGGCGGTTGCGGCATTCTCGGAAAAAACATCGCTAACTACCTTGCAGAACAAGGCGCTAAAATTGTGGTTTTGGATCGTGCAGCAGAAATAGGTAAAGAACTGGAAGCCGAACTCAACCAGAAGTCTGAAGCCCTGTTCCTCGTAACCGACGTACTGAACAAGGAAGTACTGGAAGAAAATAAGAAAGCTATCCTCGAACGCTTCGGCACTATCGACGTGTTGCTGAATGCTGCAGGTGGCAATATGCCGGGCGCCACCATTGCTCCGGACAAGACTGTACTCGACTTGGATGTAGAGGCATTCCGCAAAGTGGTAGACCTGAACCTTTTCGGTACAGTACTTCCCACTATGGTCTTCGTGGATGTCATGGCAAAGAACAAGAAAGGTGCTATCGTCAACTTCTGTTCCGAGTCTGCCCTCCGTCCGTTGACACGCGTGGTAGGTTATGGTTCAGCCAAAGCCGCTATCGGCAATTATACCCGCTATATGGCAACCGAACTGGCTACCAAGTTCAGCCCCGAGCTCCGCGTAAACGCTATCGTTCCCGGTTTCCTGCTGACCAACCAGAATCGTGCGTTGCTGACTAATCCCGATGGCTCCTATACAGACCGCGCCAAAACCATCATAGCCCATACTCCCTGCGGACGCTTTGCCGAGCCGGAAGAACTGTTCGGAACCATTCACTACCTCATCAGTGACGCTTCCAGCTTCGTTACCGGAGCCCTTTCGGTAGTGGACGGCGGTTTCGATGCATTCTCCATTTAAACCATAAAAAAATAAATTGTAAATCGTAAAATAATAAATGCCATGATACTTTGTGAACAAACCTGGCGCTGGTACGGTCCTAACGATCCGGTCAGCCTGTGGGACATCAAACAAGCCGGAGCCACCGGCATCGTAAACGCTCTGCACCACATTCCCAACGGTGAAGTATGGACAGTGGAGGAAATCATGAAACGCAAGGAAATGATTGAAGCCGTCGGCCTACGTTGGTCCGTCGTAGAAAGCGTGCCCGTACACGAGCATATCAAGACCCAGACCGGAGATTTCCAGCGATATATAGACAACTACAAAGAAAGCCTGCGCAACCTCGGCAAATGCGGCGTGAACATCGTTACGTACAACTTCATGCCCGTATTGGACTGGACTCGTACCGACCTTGCCTACGAACTTCCCGACGGCAGCCGCGCCCTGCGCTTTGAACGTGCAGCTTTCATCGCTTTCGACCTCTTCCTGCTGAAACGCCCCGGTGCGGAAGCCGATTACACCGACGAAGAAAAGGCGAAAGCCAAAGCGCGTTTCGAGCAAATGACGGAAGATGACAAACAACTACTCGTACGCAACATGATTGCCGGTCTGCCCGGTTCGGAGGAGAGCTTCACACTGGAACAATTCCAAAAAGAGCTTGACCGCTACAAGGACATCACTCCTGAGAAACTACGCTCCAACCTGATTTATTTCCTCAGTGAAATCTGTCCTGTTGCCGATGAAGCCGGCGTAGAGCTGGTTATCCACCCGGACGATCCTCCTTGCTCAATCCTTGGCCTGCCGCGTATCATGAGTTGTGGAGCCGACTTCCAGGCTCTGATCGATGCTGTTCCCAACAAGAGCAACGGCCTGTGTCTGTGCACCGGTTCTCTGGGTGTAAGCAGCGCAAACGACTGCGCCGCCTTGATGGAACAATTCGGCGACCGTATCAACTTCGTTCACCTCCGCAGCACACAACGCGATGCGGAAGGCAACTTCTACGAAGCCAACCACCTGGAAGGCAACGTCGACATGTATCACGTAATGAAAGCCTTCCTCGAATTGCAACAACGCCGCAAAGTCTCCATTCCGATGCGCCCCGACCATGGACATCAGATGGTGGATGATTTGAAGAAGAAAACCAATCCGGGATACTCCTGCATCGGCCGTTTGAGAGGACTGGCAGAACTGAGAGGCCTGGAAATGGGAATCGCCAAGTCATTGTTCGAGTAAGAGAGATCCTTTAGAAATACATACTGAAAAGAAGCCATTCAATTGCAATCATATTGCAGGCGAGTGGCTTTCTTTGAATACCCCAATTGATATGCTGAAAATTCAAACTCCCAACGGTGAGAACAGGGTTCTACTACATTCCTGCTGCGCTCCCTGTTCCTCTGCCATCATCGAATGTATGCTGGCAAACGGCATCCGCCCTACTGTGTTTTACTGTAATCCCAACATCTATCCGCAAGAAGAATATGAAATAAGAAAGCAGGAAGCCATTCGCTTTGTAACGTCTCAAAACCTCGATTTCATCGATGCTGATTATGATTATGACCATTGGCGAAATGCCATGTCGGGACTGGAAAACGAACCGGAACGAGGCAGCCGCTGCCTGAAATGCTTCACCTTACGGCTGACGGAAACAGCACGCTATGCTTCCGAACACAATTTCCAGGTCTTTACCACCACCCTTGCGTCTTCGCGCTGGAAAAACCTTGAGCAGATAAACGAAGCAGGCCGGAGGGCAGCTTCCTTTTATCCCGGTACAATCTTTTGGGAACAAAACTGGCGGAAAGGCGGGCTGCAAGACCGCCGCAACCAGCTTCTTAAAGAATATGATTTCTATAACCAGCTATACTGCGGTTGCGAATTCAGTATGAAACGACTGGAACAACAAAAAGAAAATAAGGCTGAATAAGGCATTCAAAGGAACCTTCCAAAGACAAGCAGCAAGGGAAACATCTGTCTGACAAATTAAGCTCAATGAGAACCGGCACAATGTTCCCTATTCCAGCACTCAGTTCCAGCAGCAGGAAAAGCTGTCAATCATAAATAAGCGTTGACAGGTAATCCTCTGCAAACATCTCGTTTGCTACTTCCAATAAAATCTCAGGGGTTAGTTGCTCAATACGCCGGAACACAGCCTCAGGCGCTTCATATTTATTGTAGTGCAGGAAAGTCTTCGCCATGCCGAGAGCATTGTTCTCGTTATTGTCCGAAGCCACACCTATCTGCCCGATAAGCTGTTTTTTGGCCGCGGCAAGCTGAGATGAAGTCATTTTTGCATCACGCAGACGTTTCAGTTCTTTATACACAAGGCGGGTGCACAGGTCAGCATCCTTAGGATCGCAACCGAAATAAATGCAGAAAGTTCCGGTATCGGTATAAGAAGTCAAGTTAGACTCCACATTATAGACCAAACCGCGGCGTTCGCGCAAAGCCACGTTCAACCGGCTGTTCATACCCGGACCGCCGAGGATGTTGTTCAACAGATAGAGTGCCGTACGTTTGTCCTCATAAGCATTGTATCCCCGACTGCCGATCATGACGTGCGCCTGATGGGTGTCTTTATGCAAAATCTGGGTTTTCGGAACATACAAAGGCGGCGGCGTGCGACGGTTATCGACAGCCACAGCCGGGATACCGGCCAGCAGCTTCTCCGCCCAACGCACCACTTGCCTGAAATCCATGTTGCCTAAAACAAAGAACACCATATTGTCGGGATGATAAAAACGGGAAGTAAAAGCGGCGGCATCCTCACTGCGGAACTTTTTCAATTGTTCCGGATTACCGAGAATATTACGTCCTAAAGGGTGCTCCCGAAAGATCAAGTCTTCAAAATCATCGAAAATCAGCTCAGAAGGGTTGTCTTCATAAGACTGTATCTCGTCTATAATAACCTCTGTCTCCTTCTCGATCTCCCGCTGCGGAAAAGTAGAATGGAATACAATATCCGTCAGCAATTCGAAAGCGCGCCCGAAGTGCTCAGTAAGGAATGCAGAATAAATCACCGTCTCTTCCTTATTGGTGTAAGCGTTCAAATCGCCACCCACATTCTCCATGCGGTTCAGAATATGCCACGCCTTGCGTTTTTTGGTACCCTTAAAAATAAGATGTTCCACAAAATGCGCCATACCCTGTTCATTTTCAAGTTCATCGCGCGTTCCGGCATCTACTGCAAAACCACAATAAGCCACTTTCGACAGGGAGGGCTCATGGATGATGCGCAAGCCGTTCGACAATGTGTGCAGACGGTAGCGAGGAGATATTTCTTCTGTTAAATTCTTCATTCTTACGTTCCAAACGATTTGTGGGCACAAAAATACAATAAAACTTATTGCCGTTTATGGAAAATTGCGGATATTTGCACATATAATCATATTAATCTAATCGCATCAGACAATGACAGCATCCATTCAAGAGCTTTTGCAGAAAGAGGCGCAAGCCGTATTGAATATTCCCGTAACAGACGCATACGAAAAAGCGGTAGAGCTTATCGTAGAACAGGTGCACCACAAAAAAGGGAAACTGGTAACTTCCGGTATGGGTAAAGCAGGGCAAATAGCTATGAATATTGCTACCACCTTTTGCTCAACGGGGATTCCGTCGGTATTTCTTCACCCCAGTGAAGCACAACATGGGGATTTAGGCATCCTGCAGGAAAACGACCTGCTGTTGCTCATTTCCAATTCTGGCAAAACGCGCGAAATTGTCGAGTTGACCCAATTGGCACACAACCTGAATCCCAATCTGAAATTCATCGTCATCACAGGCAATCCGGACAGTCCGCTGGCACAGGAATCCGATGTATGCCTCAGCACAGGAAGTCCCAAAGAGGTCTGCATATTAGGCATGACGCCCACCACCTCCACAACGGTCATGACCGTAATCGGTGATATTCTGGTTGTACAGACCATGCAGAGAACCGGGTTTACGATTGAAGACTACTCCAAACGTCATCATGGCGGCTATCTGGGAGAAAAATCAAGATCATTATGCGTAAAGTAATCGGTATTGGAGAGACGATATTGGATATCATCTTTCGTAATGAACAGCCTTCTGCCGCTGTACCGGGCGGTTCTGTATTCAACGGAATCGTCTCATTAAGCCGTACAGGCGTTCCTGTCTGTTTCATCAGTGAAACAGGCAACGACCATGTAGGCGACACCATCCTACGGTTCATGCGTGACAACCATATTTCGACAGAACACGTCAACGTGTTTCCCGACGGGAAATCTCCTGTATCACTCGCTTTCCTGAATGATAACAGCGATGCCGAATATATATTCTACAAAGACTACCCCAAACAACGCTTGGATATTATCTATCCCGAACTGAAAGAAGACGACATAGTCGTCATCGGTTCTTATTATGCATTAAATCCGGTGTTGCGCGAGAAAGTGCTGGAACTACTTGACCGGGCGCGTGAAAAGAAAGCCATCATCTATTACGACCCCAATTTCCGTTCTTCCCACAAGGAAGAAGCCATAAAACTGGCGCCAACCATCATTGAGAACCTGGAATATGCCGATGTCGTACGCGGCTCGCAGGAAGACTTCTTCCACATGTATAACCTGCGTGACGCAGATAAAATATACAGGGATAAGATAAAATTCTATTGTCCTAACTTCTTGTGTACGGCAGGGGCGGAAAAGATTACACTCCGCACAGGTTCCGTCTCCAAAGAATATGACATACCGCCGTTAGAGGCAGTCAGCACCATTGGAGCCGGTGATAACTTCAATGCAGGCATTATCTACGGTTTACTGAAACATGACATTCGTTATGACGACCTGAATGGAATCAGTGAAGCCAAGTGGGACGAGATTATACGCTACGGCATGGAATTTGCCGCAGAGGTCTGCAAAAGTTACAGCAATTCGGTATCAAATGAATTTGCAGAGAGATACAGGTATTAATGCGCCTCTCCAATCCGCACCTAAAAATAAATTATCATTTAAAAATTATAAAACCTTCATATCTGCTGCATAATCTGAAACGAAAAACTATATATTTGCTGTAAACGACATTTAGAGAGTTTACGAACCATGATGTATAAGAATCTGTTGAACCTGCTTGCTTTGGTAGTGCTATTTCCTTCCTGTAGCGGCACAGCTCCACACATATCTGTTGTATGCGAAGAAAACAACGTAGGGAACTGTATCGTCAAATGGGAAATGGCTCCCCTCATCAAGGGAAACGTAAAAGTATATGCTTCAACCGATCCTGATGCCATTCCGGAGGATGTTCCCGTTGCTATGGCCGATATCTCGGATCTGAAAATGACTATCATCACAAACGATCCCGCCAAGCGTTATTATTACACCCTGCTATTCGGAGACAAATATCGTGTGAAAATCGCTACGCGCAATGTCAATATCCCCGGCATACAAAACTTCCGCGATTTGGGCGGCTACCCCTCTTACTCTACTAAAAAACAGGTACGTTGGGGAATGATTTACCGCTCGGCGGAAATAGACAGCCTTGAATGTTACTCACGCAGGGAACTTAGAAACCTCGGCATCAAGACACTCATCGACCTGCGGACTTCTTCGGAGACAGGCAGGCAATCTCCGCTGCAAAAAGAATTCAACGTTGTACATATTCCCCTTGCCACCGGAGATATGGAAAATATACTGAAAGGCATACGGGAAGAAAAAATAAAAAGTGATACCGTCTATCGCATGGTAGAGCAGATGAACCGCGATTTAATAGACAAATATACAACGGAATACCGGCAGATCTTCGATATTCTGTTGGATAAGAACAGCTATCCGGTAGTGATCCACTGCTCTTCCGGCAAAGGGCGTACAGGCATCGTTTCTGCTTTGGTGCTCGCCGCATTGGGCATAAATGAAGACATAATCATGGAAGATTACCGGCTGAGCAATGATTACTTCAACATCCCAAGCGCCTCTAAAGACGCCTATCAGTTGCCTGCCCGTTCACAAGAAGCTATTACCACCCTATTCTCGGCACGCGAGGATTTCCTAAACGCCGCCAAAGAGGAAGCGGAATGCAGATACGGTGATATCGACACTTATCTGCAGAAAGGTATCGGGCTGAACAAAAACGAGATAAAAAGGTTACGGAGTATCTTGCTCAGCGATTAATAAGTTATTTATCAGAAAATAACATGTAAACATCAACAAATCACTAATTTCTAATCACTAATCACCAAAAAACTCTTATCTTTGCGGCCGAAATATAAAGATATACAAAGATTTAATGAAGACATTTGAAGAGCTCGGTGTGTCGCCGGAGATACGCCGCGCCATTGAAGAAATGGGATATGCGTGTCCCATGCCGGTACAAGAAGAAGTAATCCCTTACCTTTTGGGAGAAAATAATGATGTAGTAGCACTGGCACAAACAGGAACAGGAAAGACCGCAGCGTTCGGTCTGCCGCTTATACAGCAAATTAACGTTAACAACAGAATTCCCCAATCACTTATTCTTTGTCCTACCCGCGAACTCTGCTTGCAGATTGCAGGTGACTTGAATGACTATTCCAAATACATTGACGGCCTGCGGGTATTGCCCGTATATGGCGGTTCGTCCATTGAAAGCCAAATACGTGCCCTGAAACGCGGTGTGCATATCATAGTGGCCACTCCAGGACGCCTGCTCGACCTCATGGAGCGCAAAACCGTTTCCCTCTCCACCATCCAGAATGTAGTGATGGACGAGGCGGATGAAATGCTGAACATGGGATTTACGGACAGCATCAACGCTATTCTTGCAGACGTTCCCCAAGAACGTAACACGCTTTTGTTCTCCGCTACCATGAGCCCCGAAATAGCGCGCATCTCCAAAAAATACCTGCACAACGCAAAGGAAATCACTATCGGACGCAAGAATGAAAGCACAAGCAACGTGAAGCATGTGGTTTTCACCGTTCATGCCAAAGACAAATACGCTGCCCTGAAACGCATTGTTGACTATTATCCGCAGATATACGGCATCATTTTCTGCCGCACCCGCAAGGAAACACAGGAAATTGCCGACAAGTTGATGCAGGAAGGATATAATGCCGACTCTTTGCATGGCGAACTGAGCCAGGCGCAGCGCGACACCGTCATGCAGAAGTTCCGTATCCGTAACCTGCAACTGCTGGTAGCCACTGACGTTGCCGCACGTGGACTGGACGTCGACGACCTCACCCATGTCATCAACTATGGTTTGCCCGATGATACGGAAAGCTATACCCATCGCAGCGGACGTACGGGACGTGCCGGAAAAACAGGTACATCCATTGCCATCATCAACCTGAGAGAAAAAGGCAAAATGCGTGAAATTGAACGTATTATCGGCAAGAAATTCATTCAGGGAGAAATGCCCACCGGGAAGCAAATTTGTGAGAAACAGCTGCTGAAAGTAATTGACGAGCTTGAGAAAGTAAAAGTAAATGAAGATGAAATCTGTGACTTCATGCCTGACATTTACCGTAAACTGGACTGGTTGAGCAAAGAGGATCTGATTAAACGTATGGTTTCCCATGAATTCAATCGATTCTTGGATTACTACCGCAATCGTGAAGAAATAGAGATAGCTACCGGCAGCGAACGCAACGCCAAAGGCAGTGAACGGGGTGGAAGCACCCGTCAGGCAGCTCCGGGCTTCAAGCGTCTGTTCATCAATCTCGGTAAAATGGACAATTTCTTCCCCAATGAGTTGATCAGCCTCCTGAACAGCAATACCCGCGGACGCATTGAGTTAGGACGCATCGACCTAATGCAGAAATTCTCTTTCTTTGAAGTGGAGGAAAAGGAAGTCGGTAACGTCGTAAAAGCCCTGAACCGCGCCAATTGGAATGGCCGTAAGGTCTCCGTAGAAATCGCAGGAGAAGAAGGAAAAGATACGCCCAAAGGAAAACGCAGAAGTGAAGGCGGCAGCTATGGCAAAAAGGAATTTGACGGCAAAAAGCGCAGTAACAAGGACGATCGCCGCAGCGAATCCACCGGCAAGCGTAACAATAAATCCGAATACCCTGCCACCGACAAGAAAAAGAGCAAGCCCAGTCGTGAAGAGCGCGGTTACACCAAAGCACGTGGTAAAAAAGACGACTGGAAACAATTCTTCCAGGGGAACAACGAGTTTAAGGATTCAGAACCCGACTTCAGCGAAGAAGGCTGGGCAAGACGAACACCTAAAAAGAAATAAACAAGCGGAATAGCCGCCATTGTTTAAGAAAATTATAAAAAACAATGCGGGGGTGTCAAAATGATAACTGAATTTCATTTTGACACCCCCGCTATTTTATCACTTTTTATCGCTTATTTCTCACAACTCCTAGTGCTGAAAGCCACGAGCATCCACACCATTTTTTCCTGTTCTTTCAGATAGCCGGTCATCAAATCGGCAGTTGCATCATCACCGGCTTCATTAGCCAGCTCAATCACCTTTCTTTCCTCACCGATGAGGTAACTGTAGGTTTCGAGGATATGGTCAACAGCCTCGCCCCCGCAAGTGATACCGGAGATTTCTTTCACTTTCGCAACCTTGAGGTAGCTGCTGAATTTATTTTCGGGCGAACTGCCTAACATCAGGATACGTTCTGCGATTTCATCCACTTTCTCCGCAGCATCGTTGTACATATCTTCGAATTTGCTATGCAAAACGAAGAATCCATGTCCTTTGATATCCCAGTGGAAGCCGCGGAGATTGGTATAGTGTACTTGGAAGTCTGCCAACAATTGGTGCAAGGCAGATACTACGCTGTTTACTTTGTTCTCATTCAAATGCAAATAATCTAAAGTCTTCATAATCTTTCTATTTTAAAAGTTTGTACTATTTTTCTTTGTTTCTGTTGCAAAGATAACCGGTAAATAAGTGCTTGTCAAACAGATAATTTCTATCTTTGCATAGAACGATTCTATATATAACATTCAAAAGCCCTGTTTACTATGACTCTGCAACAACTGGAATACATACTTGCCGTCAATCAGTTCCGCCATTTCGCCAAAGCTGCCGAATATTGCCGGATCACGCAACCCACCCTGAGTGCCATGATTCAGAAATTGGAAGAAGAGCTGGACACCAAGATTTTCGACCGCAGCCAGCAACCCGTATGCCCTACTCCTATCGGTATCCACATCATAGAACAAGCTCAAAATGTGTTAGTTCAGGCAAACCGTATAAAAAACATTATAGAAGAAGAAAAACATTCCCTTCGCGGAGTATTCAAGCTGGGCATCCTTCCCACGATAGCCCCTTACCTATTGCCCCGTTTTTTTCCTCAATTAATGAAGAAATATCCCCAGCTCGATATCAGGGTGGTCGAAATGAAGACAAATGACATCAAGAAAGCCCTGCAAACGGAAGAGATAGACGCCGGAATCGTAGCCAGCCTGGCAGGTATGGAAGAGTTCCGGCAGATACCTTTATTCTATGAACAGTTCTACACATATATCGCAAGAGAAAACAGGCTGTTTGCCAATGAAATCATACGCACAGCCGATTTGACAGGAGAACAGCTTTGGATGCTGGATGAAGGCCATTGTTTCCGCGACCAGTTGGAACGCTTTTGCCAGCTAAAGGCAGCTCGTGCCAGCCAATTGGCCTATCATTTGGGCAGCATGGAAACCTTTATGCGCATGGTGGAGGGCGGTAAAGGAATCACTTTCATTCCAGAGTTGGCAACGTTGCAACTGGATGATAGGCAGAAAGAACTGGTGCGTCCCTTTGCCATTCCCTGTCCTACCCGACAAATCATCCTACTGACCAACCGGAGCTTTATCCGTAACACTCTCCTGAAAACAATCACCCAAGAAATTACGGCCGCAGTGCCTAAGGAAATGCTTTCCCTGAAAGCAACCCAGGCTCTTGTATAGATTCTGTCTATCGGCCCATACAACTTTTCAATCGTTTTTTTTGTTCTACCGGGAAAAATTGCTATATTTTTGCATCGGTAAAACAAAAAACAAATCTTTTAAAAAGTATAATTATGGAACCGATTATCAACTCTCAACTCCCTGAATTCAAAGTTCAGGCTTTCCAAAACGGAAGTTTCAAGACAGTAACCAACGAAGACGTAAAAGGCAAATGGGCTATTTTCTTCTTCTATCCGGCAGACTTTACGTTTGTATGTCCTACCGAATTGGTTGATGTTGCAGAAAAATACGACCAATTCCAGGCAATGGGTGTAGAGGTTTACTCCGTAAGCACAGACTCCCACTTCGTACATAAGGCATGGCATGATGCTTCCGAAAGCATCCGCAAGATTAAATATCCGATGTTGGCAGACCCCACAGGCGCATTGAGCCGTTCATTTGGTGTAATGATTGAGGAAGAAGGCATGGCCTACCGCGGTACATTCCTCGTAAACCCCGAAGGCAAAATCAAACTTGCCGAAATACAAGACAACAGCATCGGACGTAATGCAGACGAACTACTCCGCAAGGTAGAAGCTGCACAATTCGTAGCCACCCATGACGGTGAGGTTTGCCCCGCCAAATGGAAAAAGGGTGCTGCCACTTTGAAGCCGAGTATCGACCTAGTCGGTAAGATTTAGCCGTACCCCCATACGGTAAATGTTACTATGTAGAGACTATCCCTATCTCTTCCTTGCAAGAGCAAAAGAAAGGAGATAGTCTCTTTTTATACCTCAACATTAAAGACCCGCATCATCATGTTAGAAACAAATATATTAGACCAAGTGCGGAGCATATTCCAACCATTGGAAGCCCGCTATACTTTCCACATCACTTGTAATCCGAAGCATGAACAGGCTCGCGAGCTGATTGATTTTCTAAATGAAATAGCGAGTTGTTCCGACAAACTCTCCTGCCGGCTAACCGAAACCGAGACGTCCGGACCGGAGTTCACCCTCCTGAAAGAGGAGCAGGAAACCGGAATAAAATTTCGCGCAATCCCGGGTGGACACGAATTCAGCTCCCTGCTTCTCGCTGTACTAAATGCCGATGGAAAGGGGAAAAACCTGCCGGATGAAAGTATCGGCCGCCGCATCAGAGCACTGAAAGGAACAATCCGCCTACAAACCTATGTGTCACTGACCTGCACCAATTGTCCTGACATAGTGCAAGCATTGAATATCATGGCGCTGCTGAATCCCCACATCACCCATGAGATGATAGACGGGGCTCTCTTTCAGGAAGAAGCAGATGCACTGAAAATACAAGCCGTACCGTCCGTTTATGCCAATGGAAAGCAGTTCCATGTGGGACGCGGCTCTTTAGGAGAACTTCTTCAAAAGTTGGAAGACACTTTCGGAAGCCTGCCACAAGAAGATGCAGCGCCTGTCCCAAGGAAATTCGACCTGCTTGTCCTCGGTGGAGGACCTGCCGGAACTTCAGCAGCCATTTATTCTGCCCGCAAAGGGTTGCGCGTCGCTATTATCGCCGAAAGAATAGGCGGACAGGTAAAAGAAACTGTAAGCATCGAAAACCTGATTTCCATACCTCAAACAACCGGCTCGCAACTTGCTGACGCACTCAAGAACCATATAGGACACTACCCCGTTGAAGTCTTTGAAAACCGGAGAATAGAGAAAGCGGAGCTCCAAGGCAAAGAGAAAAAGGTCTTTTCCGGTGGTGGAGAAACGTTTACGGCTCCTGCCGTAATCATTGCCACAGGTGCAAGCTGGCGCAAACTGAATGTAGAGGGAGAGACCGAATATATCGGACGCGGCGTAGCCTTTTGCCCGCATTGCGACGGTCCTTTCTATCAAGGCAAGCATGTGGCTGTCATCGGCGGCGGGAACTCCGGCATAGAAGCCGCCATTGATCTGGCAGGCATCTGCAAGAAAGTAACCGTCTTTGAGTTTGCCGACACACTGAAAGCCGACCGTATCCTGCAGGAGAAAGCCCAAAGCCTTCCCAACGTGGAGATATTCACCTCTTCACAAACCATCCGGGTGGAAAGCAACGGCGAGAAGGTAACCGGTATCCGCATCAAGAACCGCATTACCAATGAAGAGCGTGACTATCCATTGGACGGCATCTTCGTACAAATAGGCCTGGCAGCCAACAGTGCGCTTTTCCGCGATGTACTGGAAACAACGACGTCCGGTGAAATCAAGACGGACACATTCTGCCGTACCACGATTCCGGGAGTATATGCGGCAGGAGACGTATCCAACGTGCCCTACAAGCAGATTGTCATAGCTATGGGAGAAGGCGCCAAGGCAGCGTTGTCCGCTTTTGACGACCGTATCAGGGGAATAATATAACCCGTTTATCTGCCGGAAGCTATCTTCAGTTCCCGTATCAGGTTTCCGGCCTTGCCATATCTTTCTATCATGAACAAGATGTAGCGTACATCCACCCCGATGCAACGCTGCATCTTCGGTTCATAGAGGATGTCACTGCCCATCGCTTCCCAATTGCCATCAAAAGCCAATCCGAGAAGTTCTCCTTTTGCATTAAACATGGCGCTTCCCGAATTGCCGCCCGTTATGTCATTATTAGAGATAAAGCAAACGTTCATTTCCCCCTTTTCATCGGCATACCTGCCAAAGTCACGATTGGAAAACAAAGAAAGAATCTCCGGCTGCACCTCAAAATCCACATCACCTGCGTGGGCTTTCACCTTTTCGAGGATGCCTTTAGTCGTTGTATGATAATCGTATTCAGCACCGTCAAACGGAGTATATCCGCATACCGTACCAAAACTCAAACGCATGGTAGAATTGGCGTCGGGATAGAAATTACGGGACGAATACATCCTGCGTACGGCACCATTCAACAAACGCTCATTACGGGCAATATTCATGGCAGGCTCCCTCGTCTGCATATTGATTTCAAACATCTTGCCAATCAGATCAATCCCCAGGTTTATGGCAGGATCATCATAGATGTGATACGTAGTATCCTGCTCCAAAAAGCGTTTCAAACCGCGTGGAGTAGTCAATTCCGAACTTGCATACAGGCTGTCCACATAAGCCTTGTCATTGCCGCCATACCGGGTGGCAATCGTACCATAAAATTCCGGTAGATAGGTAGAATCCACTTTGGAACGATACTCCTTCAGCATAGCTGTAAAGACCTCCTTGTCAATCTCCAGATCCAAATTGGCGTATTTCTCTACAATCGCTTTCAGATTAGCCACAACAGCCTTCTGTTCCCCCTCAAAATCGAAATTCAAAATGGACAAAGCCAATTGCACCAACTCCGGCCCATTCAGAAATGCTTCGGCAAAATAGGCCAATGCATGATTGGCTTCACGCACATTTTTATAATCCAGTTCCAAATCAGGAAACAGCTGCAATAACGTCTCACGTTCTCCGGGCGTCTGTTGTATCCAACGGCGAAGTTCCTGCTCCATCGCACGCTTCTTCTCCAGAATATGCGACTTCCGGATGGCCCTGTTCACTCCGATACTGTTTTTCCAGTAATTGGAGCTTTCATCATATTTGGAGGCATACTTTATGCGGATACTGTCCCGCCTGTCCATTTCACGCTTCCAGATAGCCTGCTTAATACCCCGGACATCTATTTGCGCCTGGTTGTCGTTATTCATCATCTCTTCGATGCCAAACGAAGAGAGATAGCGTTCCGTTCTGCCCGGATACCCCAATGTCATGCAGAAAGAACCTTCTTTATATCCGTCAAGCGAAACCGGAGCCACATATTCGGGATGATAAGGGACGTTTTCCGGCGAATAATCCGCCGGGCGGTTGTTCCTATCGGCATAGATACGAAATACGCAGAAATCGCCCGTATGGCGCGGCCACACCCAATTATCCGTATCCCAACCAAACTTTCCAACCGAAGAGGGCGGCGCAAACACCAGCCGGACATCGTTATAATCGCGATAGACGGACAGCCAAAACTCATTGCCGCCATAATAGGCATCTACAATTCCTACCAAAGTCGAATCTTTATGAGCCACTTCTTCACTAACGGCAAACATCACCGAGTCGATCGCAGCGGAGCGTTCCGCTTCGGCCATCCCCGGTTTCACTGCGCCGAGCACCCGTTTTGTAACATCCTCCGTCCGCAACAGGAAACGGACATAAAGCTCCGGATTCGGCAACTCCTCGCTGCGGCTATGCGCCACAAAACCGTCTTTCAGATAGTCGTGTTCCACAGAAGAATGTTGCTGTACACAACTGAAACCGCAATGATGATTCGTAAATACCAATCCGTCTTCCGACACAACCACCCCCGAACAAAAGCCACCGAAGCTGACTACGGCATCCTTCAATGAAGGGCGTCTGGAACTGTACAGTTTATCTGCCGGCATCTGCAGGCCAAGCTCTTTCATGGTACGGCGTGTCTGTTTATCCAGATTGCCCAGCATCCACATGCCCTCATCCGCCCGCACCGCTAAAGTGAAGAAGCAACAAACGGCTATAATTACGAACCTAAATTTCATATCATTTCGCTCTATGTATCTGAAACAAATATCATTCAGCAATCAGCCTTAACCGACTGGAACCGGTACGCGCTTTCAGCCATTCGGTAATCTTCTCTTTCTCATGGGTGTCCGGATGCTTGCCGAACTTCAAGACAGCAAGCGTAACGGTATCTATCCGTACTGAGTCAACCGTCAGTTCGAGTGCATGAGAAATGGAAACCGACTTAACGGAAGGATAAAGCACTTTCAACTCAGGAATAATCTTTTTGCCCAATTCATCGTATTTCCGATACTGTTCCAAGTTCTTTTCCAATGAAGAGATTTGTTGTTTCTGCTCCACCAGACGCTGCTCACTGTTCTTATAGAAATCCTCCATAACCATGGCCCGAATAGAGGAAATATCTACCGACTCGTTGTTCATCCCTTGAAGCACAACCAGTTTGGTATTATCCAGTTTATAATCTTTCATTTTACTACGGGCTATGGCAATAGAGGCTTCCGGCACTTCCTGCCCTATCAAGACTACGCGTATTTCATGCTGTTTGCCTTCATGATGGATTTTTTTATCCAATACCTGTGTGTTTTCAAACGCAAGCTGTTCGTTTACAAAACGGTTTGCTGCGCTTTCAAAGAAAGTATCCTGAATAATCCCTACCGTAAGATATACAGCCGGGCACATCGTGACAATAGCTATCAGTACGATATACTTCCGCACTTTCTTCTCACGATTCTTATCCACAAACTCTTTGCGTTGGAAATGCATCACACGCACACCGATAAAAGTAGCCAGACTGATGAAGACGGAGTTGATGAAATAAAGATAGAATGCACCGAGGAAATAAATCAGATTGCCCGTTGCCAATCCGTAACCGGCTGTACACAGCGGCGGCATCAACGCCGTAGCAATGGCGACACCCGGAATCACATTCCCTTTTTCTTTGGTGGAAAGCGCCGTTACTCCCGCAAGGCCACCCATTAATGCGATGAATACGTCATAAATCGTAGGTGAGGTACGTGCCAGCAACTCCGACTGTCCCTCGGCAACCGGACTGACCAAAAAGAATATGGTGGCGGTGGTGACACTGAACAAGGTGGTTATCAAGAAACTTTTCAGTGAACGTTTCATCAGTTCAAAGTCATTCAGACCGACCGAAAGCCCCACACCCATTATAGGTCCCATCAACGGAGAGATAAGCATCGCGCCGATAATTACGGCGGTGGAATTGACATTCAAACCGAGTGAGGCCATAAAGATAGCAAATATCAGAATCCACAAATTGGCTCCCTTAAACTCAACACCCTTCCGAATGGAATCGACAGTTTCGAGCTCATTGTCTTTATCTTTGCGTAAATCCAGATACTCTTTCAGAAAGTTCTTGATTGCAAATGCGTTTCTGTTGGAATTGACAGGCTGTTCCATAAAATAAACTATTTTCTAATAAAACGATTGATAACAGGTATTTGGCTAAGCGGTAAGTCACGCTTTATAATATAAGCTACAAATAAGGATAATAGCAACGTGCGGAAAGCCATACGAAGATAGATATTTCCAATCGGCACATATTCCGCAATTACATAGAGTATGGCAGCCAGGAGCACATAACATCCGATTGACTTCAAATCATACCGGATAGGATATTTCTTCTGACCGACAAAATAAGAGAGCAGCATAGCTACACCATATCCCGTAAATCCGGCCCATGCACAAGCCATATAACCGTACTTCGGAATCAAAAGGACATTCATCGCCACCAGAATTGTGCAACCTATCAATGAGAAATAAGCCCCCCATCGCGTTTCATCAATCAGCTTATACCAAAAAGAAAGATTAAAGTAAATTCCCATAAAAATCTCCGCAGCCATTACGATAGGAACCACACGCAACCCCGGCCAATAGTCGCGACCGATGATATACCGGAGAATGTCCAAATAGAACATCACCGCAAGAAAAGCAACCAGCGTGAAGATGATAAAGAACTTCATGGCCTGTGCATACACCTGTTTATTGTCCTTATCACGACTCTTACCGAACACGAAAGGCTCGTAAGCATAACGGAAGGCCTGTGTCAGCATTGCCATTACCATTGCAATCTTGCTGGCGGCTCCATAGATGCCAAGCTGTACGGTGGCTTCCGCCTCGTCAGGATACACAAAGGGAAAGATTATCTTGTCCGCCACCTGATTCAGAATACCCGCAATGCCCAACACCAGCAACGGCAAGCTATAAGCAAGCATCCGCTTCAACAGTTTCTTGTCCAGCACATAAGTGAAGCCGCGCAATTCGGGTATCATGCAAAGCATAATGGTAGAGGTGCATACAAGGTTGAAGAGGAAAGCATACGCCACGTCATCGCCTTCCATCCAGACGTAATAAATCAGGTTCAAGGCTATGTTCAGGAAGATGAACAACAGTTTGAGCGCCGCAAACTTAATAGGACGTTTCTTATAGCGCAAATAAGCGAAAGGAATACTTTGAATGGCATCCATCGCCACTACAATCATCATCATTCCCACATACCAGGGATGTTCTCCATACTCCAGCCAATCGGCAACGGGTTGAAGAAACAACAATCCCAGAGCAAGGAATGTCAACGCACCGATGCCTACGCTGAGTAATGTTGTGGAATATACCCGCATCGGGTCGTCCTCTCCTTTATTGGCAAAGCGGAAAAAGCCCGTCTCCATGCCGCACGTCAACAGCACCAGCAACAGCGCCACCCACGCATAGATATTAGTCACAACGCCATAACCTCCCGACTGCGCAGACAAGGCCATGGTATATACGGGTACTAACAGATAGTTGAGGAAACGCCCCACAATACTGCTCAACCCGTAAATGGCAGTTTCTTTTGCCAATGATTTTAATCCAGCCACGTTATTTAGTGTTTAGCAATTTTTCAATGCTCCATTATACTCCATGCCGATCGTTTACCGGAAAACGTCAATCATTAAACAACGTTCTCTGACTATTGTAGAGGCTTCGTCCCAAATGTTTGTAAGCCAGCTCCGTTACTTCACGACCGCGAGGAGTGCGCTTCAAGAAACCTTCCTTTATCAAGAACGGTTCATATACCTCTTCAATAGTGCCTGCATCTTCTCCCAAAGCCGTAGCAATGGTTGTCAGGCCTACCGGACCACCCTTGAACTTATCGATAATCGTACAAAGTATCTTATTGTCTATCTCATCCAGACCGTATTTGTCAATATTCAGCGCTTCGAGCGCAAAATTAGCGATCTGCGTATCGATGCTGCCCGAACCTTTCACCTGCGCAAAGTCCCTCACGCGGCGCAGCAAAGCATTGGCAATACGCGGCGTACCCCGACTGCGTCCTGCAATCTCCGAAGCAGCCTTTGTGGAACAAGGAACATCCAGAATACTTGCCGAACGACGGATGATGCCACTCAACACATCATCATCGTAATATTCCAAATGAAGGTTGATGCCAAAACGGGCACGCAACGGAGCAGTCAGCAAACCGCTACGGGTGGTAGCGCCCACTAAAGTAAACGGATTCAGGTCGATCTGTATGCTTCGTGCCGACGGGCCTTTGTCGATCATAATATCAATGCGGTAATCCTCCATAGCCGAATACAGGTACTCCTCCACCACAGGACTCAACCGATGTATTTCGTCAATGAAAAGCACATCGTTCGGTTCCAGACTGGTAAGGACACCGGCCAGATCACCCGGCTTGTCGAGCACCGGCCCGGAAGTAATCTTGAAGCCTACTCCCAGTTCGTTGGCTATAATGTTGGAAAGTGTGGTTTTTCCCAATCCGGGAGGACCATGAAGCAATACATGATCCAAGGCCTCGCCTCTGAGGCGGGCAGCCTTTACGAAAATACGCAAATTATCAACCACTTTATCCTGTCCGCTGAAATCCTCGAAATTCAAAGGACGGAGAGCGTTCTCGAAGTCACGCTCCTTGCTGGTCAGTTGATGATCACGTATGTTAAAATCTTCTTGTTCCATTCAAAATCAGTATATACAGCGACAAAGATAATGCAAATCTTTCAACGTTTCATAAACTCCTTCCTTTCTTCTTCCGGAAATTTCTCAATGGCATAACGCAGCATGGTACGCGGCATCACCTTGCAATATTTCTCCAGAAACTGCACCAACAAATCCTTGTCCCTCTTCCCCATTTCGCGCAGCATCCAGCCTATTGCCTTTCTCATCAAATCGTGCGGATGATGCAACAGCCGTTCGGAAAGCGCCAGAATATCGATGAAATCACCGTTTTTGATTAGAGTATAAGTGGAAACAACCGCAATACGCTGGTCCCAAAGCAGTTCACTGCCTGCCAAACGATAAAGATCTTCGCGGGACTTATCTTTCAAATATTCCCCCACAATACCCGGAGCAGACAAGTCCACCAAGTCCCAGTTATTGATGCGCGACGTCTGTGAAAGATAGAAATCATAAATGCGTTTTCTCTCCTTTTCATCGCTTTTCTTGAAGCGCTCCACCAGCATCAACAGAGCACAAAGACGACATTCATGCCATTGGCTTTGCAAAAGTTCCGCCATAACATCCAAAGGAGCATCTTTATGCCGCTTGGCCACTAAACGGGTATTCGGCACTACCACTCCCAGAAACTTGTCGCCTTCGCCATATTGCCCCTTTCCCGTTTTGAAAAAATTAGGAAGATACTCCCTTTTCACCGGATCTATGTACTCGCTTATCTCCTGTTCTATCTCCTTTGCCCGCTGTCTCATATTCTCTTATATATTTGCTATTCGTAATGTTACCTGCCAAAAATAGCAATTTTTTCCACGCTAAATAGAAAGATATTCCTACTTTTGCAGAAAATCAACATATTATTTTATGATTTTAAATTACATTTGGGTAGCATTTTTTGTAATAGCTTTCATTGTGGCGCTCTTCAAACTCCTGTTCATGGGAAATGTAGAGATATTTACGGAACTTGTCAACTCTACATTCGACTCCTCCAAAACTGCATTCGAAATATCGTTGGGGCTGACCGGCATTCTGTCCTTATGGCTCGGCATTATGAAGATCGGTGAAAACAGCGGTATGATCAACGCACTCTCCCGCTGGTTGAGTCCGGTGTTTTGCCGCCTCTTTCCGGAGATACCCAAAGGACACCCCGCCATGGGATCTATTTTCATGAACCTCTCCGCCAACATGCTGGGGTTGGATAATGCCGCTACCCCAATGGGGCTGAAAGCCATGAAAGAACTTCAGGAACTCAATCCGAAGAAAGACACAGCCACCAACCCGATGATTATGTTCCTTGTGCTGAACACTTCCGGATTGATATTGATACCTGTCAGCATCATGATGTACCGTTCGCAAATGGGTGCTGCGCAGCCCACCGACATCTTCATCCCGACACTGATTACCACTGCCATTTCCACCACTGTCGGTGTGATTGCCGTCAGCATTGCACAACGGATAAACCTGTTGAATAAACCTATCCTCATTCTGATCGGTTGCATCAGCCTGTTCTTTTCCGGACTTATCTACCTGTTCACCCAAGTAAGCCGCGAGGACATGGGAGTCTATTCCACACTGGTTGCCAATATAATACTTTTCTCCATCATCCTGCTTTTTATCCTTTGGGGATTGTGGAAGAAGATTAATGTGTACGACGCTTTTATAGAAGGTGCCAAGGAAGGGTTTACAACAGCCATACGCATCATCCCCTACCTGGTAGCTTTTCTCGTTGGAATCGCCGTTTTCCGCGCTTCAGGCGCAATGGATATAATAGTAAACGGCATCGGCTACATCGTAGGCTTGTTCGGAGTAGATACCGGCTTTGTAGGAGCTTTGCCCACCGCTTTGATGAAATCATTGAGCGGCAGCGGCGCCAATGGCCTGATGATTGATACAATGAAGCAATATGGCGCCGACTCCTTCGTCGGCCGCATGAGTTGCGTGGCACGCGGTGCTTCGGATACAACGTTCTATATACTTGCCGTTTACTTCGGCAGTGTAGGCATTACGAAAACCCGCAACGCGGTTACCTGTGGTCTGATAGCAGATTTATCCGGCATTATCGCCGCTATCATCATCAGCTATATATTCTTTTTCTAAAAAAAAGCCCATTCTAATAAATAGTAAACAATATGATAAGTTATCAAGCGGACGGCATCAAAATGCCTGCAATCAAGAAACGGGAAACAACGGAATGGATTAAAGCCGTTGCTGCCTCCTATGAAAAAAGAATCGGTGAAATCGCCTATATTTTTTGCTCGGACGAGAAAATTCTCGAAGTAAACCGGCAATATCTTCAGCATGATTATTATACCGACATCATCACTTTTGACTATTGCGAAGGCAACCGCCTGAGCGGTGATCTCTTTATCAGCCTTGATACGGTACGCACCAATGCCGAACAATTTGCCGGCAACGATTATGAAAGAGAACTGCACCGGGTCATTATCCATGGCATCCTGCACCTTTGCGGCATCAATGATAAAGGTCCGGGAGAACGGGAAATTATGGAAGCTGCCGAGAACAAGGCACTGGCCATGCGATAGAAATTGCAACGCAAGACGAGCATAAAAGTGATGAGTTTTTTGTCATCACTCATCACCCTTACGCTCAACTATCTGTAAATAAGCAACTTAATAAGTTACGAGAAACATTATGACAGTGACGACCAAATGTTGGTTGTCACTGTTTTTATTTACTATTATGCTCTCTATCATATCGTAACATCCTTATTTACAGCAACAACAAACGTTCCATACAGCCCTTGTCACAATATTGTTAAAATACCTTTTATACCGAGACATTAAGTTCATTTGCGCTGAAAGGACAAGTGCAATTGCCTCTTCCCAACCGAAAGAACGTTGCTGATTTGATAAACCTGAAGAAGAAAATCGGTTAAAGCAATGAAAAATAAAAAGATACGCGTACCAAGTCAATACCAACGGTTGGTACGGCTTGTACCTCACTAAGGTACAAGAGATTTCTTAGTGAGGTACACGTCGTACCAAAGCAGGAAACTTGCCGTACCTTACTAAGGTATTCTTCGGAACCAAGGAGCCGGATATCTATGTACCGGAGACGCCGGCAGTCCCACACGAAGTATTTCCTAAGAATTCACAAGGAAAAGAAAGAAATCGCGGCTACAAAATAACTTTTTAGTAACTTTGCAGGGTTTAAAAAGAGATTGAACGAATGGAGTTTAAGTATGATGTTATTGTAATCGGCGCCGGACATGCCGGCTGTGAAGCCGCTGCCGCTGCCGCAAACCTGGGTTCAAAGACCTGTCTTATCACGATGGACATGAATAAGATAGGCCAAATGAGTTGCAACCCTGCCGTAGGCGGTATTGCCAAAGGGCAAATTGTACGTGAAATAGACGCATTGGGTGGATATATGGGATTGGTAACTGACAAAACCGCTATCCAGTTTCGTATATTAAACCGCTCCAAAGGACCTGCCATGTGGAGTCCGCGTGCGCAATGCGACCGTAACAAATTCATCTGGGCATGGCGTGAAATTCTGGAAAACACTCCCAACCTGCATATTTGGCAGGATACCGTACAAGAGATTCTTGTTGAAAACGGCGAAGTGACCGGACTCACTACTCTTTGGGGAGTAACTTTCCGCGCCAGATGCATCGTACTGACTGCCGGAACTTTCCTGAACGGACTGATGCACGTGGGACGCACCATGCTTCCGGGCGGACGAATGGCCGAACCTGCATCCTACCAACTGACCGAATCCATTGCCAGACATGGCATCACATACGGACGAATGAAAACCGGAACGCCGGTACGCATCGACGGACGCAGCGTGCACTATGAGGATATGGATGTTCAGGACGGAGAAAACGATTTCCACAAGTTCTCCTTTATGGATAACGGCGTGCGCCATTTGAAGCAACTGCCATGCTGGACCTGCTTCACCAATGAAGAAGCACACCGCATCCTGCGCGAGGGTCTGCCGGACTCTCCCCTTTTCAACGGACAAATTCAAAGCATAGGTCCCCGTTACTGTCCCAGTATAGAGACCAAAATTGTGACCTTCCCCGACAAAGAGCAGCATCAGCTTTTCCTGGAACCGGAAGGTGAAACCACTCAGGAACTCTACCTGAACGGCTTCTCTTCTTCCTTGCCAATGGACATACAGATTGAGGCACTGAAAAAGATTCCTGCATTCCGGGATCTCGTAATTTACCGCCCCGGTTATGCAATAGAATATGACTTCTTCGATCCCACCCAGCTCAAACATACGTTGGAAACGAAGAAAATCAAAAACCTGTTCTTTGCCGGACAAGTAAATGGAACCACCGGCTACGAAGAAGCAGCCGGACAGGGCATCATCGCCGGTATCAATGCACATATCAACTGCCATGGCGGAGAACCCTTCACCCTTGCACGCGATGAAGCATACATCGGCGTATTAATCGATGACTTGGTAACCAAAGGCGTTGACGAGCCTTACCGTATGTTTACTTCACGTGCGGAATATCGTATTCTCCTCCGTATGGATGATGCCGATATGAGACTTACCGAAAGAGCCTGGAAACTCGGACTTGCAAAGAATGACCGCTACGAGTTACTAAGAAGCAAACGCGAAGCCGTTACAAACATCATAAACTTTACCCGGAATTATTCGATGAAACCAGCATTAATCAATCCGGTACTGGAACAACTTGGCACCACTCCACTTCGCCAGGGATGCAAGCTGATAGATTTGATAAACCGTCCGCAAATAACCCTGGATAACATGGCACAGCATGTCGGCGCTTTCCATCGGGAACTTGATAAAATTACGGAAAGAAAAGATGAGATTATCGAAGCGGCAGAGATACTTATCAAGTATGAAGGATACATCGGACGCGAACGAATCATAGCAGATAAACTGGCACGACTGGAAAGCATAAAGATTAAGGGAAAGTTTGACTATAATTCCATTCAATCCCTTTCCACCGAAGCCCGCCAGAAGTTAGTCAAGATCGACCCGGAAACAATAGCCCAAGCAAGCCGGATTCCGGGAGTATCACCAAGCGACATTAATGTACTGTTGGTGCTTTGCGGCCGATAAGAGCCAACGTTCCACGTGAAACAAAAAATTCAATAAACGCAATAAAAAAACTGATTATGAGCAAAGAAACACTTGCCAAGAGCATTCGGGAAATTCCCGACTTCCCTATCCCCGGAATCTTATTTTATGATGTAACCACCCTGTTCAAAAATCCGGTTGCATTGCAGGAACTTTCAGACACCTTGTACGAAATGTACAAGGACAAAGGAATAACCAAAGTTGTAGGCATAGAATCCAGAGGATTCATTATGGGACCAATTCTCGCCACCCGCTTAGGAGCCGGCTTCGTACCCATACGCAAACCCGGAAAGCTGCCGGCAGAAACCATTGAAGAAAGCTACAATAAAGAATATGGAAAAGATACGGTGCAAATCCACAAGGATGCCATTGAACCGGACGATGTAGTGTTGCTACACGATGACCTGCTGGCCACAGGCGGAACAATGGAAGCTGCCTGCAAATTGGTAAAGAAGATGAATCCCCAAAAGATATATGTAAACTTCATTATCGAGCTGAAAGAGCTGCATGGAAAGGATGTATTCGATAAAGATGTGGATGTAGAGTCTGTACTGACGCTATAAAAATAACGGTAGGGCGACAGCACCTTTAGAGTATGGAAGAACTAAAAACAAGTGATTATCTAAAAGGTATCGTTCTGAACCTTCCCGAAAGCCCCGGTGTTTACCAATACCTGAACACCGAAGGAACGATTATATATGTAGGAAAAGCCAAAAACCTGAAACGCAGGGTGTCGTCCTACTTCAACAGGGAGCACGAACCGGGAAAAACACGCGTACTGGTAAGCAAGATTGCAGATATCCGGTATATCGTAGTCAATACGGAAGAAGACGCCTTATTACTGGAAAACAACCTCATTAAAAAGTATAAGCCCCGCTACAATGTATTGCTGAAAGACGATAAAACCTACCCGTCCATCTGCGTACAGAACGAATACTTTCCACGCGTATTCAAGACACGAAGAGTCATACGCAACGGCTCTTCGTACTATGGTCCGTACAGCCACATACCGTCCATGTATGCGCTGTTCGACCTTATCAAGCATTTATATCCGCTACGCACTTGCAACCTGAACCTCTCTCCGGAAAACATCCGGGCCGGGAAATTCAACGTATGCCTGGAATATCACATCAAGAACTGTGCAGGTCCTTGCGTCGGCAAACAAAGTCAGGAAGAATATCTGAACAACATCGCCGAGATAAAAGAGATACTCAAAGGCAACACCCAAGAGGTAGGGCGGATGCTGTATCGGCAAATGCAGGATCTTGCCGCCGAAATGAAGTTTGAAGAAGCGCAAAAGATCAAAGAGAAGTACCTGCTGTTAGAAAATTATCGTTCCAAATCAGAAGTCGTGAGCAACATATTGCATAATATCGACGTGTTCTCCATTGAAGAAGATACCGATGAAAAGTCCGCATTCATCAATTACCTGCATATCACGAACGGAGCTATCAACCAAGCTTTCACCTTTGAGTACAAAAAACGGCTGAACGAAACCAAAGAAGAGCTCCTTTCGCTGGGCATCATCGAAATGCGCGAACGCTACAAAAGCCTCTCCCGCGAAATCATCGTGCCTTTCGAACTGGATATGGAACTCAAAAATGTCGTCTTCACCATTCCACAACGCGGTGATAAGAAAAAACTGCTTGAACTTTCCATCCTCAATGTGAAACAATACAAAGCCGACCGGCTGAAACAGACGGAAAAGCTGAACCCGGAACAGCGCACTGTACGTCTCTTGAAAGAAATCCAAGGGGAATTGCATCTCGACCGACTGCCTATGCGCATAGAATGTTTTGATAATTCCAACATCCAAGGGTCGGACCCTGTTGCGGCATGCGTCGTTTTCATCAAAGGTAAACCGTCCAAAAAGGACTATCGGAAGTACAATATCAAAACAGTGGAAGGCCCCGATGACTATGCATCCATGAAAGAGGTCGTGAAACGGCGTTACCAGCGCGCTATCGAAGAGAACAGCCCCCTCCCCGACCTTCTTATCACCGACGGCGGAAAAGGGCAAATGAGCGCCGTAAAAGAGATTATAGACGAACTAAACCTCGACATTCCCATTGCCGGACTTGCCAAAGACGGGAAACACCGTACATCGGAACTGCTGTATGGATTCCCGCCTCAAACAATCGGACTCAAACAAAATTCCCCCCTTTTCCGTCTGCTGACACAGATACAGGACGAGGTACACAGATTTGCCATAACTTTCCACCGCGACAAGCGCAGCAAGCGACAGGTAGCTTCGGCCTTAGACGAGATAAAAGGAATCGGAGAAAAAACCAAAAACACCCTGCTAAAAGAGTTCAAAAGTGTAAAACGCATCAAGGAAGCATCCACAGAGGATATTATCAAGGTGGTTGGCGAAGCCAAAGCAAAAATCATAAAGGAACACTTTGCCAACAAATAGCCCTATCTTACACATAACAATCACAAATTTATTCGTAACTTTGCAATTCGCAAAATTAATTTTTAGAACCAAAGCATGAGAGTAGTCATACAACGTACCGGACATGCATCTGTTACCATCAACGGGATTTGCAAGTCTGCCATTCAAAAGGGACTTATGATATTGATTGGCATAGAGGAGACAGACGGAAAGGAAGATATTGATTGGTTGTGCAAAAAGATCGTCAACCTGCGCGTCTTTGACGATGAAAATGGCGTAATGAACAAATCCATACTCGACATCGACGGTGAGATACTGGTAATCAGCCAGTTCACGCTGCACGCATCGACCAAGAAAGGCAATCGCCCCTCCTATATCCGGGCAGCAAAACCGGAAATATCTATCCCGCTATATGAACAATTCTGCAAAGAATTGAGTTTAGCGTTAGGCAAGGAAATAGGAACCGGCGAGTTCGGAGCCGACATGAAGGTAGAATTATTGAATGACGGTCCTGTGACCATTTGCATGGATACAAAAAACAAAGAATAATGACACTGAAAGAAGCACAGAAAGAAGTAGACTCCTGGATTAAGCAATATGGAGTGCGTTACTTCAGCGAGCTCACCAATATGGCCGTACTGACCGAAGAAGTAGGTGAACTGGCACGAGTTATGGCGCGCAAGTATGGCGACCAATCCTTTAAGGAGGGAGAAAAAGATAATATCGAAGAAGAAATAGCAGATGTCCTTTGGGTACTTCTCTGCATCGCAAACCAAACCGGAGTCGATGTCACCGAAGCGTTTGCACGCAGCATAGAGAAGAAAACCAAACGTGACCAAACAAGGCATATCAATAACCCTAAATTATCTGATCATGGAGAATAATGAATCCACCCAGAACAAGTACGATGCTGCTTTGGCAAAGTACAACACCAATTTGAACGATGCGGAAGTGGCTGCAGAAGTAGCCAAAATAATCGAGGAGAAAGTGCCTGCAAACAACACTCCGGAAGTAAAGAAATTCCTGTTCAATTGCATTGACCTCACCACGCTCAACAGTACAGACAGCGATGAAAGCGTCATGAAATTTACTCAAAAAGTAAACCGGTTTGACGAAGAATTTCCCGACCTGAAAAACGTGGCAGCTATCTGTGTATATCCCAATTTTGCAGAAGTAGTAAAAGATACATTGGAAGTAGAAGATGTAAAAATCGCCTGTGTATCAGCAGGTTTCCCTTCTTCCCAAACTTTTATAGAAGTAAAAATTGCCGAAACCGCCATGGCCATTATGGAAGGCGCTGACGAAATAGACATCGTCATCTCTGTAGGCAAGTTCCTGAGCGGAGACTATGAAACCATGTGCGATGAAATACAAGAACTGAAAGCTACCTGCAAAGAGCACCACCTGAAAGTAATCTTGGAAACGGGAGCTTTGAAAACGGCAGCAAACATCAAGAAAGCCTCTATCCTATCCATGTATGCCGGAGCTGATTTCATCAAGACCTCTACCGGAAAACAACAGCCTGCCGCTACTCCGGAAGCAGCATACGTAATGTGCCAGGCCATTAAGGAATACCATGCGTTGACAGGCAATAAGATTGGTTTCAAACCGGCAGGCGGCATCAACTGTGTAAATGACGCACTGATATACTATACCATTGTGAAAGAAGTGCTTGGAGAGGAATGGCTGAACAATGAATTATTCCGTTTGGGAACCAGCCGTTTGGCAAATCTATTACTCTCGGAAATCAAAGGCGAAGAAATGAAGTTCTTTTAACAAGAAGTATTAGTGTAGAATGCAGACAGCCTGACAAGAGATCTTGTCAGGCTGTCTGCATATATAAATAATTTTATTATTTCTCACGCTCTATCACATAATCAAGATAGGAAATAAGCGCTCTCTTAACATCCGTATCTTCCATGGCAGCCAACAATGAAAGCGCCTTTTCTTTAAAGTCCACCATAACTTTCGTGGCATACTCAATGCCGCCATGCTCTTTGGTAAATTCGATCAATCGGGCTATTTCATCAGCAGTCGCCGTTCCGTTCTTAACCTTTACAGCAATCTCCTGCGCCGGCTTGTCCTGCGTTGAATTGAGTACATAAAGCGCAGGCAATGTCAGCTTTCCTTCCAGCATATCATTTCCGGTAGGTTTACCGATTTCTTTGTTCTCATAATAATCGAATATATCGTCTTTAATCTGAAAACAAAGACCGATATACTCACCAAACAAACGCGCATATTCCGCCTTTTCATCGTCAACACCCACCGAAAGCGCACCTGCTTTCATGCACGCGGCAAACAATACGGCTGTCTTCTTGCGGATGACATCAAAATAGACCTCTTCGGAATATTCAGGGTTACTGACATTGGAAAGTTGCAACAACTCCCCTTCTGCCAAATCCTGCCCTAAATTTGAAACGAGATCAATTATAGCGTAATTACGCGTCATCCCCACTTCCACCAAAGCCGTTGCCAACAAATAATCACCCGTAAGAACCGCTACCTTATTATTAAAGATAGCATTCACAGAAAGCTGCCCCCGGCGTTCGGTACTCTCATCCACCACATCGTCGTGCACCAAGCTCGCTGTGTGCAGAAGCTCCAGAGCAACCGCAGCATGCAGTGTTGCCGGACGAACCTCATTGTACAACTTTGCAGCAAGCAGAACCAGAATCGGGCGCATCATCTTCCCATTCTTCTGTCGGATATGCGCAATCACGCTATTCAGCAAAAGATTAGAACTGGAAAGGCAAGTATCAAAATGCTTTTTGAAGTCTTCCAACTCCGCAGAAATCGGGGATTTTATGAGGGATATACTGTCCATACATCACTATTTGAGCACAAAAATAGTAATAAAACAGTTAATACGGTATTTTTTTGTACTTTTACCATGAAAAAAAGGATAAATCTATGAATTCAACCGATAAACTTTTCTTGCTTGACGCTTATGCATTGATATACCGTTCTTATTATGCATTTATCAAAAATCCGCGAATCAACTCCAAAGGATTCAACACTTCTGCCATTTTGGGATTTGTAAACACTCTCGAAGAAGTGCTGAAAAAAGAAAATCCTACGCACATAGGGGTAGCTTTCGATCCTTCAGGACCAACATTCCGCCACGAGGCCTATGAACAATATAAAGCGCAGCGGGAAGAAACTCCCGAAGCCATCCGTCTCTCCGTACCTATTATAAAAGATATCATCCGCGCCTACCGTATTCCTATTCTGGAAGTCTCCGGTTACGAAGCCGACGATGTGATAGGTACACTTGCCACAGAAGCCGGAAGACAAGGTATCATCACCTATATGATGACTCCCGATAAAGACTATGGGCAGTTGGTATCGGACAATGTATTCATGTATCGTCCCAAACACAGCGGCGGATTCGAGGTCATGGGCATCGATGAGATAAAAGCCAAATTCAATATCCGCTCCACAGAGCAGGTCATCGATATGTTGGGATTGATGGGCGACTCTTCCGATAATATTCCCGGCTGTCCGGGTGTGGGAGAGAAAACCGCACAGAAGTTAGTTGCGGAATTTGACAGCATCGAAAACCTGCTTGCCCATACCGATCAACTGAAAGGCGCACTGAAGACCAAAGTGGAAGCCAACCGGGAAATGATTACTTTCTCCAAATTCCTTGCAACCATTAAAGTCGATGTACCCATTAAGCTCGACATGACAACACTCGTTCGCGAAGAACCTGATGAAGAGAAGCTTCGCAAGATTTTCGAGGAACTGGAGTTTCGCACACTCATTGACCGCGTTCTGAAAAAATCAGGTGCTCCCCTCTCCTCTTCTTCCAACTCCGTTTCACCCGACCTTTATGCCGGAACCTTGTTTGCTCGTCCAGTCGATAGTCCAACTCCTGAAAACAACGGTCCTGTTCAAGGCGATTTGTTTGCAAATTTTGCAGACAACGGCACAGGCAACGCGGAAAATTCAAATCTCACGCACTTAGAAATGCTTGATGTAGACTATCAACTCATTGATACAGAAGAAAAAAGAAGCGAAATTATTCAAAAGTTACTTACAACAGAAATTCTCTCAATAGATACTGAAACTACCGGAACCGAACCAATGGAGGCAGAACTGGTAGGAATGAGTTTCAGTAATGCCGAAAACCGGGCTTATTACGTCCCTGTTCCGGCAAATCGTGACGAAGCATTAAAAATTGTAAATGAATTCCGCCCGCTTTATGAAAATGAAAATTCCATGAAGGTGGGACAAAACATCAAGTACGACATGATTGTCCTTCAAAACTACGGAGTGCAGGTGAAGGGAAAACTTTTCGACACCATGCTCGCCCATTACGTATTGCAACCGGAACTCCGTCACAACATGGACTACCTTGCCGAAATCTACCTGCGCTATCGGACAATCCACATAGATGAACTCATCGGAGCCAGAGGAAAGAACCAGAAAAGCATGCGTGACCTTCCACCGGAAGACGTGTACCGCTACGCTTGCGAAGATGCAGACGTCACTCTAAAGTTGAAGAACGTACTTGAAAAGGAACTGAAAAAGCAATCTGCCGAACATCTCTTTTATGAAATTGAAATGCCACTCGTACCGGTACTTGTCAACATTGAAAGCAACGGAGTACGCATCGATACAGAAGCTCTCAAGCAATCGTCCGAACATTTCACTCTCCGCCTGCAGGAAATCGAAAAAGAAATCTATGCACTGGCAAATGGTGAAACTTTCAACATCGCCTCTCCCAAGCAAGTAGGTGAAGTGCTGTTCGACAAACTCAAAATCGTAGAAAAAGCCAAAAAGACCAAAACCGGCCAGTATGTTACCTCGGAAGAAGTTCTCGAAAGTCTGCGCAACAAACATGCAATCATTGGCAAGATACTCGAATACCGCGGGCTGAAGAAACTGTTGAGCACCTATATCGATGCATTGCCCCAACTGATAAATCCGCGTACAGGCCGCATCCATACCTCTTTCAACCAGGCAGTAACCGCCACCGGCCGGCTCAGTTCCAGCAATCCTAACTTGCAGAACATCCCCATTCGCGATGAAGACGGTAAGGAAATCCGTAAAGCCTTTATTCCTGATGACGGGTGCGAGTTCTTCTCCGCCGACTACTCACAGATTGAACTGCGTATTATGGCACATCTGAGTCAGGACAGAAATATGATTGACGCTTTCCTCAGCGGATATGACATCCATGCGGCCACCGCTGCCAAAATATATAAGGTGGATATCAGCGAAGTAACCACCGATATGCGCCGTAAGGCTAAAACCGCCAATTTTGGTATTATATACGGTATCTCTGTCTTCGGGCTGGCAGAACGTATGAATGTTTCCCGTCAGGAAGCCAAAGAACTGATAGACGGATATTTTGAAACCTATCCGCAAATCAAGGAATATATGGACAAAAGCATTCAGGTGGCACGCGAAAACGGATATGTGGAAACCATCTTCCACCGCAAACGCTTCCTGCCGGACATCAACTCCCGAAACGCCGTAGTACGCGGTTATGCAGAGCGTAATGCAATCAACGCCCCTATTCAGGGAAGTGCTGCCGATATCATCAAAGTAGCCATGTCGCTCATCTATCAACGCATTCAAAGTAACAATCTGAAAGCAAAGATGATTTTACAGGTCCATGACGAACTAAATTTCAGTGTTCCTGAGGCAGAAAAAGAGATTATACAAAAAATTGTAATCGAAGAAATGGAACGGGCATATCGCATGCTGGTACCCTTAAAAGCTGATTTTGGCTGGGGGAAAAACTGGTTGGAAGCACACTAATCCGGTCTATAACTTTATTTAACTTACAATCAGAAAGCAACAGAAGTGATTGCTTTAAAATACAGTTTGCTCATCAGAATATCCGGCATCTTCACTGCCGGATATTTTTTATTCATTAATCTTTCCAAAAAGAAAGTATATTTCCTACACACATTCTGACATATTGATAAAATAAATCCCGATTATTATATTTATGTCAATTTATTGCGTACATTTGCAGCGTAATCAATGACATATTGATAGAAAATAGTAAGTATAACTCTAAAAACATAAAACCATGAAAGCTTTAAAAACTTTGATTCTGTTCTCTTTTCTTTTTGTATGTGGAATGAATGTATCAGCAGACAATAAAAGTAACCTCATTTACAATTCGGAAGAAGTAAATGGTATGAAGGTCGCTGAAACTGTTTACAAAATGGACGGCAGTACACTTGCCAACTATATGAAGTACAATTATAAGTATGATGACCAAAACCGTATGACAGAAAGCGAAGCCATGAAATGGAACGCTGTCAAGAATACATGGGCCAACGACATGTGCATCCGCTACGCTTATCAAGGAAAATCGGTTACCACTACCTATTATAAGTGGAACAATAAAAAAGGCACATACGTCCTCATTCCTGAAATGACTATTACAATGGATAACCCTAACATGTAAAATACATCCATTCTCTCTTAAAGATACTTTACAACCCAAAACCTTTCTATAAACTAAAGAGCCGAGATACGCAATGTATCCGGCTCTTTTTGTATTTTTGTCTTTCAATAAAGAATATGAAACATGATACCCCAGGCACTTATCCTCTACATTGAGACAGAGATTATCCCCCGGTACGAGCAATTTGACAAGGCACATAACCTTTCGCATGTGCAGGCAGTCATTGAAGAAAGCCTCGCCCTTGCCAAACTTTATCCTGAAGCAGACGAACGCCTCGCATATACCATAGCGGCCTATCATGATACAGGACTTTGCCGGGACCGCGCCACACATCACCTTGTTTCAGGAGAAATCATAGCGGAGGATGCCAACCTCCTGCAATGGTTCGGCAAAGAAGAAATAGAAATTATGCGTGAGGCCGTAGAAGACCACCGGGCCTCCACCGACCATGAACCACGCAGTATCTATGGCAAAATCGTGGCCGAAGCCGACCGTATCATAGATCCGGACACCACGTTGCGCCGTACCGTACAATACGGGCTAAAGCAAAACCCTGCAGCCGACGAAGCATGGCACTACCAACGTTTCTACGATCATCTGATGGAAAAGTATGCTCCCGGCGGCTATCTGAAACTTTGGTTTCCCCACTCAAAGAACGCCCGGCAGTTGAAAGAGTTGCAAGCCATTATAGCGGATGAAGTGCGTCTAAGAAGCATTTTTCACCAAATGTTCGAAGAAGAGAAAAGATAAAAGACTATCTTTGCAGCCAATTAGCTGAATAATAATTAAAAAACAAGATATACTTATGGCATTAAAAGCAGGTATAGTGGGACTGCCCAACGTGGGGAAATCCACTCTTTTCAACTGTCTGTCCAGCGCAAAAGCACAGGCGGCAAACTTTCCTTTTTGTACTATCGACGCTCAAATGGGCCAAGTGTCCGTACCCGACGAACGACTGACCAAACTTGCCGAAATCGTTCATCCGGGGCGTATCGTGCCCGCCGTATGCGACATTGTCGATATTGCCGGACTGGTGAAAGGCGCCAGCAAAGGTGAAGGATTGGGTAATCAGTTCTTAGGCAACATCCGCGAGTGCGACGCCATTATTCATGTGTTGCGTTGTTTCGATAATGGCAATATCGTTCACGTGGACGGAAGCGTGGATCCTGTACGCGACAAGGAAATCATTGATACCGAACTCCAGCTCAAAGACCTCGATACAGTAGAAAACCGCATCAAGCGCGTGGAAAAAATAGCAAAAGTAGGTGGCGACAAATTGGCAAAAGTGGAATACGAACTCCTGCTCCGTTACAAAGATGCACTGGAACAGGGACAGAGCGCCCGCACCGTAATACCACAAAACGATGATGAGGAGCAATGCGCCAAACAGATGTTCCTGCTTACCACCAAACCGGTACTTTACGTCTGCAACGTGGACGATACAAGCGCCGCAAGCGGCAATCAGTATGTGGAGCAAGTACGTCAGGCCATTCAGGGTGAAGATGCCCAACTCATCATAATCTCCGCCCAGACCGAAGCCGACATTGCCGAACTGGAAACTTACGAAGAGAAACAAATGTTCCTCGAAGACCTCGGCCTGAAAGAAAGTGGCTGCAACCGACTGATTAAAGCCATTTACAGCCTGCTGAACCTTGAAACCTTTATCACCGCCGGCGAAATGGAAGTAAAGGCATGGACCTACCGTAAAGGCTGGAAAGCTCCGCAATGCGCCGGTGTCATCCATACAGACTTTGAGAAAGGTTTCATCCGCGCCGAAGTCATCAAATACGAAGACTATATCAAGTATGGCAGCGAAGCCGCCGTACGCGAAGCCGGAAAACTGGGCGTGGAAGGCAAGGAATACGTAGTGCAGGACGGAGACATCATGCACTTCCGCTTCAACGTATAAAAAACATCCATTGTGAGCTGTCCGGAGATTCCTGGCAGCTCATTTTTTATAATCACATCAATATGCTACAAATGACAAACAGTAATCTGAAATACCTCATTGCAGGCACAGGCGGAGTAGGCGGAAGCATTGCCGCTTTTCTTGCATTGGCAGGAAAGAACGTTACTTGCATCGCACGCGGCGAGCATCTTGCCGCTATACATGAGCATGGTTTGCGGTTACACTCCGACTTGAAAGGTGAACATACACTGAAGATACCCGCTTATACCACAGAAGAATACACAGCCCTCGCTTCCTCATCAGCCGACTTCAAGGCAGATGTTATCTTTGTATGCGTCAAGGGCTATTCCGTAGACTCCATTACAGAATTAATCAAATGCACCGCACATAAAGATACGGTGGTCATTCCCATTCTCAACGTTTACGGAACCGGTCCCCGCATCCAACGGCTGGTTCCCGGTGTAACGGTATTGGACGGTTGCATCTACATCGTAGGATTTGTTTCCGGCAAAGGAGAGATCACACAGATGGGAAAGATATTCCGCCTGGTCTACGGAGCACACAAAAACACAATTGTTCCTCGTGAAACATTGGAAGCCGTACAACATGACTTGCAGGAAAGCGGCATCAAAGCTGAGATATCTCCCGACATCAACCGGGATACTTTCGTAAAATGGTCTTTCATTTCGGCCATGGCAGTAACAGGCGCTTACTATGACGTACCCATGGGTGAAGTGCAAAAACCCGGCAGGATACGCGACACCTTTATCGGACTTTCGCAAGAAAGCGCTGCATTGGGACAAAAGCTGGGCATTGAGTTCAAGGAAGATATGGTGGAATATAATCTCAAAGTAATCGACAAACTGGCTCCCGAAAGTACCGCTTCCATGCAAAAAGATATGGCAAAAGGACATCAGAGCGAAGTGCAGGGATTACTGTTCGATATGATTACGGCAGCCGAAGAACAGGGAATTGAGATTCCTACATACAGAATGGTAGCAGAGAAATTCAAATAATTTTATACCTTTGTCCAATTATCTTATATTATCTTTGTCATTCAGAACGTGGTGCAAAATCTTTTCCTTGCCACACATACACAAAAAGAGCAGATTCTTTGCTACGCTCCGAACGACGACACCCAATGACATAAACTAATTTTAATTACTTATGAATATACCAACTCTCCTCTCTATCAACTGGAATCCTGATCCGGAGCTGTTCAACCTTTTCGGAAGTATTCCAATCCGTTATTACGGCCTGTTATGGGTTGTCGGCATCGCTCTTGCCTATGCGATAGTACACCGTCAGTACCATGACCGGAAAATCGACGAAAAGACGTTCGAACCGCTGTTCTTTTATTGCTTCTTCGGCATCCTGATAGGGGCGAGATTAGGACACTGCCTGTTCTATCAGCCGGACTATTACCTGAACCACTTCTGGGAAATGATACTCCCCGTAAAGTTCCTGCCGGACGGCGGTTGGAAATGGACGGGATACGAAGGGCTTGCCAGTCATGGCGGCACGCTGGGATTGATTATCTCCCTCTGGATGTACTGCCGCAAGACAAAGATGCACTATATGGACGTACTGGACATGATAGCCGTTGCCACTCCTATCACCGCCTGCTGCATCCGCCTTGCCAACCTGATGAACTCCGAAATAATCGGTATGCCGACCAATGTCCCCTGGGCATTTGTATTCGAACGCGTAGATATGCTGCCCCGCCATCCGGCACAGCTCTACGAAGCAATAGCTTATTTTATCTTCTTCCTGGGCATGGTCTACCTGTACAAACGCGGACAGAAGAAGCAGGAAAGCAAACTTGAAACAGACTTCAGCACCACTAAGGCAAAGTCCACCGCAGTGCAAGCAGTAGCCTCCCTACCCTATCACCGCGGCTTCTTCTTCGGCCTCTGCCTGACGGAGATATTCGTCTTCCGCTTCTTCATCGAATTCCTGAAAGAAGACCAAGTGGATTTTGAAAAGACAATGGCGCTGAATATGGGGCAATGGCTCAGTGTTCCGTTCATACTTATCGGAATTTACTTCATGTGTTTCTACGGCAAGAAAACGGCAGGAAAATAATATCCTCCGGCAATAAAAAAACTTCAAGGCATGAAACCGGCAGTTTCCTTGGATGGACTGCCGGTTTCATGCCTTGCCGCTAAATCCATACCACACAGGCTACTTCCCTTTTACTATCCGCTTGATGTCATTCAGCTTGTTCAACGCTTCAAGCGGCGTCAGGTTATTTACGTCCAGATTCAGTATCTCATCACGTATTTGGCACAGTATCGGGTCATCAAGCTGGAAGAAGCTGAGCTGCATGCCGCCACGCATCTCTCCCACTTCGGCCATAGGTTTGCTTGATACACCCTGTTGGCGGTTGTCCGTCTCAAGTTGCTTCAAAATGTCAGCGGCACGTTTCACGATACTTTTGGGCATACCCGCCATTTTAGCCACATGAATACCGAAAGAGTGTTCGCTGCCACCCCGTTCCAGTTTACGCAGGAAAATGACTTTATTATCGATTTCCTTCACCGACACATTATAGTTCTTGATGCGTTTGAAGGACTTCTCCATTTCATTCAGTTCGTGATAGTGCGTGGCAAACAGCGTACGGGCCTTGGCACGAGGATGTTCGTGGATGTATTCCACAATGGCCCATGCAATGGAAATGCCGTCGTAAGTGGAAGTGCCGCGCCCCAACTCATCAAAGAGCACCAGACTGCGGGAGGAGAGATTGTTCAAGATGTCCGCCGCCTCGTTCATCTCCACCATAAACGTAGATTCGCCTACGGAAATGTTGTCGCTGGCACCCACGCGGGTAAATATCTTGTCCACCAGACCGATGTGTGCGCTTTCCGCCGGAACGAAACTGCCGATCTGCGCCATAAGCGTGATCAAGGCGGTCTGGCGGAGCAATGCAGACTTACCCGCCATATTAGGACCGGTGATGATGATTATCTGTTGCGTACTGCTGTCCAGCATCACATCGTTGGCTATGTATTTCTCGCCTATGGGAAGTTGCTTCTCGATGACCGGATGGCGTCCCTGATGTATCTCCAAAACCTCATCGTCGGAAATTACCGGACGGATATAATTGTTTTCGCGGGCGGCGGTGGCAAACGAAAGCAGACAGTCCAGACGCGCTATCTGATTTGCATTAATCTGAATGGCAGGAATAAATTCGCTCAAAGACTGCACCAGCTCCGTATAAAGTTGCGTTTCCAACACCAGAATCTTGTCCTCAGCGCCGAGTATTTTCTCTTCATACTCTTTCAATTCCTGCGTAATGTAACGTTCGGCATTGACCAAGGTCTGCTTGCGGATCCACTCCTGCGGCACTTTATCCTTGTGCACATTGCGCACTTCGATATAATAGCCAAAGACATTATTATACCCTATCTTCAGACTGGGAATACCCGTCAGTTCACTTTCACGTTGCTGCACCTGCAAGAGATAATCCTTGCCGGAATAGGCTATTTGGCGCAACTCGTCCAACTCGGCATTCACGCCCGATTTTATCACGCCGCCTTTATTAATAAGCAACGGAGGATCGTTGTTGACCTCCTTGTCAATGCGGTCGCGAATGGACCGGCAGATATTCAGTTGTTCGCCGATGTGGTTCAGACTGGCATTATCTGCATCCATACAGGCTTCCTTGATAGGTTCAACAGCCTGCAATGCCACCTTCAGGGCAACCACTTCGCGCGGAGAAACGCGCCCTACGGCTACTTTGGAAATGATGCGTTCCAAATCTCCTATCAGATGCAACTGTTCTTCGATCAGCTCCTTGAAGTCGGGTCTGCGGAAGAAGTATTCCACTACGTTCAACCGTTCGTTAATGGGCTGTACGTCCTTCAGGGGAAACACCATCCAGCGCTTCAACAAGCGGGCTCCCATCGGGCTGATAGTCCTGTCTATCACATTCAACAGACTGCTGCCGCCGTCGTTCATGCTGCCCATCAATTCGAGGCTGCGCACCGTAAACTTATCCAGACGTACGTACTTGTCTTCCTCTATGCGGGCCAGCGAAGTGATGTGCCCTATCTGGGTATGCTGCGTCATAATGAGATACTGCAAGACAGCCCCCGAAGCAATGATACCATTCTTGAGATGTTCCACCCCAAATCCTTTCAGGTTCTTGACTTCGAAGTGTTTCAGCAGTTTCTCGCGGGCGGTGGTCTCCGTAAACACCCAGTCGTCCAACTCGAACGTAAAGAATTTGCTACCGAAATTGCCTTCAAACATTCCCCGGCGGCCACGCTCAAAAAGCACTTCTTTCGGAGCAAAATTATTCAGCAGCTTATCGACGTAATCGAAAGGTCCTTCCGCTGTCAGGAACTCACCGGTGGAAATATCCAGGAATGACACTCCGCAGGCACCCTTACCGAAGTGAACGGCGGCAAGGAAGTTGTTCTCCCGGTAGTTCAGCACATTGTCGTTGATGGACACACCCGGAGTCACCAATTCGGTGATGCCGCGTTTCACCAGCTTTTTGGTGAGCTTCGGATCTTCCAGCTGGTCACAAATGGCTACGCGTTTACCCGCACGTATCAGTTTGGGCAGATACGTATCGAGCGCATGGTGAGGAAATCCCGCCATTTCGATTGTTTTCCCTTTGCCATTGGCACGCTTCGTCAAAGTAATGCCCAATATCTCGGCAGCCACAATGGCATCGGTGGAATAAGTCTCATAGAAGTCACCACAACGAAACAGCATGACGGCATCAGGATGTTTTGCCTTCAAATCAAGGAACTGTTTCATCATCGGGGTAAGGACAATATCTTCATTCACAATGGTATCTTTTTAGAATTTAATGTAATCTGATTAGTCAGGACAAAGATAATCCTTTTTTAGAAAATACACAGAACGGGGCTTTAAATCCTTAGCAAGCCTTAACAAAGTGGGGAATTTTACTAAAACATGTTATAAAACACACTTTTTTATTTGCTTTATTTGGAGATTTCCAAAAAGTCCGTACCTTTGCAATGTGTTTTTCATAGTATTAGATTTAAGGTTAACAAAGGTTGGAGTACAGCGGTACTCCTTTTTTTATGCCCATAGGTCTCCTCTTTCCCCTTTATCTCTTTCCCGCCCAATACACACCGCCCAATATGAGCATGGCTCCCATGAGTGACATTACGGTGAACTGTTCGTCCAGCAGGACAGCGGAACCTATCAGCGTGAAAAGCGGATTCAAATAAATGTAGTTGGAAGCCCGCACCGTACCCAATTGCTTCAAAATGATGTTCCACACCACAAAGCAAACCAGAGAAGCAAGTACACCCAGAAAAAGAAGGTTCATCCAAACCGCCGGCTGCCAAAGTCCGGAAAGAGAAAATTGCCAGGGATGAAGGATAAAAGCGGGAAGGATAGTCAGTATTCCGTAGAAGAAAATCTTGCGGGTAATGAAAGTCGTACGATAACGCCCGGACATTTTTTTCATTATCAGGCTGTAGAACGCCCAGGAGAAAGCGGCAAGAAGAGTCAGGAAATCGCCAAGCGGTGAAATCTTCAATATGAAATGGCCGTTATAGACCACCAACGCCACCCCCGCCAGCGCCAGCAGGGAACCGCCCACCAGTCCGGCGGTGGCTTTTTCTTTTTTATAGATCAGCAAGGACAAAATAGTGGTGAGCAGCGGAGCCGTACAAACAATAAAAGCCACATTGGTGGCCAGTGTGATTTCCAATGCCGTATTCTCCGTAAAGAAGTAGAAAGAACCACCCGTAACGCCGCCCCACAGCAACCAAAGTTCATCTTTCCAATTATCGGCAAACAGTTTGCGCGGAGAGATAAACCAAATTCCCAGATAAGCCATCAGAAAACGAAGCAAAAATATCTCCTGCGGAGAAAGTCCATGCTCTATCAATACTTTTGTAGAGATAAACGTCAGTCCCCATATCCCTACGGTAAGAATGGCTATGAGATGATAAATATAGTTCTTCGTTGTATGCATACACCGCTTATAAATTACGCACAAAGATAATGCTTTCCTTTTTCTATACAATGAGACAGGCTTTTATAATACCCGAAAGAAGATTTACTGAAACCTTTGGGGAGATTTACTAAAACTCGGACGGGGATTTACTAAATCTTTCCTTTCGTTTTAGTAAATCTCCCCAAAGGCCTTATACAGGGCTTTTGAAAAGAGGTTGTGCCCATTATCAGAAAAACAGACAAATGGAAGCGCCTCCGACAGGAAACATACAAAAAAAGGGATGTGATCTTCACAGATTACATCCCTTGCAATATCCTAAAAAATCTTCTTTGTAAAATCCTATTGAATTAATTTAGCCATTATTTGTATTACAAACAAAAAATTAGTTTTAAAAGCACATCACAAATATAAGTAATAAAAAGCGGAATGTCAAGCATTCATGCTGTTTTTTTACACTACTTCGCTACAAATCTGAAAATAAACCCTTAACTTTGCACCGTTTAATTAACAGGATATAAACCGAATTAAACAAACTATCAACAAGTTTTAGTAAGTATATCAACAAGTTTTCAACAATATAATTAAAACCATTATGGAATACAATTTCAGAGAGATTGAAAAAAAATGGCAGAAACGGTGGGTGGAGAACAAAACCTACCAAGTGACGGAAGACGAAACAAAACAAAAATATTATGTACTGAACATGTTCCCCTACCCCAGCGGCGCAGGCCTGCACGTGGGACATCCATTGGGATACATCGCTTCGGACATCTATGCCCGTTACAAACGCCTGCAAGGTTTCAATGTCCTGAACCCCATGGGATACGATGCTTACGGCCTGCCGGCAGAACAATATGCCATACAGACGGGACAGCACCCCGCAATCACCACCGTCAACAATATCAACCGCTATCGCGAGCAGTTGGACAAGATAGGTTTCTCCTTCGACTGGAACCGCGAAATCCGCACCTGCGATCCGGAATACTACCATTGGACGCAATGGGCTTTCCAAAAGATGTTCAACAGCTTCTACTGCAACTCCTGCGCATCGGCAAAACCCATCGCCCAACTGATAGAGCACTTTGAGACCAAAGGAACCGAAGGACTGGACGTGGCTTGCAGCGAAGAGCTCAGTTTCACCGCCCAAGAGTGGAACGCCATGAGCGAAAAAGAACAGCAGGAAACCCTGATGAACTATCGCATCGCCTACCTGGGTGAAACAATGGTGAACTGGTGTCCCCAACTCGGAACCGTACTTGCCAACGACGAGGTGGTGGACGGCGTATCGGAACGCGGCGGTTTCCCCGTAGTCCAGAAAAAGATGCGCCAGTGGTGTCTCCGCGTATCCGCCTATGCACAACGCTTGTTGGACGGACTCGACACCATCGACTGGACCGATTCCCTGAAGGAAACCCAAAAGAACTGGATAGGCCGCAGCGAAGGCGCTGAAATTCAATTCAAAGTGAAAGACAGCGATTTGGAATTCACCATTTTCACTACCCGCGCAGACACCATGTTCGGAGTTACCTTCATGGTACTTGCCCCCGAAAACGAACTGGTGGCACAAGTGACCACCCCGGAACAAAAAGCCGATGTGGACGCCTATCTGGAACGCACCAAGAAACGCACCGAACGCGAGCGCATCTCCGACCGCAGCGTAAGCGGCGTCTTTTCCGGAAGCTATGCCGTCAATCCTTTTACGGGCGAAGCAGTGCCCATCTGGGTCAGCGACTATGTGCTGGCAGGATACGGAACGGGAGCCATCATGGCCGTACCGGCACATGACAGCCGCGACTATGCCTTCGCCAAACACTTCGGATTACCCATCGTTCCGCTGGTGGAAGGTTGCGATGTCAGCGAAGAAAGTTTCGATGCCAAGGAAGGCATCGTATGCAACTCACCAAAAGCCAATACAGAGCCTTATTGCGACCTCAACCTTAACGGACTGACTATCAAGGAAGCTATCGCTACTACTAAAAAATACGTGAAAGAGCATAATTTGGGACGCGTGAAGGTGAACTTCCGCTTGCGCGATGCCATTTTCTCACGCCAGCGTTACTGGGGTGAACCGTTCCCCGTTTACTACAAGGACGGTATGCCTTATATGATTGATGAAAGCTGTCTGCCCCTGGAACTTCCCGAAGTAGCTAAATTCCTGCCTACCGAAACAGGCGAACCGCCGTTGGGACATGCCGCCAAATGGGCTTGGGACACAGCAAACAAATGTGTAGTGGACAACAACAAGATTGATAACATAACCGTTTTCCCACTGGAACTGAATACAATGCCGGGATTCGCAGGTTCGAGCGCATACTATCTGCGTTATATGGACCCGCGTAACCATACTGCCTTGGTAGACAAGAAAGTGGATGAATACTGGCGTAACGTCGACCTCTACGTAGGCGGTACGGAACATGCCACCGGCCACTTGATTTATTCCCGTTTCTGGAACAAGTTCCTGCACGACCTCGGCGTTTCCGCCGTAGAAGAACCGTTTCAAAAACTGGTGAACCAAGGCATGATTCAAGGAAGAAGCAACTTTGTGTATCGCATCAAAGATACCAACACGTTCGTATCCCTGAACCTGAAAGACCAATACGACACTACCCCACTCCATGTGGATGTCAACATCGTATCCAATGATGTCCTCGATACGGAAGCCTTCAAAACATGGCGTCCCGAATACGCAACGGCTGAATTCATACTTGAATCGCCGGAAGGAACCGAAGACAAATCAAGCAAAGGCAAATACATCTGTGGCTGGGCTGTTGAAAAAATGAGCAAGTCCATGTTCAACGTTGTCAATCCGGACATGATTGTAGAGAAATACGGCGCAGACACGCTCCGCATGTACGAGATGTTCCTCGGTCCGGTGGAACAGTCCAAACCTTGGGACACGAACGGCATAGACGGCGTGCACCGCTTCATCAAGAAATTCTGGTCGCTGTTCTACGACCGCAACGGCAATTATCTGGTGACCGACGAACCTGCCAACAAAGAAGAACTGAAATCTTTGCATAAGCTAATCAAAAAAGTCACAGGAGACATCGAACAGTTCTCTTACAACACAAGTATCAGTGCTTTCATGATTTGTGTCAACGAGCTGTTTGCACTGAAATGCAGCAAGAAAGAGATATTGAACCAGCTCACAGTCACACTGGCTCCTTTTGCCCCGCACGTATGTGAGGAACTGTGGGAAACATTAGGCAATGCCGGATCGGTGTGCGATGCACAATGGCCTGCATACAACGAAGAATATCTGGTGGAGAATACGGTGAACTATACCATTTCATTCAACGGAAAAGCCCGTTTCAACATGGAATTCCCTGCTGATGCAGTATCGGAAGCCATACAGGAAACGGTACTGGCAGACGAACGTTCCATTAAATGGATAGACGGGAAAAACATCGTCAAAGTCATCGTAGTGCCCAAGAAGATTGTAAATATTGTTGTTAAATAACAAATATGCAAATTACAAAACCAACCAAAGCCGAAGTGATGAGGGAGTTGAAAGACTACATCTTCATCACTTTCGGACTAATTTCCTACGCTATGGGATGGGCTGCGTTCCTCATCCCCTATCAGATCACTACCGGCGGTACCACAGGTATCGGAGCCATCATCTACTACTCCACCGGATTCCCTATCCAATGGTCGTATTTCATCATTAATGCAGTCTTGATGACCTTTGCCATCAAGATTCTCGGACCGAAGTTCAGCATCAAAACCACTTATGCAATCTTTATGCTGACTTTCCTTCTGTGGTTCTTCCAGATATTGGTGAACGGAGCCGACGGAGTGCCGCCACTGGTATTGGGTCCCGGCCAGGACTTCATGGCATGCCTGATAGGCGCTGCCATGTGTGGCGTCGGTCTGGGCGTAGTGTTCAACTGTAACGGAAGTACAGGCGGTACGGATATCATTGCCGCTATCATCCATAAATATCGTGATGTAACCTTAGGACGTATGATCATGGCATGTGACGTCATCATCATCACTTCCTGTTACTTCATATTTAATGACTGGAGACGGGTTATTTTCGGTTTCGTAACCCTGTTTGTCATCGGTATCGTGCTGGATTATATCGTCAACGGCGCACGCCAGTCGGTGCAATTCTTCATCTTTTCCAAAGATTATGAAAAGATTGCCGACCGCATCACCAAAGAGACCCACCGCGGTGTGACGGTACTCGACGGCATAGGATGGTACAGCAAACGCAATGTAAAAGTACTGGTTGTGCTGGCCTATAAGCGCCAATCCGTTGAAATATTCCGTCTGGTCAAAGACATCGACCCGAATGCTTTTATTTCACAAAGTTCCGTCATAGGCGTATATGGAGAAGGTTTTGATAAATTGAAAGGAAAATGAAAAAGAAATTTGTATTTGCAACCAACAATGCCCATAAGTTGGAAGAAGTTACCGCTATTTTAGGAGACAAAATAGAACTTCTCAGCATGAAAGACATTCATTGTCATGCGGATATTCCCGAAACGGCAGATACACTCGAAGGAAATGCCTTGCTAAAAGCAAGATATATCTTTGAAAACTACAACATGGATTGCTTTGCCGATGATACCGGACTTGAAGTGGAAGCGCTGAACGGAGCTCCCGGAGTATATTCGGCACGTTATGCCGGCGATGCGCACAACTCGGAAGCCAATATGAGGAAACTATTGCAGGATATGGAAGGAATAGAGAATCGTAAAGCCCAATTCCGTACTGTTTTTGCCCTTATCATCAATGGAAAGGAGCATCTGTTCGAAGGCATCGTAAAAGGTGAAATAACGAAGCACAGATGCGGCAGCTCCGGCTTTGGATATGATCCTGTCTTTATTCCCGAAGGATACACGCAAACATATGCCGAAATGGGAAATACACTGAAGAATAAAATCAGCCATCGGGCATTGGCTACGAATAAACTTTGCAATTTCCTATCCAAGTAATGATATCCGCCATTTGAAACGCAGCAAAGAGTCTACTTCTCTCTTTTTTTATATATTACCGTAAGGTAACTATATATTGCCTTACAGCGTGAATCCTTGTCAAGCAATAGAATATGTTAAAATATAGGCGGGTGTGTCAAAACTCTGACAAGCCTATCATTAGCTTCGCTCAAAATATCTTTTATTTCTTACGCTAATGTATAGTCTGTCATGCAGAACGTAGTGAAGCATCTCTTCTCCTACTCACACAGAGAGTAGATTCTTCGCTTCGCTCTGACTATACCTTAATAAAAAAGGCAGAAGAGGTTTTGAGCGAAGCTAATGACAGAGTAAAATGATAGTTAATGTTAGTTTTGGCACACCTTCTTTGTTATAAGTCAGTAAGTCACCTACCGTAAATATAGAGAATAGATTCAAAGTCAGTTATAATCCTAATTTGGCAGAGATTTCCAGCATCTTCTTAATCGGCTTCACTGCTTTTTCCGCTATTTCCGCATCTACTTTTATTTCCGGAGACTCGTTTTTCAGGCAATCATAAAGCTTCTCCAATGTGTTTAATCTCATAAAATTACATTCATTGCAAGCACAAGTACTGTCATTGGGAGGAGCCGGAATAAACTTAGTCTGCGGACATTTCTTCTGCATCTCATGCAGGATACCGGATTCCGTAGCAACGATATATTCCTTTTCGGGATGACCGACCGCATATTTCAGAAGAGCAGCCGTAGAACCCACCACATCCGCCAGTTTCAAAACCGTACTCTTACATTCGGGATGCGCCAATACCACCGCACCGGGATGTTGCTGTTTTAATTCAACAATCTTTTCAACCGAGAACTGTTCGTGTACATGGCACGCGCCGTCCCATAATAACATGTTCCTGCCGGTAACGGAGTTGATATAATTTCCCAGATTCCTATCCGGACCAAAGATTATTTTCTCATCTTTGGGAAAACTTTCCACGATTTGCTTGGCATTGGTGGAGGTAACCACTACATCGGTAACCGCCTTTACGGCAGCCGTCGTATTCACATAAGATATAACCGTATATCCGGGATGCTCTTTGACAAACTGCGCAAACTTATCAGCCGGACAACTGTCGGCAAGTGAACAACCTGCAGCCATATCCGGTACCAACACCTTTTTGTCGGGACAAAGCACCTTCGCTGTCTCACCCATGAAGTGAACACCGCACATCACGATAATGTCAGCTTCGGTTTTTGCCGCCCATTGCGCCAAAGCCAAACTGTCACCGACATAGTCGGCTATGTCTTGTATTTCACCTTTCTGGTAATAGTGTCCCAGAATGATCGCATTCTTCTCTTTCTTCAGCTGCTTAATAGCTTCCATCAGATTATTCATAATAATAATTTTTATTTCTCTTCTTTCTTTAAAAATCCTTTGATAGTGATGATAGGCTGTTAATAGTGTGGACAAGTTAATACAATTTTTCTTGTCCATGAAGTTATTAGTATGAGGTAAAACTTTATACTCCGGTTATTAACGTATGAAATAAGTGTTATACCGCTTGATAATAAGTCCCCTACTCTCTCATAACTTCACTTCATTAACACCTTGTTGATAAACCGCAAAGTTAATAACTTTAGAGAGATTTATTAGTGAAAGAGTGCTTAAAAATGTGTTTATATAGCCTTTGAAAATTTAGGCTAACTTTTTTGGTTTGTTCGTTATACCCATGTAATATGTGTTACTTTGAATAATGCAAGTATTATTTTTAAAAATCTTTCCCTGTACTATTGACACCTTTTCAACGGTTATTAACAGGGATGTGAACGGAAAAAAGTATCTTTGCCGGCAGACATACTCTTTATGGGAAACCGAAAGATGTAAAATTGATTGTTATGAATAGAAAACTGAAGATAACCGAACTTAATCGCATTAGTACAGAGGAATTTAAAGAAGCTGAAAAGCTGCCGCTCACAGTTGTATTGGATAATATTCGCAGTCTGCATAATATAGGTTCCGTATTTCGTACTTCGGACGCTTTTCGCATCGAATGTATTTATTTGTGTGGCATTACAGCTACTCCACCCCATCCTGAAATGCATAAAACGGCTTTGGGAGCTGAATTTACTGTTGACTGGAAGTATGTTAATAACACTGTCGAAGCTGTTGATAACCTCAAGAACGAGGGCTATACGGTTTATTCCGTAGAACAAGCCGAAGGCAGTATCATGCTGAATGAGTTGACTTTAGATAAAAGTAGGAAGTACGCCATAGTAATGGGGAATGAAGTAAAAGGTGTTCAACAAGAAGTTATTGACCATTCTCATGGCTGCATTGAAATTCCACAATATGGCACGAAACATTCTTTGAATGTATCGGTCACAGCAGGTATTGTTATTTGGGATTTATTCAATAAATTGAAATGACATGGGTGTTAATAAATGGTTGGAATACTGTTTTTCAACCTGTTTTCAGACAGAGAAATAAACAATTGTTTATTTTGTTATTAACAGAATTAATGGTTTGTAAATAAGTGGTTTATGACTTTTAGTTTGTCAGTTAGTAACTATGTTCTTAACAGGTTGTGGATAATTGGTGAAAACTGTGTATGAAGGTTATTAAAGTTGTCCGCTTTCTACCATTAAAATCACCCTTTCCGTAAGTGCATCGTCTCCGGTAGGATCATATTGTTTTTTCAGACTGGCACCGAACAATGCTGCAAAAGTTTGATAGAATCCGGCTTTGAAAGGTCCCATAAATGCTTTGACCAATTCATAAGAAGTGGAATGGGTTTGTCTGTCCACTAATTTAATCAACAGCTTTCCTTGAGAGAAGGAGAGTTTTTTCATTCGGGGAGTGTACTGTTCCTTCAGCCCTTTTTCCACAGCTTTCAGATGCTTTTGCCGTCCTTTTTCGGTAGGTATGGTTTGCAAGTATTCATAAGTTTCGATAATTGCCCGGTTGATTTCTTTGGAAATGGGAAGTACTTTCTTTACATCGCGGATGAGTTTGTAGTACTTTGCCATTTCACGCCTGTTCTTGAATTTAAGCGGTTTGAAAATGTAGACGGTAGGCAGTTTGACGTATGGAATGGTGTCACCTTCATAAACGCACATAGGAGTAAGGAAGACACTTTTCGTTCCATTCTCTTTGGAGGTTTGCTGGGCATGGCAAATGAGGCTTCCTGATAAGAGAAACACAATGAGTATTACTATTTTAAACTGCCCGTTCATGGCACAAAAGTACACCATTCTATGGAATGTTGTTGCATTGCTTTTGTTTTTCCTTGTTCAATTAACTAATTTAAGGTAACTTCGCTGTCTATAAATTTGAAAATAGCTCATTATCAATGACGATAATCAAGGTAGGAGTTTTTATAAGTATGCTGTTAATAACTCCTATGCTTGTAGCTCAAAATACGACTGTATCCCTGTGGGAAGAAAATCTGGAACAGCTTTCCATGGATGGGGAAGAAAGAAACTGGGAAGACGAACTGGAAGAACTTTCCAGGCGTCTGCAGGAACCGATTAATATCAATGTTGCTACCAAGCGGCAATTAGAAGAATTTCCTTTCCTGACTGCATTTCAAATAGAACATCTTTTGGCGTATGTGTATGTGCATGGACAGATGCAGACTGTCTATGAATTACAACTGGTAGAAGGAATGGATAAACGTACTATTGAGTTATTATTGCCTTTTATCTGTGTAAAGTCTGTTGAGAATAAATCAGGTTATCCTTCTTTGAAAAAGATATTGAAGTATGGTAAACAGGAAATACTGACACGTATGGATGTACCTTTGTATGCCCGTAAGGGATATGATAAAAACTATTTGGGACCGGCTGTTTATCATTCGTTGAAGTATGATTTTCGTTATGGCGATTATTTGCAGATGGGAATAGTGGGAGAGAAGGATGCGGGTGAACCGCTTTTTGCCTTGCAAAATAAAAAAGGATATGATTATTATTCTTTTTATTGTCTGCTTAAAACTTCGGGCAGATTGAAATCATTGGCATTGGGCAATTATAAGTTGAGTTTTGGTCAAGGACTGGTGCTTAGTACGGACTTTCGATTGGGAAAAACGTTTTCCATGTCTACATCGGAATACCGTACGGGAGGAATTCGGAAACACAGTTCTACGGATGAATATAATTATTTTCGCGGGGTAGCCGCTACAATGGAACTTCTCCGCTGCTTGGAGCTTTCTGTTTTCTATTCGCACCGTTCTATGGACGGTGTAGTAAAAAACGGGGAAATCACTTCTATTTTCAAGACAGGACTGCACCGTACGGAAAAAGAAGCTGATAAAATGGATGTTTTTACCATGCAATTAGCGGGAGGCAACCTGACTTATGAAAAGAATAAGCTGAAAATAGGGATGACAGGTATTTATTATTTTTTCAATCATCCTTATGAACCGGACTTGAAGAAGTATGCAAAATACAATTTGCATGGAAATAATTTTTATAATCTGGGTGTGGATTATAAATATCGTTTGGGAAAATTGGTGTGGGTAGGAGAGGGAGCAGTGGGAAAACAAGGATATGCTTTGCTAAATCAATTGAAGTATAGATTATTAACAAGTTATCAACTGCTGTTAATTCATCGTTATTATTCGCATAATTACTGCTCTTTCTTCTCCCATTCTTTTGGAGAAAGCGGTACGCCGCAGAATGAAAACGGCTGGTATCTGGCAGCAGAGGCAACTCCTCTGGAGCATTGGAAATTTTTTGCTTCATTGGATTTGTTTTCTTTTCCCTGGTGGAAATATCGGATCAGCAAACCTTCACAAGGTATGGACGGGATGTTTCAGGCCACTTATTCTCCTCGTAGGAACTTATCGGTATATCTTAATTACCGGTACAGGCAAAAGGAGAGGGATGTGCCGGAAACAGGCGGGAAAGTCACCTTACCTGTCTATCATCACAAGTTCCGTTGCAGGCTTACTTATATGCCGAAAGGTTTTGTGTGCCGTACTACGGTCGATTACAACCATTTTCGCCAGCAAGATGGGAAAGGGTATGAATTCGAGGGAAAACAAGGTTGGCAGTGTAGCCAGTCTTGTGCTTATACATTTTCTGGATTTCCTTTGGCTGTATCTGTGCAAGGCACTTACTTTCATACGGACGATTACGACTCCCGGATTTACGCTTCTGAAAAAGGCTTGCTTTATACATTTTACACCCCTTCTTTTTATGGCAGAGGGATTCGTTATTCTGCTCATGTACGTTATGACTTGAACAAAACTTTTATGTTTCTCGTTAAGTTCGGGCAAACCGTCTATCAGGATCGTGCAACCATCGGTTCGGGTAACGATTTGATAGAGGGAAATAAAAAAACGGACTTACAGATGCAGCTTCGTATTAAGTTTTAAAGAGCAATTAAGTCGTTTTTTATGGCAATTTTCTATATTTGCCGTTGAAAAACGTAGAAAATAGGTGAAAAATTAGAAATAAAATGACTGTCATTTATCCCTCTCCCATATTCGGTCCTGTCCATTCCCGCCGTTTGGGAGTATCTTTGGGAATTAATCTGTTGCCGGAAGACGGTAAGGTATGTACTTTCGACTGCATTTACTGTGAGTGCGGGTTTAATTCCGATCATCGTCCTAAGAAGCCGCTTCCCACACGTGAAGAAGTACGTGCTGCTTTGGAAGCCCGTTTGCAAGACATGCAGAAGAACGGGCCTGTTCCCGATGTACTGACTTTTGCCGGAAACGGAGAACCGACTGCACATCCGCATTTTCCTGAAATTATAGAGGATACACTTGCCTTGCGCGATAAATATTTTCCGGAAGCTAAAGTCAGCGTATTGAGCAATTCAACATTCATTCACCGTCCTGCCGTATTCGAAGCCTTGAGTAGGGTAGATAACAATATTCTGAAACTGGATACGGCAGATGAAGCCTATATCCATGAACTTGACCGTCCGACAGGACATTATTCTGTTCGTGAAATAATTGACGGTATGAAAGCTTTCAAGGGTAATTGTATTATCCAAACCATGTTCCTGAAGGGCGGTTTTCAGGGTAAGGATATGGACAATACTTCCGATAGGTATGTTTTGCCTTGGTTAGAGGCCGTTAAGGAGATTTCTCCCCGACAGGTAATGATTTATACCATTGACCGCGAAACTCCCGACCACGACCTGCAAAAGGCCACTCATGAGGAATTGGACCGTATTGCAGTATTGGTAAAGGAAATGGGGATAGCTGTGAGCGTTTCTTATTGAATAAGATAATTTTAATATTAAAAAGGGGACTATCCTTCGCGGACGGTCCCCTTAGTTCGTTTTATAGAGTAATTTTTATGAAAAAAAAATGAAAATTCCGAGTATTATTCTTCGTCTTTGTCAACTTTGGCTTCCGCGATGATTTCTTCGGGAACTTTTTCACAGCGGATGTATTTGTTTACATCGCTTTCATCATCTTTTGATGTCCAAGTCATTGAACCGCTTTCCAATAAATCAGTTACGATATATTTATTGTTCCAGTCACCGTTACCATAGTCATAAACTCCGCTGATGATATAACCCAAATAAGGATTGTTTTCAATGCTGAAACTACCGGTAATGTAACGGGCATACATACTGTCGAACTTCTGGTACATTTCGAAAGTTTGTTCCTTGCGGTTGAAAATCACATAACAGTATGTACCTTCATCCAAAGAAGCTCCGTTCCATTCGGCAAGTTTCCATGTACCCTCCAGATTGGCGGGAGTAACTTCTAAGGTCGAGATTACCGGTTCGTCATCTTCACAGGAAGAGAAACAGAACAGGAAGGCGAACAAAGCCATTAATTTGAAAATATTCTTCATATCGAATTTCTTGTTTTTATCGTTACTTAATACAGTTTACTTTTATATTTAATGTCCGGTCCGAAGGGCGTGCATCCACTCCTTCAAGAATAATCGGGAAGGTGAATGATTTCCCTTTTTCCGCGGGAATGAGCGATGCGTTGACCGTTACTACGATATCGGCTTCACTGCCCGGCTGAATAACTTCCGGCTCTGTGCGGAAAGTTGCGAATTTAGGAATGATGAGTGCTGACAAACGCAGCGGCTTGTCTCCGCTGTTACCGCATAGAATTCGTTCCGAAGGCTGCTTTCCGGCAGCTACTTCCCGAAATTCCAGTTGGTTTTGTTTCAGTCTCAGTTTTCCCATTGCATATGGGTAGCGTGCCCATTCGTCGGCTCCGGGAATGACGTTTCCTATCAGTGTCAGGCGTGCCACCGGAGTTTTATCCGAAGAAGATAGATAGACGAAAGTGTTCGTATCTATCGTTCCAGGATGATTTTTCGGGTGGTAAGTCAGCGTGATGGTTCGCGTTTCGCCCGGAAGTACTTTTCCTGTATAGGCATCTGCCGCCGTACAGCCGCAAGTTGTCCTTACGCGGGTGATGACAACCGGCGCTTTGCTTACATTGGTGTATGTGAAGCTGCAAGCTCGCGGAGCGTCATCTTCGGTCAGTGTTCCAATATTCTGTACAGTTTTCTCGAAACGCAGTATCTCATCCCCTTGTTTCATCAACGGCGGATTTATGAGCGAGTCGATTTTCTCTTGTGAGAGAAAGCGGACGTCTTGGGCTTTAACCGCCCAAGCCTGTCCGATTCCTGCACAGAGTATAAATAGCTGTATCCAAGTAATGGGTTTCATTGATAATTTTAATTACATCCAACCGTTGTCGTTAGCTTTCTTGCGAACGGTAACGGTGATGGTCTGTTCCGTACCGTTACTTACCTTCACTGTGATGTGAGCCGAACCGGTTTTTACTCCGGTTACCTTCATCAGCGTACCGTTGACGGTTACTTTCGCAACGGCTTCGTCGCTTGACGTACAAGTATAAGTCAGTTTCTCGCCGTCTATGAAGAAGCCGGCCAGATTGATGGTAGATTCAGCGTTTTCCGCCACATATACATTGGGCACTTTCATGTCCGAACCGCTTCCTTCGATGTTGTTCAGCAATATGCCGGCATTGGCTGCTCCGGTACCCATTTTGTCGATATAGGCAGACAAGTTCATCTGGGTGAGCGAAGCACCATGAGAAGCGCTGTTTCTGTAGAACTTTTTAGTTCCCGTATAGAAAGAGTTGACAGGTTTCACCGATTCTTTCAATAGCTTCACAAATTCGTCTGCCTTGAAATGGCGGCGTTGTTTTACGGCGTATGACAATCCTAAAGCTGCTACGCCCGATACGTGCGGGCACGCCATTGAGGTGCCGTCCATATAGCCGTAGGCAGGTTTTCCGTTTTGTATCATAGTGGAAAGAATGGAGCCCGATGCTTCCGGATTTTCTTCCAGCCAATATTCCGGTTCTCCTTTTCCTGCTTGGCTATAATACTGTACGTCACCGCCCGGAGCGCAGATGTCCACTTCTGTGCCGAAGTTGGTATAGGACGCCGGTGTGAAGTCGGCGGCTATTGAACTTACGGATATGCATTTGGAATAGGCGCTGGGGAAAGCCGGTATTTTGGCATATTCATTACCCGATGCAAAGATGGCGATACCGCCGTCTATCACTCCATTGGGAGAACCTGCATTGTTGATGAAGTAATCCAGGGCTTCTTTTTCCAGCGGATAGAGCTTGGTCCATTCTGCCTCGGTTGCCGGGCCCGGTACAAATCCATCTATTGCATTGGCGTCTGCCGAGTTATATCCCCAGCTGCATTGCAGGATTACTGCTCCGTTGTCGGCGGCATATTTAATGGCTTGGGCTTCCGCGCTCAGCGTAACGCCGCCTTGTCCTGCAAATACCTGGCACGACATAATCTTCACGCCTGAGTTTGCAGTGCCGTCTCCGCCGGCGATGCCGCAAACACCTTTGCCATTGCCGTTTACGGCCGCAATGCTTCCGGCAACGTGTGTTCCATGTCCGGTGTCGTAGGTATCTGTCCATGAGATAATGGCGCTGTTCGTTACGAAGTTATAACCGTATCTGTCGTCTTTATATCCGTTTCCGTCGTTATCTTCATCGCTATACAGATTTTCCTGTTCGTTCACCCAGATGTTGTCTTTCAGGTCGGGGTGGGTGTACATTACGCCTTCATCCAGTACGGCAACGATGATAGAGGGGTCTCCTTTGCACTTTGCCCATGCCTCTACACAGCCTACGTCGCATCCGGCTATTGATTCTGCTCCATTCTCCGGATTATCAAACGGGTTTGTTCCCGTATTGTTATAGTGCCATTGGAATTGCAATCCCGGATCTGAAAAAGTGCTGTTGGTTGCCGCGCGTGTAGCCGCTTTCTGTTGCAGGGCTGCTTCGCTGATGTAAGTACGGTAGTTTCCGGTGTTATAAGCACGTTTGATGCGGCTGTTTCCCTGTACCTTCGAGATCTCTCCCAAACGACTGAGACGGTTGGCAGCCTGCTGCAAATCCGTATTTTCATCGAATTTCACCAAGTACCACAGGTGCAGTCCGGCGGTGCGGGTACGTTCTTCGTTTCTGGAGTCTACGGGAAATATACGCTCAAAGTGGTATCCTCCTAAAATGTCAAGCACCTCATCGGTAGACGGAATGCCCGAACGGGTCATGGCACTACCGCTTCTTGTGGCGCGTGTCATCGTCCGGTCGAGGATGGCAGTCATTTCAGGCTTGAACTTTATCAGCAGTTCGCCCGAAGTGACGTCTGCCGGAAGTTGAACTTCCGTCTCCTCGGGTGATGAGGTAGACGGTTGTTCAATGATTTCTTGTTCCGAGCATGCAGCCAGTGTAAGAGCGAACAGTGCTATGTATAAGAATTTTTTCTTCATTGTTTCGTTTTAAAATTATTCTTGTTGATGATTCTTCTTTTCAGAATATCCCGGTCTGTTATCAGTTGTTATTGAGCTACGTATCTGCGGTAGTAAAGCGGATAGGCGGTACCTTGAATTGTTACATCCGTTCCGGGATCCTTATCGCCGTAATAATACTTATAGTCGTACTTCTGATTGTCTATATTATCAAACAATACGGGAGCTCCTTCAGAGTTTTTACCTCTTTCCTGCTGATTGAAAACCAAGACTTCCGGATCCCATTCCACAAAGTAGGGGTGGAAAAGTATCCATTTGGGCATATCGCCCGTCATGAAGTTCAGGTTGATGGAAAGACTGCGTGCATTGGGCAATACGCGCGGAACATCCTGTCCATGTACTACTTCCTTATATTGTCCGTTCACTCCCGGATAAGTTACCGGATTATCGTTTGTTTTCAGCCAGATACAAGTGTCGCCTACCAGCTTGTCCAAATAATCCTTTTTATCGGTGGAGAAATCATCTTCCGTATAGCGTGTAGGCTTTCCTGCGGCTTGCAGCGCAGCGGTTATTTCGCTATCCGTAGGCAACTGTCCTTCGATGAAGTTATAAGACAGGGACAGGGTAACCAGATTGTCCCAAGTCAGCAGTTTAAAGAATGCTGCCCGTTCTCTGGCTTCTTCGGTGATGTTGACATGCAGTCCGATAGGTCGTCCATTGTATTCGCTGCCTCCTCTGTTGTCCATCTGGCTCAAATCGTTGAAGGAGTCCGTACGGCGGCATCTGCTTAATAATAATGCTCTTACATGCGGGAAGTTTTCTTGGTTCACCACATCCGTAATGGTAGAGAGTTTAGGGAAGTTATTGGAAGATAAATCCAGTACTTCCAGACCTTTTTCTTTACCCTTGCCGCCCAGTTTTATAAAGTTATCGGGCAACTTGATAAGACCATACGCATATACACTTAGATATTTCAGGTGTTCCAGTTCACAAATTTCTTCGCCTAAAAGAACCTCTCGCAACTGGAAGTTGGCATTACTCTGAATACCGAATGATTCCAAATATTTGAGGTGTTTCACTTCCTTAGGAAGGGTTTCGCCTTCTTTCAAGTTCACCATTATGAATTTCACGCTGCGTACGCGACCGATGGCTTCCTGTGAAGGTAAGTCGTCGTCGGTTGCTTCCCAAAGGGTTACATAGTTCCAGTTCTGCATATTCTCGCTGGTGTCGAATGACATTGTAGCCTGTACCTTTTTGTTGATAGTGATGATGGCAAGCGAGTCGCCCGAACGGTTGTCTTCTATTTTCAGAGCCGGTTTCTGGCGGACGGTGAGAATAACCGCATCTATCTCTTTGCCGTCGGCATCTTTCAGCTTGTCTTCCTCAGGATTCTGCGGAATCAGGCGGATTTTGGCAACGCGGGTAAAAGGTGCCGTATTCATTTCCCAGCGGAAGCGCACTTTGATGGTACGCGGACGCGCTTTTCTGTCGAGGTTTACTTCCAGGTCGTCGTTTTTGGGCAACGTAAGCCAGTTGGCGCGTTCGGGCTCCATTTCTACTTTTTCCGTATCGTTCATCGGTTCGGCAAACGAGTACTCTATATTCTCCTCATCAATTTTGAAGTGAATGTTGGTAGAGATGGTGGTTTCGAAAAAGCGCTTGTCATACTCGGCTGAGTTCTCAATTTCCACTTCCGGTTCTTTCAGCAATATCTGCTTGTTGAAGCCGAACTGGGTAATCGTAATCAACTTAGGTTCTTGTCCTTCCGCTGCAAACCGTATCTGGGTAGTGCGTGCGTTGTTCTCTAATGTAGAGTCGATTGCCAGTCTGCAATCTGCCGAACCCATTCCGTTTGCGGGGGAAATGCTGATCCAGGGTTTGGCTGAACCGGCCACCCAATCGGCGTTGGTAGAGACGGCGACTTGCTCTGTACCTCCCTCCGGGCCGATTGTGATTTCGTCCTTGTCGGTGGAGATGTTGTTCGATACTCCTGCTTCATCTTCCTTGCACGAGGTTACGATGCCCGCGCAAAGAGCCAGTCCTATTATTATTTTCTTTGAATATTTCATTTCTTGTGAGTTTATCGTTTAATATCCAGCGCATCGCAACCGCGAATATCCTGCGTCTTATCGTAGAACAGCATGTACATGCCTGCTTCGATGTAGGGGCATACGTAGCTCAAGTCGATGGAAATGTTCGGATTGTCCTTGATGTCCAGTACCGAAATGTTCGGGGTTATCTTCTCGTTTACTTTACGAATGTCGTTCGAGCCGATTTGTAGTTGCGTCAGGCTGGGACACAGGGTGATGCCTTCCGGCCATTCGCGCAGGGTGCGGTTACCTTGTGCGTCGCGTTGGTTACGGATACCGAAGCCTTTCAGCGTGCTGCTGTTCAGCGGTTGTGTAGGGAACTTGGAGAAACTGTTGTAGCTCAAGTCTATACCAACCAAATAGGGCAGCGTGGTAGCCCGGAAATCGTCGGACAACTTTGTAAGCTTGTTGAAACGCAAGTCTATCGAAGTAAGCAAATAGGTGTTCTTGAAGTTTTCGTTTTCGTCTTTCAACGAGTTTTTGGGTATTTCTGTCAGCATATTACCCATCAGGTTGATGGAAGAAAGCGGTGAACCGGTTGAGAACAGCTCTTTGGGGAACTTGCTTATCTGGTTGTTTGACAAGTTGATGGAAGAAACGTTGATACCTTTGAAAGGAGTGGTGTCAAGAGGATCAAAATTCTTTCCGTCCACCGAGCCTATCTCGTTGTAGGAAAAGTCTATCGCGCTCATTACCGAAACGGATTTGGCATCGAAGATATTAGGGATATACTTCAATTTGTTATGCGCAAAGCTCAGATTTTCCACCTGTTCGGTAAATCCGCAGAAGTTTGCGGGGATTTCTGTGATTTGGTTATATGCCAAATTGAGTGATGCCAATTTTATTTCCGAGCCGAATGCCGGTAACTTGCCTTCAAGTTGGTTGTAGAGACATTCCAGCATGCCCAGTTTTTTCATCTTCTGCAAAGATGTTTCCACCGGGAATGTTTTCAGGTTGTTGTAGCCTATGTAGATAATCTGGATTTTCTCTCCTACCGGTGCGTCTGCGAGGGTTTGCCAGTCGTCTTTCAACTGCTCTCCGGAGATACCTCTGTTGCAGGCAACGTTAATCAGCTGCATTTCGGGCAGTGCTTTTAAGAATGTGGGCAACTTTGTGAGGTTCGGGCAGTTATATACCTCTACATCTGTCAGATCTTTCAAATTATCCCACTTCAAATCTTCCGTCTTATATTGTTGGGCGTATTCGGAGTTTTCATTCTCCCATGCTTCGCAAATGTTTTCAGCGACGAAAGGAGAGTTACCCATATAGAACTGGCGCAGTTTGGTTAAGCGCATCACTGCTTTGGAAACGAATGTGATATTATTGCTCAACTGTCCGATTTGCGTATCTTTCAATGTGATACGGCTGCTTTTTTTGATACTTTTCTGCTGCGGATCGCTGTTGATGCAATCTTTGATAAGGTCGGAGAAATCTTCGCGCGGGTCGTAGTCAACGAATGTTTTTTGGTAGTGCATACGCATTTTTTGCTTCTGCTCGTCACTCATATTCGCTGAAATGCCTTTGGGACCGAACAATCTCTCGTTTACTTTCTCCCCATGCGAGCCTAATGCCAGAACTTCCAGTTCTGTGAGTTGTCCGATAGCGTCCGGCACTCTTCCGCTGGCGCCAAAGCCTTCTAAGGAAAGCCCTGTTACACGACCATTGCTGTTGAGCGATACACCGGGTTGGGCTCCCCACATATCCAGTTCCTTATTGAAATTCCAGTTGGCGCCCGGTTGAGTACCAAAGCCTTGTTGGCTCCAGTTTTTGCCGTTCAGCGCATCCCAGATTTCTTTCAGTGCAAGGTAATCCTTGATGTATTCGGCGGTGCGGGACAGTTTAATGGGGACAATGGCGTCGTCAGTGAGTGCATTGTCTTTTACGGTGAACTGTTCGCCTTTTACGGCTTGCGTTTCCAGTGTCTTTACCAGATTTCCGTTTTTAGAATATGTGGTGTAAGAAGTCACCTGATAGTTTCCGGCGGGCAACCATACGGCAGAGTCGCACTTTGCAGTGGCGATGTCCATATACTTGTCATTATCGTTGTCGGGGTTTTGGTGCTCTTTGGACTCTTCCTTGTAAGTCACTTTGAAGCCTTTAATCGTTGTCGGCTTTTTGGTGAACAAATTGGTTACGGTTATGTCTGCCAGCTTTATTTGGCTGAACAGGTATTCTCCCGGTGCGCGGGTGCTAAGTCCGTCTTTAATCAGTTTAAACTTAACCATACCGCGTGTTACAGTATTTACGGTCAATGCTTTTTCTTGCAGGCCGTCTTGAACGACGGTAAATTCATCATCATCTTCTACCGAACCTGCCAGCAACTCTTCATCGAGTTTGTCGTACAGGTAGTATCCTACTATTTTGTAAGTACCGGTCAGTAGTTGCAGTTTATCACTGCGCAGGCCGAACTCTGCATTTTCTGCGTTATATGAATTGAGAACCAATGTTTGCGACAGTGTTACACCGTCGCGCAGCATCACTACGTTTATCTTTTTTGCATCCGACAGCAGTTCCAGTTTATCGGTGGCGCGGGTGGCTGCACCTTCTCCTGTGCTTTTGTAGAGTTTGAACTGCACATAGCCGTATTGACCTGTTTGCAGCGCATCCTCCTCATCGGAACATCCCGTTACCGCCACCATCGCCAGCAAGCTGACGATGAGGGGTAAAAAGAATATAGAGCGTATCTTTAATTTATGTAGATTCATTTAATCTATTGTTCGTTATTCTATTGAAAGTTATTTTTATTGAGCAGGTTTTTCAACCACTAATAAATATTTCTCATTAGTATTTGTTGTTATAAGTAGCGCCATGGAGTAGTTAATACTTGTACCACTTCCGAGCCATAAATATATGGTGTTATTACTTTCCATATATACGTCACCTTCAGCGTTACTAAAGTTAAAATCATTAGTTGTTTCTGTCAATACATCTTGGTCGAAATTGTAACACTTCAACTCTTGTATAGTAGTTTCTGAGGATGCAAATTTTATTGTATTCATTGCAGCGTAGGGAGTTTTAGCATGCCAAATATTAGCACTTTCTACACCGTACTGAGTGGAAGCCCAATTATTGTTATCAACATACGATATACAATCGACAGTGCCATATTCTGCTCCTGCAGAATAGTTTATATTAAAGACAGTAGTAGTAAATTGAACCATTAAAATTTTCTTGTTTACCCCATTTTTATCTTTGAAGACAATATAAATGGGATTTTCAGGTACATCAATTGCTATATTATTTTCTCCTGGTTCAGGAACTACCTCTGTGTTTTCGCTGTCATCTTTGGTATTATAAATTGAGTATCCATTTGTATTTGACCAATTACTTAATAATGGATTGATTGACACGTTATTATAGTTTTCTGTTTTGGGAACCTCTACCGAATAAACAGCTGTTACTGAATAATCATGGAACTTATTTAAAATGCTTTCGTCTGTAACTTTGTTGCAAGTAAGTGGCATGTATCCACCTTTTAATATCTCAAAAGATTCTCCATCTGCTTTCTCTTCTTCCTGAACTAAATTAATCAAGAGGTTATTTTGTCCATAAACATAAACCAAATCTTGGTCTCCTTCTTCATTTGTAGTTACAAGATTGGCTACTATATCCTCTTCGATTTGTTCATATTGAGCTTTTGGTATAACGAGGGCGTAACATTCTCTGCTGTTATATCCTTCCATGTCAGGATTGAGTGCATTCACAGTAAGAGTTACTTTATTCCCATTTTTAGTATACTTTATCCATGAACTATAAGAATTCATTTCTTCAATGACTTTCTTACCAGTTTGCCAGTGATTAAAAGCATCCAGTAACACCACTTCATATTCATCTTTGAGTGACACCACAGTAAATTCCATTTTATCATTAAAGGTAATAACGTTTTCACCTCCGTCCATACTTCCTGCTAATTTGAAAGTTTTTCCGTCCAGAGATACGTTCCAACCGTAGCGAGAATTCAGTTCAGGTTCTGTTATATTAATATCTTCAGCTCCCATTCCTTTGAAGAAAACAGGGAAAGAGAAAGATGCGTTTCCTGCTTCGTCAGCGAAAGTGATTACATTCTTGCTGTCTTTGCCAGCTTCAACTGGCCATTTCTCATATTCACCGTTCTCTTTAACTGTTAAACCGTTGGTTGCCTGAATTTTCAGTTCACCTTCTTCTTTATCATTTACTTCACCTGCCATTGAACCACCGTCCAAAATGACCCATTCAGGGAAACTGGTTGCAGCAAAACGGAAGTTGGCTTTTACTGTAAACGATATCTGTTTTTTGTATCCTACTTCAAGACCTTGTTCTGTGGTAATTTCATTTCCCTCAGCATCGTATATTTTCAGTGAATATCCTTTGGCAGAACGTGTTACGGTGGCAATCACTTTCGTTTCGCCGCCCATATCCAATTTCAGTTGCGCTTCACTGGTTTTGCCTATCTCTTGTGCGGCATCCGTAACCTTAATCGTTATACTTTGTTTGCCTGCTTCGCCTTTAACAACTTCTTTATCTTCGCCGTTCACCTCGAACTTACACCAAATGGCTGCCGTAGAACTCAGCTGCCAAGTCATATTGGCGTCAAAGGTAAGTGCCTTTGTTTCGCCGGCATTACAGGAAATGGCTTGTTCTTCCGGAAATACCGGGGTAGTGGCTCCTTCTTCTTTATCGTCTGAACAACTTGTGAATGACACAATAAACATCATAGCCAATGCCATGATCCAACTCATACCTTTTAAATTTAATGTTCTCATAATTGTATGGTTTTAAATGTTAATATCCTTGTTCTTTTAATTTTTCCCATTCGGCTTCGCTGATCCATTCGATGATGTTGGCGAAAGTACCTACAACCCCGTAGAGCGAGCCGTCTTTGTTGTCTACGCTCAAAGTGGTGTACTGGAAGATGAATTTTTCGCAGGTGCTGTAATAAGATACGTACTGCGTGGGCTGGCTCATCAGCAGTTTGCCGTTGCCATGAATGGTTCCAAACGCTTCACCTGTGCTGGCGCACAACTGCTGTTTCATTTCGATGAGTGGATCGAGTACCTTGTTGCGGGTGAACTTTATCTTGATGTCATAGCCGTCATAGTAGTATCCGCGAAGTACAATGGTGTTCTCTTCACCCTCCACAACTTCCGAGGTTATCAGGCGCATGTCCACATCCTGCATAAACTCGCCGAAATAGGAGGAAGTCACCTTGCAGTGTCCGGTGAAGTCGTTGATGTCGAACGGGCAAATCTTGCGCAACACCACTTTGGTCTCTGTACCGTACATATCCCAGCGGTCGTTTTCCGGAATGATGAGGCGCAGGGCAAAGCCCAGTGAATCGTTGATGCCGATATTCTCGTAAAGGCCTTCTACCTCTACGTTGGCGGCTCTTTCGCCTGCCTTGATGGTTACTGTGTTCGAAAGGATTTTATAATGTTTTCCTTCTACGGCATTACTTTTTTTATCTATTACCTCTACGGCAAAAGTACGGTCGCGGTCGGCAGTCTCGGTGGCTGATACGGGGACATTGAATATCTCATTCGTTTCTTGCACGGGACAATAATAGATCGTGTCGGAAAACATAAGATAATTGGGCCCGCCGTATACCACCCTGTCCTGTTCGCACCCGACAAGGCTTATCAAAGCAGCCAAGGCTGCCATACATCCCATTAATAGTTTCTTCATTATCGTATGTATTTAATCTTATTTGTTACTTTCATTAGGTTCTACCTGCGAACCCGGAGAGTCGAGCTCGTGCTGGGGAATAGGCCATACGAACAGAGGATCGTCTTTCTCCACTTTCAGGCTGCTGCCGTTGGTCAGCGACTGGTCTTGCGGTTTGCGCTTGAATCCCTTGTGCCAACGCTTCAGGTCTTGCAAGCGGAAGCCCTCCATATAAAGTTCTTTCACACGCTCTGCTTCGATGATGTCCATGGCATTCTCCTTGTTCATGGCAGTAGAACCGCCGTACGAAGAATAACGGGCTGTACGGATGGCGCTGATGTCACTGCCCGCTTTGGCATAGTCGGGCTGGTCTTTCTGCACGTAGGCTTCCGCACGAATCAGGTACTGCTCGGACAGGCGAAACACTTTGGGCATGGTGACGTGGAGTATGTTGTACTGCTTCATGAAGTCTTGGTTGCCGAAGTACTTCATCAGCAATGGCCAGGTGAGCCCATGGCTGTATCCGGTGGTGTAGGCCTTGAAGAAAGAAGAAACGCGCAGGTCATTGCTGTCATACAAGTCGATGACCCATTCTGCCGGCACATAGTCCGGACGGAAGTTGCGGAAGTCGTAGTTGGCAAAGATGGTGCCCAGTCTGCCACCGTAAGAGTTTACGGTGAAGCCCACTTTCCAGATGCCTTCTATGGAGTGATCGTTGGTCCACATATATTGATAGTAGCTTACGCCCTGTGATACCTGTCTTGTACAGCTTGCCAGCGTATAATAATTGCTTTCTATCACTTTGTCGGAGTACTTGATGGCGTCGTCCCACTTCTTCATGTACAGGGCAATGCGTGCGCGCAGGGCATAGACGGTGTATTCGTTGAAGTAGGTGGTGTCGTAAAGTGTGCCTTTGAAGTCGTCTTCCAGTTTCAGGAGGTCGGCGGCGCGGTTCAGGTCGTCCAGTACGAATTGGTAAGAGTCTTTCAGCGAAGCGCGCTTCATCTCTTCGTTGCCGTTGTAGTGCTCGGTCAGTATCACGCCCAGTTCGTTGGCGGCTTCTTCATCGCTTTCGTAGGCTTTGCAGAAGAGCTTTATCAGTTCCGAGTAGGCGAGTGCGCGGGCAAAGTAGGCTTCGCCGCAATATTGATCCAGTTTGTCGAGGTCGGCATCGACGGTGGTGTTCTTTCTTACGTAGTCCACGCGATCCAGCATGAAGTTACAGCGATTGATCACTGCGTACAGGGCTTGGTATACCGCTTCGATGTCTGTGTTCGTAGCAAGGATATCTTTCCAGCGCCAGATGTTGCCGTATGTATTGGTGTAGCCGTTTACGGCGTACACGAAGTCGGCTTGGAGGTCGGGCAGCAAAGTGAGGTTACCGGAATACAGGGCGCTGCTTTTGAAGGCATCGTAGATGCCGATGACTGCCTGGTTTACGTCGGACACCGACCGGATGGCATTGTCGAAAGGAACTTCGTCTTCGGGCAGTTTGTCCAGACACGAAGCGGCAGACAGTGCTACGGCAGCCAACAGGATATAATTTCTAATTTTCTTTATCATTTTTCTTTCTGCTTATACTGTGTTAGAATGAAACTTCAATACCCAACGTGTATTGGCGTGAAGCCGGGTATTGTGCTCTGTAAATATTGCTTGCCACTTCCGGGTCAAGTCCGTTGAATCCGGTAAAGGTCAGCAGGTTCTGTCCTTGCAGATAGATACGGGCTGAGGTAAAGAAGTTGGTCTTCTTCAATATCGGCTGCGGAAGTACGTAAGCCAGCGTCAGGTTCTTCAGACGGAGGAATGAAGCGTTCTCCAGAAAACGGTCGTCGAGTTGCGCCACTACGCCGTAGCGGGGAATATCGGTAAGGTCACCCGGCTTTTTCCAGCGGTCATACAGCAGTCGTTTGGACTGGTTGTAGGCGCTGTACAGCCCATTGCTCTCTTCAAAGAAACGGTCGTTGTTCATCACGTAGCGGTCGGCCATCCAGCTGAACTGTGCGGACAACGAAAGACCTTTCCATGCAAAAGTGGTTCCGAAACCGCCCGCCCATGGAGAGTCAAACGTTTTTCCGGTCATCACTTTGTCTTCCTCGCGGAATTCGGTAGTCAGCTCGCCGTCTTTGGTGTACCACAGGGCGTCACCGTTGGCAGGATTCACACCGGCATAGCGGTTCATGAAAAATTCGTGTACGGGGCGGCCTACCACGAACTTCAGTCCGGTAGTGGAGTTTACGTATTCCTGTACGCCGTTGTAGAGTTCCACCAACTTGTTCTTGTTGTAAGAAACATTGGCGTTCACGTTCCACGTAAAGTCTTTGGTGCGGACGATGTCACCGTCTATGCTGATTTCGACACCGCGGTTTACCATTGCACCGATATTTTCCCAACTGTAACCGTCGCCGGTCACCGCGTAAGATTGGGGAACAAGCATCAGCATGTTGCTGGTTTTCTTATGATAGAAGTCGATATTCACGTTGGCGCGGTTGAAAAGTCCCATGCGGACGCCCACATTGTTTGCCCACGTCTGCTCCCAGCCTAAATCTTCATTTCCGGGCTGTTTGGGATAGATTCCGGCTTCGTCGTTGTAGTTGGGACCGCCTGCCACCAATGCCAGGTGGTCATAGTTCGGTATTTCAGAGTTGCCCGATGTACCTGTACTCAACGCAATTTGAGCGCTGGTCAGCCACTCGACGTCTTTCAGGAATGATTCGTTCTTGATGTTCCACATAAAGCCCAGCGACCAGAAAACACCCCAGCGGTGGTCTTTACCGAAACGTGAGGAGGCATCCGTACGGGCAGCCATTTCCGCGTAGTACAAATCCTTATAGTTGTATTCGCCGCGGAAGAAGAACGACAGGTAAGAATAAGAACTGTTTGAATCGCCCCATGCGGAAGCTCGTGTTCCCGACGTTACATTCGTCAGCTTGTCGTTGGCTTGTCCTCTGGAAACTACCTGGAAGCCGGTCGATTCGAAGTTCACCGCTTCCTGTCCCAGCAGGAAGTTGAGCGAATGGCTTTCATTCAGTTCCCAGCGATAATTGGCGGTGGTCGTTTCGCTCAGCGTCAGTACATCCGACGAGTTGCGTCCTGCAGAACCCATACCGTTGTTGATGACATAACTTGGGTATGACTGCATGAAAGCCGTAGAGTGAGAGTAGTCTGCACCGAACTGTGTACGGATAGTCAGGTTCTTGATCGGAGTGATGTTGGCAAATACGGTGGACAACACCTTATATTTTTTATAATGTACAGGATTGTTGGCCATCCATTCAATGGGGTTCTGGCCGGTTCCTGCCCATGTGCCGTTGTTTTCGGAGGCAAGTGAGCCGTCTTTGTTGTAAGGGTTCCAGTAGGGAAGCATGAAGCGTGAACCTGAAATCGGTGTATAGAGCGCCATGGAACCTTCCTCGGTTTGCTGGATTTCTTCGTAAGCAGCCATCGTGCTTGTTCCTATCTTCAACCAGTTGCTTGCCTTTACTTCTGCATTGGCGCGCATGTTGTAGCGACGGAAAGAAGAGCTTTGGGCGATACCTTCCTGATCGTAGAAACCGCCGGAAACGTAATAGTTCAAGCGGTCGGTGGCGCGGTTCACAGACAGTTCGTAGTTCTGCAGCGGAGCGCGGTCGTTGAATATTTCATCTATCCAGTTGACGTTGGTGCGCGAAAGCAGTTCGTAGTCTTGCCCGGCGTCTAGGCCGATTTCTTTTTCAAACTGGATACGCTCAGGCGTGTTCATCATCATCCACTTGCCGTTGGATGCCAACTGTGAGATGCCATACTGGGCACGCAGGGTCACTTTGGCCTTATCCATAGCCAGACCGCGCTTGGTAGTGATTACTACCACGCCGTTTGCCGCACGTGCACCGTAGATAGAGGTTGAAGAAGCATCTTTCAATACTGAGATCGATTCAATATCTCCCGGACTGATTGTATTGAAATCAGAACTGGAAATAGGCACACCGTCGAGAATAAACAGCGGGGATGTACCCGAATTGATTGAGTTGGTACCGCGAATCTGGAAAACAGCAGCTTTACTAGGTTCTCCCGAATTGGAGATTACTGACAAACCCGGAGTCTGTCCTTGCAGCGCCTGGTCGAAACCGGCTGCCGGAACATTTTCCAATTTTTCCGATTTTACGGCAGATACAGCGCCGGCAATTGTCCCTTTTTTACGGGTTCCGTACGCCACTACCACTACTTCGTCTATTAATGCGGCGTCTGAGGCGAGCCGAACGTTCAGCGTACCAGTTTTTGCGCTGACTTCATGCTTCTGCGATTGCATACCGATGTACGAAAAGACTAAAGTCGTTTTTGTCGTACCTTTAACTTCAAGGCTGTAGTTTCCGTCAATATCGGTTACTACGCCATTTCCACTTCCCTCTTGCAAAATTGACACGCCAATCAACGGTTCATTATCCTCTTGGGATATAACCTTGCCTTTTACATAAAAACTTTGTGCAAAAGCCGATTGAATAGTCAATAATGTAAGAAAGACAAACCAAAGAATTGATTTTCTCATCCTTGTCTTTAATTTATTATTGATTAAAATTTGAATTGATAAATGTCTGTTATTGTAGAATTATGGAAACAGCCTCCTTGGCGTGATATCTCATCACGTTTTTTAACGTTTCTCCAAACAAAAGACAGGCTATGTTTCGTATTGTGTTTCATTTTTTTTAGCTGAAAATAAAATCTGTTATGTAAATCCTTGCAAAGATATTAAATAATTATGTACCTTGCAAATTTACACACCTCATTTTTTAGTAATTTAATATATCCCACTTTTACACCTTTGGTGGTTTACATTAATTAACCCTTTTTATATAGCAATGCCCTATGTCTGATTGTTAAAAATTGTTTTCCTATTCTCCAGACGATAACTCTTTCCTGAGAGATTGATTACTTCACAACAGTAGAGCAACCTGTCAAGCAAGGCAGCAGCCACCGCTTCATCTCCCAGCTCCTCCAACCACTCCGCCAGTCCCCTGTTCGCAATAATAATGAGTGACACTTTTTCCTGAAGGGCGTTAACCAGCTTGAACAATAGCAGCATGTCTTCTCTTTTCAAGGGATATAATGTGACATTGTCAATTGCCAGCAGCCGGGCTTTCATTATCCTTTTATAGGTCTTCATGGCATGTCGGGAAACATCCTTTGTCTTCAGGCAGACGAGCAGATCTTCCAGGCTTATCAAGGCGGCATTGTATCCCTCTTTCACCGCCTCATGGACGAGTCCGGATGCAATGAATGTCTTTCCGGTTCCGGGACCTCCTATCAGGAGAAGGTTGTATGCCCTGCTCATCCACGTGAGTTCCCGCAACTCCCGGAGCTGTCTGCCGTCCAGTCCTTCTGTCCGGCTGAAATCATACTCGTCCAAAGTATGCCTGGCAGGGAGTCCGGCCACCTTCATCCGGGAGAGGAAGCTTTTCCGGTCCCTTTCGTCTGCTTCTCTTGCAAGACAGGATAACAGGAACTCCGAATAGGTAGGTTGCTTTTCCTGTGCCTCATGTATAATCTCCGTCATGTGTTCGGCCAGACTTGCCAGTTTCAGACGTCGTGCATATTCGACCAGTTCTTTTTTACGTTTTATCATGATTCGTGAAAATATCTTTGTAAGACTGCATCATTCCGGTTTGAAACGGCGGATGCATGCCCGGTGGTTGTGAAATGTAAGCGCTGTCGTTTTCCGGTATCTCTCCGGAGTTCCTGCGCACACACTCGCACAGGTTCCTGACAGACTCCCCGTTATAGATACCCCGGTCCAGACACATGCGTATGGCTTCAACCAGCGTATGCCCGTCATAGCTCGGAATACTGCGCAGGATCACTTCCAGGTTACTCCTGTAGTAGCGTTCCTTTCGCCGGCGCAGATTTTCCAGCCATAAGGCGACCTCCTTGTTATAAGATACATATATAAGGATACGCTCCGCCAATTTCTGTGTACCGGCATTTCTGGCCTTCCTGTGGCTCTCATCATATATGAGCTTCCCTCTTCCCATGTTAAGAGGATGCCTACCCAGGAGCTTTCCCGTATCCTTGCTGTACAGTTCCAAATTCCCTTCAGCTTCTTGCAGCCAAACCGTTGTTTCTCCGCTCCGGTAAGTTCCTGAAGGGACACTATAATAGTTTCCCCGATACTGTACCGTATTATCTTTACGCACATGGTATTCGGCCATTTCTTCTTGCGGCGGTTGCGGAGTCCCATGATAGGGCATCATGAAATTTCTCTCCACGATAAACTCCCGGCTGGGGATTAGACGGGTGGTTCCATGTTCCTTTCCGTTCCCTGTCCTTTCCAGCCAAAGGCGTGCCTCTTCATTGAGCCTGTCTATGTCATGAAAAAGCCTCCCTGAGAGAAAGTTGCCCTTTACGTATTTGACCACGTTCTCCACCTTTCCTTTCGATTCCGGGTCCGCTTTTCGGCAGAATACAGGCAGAAAATGCTGTTCCTTTACGAATGACTGGAATTTTGTGGTTAGCACCAAATCTCCCAAATTCTCCCTCGATATAAGTACCCTGTCCTGGTCATAGATTATCTTGCGGGGCTTTCCACCGAAATACTGAAAGGCAAGTTCATGTGCATATACTGCAAGTTCCGTATCGAAAGGACGGCGGCTGAAATGGATGAACTTTTGCCTGGATCGTGAAAGCACTATTGCAAAGAAGTACACTTTCACGTTGCCGCCGTTTCTTGCCGGAATCCATTTTTCACCGAAATCGGCCTGCGCATATTCCCCGTAAGGTGTATCCGGCTGTTTCTCATAATCCCGGCGGACCTTACCGTCCGAGCTCTTCCCGATGCCGTATTTTTCCCTTATGCGTCCGACAAAGTTAAATACGGTCTTGCCGCATACCTGGGGGAAGTCCGGATAACATTCCCTGAGCCAGTCATGTATTCTGGCGGCAGATATGTACGGATATTCTTCCAGGGTTCCGCGCACATACTCCTCATATCTTCCAAGTTTCAACTTATGTCTGCGATGAGAGTTCTGTTTCCTGATGAATTCTTCCCTGCTTATCGCCAGATATCGCCGTACGGTGCTTCTGTCTACGCCCAGGCATCTGCCGATCTGTGTCTTGTTGAGTCCTTTGGAACATAGTTCCCTTACCTTGTACCACATATACTGTTTATCTTTTAAAAAGCGGCTCGTAGTTTCCATTTGATGTCTTTCTCTTTTTGAGCCGGCAAAGATAGGACATTCCGTTCTCAGGATGAAGATGATTCAGCCCCGCAGGTGTTACATCATCTTTTCCATTTTTTCAAGGGTGAAATTACAGTTTTCAGGGGAAAGCGGAACCGATCCCAAATGACAAGATTACAGTTCTTCCTGTTTTGTTCTACCATTCCGGTAGAACAAAGGAATTTTCATTGTACAATAAAAAAAGAAAAGAGGTCTCTGGCAGTCCTGATTGAAATTTTTTTATTCGACGCATTATATAGCCCGTATATTTCCCAATCCAAATAGTGAGAATCATCCTCTCTTTACGCTTAAAGAGAGGATGATAACAAACAAAACAAACAACTTTGCATCTTCACAGACACAAAATAGTCAGAGTATAAATGTTCAAAAGAGCATTTATCAAATACAAAAGTATCATATATTATTATTCTATTCAAAAACAATTCGCAAAAATCCTTTAAATAATATCTAAAAACATGTATGTCATACAGTTTGTGCCAGCAAGGGACAATGCTAATATAATAACCTATGGTCATTATCAGTTTTTATTATAATACACAGACAAGCCGTTCTTATACCATTTTGACTGTAACAAGCAGAATCCTCGGGAGTAAATGCTGTAATTTACTTAAACGCATAATAAAGTATAATATCATTATCAGTATTTATTTATATAAAAATCCCCATCTTCCCATGAAAGGAAAACGGGGATGGTGTAATAATAAAGGAAACCGTCCGTTACATTTCTTTGGCATATCCTGTCCGAATCAAATCGGCAAGGAACTTCTCAGGTGTATCGGTGGCAATCCGTACACCCGACTGCACCACATAACGTTCGGAAAAATTGTGCATATACTGTTCATCGGTACAATCGGAATCCATCCAACTGCCCACACGAAGTTCATGCACAAACTCTTTGGCGTTGCCGGCAACGATACGTTCGTCACCAGGCAACATATATGTTTTCTTATTCATACGGCTAATTTTTTTGTTCTTAATTTATAATACAGTTTTTGTTTTTCCCCCAAGAAAGGAAAATTTTCCAATCTGATTCCTGTCGGCAATGAACCCACAGATGCAAAGGTAATCATTCTATCCAAGAATCTCACCCAATTTTCGATTTTTGTGAAACTGATGGTTCCCGAATGCTGTCTAAACTCTACCGTCTTATGGCGCGAATAGGCTTTAAGGTTGACTTTCATATACCTGCTTGAAATCAGATTCTGGAGTTCTTCAATATTTCGTGCCGAACGGATACGTGCATCAGAGAAACGTATCAGCGAGCTACAGTAAGTATTACTATCTCCTCTTCTTGAGACAGGCATGAATTTGTCGATCTCGGTTTCGGCATGTTTATATGAAAGGAGCAGGTTCTGCCAAGTAGTGATGTTAAAGTCTTCAGCACTCATGTGCACATGCAGGCCGCAGCTTCCATTAATCTTTACATTGCAAGCATCCAAAACCCAGCAGACTTTTTCCAGTTCTTCCAATCCGTCCTCTCCCATCAATATAGGGCTTACGAGCTCAAATGTGTCATTTCCGTTCAGACTGCTATCCGTAACCAGTTTCCAACGTGAACGTAGATGATGGTTGTATGCTTCACTGGCCACTTCGATACCCGCCTCTCTCAATTCGCGAACGAGCCGTTCAAATGTGCAGTTGTAAGCCTCTATCTCGACACCGAATTTTCTTCTGAAAGAATAATCAAGTTCGGGTACGGTAACTACGGAAGTCTGAGTAGCAGGTAGCAATCCTTCATCTCTCATCCTTTTATAGACGTTCCACACGAATCCACGATTTCCACGAGTAACGAGCTCCGCTATTTCCCGGTGGGTAAGGCCGAGCAGAAGAAGTTTACGTATCTTCGAAGTCTTTGTTCCATTCTCGGCTAAAATGTTTCTAATTTCTTCATTCATAACGTGTTATATCCTTTATTATCACATATCAAAGGTAATGATTTTTCTCTGTTTGTCCAAATTATACACAGCTCTTTATCAGTGAATTAGCTTACTTTTGCTTCTGCTAATAATTGTATCCGTCTTCCTTTCAAGGGGGAGTTCACACGCTGTTTCCATCCGTTTCCATACATTTACTGCCATTTTCTGTTTGTCACTTTCTTTCATGGGTGGGGCCTTCGGATTGTACGACTGTTCCGAAGTGCTTCCGGTGCTTTGTGGCTCCCGGGGCTAAGGGGCTGAAAGTCCCTTAGTGAATTCCTGATAAGGAAGAGCAAGAGGAGTTCCCGCACGCGAGAACCTTAATCGACGCAAAGCGTTGATGAATAAGCAATTATATATAGACACCATTTACTTGAATATATACAAACGTAAACAAAAGGAATTTATGGTGCTGATTTTAAAATAATTGTACCGTCAACTTTCAGTAAACTTCTTGTAAACGACGTGGCATTTTACTAATTTTCAGTATATTATAATATATTATCCTGATTGAGTAGGTGTAGCGCTTGACATCCAACGACCTTATATCTACCTTTGTCTCAGAAACTTAATCTGTGACAAAATGTATACAAACAAAGAAAACTCTACCAAATTGATCCGGATTTCTCCAAGCGTAAAAAAACGCCTGGAAATCTTTCAGGGAGGTGATACCCCCAACCTGTGTATTGACAGAATGATTACTTTTTTTGAAATTACCGGATATAATCCGCGCTATGCTTCCAAGAATCCGACAGCATTGGTGGAGAAACGGATTGAGGATCTTGTCAAAATAGTAAAGTCTCAGGAACGGGATATATTCAAGCCTATTCTTGAAAAGATGTCCAATATGAATGGTGGCCTTCAGGATGCCCCCGACTATGCCCGCCTGATGAATGAGATGCGTGATCTCAAGGAGAAGAACCGCCAGCTCCAACAACAGGTTTCTGAAAACGAAAAGGCGGTATCCGATGATAATGCCGGATATGCGGACAAACTCAAACGCCTGGCCGAACTTGTCAAATACCAACTCAATCCCGACAGGTTTGTGAAGGTAAAGTTCAGTGATGAGGTCAAGATACCCATTAACACCCTGCAGCTGCTCATCAAGAAGATTGACGAGGAATATGTACTGTAAAGCACACCGGCCTGTCAATACCCCGGGAGTATCGGATAACAAGGGAAAATGTGTGCAGCTGGTGGAATATCTCAGCAAGGAGTCACAGGATGTACGTCCTTACTATGATAATTTTTTTTCACAACAAAAAGACTTTGTCACACCCCGGACTGTCATGCACCATATAGACAATAACCACAGAACCCTGAAAAGAAATGATGATAAGTTCTATATGCTTTCCATCAATCCGAGCGGTGAGGAGCAGAGGCATCTCATAGAGAAGGTGACCGGAAAGCAAGTCGGGGAATTCTCGGAACTGACCGCCGGTGAGCAGGAAGAGGTACTGGCCGAGCTGAAAAAATTCTCCCGCGGATGCATGGACGAATATGCCCGGAACTTTTACCGGGAGAAAATCAAGTCCGGTGATGATCTGGTATGGTATGGACGTGTGGAAACGGAACGCCATTATAAAGGCGATGATCCCGAGGTGGAAGCCGGCAGGGCAAAAGCCGGCGACAGGAAACCGGGACTGCAGCTGCATGTGCATATTATCGTCTCCCGCATGGACAAGACACAGACCGTATCCCTTTCCCCCCTTTCCAAAAGCAGGGGGAACAGGCAGATACTTGACGGAAAGGAGGTGATTGTCGGTTTTGACCGTTCCCAATGGTCCACCCGGTGTGCATCATGCTTTAACCGGCAGTACGATTATTTTCCTTATTACCACTCACAGGATGAAAGCCTGAGAAAATATTCCGAGAACTGGCAGCTACGGAACGAACTGAAGAATCAGGCAGTCTCACAGCTTAAGCAGGAAGTGCTGCATGGAGAGCTTAAAGAGGAAAGACGCCTGTACACAAACACTTTCCGTCTCTACAGGTTCGTAGTGAATCCAAAGAAAGCCATCATCCGGGAATTGAAGAAAATGGGAACGGATCTGCTTACCGGAAGGGAGAGGTAAGCGCCCGTTCCCATCAATCTTATATGCCGTTATCACTATTCACAGGGAAACAGCTCACGGACTTCGTCAAGTATTCTTGCAAAATTCCTGCTGATTTCTTCAGGTTCCAATACCCGGACATCCGGCAGAGGTTTCTCGTTCTTCTGGTTGAACTCCTTCAACTTCACTTTGAAATAGTCCACATTGGCGCGGGTGGCCGAACCGATAAACTCTCCCGGTTCCAGATCCGCAAAATCGCGTCCTTGATAGATGTCCTCTTTCTGTGAGGATACGGTCACGCTCCTGTTCGTGCCACCGCCACTTTTCCCGGTACTTCTGGATTTCCGCTCCCTTTCTTCCTTACCGAATATCGACGGGTAATATTTCAATGCCTCCACATCTTTGGTACGTCCGAGAAAGAGATTTCCAAAGTTGGCTTCCACCGATGCCCTGTCGAGTTTGCCATACAGGTTCTCCAGCTTGGAACCGGACTGTGTCAGCAGGATGAAAGCGCACAGGTATTCACGCAATACTGAAGGCAGCGTTTCAAAGTTCTTGATGTTCACCGTTGTCATTTCGTCCAGGACATACACGAACGGAACCTTGTTCTGCATGGTGAACTGTCTGGCCGATATACTCATGAGCATGCCTATAACAGGTGCATAGACCGAGTTCTTGGAGAAACTGTTACTGATGGCAAACAGTTTGGGATTTTCCGGATCGATCAGGTTGAAATCAAAATCATCCCCCGAAAGGATATAGGCAATCTCCTCGTTTTGTGATATGGTTGCCAGATTATTACACAGGGTGGAAAGATAGGAAGCCTGTGTCTTCTCGGAACCTTCAGCCTTCAGATAAGCACCGGCCATCATTTCCGAAACAAGATTCTGCTGAAGAAACATGGATAGCTGCCGGGAAGAAGCCGTCATGATGAACGCCATGATATGCGGCAGCGTACAGTATTCGGGGAACTCGTCCCAGAACCTGAAAGCCACTCCACGCAGAATACCCAGCCCACCGGCCACCCATTCATTCTGCTGTTCTTTCTTGGGAAGCAGCGCAAGCAGGATATCCTCCATGAGCTGCAGCAGTTCGGTACGGTCCTTTACAACCTTCAGCGGATTGAAACGGTATGAACGCTCGGGCCTGTCAAAGCTGACATAATAAAACTTGTGCGGATAACCATGCTTCTCTATCAGATTATAGGCGGTCCGGGTATAATCGATATCCTTGAAGTCGTATATGAAGCCGGCAAACCCCAAACGGATATATTCCTCCAAGAGCCACTTGCCTATACTCTTGGTCTTTCCCGAACCTGCTCCGCCATAAATCAGGAAATTGGAATAGTAATAATAAAATTCCAGGTAGTTTTTCGATATTCCCGATTGTACGGGAAGTCTGATCGGGTTATTGTTCTCTCCGGGGCTTTTCGGTTTACCTCGTTCCCATAGCCATGACAGGACAAATATGACCAGGGAAGCACATGCCGGATAAAACACATATGCCGGAAAGAACAGATATGCCAGGCAGGTTTCAACAATTATGCAAAGCAAAAAAACAAAGAAATTGATATACCATTTGCGACTTATAGTGGAAACTCCTGTTATCAGTGAAGCCGCCGCCAATATAAACAGCTTGATATAAATGACATAATTCTCCATGTTACTATAATAATTTACTTTAATACATATTTTACTTTAACACTTGATATATAACTTACTTATTCTACTATAAATCCATCTGTAACGATTTATCATCCCTGCAGCTCGTGGTTTCCAAACATCTGACCGTATAACCGGACGGGGTTCTGACTATCATAAGCGGTCTGTCGTACCCCGGCAGGTTAGTCGGCTTTCCCCGCAGAAGTGATATCCATCTGGCAGGACTTGTCTTCTCCGGTTTTGCCCCGATATCACGAAGTTCATCCAACACAGAAGTCATATCATGGGAAATTCCGTTGACTTGTAAGGTCATTTGTTCACCAAAGATCCTGAGTTCCCGGTTCCCCCAGGAAAAACTACATATCCCCGCCGGTTCATTCTCCGGTTCAGCCTTATCAAGAAACTTGTGTCTATCCGTTTCCATATCGTAATTCATTTCCGTTATAATTCCATTTCTGTAACCTTCCTCTTTAAAGCTGCCACCCCGGTGAGTTTTACTCCATAGCCCGAAGGTTCCTTGACAACCATAAGCATCCTGTCATCGTTCAGCTGCAAGCATCTGCCGCTAAAAAGCATTCTCCATTGTTCCGGAGTAAGGGAAGCCGGTTTGACACCCGCCTCTCTCATCTTCTCCAGTACCGGTGTTACGTCCGCTTCCGAACCTCTTTTCCTGATACGGGCGCTGCCATATTCGGAACCCAGCACAAGCTCGCCTCCGGATATCCGGATTTTTTCAGGTACGGCTGCCGTTTCCGCTTTTCTCAGGTTCTGCCCACTGGCATGGAGTATGCCTCTGAGCTCTTTCGTGTCGATCTCGATATTGAATCCCAGCTTCCGCAGAAGAGTCCTGAAAGCCAGGCTGATCCTTTCCCAAACGGACAGGTCGGTTCCGTTCTCGGCCATATGTGCCAGATACTCTTCAGTGGCAACCCGTATGTCCAATTTTTCCGTCCCGGCCAGGCAGGTAATTTCACCGAGCAGCTTTTCCCCGCAACCGGCAAACACTTCGTCCAGGAACGCATCCATATGCCCGTCCCCGACAAGCCTGCGCAGACCATAATGCGCTACGCCCTCATGCAGCAGGGTACGTTCGATATCCGCTTTTCCCCGGGCGTGCGGAAGATACAGGCAGATATGCTGCGAAGGAATGTCATACCAGCCCCGGATGTCTTTTCCGCAGGAAAGCAGGCCGCGCACGTCAGGAGAGCTTACCTCATCGGCACGACGGATCACTTCCACAGGAATATGCTGTTTCCCGGCCAGAAAAGACGCATGTCGTGCGAGTTCGTCCATCCGGGCCTCCCTTGAAAGGAATATCTGTTCGCTGCGGGCAATATCCTCGGTGGAAACGGCAAGCGTGTTCCGTCTTTGGCCGGAAGTAAAATTCATCCTGGCCTGCACGTTGCGCGCTTCCACTTCCCCGGCTGTGGAGCGGTATTTCTGTATGCTGCTTTTGAACCGGTCAATGTCATTCACCAGGTCGAAGATATTCTCGTACCCGTATTTTTCAGCCACAAGGCTGAGAGGATAGTCGTAATGCCTCAGTATTGTCCCATAGGGGACTTCCCGGCCAAGCGCGGCGAATATGCCTTTCGGGGTGTTATCGAAACCGCCACCCTCTAAAATCCTTCCATCAGTGGCCTGTACGATATCCAGAATCACATTCTCTGCCGTATTTTTAAATTCCTCCGGGCTGCTTCCCCTTGCAAATCCCTCCAGGCGTTGTATGGCATGTTGTATCTCATGTGCCAGGACGGACTTTACATCCTCTGTCCGGGAGATGTTTATCACGATCCTGTTATCCGAATGGAGATAGGTTCCGCCGTAGTCAGCCGACGGCAGGTCTACAAACTCCAACCGGGTTTGTTTCATTTCGGGATAGGCATGGAACAGTTCATCGTCCTTCACATAGTCATCCAGATAAATCCGTTCACGCAGCGCGTCCTGTTCCTTCAGCCCGGCTGCCAGTTCCGTCAGTTCCGTAAAACGTCTCCACTCTGCTTCAGAGAGTACTTTGCCCTCCATCTGCCGGTCAAGAAGATTTTCAAACTCCCCGTACCAGGACTGTTTTTCCAGCAGGCGTGAGCAGCCCAGATCTCCGGCCGGGTGGTATTCGAAATCCGGTGTCTCATAGCGCCACTTGCTGTCAGCTCCGCGTTCCCAGCCTGTCGCCATTTTTATTGTTCCGGCATCCTTGCCTGACTTCTCCATTTCGCGGGCAACTGCAAGGTTCTCCAGACGCGGACAGGCCCCCTCAAACCGGTCAAGGTTGGAAGCCCCTTTCTCTCCTATGAAGCGGAAACGTTCATGTGCGGTTATCTTCAGGTCATTCTCATTGAAAATGACATAGTTTCGTGCACCGTCGGCCCGGCCACCGGTAGAATATTCCGCCGGATAGTCAATGCCTGTGAAGCCTGCCCGGGAAAGAAACCCGCTTGCAAGCCGCTGTGAGTCGGTATCCCGGTCCGGATTGATGAACATGTAGTCCAGAAAGTCGTAGAACTCTTTCCCGCTGTTCCATACGTGTGACTTGCCGTTCCAGAAATCTGTCGTGACTCCCGGAAGGAAAAGCCGTTCCTTGCGGAGCTGTAGAAATATCCTTCCCTTCTGCTCTGCGGATACCGGCCTGTCCCAGTACAGATAGTTCGTGCCGTTATCCTCCGGGATGTTCACCCTGTAGAGGTTGCGGGGAAGGTCTACGCGGATTTTGCCGCCGTCGATATCTGCAAGCAGTTCCGTCTTCTGCCTCTCGAACTCTTTCCTCCTTCTGCTGTGCGGGGATGCCACACGCCCGTCGATATAGACAGAGGCGACGTTCTGTTTCAAGCTGTCCGGATCGGTGGAGGAAAGGAGGTGCGTTTTCCATACCCGCCATACGTCATCAAAATAATATTCGTTGTCAAGCACCGAGGATAAGGGCTCCCCGTCATAGGTGATGTGGTTTCCCCGCTTTATACCGATGGCCGCATACCTTTTGGCTATTGCATCCACCTCTGTCACATAAGTGCCCCATCCGTAGGCCTGCGCCCCTTCACCGGTTCCGGCAAAGGTATGGTCGAAATGTTCGAAGCAGGCCGGACTGCCATGATAGACTTCACGAAAGCGGATATCGTCAATGTCCGGCGAGAAAGCACCGGTATTCCGCTCCGAATACAGATATTTGCCGGCAGCCTTCAGTTGCCCCGGAACAAGAACAGCCATGCATTCCACACCTTCATCCGCAGCCCGGATAGCATCGTAACCCTTTGCCCTGATGATTTTTTGCATGGAAGGTGTCTCCACCACACGCCAGGAGTTGTCGCCTGCCAATATCTTCTCCGCATCCTCCCGGGAGACGGGGAGTTCCAGACCGAGATAGAAGTCGTAGGCCATAAGTCTTCCCCCTGACTCGTCCAGAACCTCCCGGACGGCATTTTCATCTTTTACGTCAAAAGGTTTCCTGGCATTGGCAAAGAGGTCATATACATAACTTTCCTCCGTCCACTGTTCTTCCCCGTTTTCATCGTCCGGCAGTCCCATACTGCGTATAGAACCGATACTTCCGGCCTTTTCCTCGTCAAAGGAAGTGAAAATCAGCCCGCCGTATGCACCGCCCCTGAAAGTGTGGAAAGGGGCGTCAGTCACCTGTATCTCCCAGTCATCGGTAATCCTGAACCGGCTTTTGTGTCTTGCCTGTTCCCTTGAAAGGGATGTACCATGATAGACTACCAACGGTTCCCCGTTCTCATCCACAACTTTTGAACTGTTTGTTTGGAGAATAGAAAACAAACGCTTATCTTTGAAATCGGAAAGGAGCGGATTACTTTCAATTCCAGCTTTTTGTATTGTTGGGATAATTGAGAGCAATTCGCTCTTTTCTATGCTTGAGAGTCTGTGGTCATAGTATCTGATGCCGTTGTTTTGATTGGTGACAACCGCCTTGACGGTATAACTGCTCCCGCCTATCTTTAATCCGCATACATAATAGGAAAACGACTTTATCCCCGGATACTTGTCGGCATCCTCGTTGGGAAGCTCGTCTATGAAAATCGAATCCTCTATGATCCGGGGAATGGCGGCAATGCTCTGGAGATGCTCCCTGTCCTTGTAGTCATGCTGCAGTATTTCCCGAATGCCGCCGCGACTGTTACCGCCGGTCAGGGATATCGGGGTGTTTGTATCCTTATTCGTATATTCACCCCGCAGGTTCTTGCCGTATTCCAGGGCATTCTTCTTGTATTGTTTCAGATCATCCACCGGTGCAATCTCATTACCTGTTATTTCCACAGGTCTGGCATTATACAGTTTTTTTATGCGTGCGGCCTTTTCCCAATCTCCGAACCATTCCTTGAAGGCTCCGGTTCTGACCTGTACCCACTGCCTTTCATTCAAATTTGTGGGCTGTCCGTTCGGAGCTTGCATATAACATCCTGCCGCCTTGCTGCGCGCCATGATATCCAGCTCTTCATTTGTGAAAACATTTTCAGATGTCTTTTCCATCAGCTTAACTATCGGTTAGTATGACAATATGATTTATCCGGAAAGAAAAAACTTGTTTACTTATTTACTTCAAATAAATTCAAAGTAAATAAGTAAACAAGTAATGCCGTCGGACTACGAACGCAACTTCTACATATCGGCACTGGCCTGCCGGCTCATCCGGTTGGTCGTACCTATGGCTTTGAGCGTATATCCCACCGGTGTTTTCGAAAGCATCAGCGCGCGGCTCTTTGTCGCGGCTTTCCGGGTGGTGGAACCGGCGGAAGAACTTATACTCTTGCCTTTGAGCAGGGCATTCCATTCCGTAGCCTGCATATTCTCCACCTTGACACCTTCCTTGCGCAAATCTTTGATGATGTTTTCCATATCGTACCCTTTCTTTCCGGAAGTTGACGACTCACTGAATTGCCCGACGGCCTTTGCAAGCTGTCTGTCCCTGTTTGCTCCGGCACTACGAAGTGCGGACTGACGAGAACCGGCATCTTCTTTCTGCCGGATCTCCCGGACGGTTTTGTCATATTCCATATTGATGTCCTTTATCTCCCCGTCCAGTTTTTCGGTGGCGGCCTTTACGGTTTTGGCGGACGGCCTTTGTGTCTCCCTGCTTTTCATTTGGGCGGAAGCGTTTTCATTTGCAGCGGCATTGTCCTTGCCCTTCGATGTTGCCGTTCCTGCTTCTGTCTCCGTTTCATTTTTTACCTCAGCAGCACCTTCCAGTCTGACACCGTACATCTCCTCCGCCTGTCTTTTCACCTCTTCCGAAGGATGCCGGATGAGCTGTGCGGCTTTTCTGTCGGTATGCAGGACAAAAAGCTGTACTTTCTCCGTCGGTTCTTCAATGAACCGGACATTACCGGGATTTTCCCTGACCGCGGCAAACTGCATGATTTCCGAGGGTGCGGATACATAACCGATATTTTCTCCCCTGGCTTGCACTGCGGCCAGTTGTACTGCCTCGGAAGGGGATTTGATATACCGGAATACTCCCGGATCTCCTTGTACGGCCATATGTTGCACTTTCTTTGCCGGCTCTTCAATATACCGGATATGCTCCGGAGCTTTCTGTACGGCTGCCAGTTGTACCTTCTCTGCAGGTTCCTTGATGGAAGCGATGTATTGTGGATTTCTCAATACGGCCATTAACTGTACTTTTTCCGCAGGCTTTTTTATCAGGGAGATGCATTCCGGTTTTCTTTCCACGGCCATCATCTGGGCCTTTTCCGTAGGGGAAGAAATGAAACCGATATAGACAGGCCTGTTGCGTATGACGGCAAGCTGCACTTTTTCACTGGGTGCGGCAATGAAATGGATATTATGCGGGGCTCCCTTGATTGCGGCAAGCTGTATCTTTTCCGCAGGCTTGTCTATGAAGCAGATAACACTTCTGTCCCTTCGTATTGCCGCCATCTGGACACGTTCGGAAGGATTTTCAATCATACTGATGGCGCGGGGATTTCGGAGAACCGCCCTCATGTCCCGGCTGAAAAGGGCGGCCAGTCGTTCTAAAATGGTAGGCATACGTTCAGTTTTTAAAAGGTTCGACTTCTTTCATGAATTTTTCAATGGCTGCCGTACTCGGCCTTTCCCCGGCTTTGTCCTTCTGCATCTGCAGCACCAGTTCTTTGGCCGCTTCCAATACTGTCTGACCGGGGAAAAGACTTAGTCCCAATACACCTTCCATAGCGACGAAACAGGCTGTCGGTGAGGGGTTATGTATCAGGAAGATGCTTTCCGCAGAGGTGATGACAGCCGAAAGCTGTACCTTTTCCGTGGCAAAAGGAAGATGCCTGATGAGTTCCGGCTTTTTCTGCACCGCGGCCAGTTGCATCTTTTCGGTAGGATTTTCAATTTGTAGAATCGTATCCGGATCTTCCAGGATCGCTTTCAACCGGAATGTGTCCGGTAATGTACTGTTTTTATTCAACATGACTGTCTGTTTTAATTATAATGATATGCTTTCGGGAAGCAAGGTACGGCGGTTCGTCGCAATTGCGTTGCGATATACGATAAAAAGAGAATGGACACTCAGGATATCGCATCCGGAGTGTCCTCTAAGATGAATTCAAGGTGGTAAAATGTATATGATGGTATATAAAGCCGTTCTTAAGCAGCGTCCGTAGTCTCTTTGTAAAGCATGATGTCCGTATAGGACGAGTTATAGTTCATTCGTGCCGTAAGTGTGGACTTGCCGGTTCCCCTGAAAGGATTGCCGATGTCGGGATGCTGCTCCATCCACTCACAGAAGTCCAGTATGGGTGATTTTCCGGAAGTGAAATAGACAAACGGATGCCCGCTCAGGACAAGCAGTACATCCAGGTAATCCTGCAGTCTCCAGTCCATCTTATATGTGCTGATATCCGTTGCCATGTAGGGCGGATCAACCAGAAAGACAACATCCGTATCGGCATTGTACTTATCCGCAAGTTCCTTATAGTCGCAACAGACCACTTCCAGACCGTCAAGATAACCGTCACAGCTGTAATCGTTTTGACGCAGCTTGTTGTAAAGGTTCTGCTTCTTCAATTCTTCGAAGTTCAGAACATACTTCATGTAGAAAAGAAGGGATGATGAGAGGGTGAGATAATCCACAAAACCGTTTCGCTCGTCCTGAAGTATGCGTTCTAAAAACACATCGCGCATACAGCCTGTTATCTTTTTATGCCGGGGATAACCTCTGGCTGTCTCACGCAGGTCTTTCAGCAGTTCATTGGTACGATGGATATTTTCCAGACGCTCACGGTAGTTGTCGTGGTCATTGTAGATTACGGTGGCATCAGGCCGTTCCCGTTTGGTGATATGCGACAGCAGGCCGGAACCGCCGAACAGGTCGATGAAAACAGTCTTGTCACTGAAACGCTTCAGAATCTTCCTGAATTCCGATGCGAACATGCGTTTCTGGCCCACGAAAGGAAGCGGGGCCTGGGAGTAAGTCTTTTCCATTGTCATAGTCTTTTTGGCGTGTTATATAATGGTTGTGTTCATAATTCAGGCGCAAAGTTCTCCCCATTCACCCATGAAAACAAAAAAAACAGCACACTCATACTGCGTGGTACATACACTCCTTTTTAAAACGTCCGATAATCTCGTATACCTTACGTTCACAGACACCATGCCTGGCAGAAAGAACGGTAACGCAATAGGTTACCTTGTTGCCGGCATTGCGCATCTTCTCATACTCTTTATACAGGCCGATATACCTGTAGTCATCCGGCTTGGAACCCATTCCGGCCAGAAGCTCCAGCAGTTCCTTGTTTAGGTTTAATATCTCGAATAATGTCATAGTATATATAATTTTATTGTATCTTTGCAGCATCTCACTTACATAAGCACATAAGAATAAAGCGAACTCGCGTCAGAGGGCATTTGCCCCCGGTCGTGCGGGTTCGCTCGTATTGTGTTAAAATGTAGGTGAGATGACAGTTTGACAGGCCGGGGGCTTTTTCATTTCTTAAACCGTTCGGAACTTCTCCGATAACACATGAAATGACTTCAACCTTTCCTGCCGCTTTATCACATGCTATAAGCATTTTCTGCTTTCATGTTTCGGACGAAAGTATTTTAATTTGCCGCAACGTCGTTGCGTTTTACATTTATTAAGCATCTCTGTTGATACACCGGTTTTCTCTTGAAAGTAAAATACTTTTTATCTGTTTATATTTACTAAGTAAAATAAGTATATTACTTATATACACATATTGATATTTTAATCAATATAATATAAAATATATTTAAGTATCATACTTAATAAGTAAAAACATGGTAAAATATTTGCAGTAATGCACAATTATTACTATCTTTACACCGTAATAATCAAGGAGATATAAATATAATGAAAACATTAACGACAGCATGTGTAAATCATAAGGGCGGGGTTGCAAAGACCACATCCTTATTGAATCTGGCAGCCGGAATTGCAAAACTATATGGCAAAAGGGTTTGCATTATCGACGCAGATCCGCAGGCGAATACGACGATAGCGACATTCGGGGAAGAAATGGCAAGCCTTTCCCAGGACAGTATGCTTGAGAGTATATTGCAGGATTGTATGCAGGACAAACCTTTGAGATTGAAACCGCAAAAATGGTTGGAAAAGGTGGATGTCATACCGACATCATTGGATCTGGCAGCGATGGAAGTGGTAATGAATACGGCTCCCGGCAGAGAATTCCTTTTCAGGGAAATCATAAAAGGTTTGGAAGGAAAGTATGATCATATACTGATAGATTGCCCGCCCTCATTGGGAATCATCACACAGAACGCATTGATGGCAAGTGATTTTGTAATCATACCCACAGACGGAAATTATTTCGCAATGAAAGGAATTGAGAAAATACACTATATCATCGGTCTGCTGAAAAGGAAACTTGGAGCCGGCGTCCGGATACTCGGTTACTTCATGACCAGATATAATGCCAAGAGGAAACTGGATGTGGATATCAGGGAAAGCCTGAAAGGGACATTGGGAGAAAGCGTATTCGAGGTGGCGATCCGTAACAATGTGGCATTGGGAGAAGCCCAGTACAATGCCATGAGCATTTTCGATTATGCGCCTTCATCCAACGGAGCGGAAGATTATCGCAAATTGACGGAGGAGTTTCTCCTGAGAATTGAAAAGTTAAATGCAAAATAGGAATAACTGTATAGACGTTATGAAAGAGTTCAAATCAAAAGGGATATCTTTGGAAGGTATAGTAGGAGAAAATCCTGTGAAAGAAAAAAAGACGGCAGGAAAGGCATATAACCAAAGCATTGCAATAACAGAGGATCTGGTATGGGAGCTGAGGTCATTCGCGTCCGATCACCGTTGCAGGGGAGTCAAAACGGTACTTGAAAAAATAGTGGGATGCTTCGTCAGGGAAGACGGGACTCTGGACCGCGACAAGCTGGAAGAATTCTGGAGAAAGTATGTAAACAAGTAAAATATATAATATACTTATTAGGTAATATACTTTATTAAAAAAAACAATGAAGATATACGGATACATATTGGCAGCTTCACTCGCATGCACGCTTTTTTCATGCGGAGAGGATGGGGTATTGCCGGAACCCGAACCGCCGGTAGTAGGACCGGGAGACAAGGATGAACCGGATGAAAAACCGGACAAAATACAATTGGGCATTACCGCATCGCTACAACCGATGTCGCAGACCAGGGGAATCATAGAGGCATTCATGCCGGGACATAACATGGGTGTCTTTGTCGTTACGGATGGGACCGGCCAGGCAACAGAGAACGCTTCCTATCTTTTTGACGGGAAAACTTGGAACGCAGACCGGGATGTACCGGTGGAAGGAGATGCCGATGTGGTAGCATATCTGCCGTATGACAAAGCTGTGACCGATTATGCGAAGGTTGCTTTCGACTTGACGGACCAGGACGACATATTGTACGGAACAGCTAAGGTGACAAAGGATATTCCGACTGCAAGTCTGGAAATGAAGCATGCGATGACATTGGTACGCATACGCCTGATGAAAGACGAATACATGGGTACGGGGATGGTGTCGGACATGACTTTCAAGAATGTATATACAGCCGGGACGCTTGATGTCATGACGGGAACGATAACAAAGGATTACGGAACCGGACGGGGGATAATCAAGGCCGGCGGGAACTACATGCTCAATGATGCCAACCCGGTGATTGTGGATGCCATCCTTATGCCCAAGCCGGCACACGATGAACCGGTATATGTAAGTTTCACCATTGACGGGCAGGAACATACCTATACATTCCCGGTACTGCATGAATGGCAGGCAGGTATGAAATACACCTATACCCTGAAGATGACAGGAAACTATAATTCTCCGGTAAATAAGGAACAGGTTGATATCGATGTGGAATATTGGAGCAGGTATGGTAAGACGGATGAAATCATACTCAATCCGAATCCGGATGACTATCCTTTCAAGATATGGCCGAACTATACGAAATACGGCTATGATTGCTATCAGAATGAAGGAAAAGTTTTTGGAACCTTCTATACCCCCTTCTGTGATGACGGTGAAGGAGAACTGCGCTTTGTGTTCATGAGGGAAGGAACCAATGAGATAGTGGAGAAGTTCCAGCCGATAGACATCAAAACCAATGGCGCATGGGACGGCAAGCGTATCCAGTGCTATGTCACTTCTGCTCCCGGAACATACCGGCTTGTTCCACTGTTCCGTAAGAAAGGAGAAACAATGTGGTGCAGAGCTGTGGGATATTCTTACGGTAGTACGGACAAAGAGTGGCTATATGAAGTGAAAGCACCTGCACCGGATAATCTGCCGGCATTACGCGATATAGAATTGGAAGGCCAAGATAATACAACCTTTTTATCTTATCGTATCCCTTTTAATCAATCATTCAATATAGTCTTTACTTTATCTAATAAGGGAGAAAAGGCCTTGAAAGGAAAAATAAAAGCTGTATGGGAACGGGAATTTAAACTGGCCTCTAACTCATATAGACCAAGTATTCAGAAAAAAGAAGCCGTTAATGATAATGAGTGGAATGATGAGATTGGAAGAGTTGATATAAATATCCAACCAGGTGTACGATTTTGGAAAGGTATCATAGAATGTAAAGTCACTCAATACTATCCAATGCCTCATGTGGATGGAACTCAATATGCCGGGCCAATAATTCATCTTTATTGGTTGCCTGAAGGAGCATCGGAATGGCAACTTCTCAGATTGGATGCGGACTATTTGTTTAATCGTAATCATGTGAATGGAGATATTTGGGATGAAACATTAAATTATATAAATGTATCCCTTGCAGAATGGTATAATTAAATAGAGTATGGATTATGAATGTATTGATAAGCAGGTAATTACAATAAGTATATAGATATACAAATAAAGATACAATTCATTTGGCATTAAAGTAAGATGAATTTAAGGTGGAGAGATCCCGCTGCAGTGATGCACCGGGATTTCATTATTTTTAATTCCAACAGTACTATTACAGCCAGATTTGAGGTGAAAATCTTAAATAACTATATCAAAGGAGAGATGTCTGTTTATAGTTCCAAAAGTCTTCAATTGAAAGTAACCTCCGGGTTTCCAATTACTTCCCCTATTACAATCAAATACTCTGCAAGAGGAATGTTTTATGTGGATGAACAGGATGAATGGGGAGGCATGCAACCGCCTGACCAGTATTTTGATTGTAGAGTTTGGACGGAGACTTTAACAGTCGGCCAATCTGCATGGGAATTCATTTTCATGCCGGATGAAATGGGAACGAATATTCCATATTTGCCGGGTAAAGCAGTTATCACAAGTTTGGATGATTGGTATATGGACTTTAAAGAGTTTTCTGATGATAGATATAATTATCTAAAATGGTAATTTATATACTACTTATATCTTTTAAAAGAGTATGAAGCTGAAAAAGCTTCAGCTTCATACTTTTATGATAATTTTCATTAATCCATATAAATAGAAGGAAGCATATCAAATTTTACATAGATTTTATATCTATTACCGAGATATTCTATACAAGCATATTCAGAATAGAATGTTTGGTTTTCTATTTCGATTACTTTGTAATGCTGAATAATGTTGCCAGGAAAATTAGGCTCACAATAATTAATATCTGATTTCGTGGTACCAGCTATAATTATGCTTCTTGCATCTGCCCCATGCCCTTCATCCGAACGTATATGTTCGCTAATTACAATATCGAAAGGAACAGGTTTACTTATTGAATAATAGTATTCATTTTCATTATAATATAAACTATATTCAAATTCAACCATATCTTGTTTGAAATTCGCTGTAATAGTACTGTTGGTTCTAAGCTGATTTCATTCATAGTTTATTTACTTCTTAAATCATACAAAAAGAAGTATTTTTGAAGCAAAAATGAAGCGAATAGATATATTGGCAACTAAAATACGTAATTGCATTACGGATTTCTTGTCACAAACTGATATTAGTGAAATCAAGGGGAATATATACTTATTCAATGGAGATAAAGAAATTAATATTTCAATATCTGAAGTATGGGAAATAGCTGAAGAGGTATCTTTGGAAGATAAAGAATTAGGTGGATATTATGATCAAGTAAAATCAACCTTACCAGAAAAAGATACCGGTAAGAATTACAATACATTCATTGATTTTTTTTCTGATATATGCCATGATATTAATATAAAAGACTCTACTCGTAAAAATTATTTTCGAACCCTTGATACCTTGAAAGAGTACGCTCCCGCCGCACGTTTCTGTAACATAGATAAAGCATTTGTATGCGGTTATGAATTATTCCTCTTATCCTTAAAAATGCGAGCCAACACTATAATTAAACACATGAAACATCTGAAGAAAGCATTTCACCAGGCATGCCGAAAAGGCTACCTGAAGCTCTCAATAGAAGAACTGTTCAGCTTGTGCAGTGTTAAACAAGAAAAAACGTTTAAAGAAAGTCTGACGAGTAAGGAACTGGTCATTCTTTATCAGTATTTGCAAACAGAATTTGAAACTATGGCAGATAGAGAAAAAGAAATTCTTGCAGGTTTCCTCTTTTCTTGTTTGACTGGTTTACGTTATTCTGATATTTGTTCGGTTGAGTATTCAAATATCAAACGGATCAGGAATAAACGTTGGCTTTTCCTTACAATGAAAAAAACAGGTCAAAAAGTTTTTGTGCCCATTGAACAAATGTTTTCAGGAAGAGCACTGGGAGTAATGAGATTATTTCATAGAACCAGAGGAAAACTTTTCCATATGCCATCTAATGCTGTGTGTAATCGAATTATTAAGCGAATTTATAAAAAGCTTTTCCGTGGGAAAAAGAATATTTCCTTTCACACCGGAAGGCATACTGCAGCAACTCTTTTGCTTTATCATAACACACCGCTTACAACCATTAAAGAAATTCTTGGACACACCAATATACGTACTACAGAAACATATGCAGATATAAATGAAGCTACAATTTATAATTCTATATCTAAAATAAGATTTAGAGAATTGGAAAAAGCGGAGAAAAGAATAGCCCGAACTTTTTCTTTCAGAAGCTAATAACTTATCGTCAATTCCAACAGTACTATTACGGCAAATTTTACTACTGGTGTAGCTGTTTATCATTTTTCTTCCTCTAATAGTGACTATGGTACAGTTTCTCAACAACTCGCTATTATTGAGGATTGGCGAGATTTGGATGAAGGCGGTTTTAAGGTATATCCCATAGCAAACAGTGGTTATTATTTCAATGGATGGATATGTAGGATACCCGGTGCTATTTCTTATGAATTTGTTCCTGATTGGATTATTGCAGATAATGACTGTTTGTGGTTTAATAATGGGCAATTTAGTGACCTATATCCATCCGGAACGGAATTCCGGGCTGTATTTTCCAACAGTCCGACCCGTAAGCAATATACAGTTACAATTACAATTGCAGAATGGATTAACAATACGTGGGTACAAAGTGGTGACTACTCATTATATTGGGCGGGAAATGACATCTCATCAGGCAAACTGTCAATAAGCAAGACTTTCTTTGAAGGGGATATCTGTCACTTCAATTTTATTGCAGGCAGTGATTCTTATGGATATTATGAATATAGAGGAGTAAAGGACAGTAACAGGAATACAGTATCCGGTATTACAGAAGATAATGGTTTGTCATTTACCGTAACTTCTGATATAAATTACTACGTTGAGATGATGTACCAACGTTATTAATCTTTTATGAAGGTTTCCTCATTGTCTGCAGAGGAAACCTTTATTGCTGTTTACACCGGATGTTTTTTCCTAGAAAATTCTATAATATCTCTGTTAACTGAAAATAAAGGCTATCCATTCTATCCTTCACCTATAAAATGTGGCTATACTTTTGCATAGCTTTGTCCTTCATTTCATTCTCCTCTTTGTTCAAAGCAAATCCCATATATTTGCAGGTGTGGTCATTCCGTAGAATACATATACACATCCTTTTATAAGTCGGGATCTCCTTAAACTCCTCGATATCTATATCGTCCAGATAGTCCATTCTCACTGGTTTCTTATTCGTTTTATAATTTGTACTATCACCAACCTGAATGGGAATATTGCGATCCTTCAGCTTCTGTATTACTTCGTCACTGAGAACCCCACCTTTTTCCTTCCAGAACTTGATACTGGTATCCAGCTTCGCCAAATACCTATTCCGAGTTCGTTCAGGAAGGGTTGAAAGCAGAAACTCCATGAATGACTTCCAGGTATATCCTTTTGGCAGACGGATGTTTTTTCGTCCTGTGGCATGAGTGTTACCGTAAAGCCCGGCAAAGCAGACTCCGTTGACACGTCCAATCATTCGTCCCCAGGTATTGGGATCAATAACTTTATACAGCGCGAGGCTTTCAATAGCCTCACTGATGAAAGGACTCGCCACGCGCTGTCTGTCCAAACTTATTCCTGCCTGATAGTATAAATCATACAGGCGGTTATAGTCCCAATGGAACCGACCGTTGGCAACCCAAATATCCTCTGTTTTCCAGTCATAAAGAGGATACAAATTGTATATTCCCTCATCAATCCGGGTACTCCATTCGCAGTCTTTATACTTTTCTTTGGTCTGTCGATAAATGGCTCGCCAACGGTTATAACTTTCTTGAGTACGTATACCTACCAGACAGCAGGTACGTTGTGCACCTTTTTGCTGATGGAACCAGCGCGAGAACTCCAGTTGAAAATCATAGTCCCACATTTGGCGATTATAAAAAGGAAAGTTATTTACCGTCATCGCATCTTTGGGAATCTCTCTAACCCATGAGTCTTTCTTTGTTTCGTCCCAGGGACGCCAATAGTCTTGATACATTGAGGTGCAAGTTGTTACACGAAAAGGTACACAAGCACGATATATATCCAGAATATCTTTATTGCTTTTAAAGACATGATCCACATAATCGATTGTCATACTGTACTGTATCTCATAATCCATGTGGAATACCCCGATACGGCGTTCCAAATGATGCTGACGAATATAATCTATGCATAAATTAAGCAATACTCCACTGTCTTTTCCCCCGGAAAAGGATATATATACGTTATCAAATTCCTTAAAAATTACATTCAACCTCTCTTGAATTAGGTCATATACGTTCTTTTTATTCATGATTATATTATCAAGATTCTACAATCAATTGCAAAGTTAAAAAAAACTTATAAACAAAGATTGAAGAAGCAAAAACAATAATAAGCCCAACAGTACTATTATAGCTAAATTTGAGCGAAATGCCACCCCCATTAATCTTACTATAAAAGAATGGGGAGAGTCCTCTGGAAATGCTGGTTATACAAAGATTAAGTTTGAGGTTAGCTCCTCTGTAACTGTTTCTTTAGAAGTAACCTACTTGGTTAAGTACGAAACCTGGAGAGATGACGGGTCAACTGACGGTGCAACTATCTCTACGACTATTGGGGCAAATAAAGAGCTGGAAATAGATTCGTATGATGATGATGGTTATGGTAATGGTGAAAGAAAGACTTCTACTTTAGAACGGTTTGTGATTAAAGTCAATGGCACAGTTATATATAATGCTGCTGACTATCCTGATGATGGCGCTATATATAACGGTTATCAGATTAATCGAACTGACATAAAAGGATAACCCTTTTATCGAATTGAACCAAAGGCTTCTCCCCAATGACAGGGAGAAGCCTTTTTTTGTGTCAGATATATTATTTTCTCTTGGAAAGATGAATTTCACTTAATTACGTCCCTTCAAGGTATATGTCACATTATTATATTTCAACGTTGCATTAATATCATTTAGACTGGTAAAACTTCCAGATGTAAACTCGTCACCTATGGCCCATTCCCAATTTGTAAAGCGTACGATTGTAGGTTGTTGATCTCTGTAAAAAGTCAGTGGATAATAACTTTTTTGATGTGTCAAGTTATAGGTATGTGTTGCGAATTCTGACTGCTTTAACTTTAGAGTGCCTGTAATGCCATTAGTGGAAGATAGCTTATATACATGCGCTTCTGCAAAGTCAGCCGGCCAATCAAGGGGCAATGAGCCACCCTCCAACCTTACGTCGGCTTCTATAAGTCTGATTGTAACAGTTGCACTACGATCCACAGCACGAGGACTAAAAGAAGCATATATCTCTGAGCCTTGTAAGTACTCAATGTCTTGATCATCTAATGTACTAAGAGATGTAAATAACTCACCACTTTCATAATACCATCCTAAAAACTGATTATCACCTTTAGGGGTGGCTTCTATTGCAATTGGTGGATAAGGATTTCCATATACTGCATACGTTTTGATACCAAATTTCTCATCAATAGTATAGTCCAGAAGTTCATCATCATACTCTCCAGGTGCGGTGATGAATCCAAGATCATAGCTATCTCTTGGCTCTAGTTGCTCATCCACTAAAGTGATGTGAATAAAAGGTTTTCTTATGCTAAATCTTGCTGTAATAGTACTGTTGGAATTATGCAAGGTTGCAGTAGTACTTGAACTACCTGTATTTGCGATAGTTACGTCACCTGCTGTAACTGTCCAACCGGAAAATTTATACCCAGTATTCGGAGTGGCCGTAATATTGATTGCATTTTCCACCTGGTAGCTGTTTGTTCCTGATGGGGAAACCGAACCACCAGGACCCGCATTGACGGTCAAATCACGCCTCTTTTCTTTGAATCCGCAATGAAAGGTATGATCCTGGCCGCCTAATGAGACTGCAAATGAAGAAGCGGAACTTTGTGCATAATCATACTTTTGAGGTTCATTAGCAGGTCCGCCATAGAAATAATTTACTTCATATCCCGGATTAGGATATGCGGCTACTGTTGGAGTTGCTTCTCCATTATACAGACCTGCTCCCGTTGCATACCCTCCTGTAAAATCAACCCTTCCATCCGAAGAACGGGTTGTTACATCTTTCAGACCTTCCCCTTCAATGGTAATACGTGTATCACCGGTAGGAGTCGGTCTGTCACTTCCGGAGTCCTGCTCCAAAACTTCATCACTCTGGCAGCCTACGAACATTGCCGTCAATGCCGCCAACAATAAGAATTTTACTTTCTTCATAATTAATTGTTTTTAAAAGATTTGTTATAATTGCATACAAGATGCTCTTCTGAATCATTCAATATCTCCGCCTCGATACGGGCTTCGAACGTCGCATAAAGTACGAACCGGTTATCAAAATAATAGGTGTTCCTTACCCTGCTGAACTTTATCTCCGCCCCCATCAGGCGGAGCTCTTCCAGATAATTGCTGATGGTCCTCTCGCTTACCCGCACTTTGGCGGCCAGTTCACTGAGGCAGCCTGTACTTTCCATCCGGATTAAGCGGTACGTCCGGTTGATCCGCTCTATGTAATTGACAACCGACAGATTAGTCATGGCTTGTCCTCCTGTCCGGTTATGCTTAAAAACTTCCGGAAATACCTTTCCTCCAGATACAGGCATTCCATCAATGCTCCTTTCCCTTCCCGTTCATACATACGCCGCAGGAGAGGGAAGTCTGTCAAGTAGAGGTTCCATCTTATCTGGCTTTTCGCCCTGCCGTCGAGTGACTGTGTGTCCGCACCTTCCATTCCATATTCCACAGAAAAGAAAAACAGGTTCTTCAGCCCGTATTTTTCCAGGAAAGCCAAGTCTTTCGGACAGGCCTTCAGGCCGTCGGAAGCGATGCACCGCAGGATAAGCTGTTCTATTTCATCTTTGATTGTCATATCCATACCAATATGGTTTTATAGTTTTGCCGTATTTCCTTATCTCATAATGCAGGTGATAGCCGGTACTTCTTCCCGTACTCCCTGCAAAGCCGATTACAGCCCCTTTCACGAGTTTTTCTCCTTTTGTGGTGTAATACGCGGCCAAATGAGCATACAGCGTTTCAAAGCCGTAAGAATGCCGTATAACGACACATCTTCCATATCCGCCTTTTCTCCCCGCAAAAGTAACCGTACCCGAAGCGGTGGTATAGACGGGTGCGGCCAGTTCCACAGCCATGTCAATACCCGAATGGAAACTGCGTTTTTTCGTTACGGGATGAATCCTGCCGCCATACGCGCTGCTGATACGGAACTTGTCTTTCAGGGGGCAGGCCAGTGGGAGTTTGTCCGTCATTCCATACCGGGAAAGTATATCCCGGTAGTCTTCCAAACTCTCCAGACGTTCACACTTCCCGAGTGCCACATCAAGCAGTTCCTTTCCGTCATCATGCCCGGAGAAAGAAAAAGGGAAAAACAATATGAACAGAAGCACTTTCATCGGGCTATCCTCCTTAATATCCTGTCGGCTTCCTCTTCCGTTTCCTGCTGTTTCCTATTTCTGAATACTTCCTCTGCATTCAGAAGCGACTTATTCTTCAGCTTATACAGGAAGTGCCGGCCGCCGTTCTTTTCCTGGATCTCGATGACAAGTCTCTTTTTATCCGGAATGGTGAATTTGTTCATGGCCACGGTAAATGTCCGGCTCTCGTGTGCCGGTATCTCCTCCGGATAGTCGAAGGTGAACAGGATATTCTGCTCGAGTTGCTGCACCGCCGTTTTCTTGCGGATCTTGGCATCCTGAATATAGAACCTCATAAAATCCGTCGTATAACCGATCTGGGTACGGTTTGTCAGCGTCATGCGCAGCAGCAGTATGTCCGCGTCGATAAAGATGTTTCCAATCTCGAACTCCATGCCGGCATTCTTGCCTTTGAGTCCCAGATCCAGGGATAGCCGTTTGCCGATTGCTTCCCTGATACTTTCTTTCTGTTCGCTTGAACGCTCCTTCTCATCAAGTATGGCCACTTTCTGTGTGTCCTCCCTGTCGATAACGAAACTGAAACGCTCCGGAGTGGGGACGTAATGCAAGTTGAATGTATAAAACCTGCCCCCTTCAACCACTACGGAAATGTTCGTATCTTCTGTATAGGCCTGCATGGCCTTTACCGCCAGAATGTTATCCACTCCCTCGGCTTTCTCTACTTCCACATTCGTACTTCCGTAGTCCACATAGGAGACTGTGGCGGGGAAGATAAGAAACAGTTGCTTGTCTTTGCCCACCGGCAGGGTATGCGGTGCGGGAGCCTCCCCGTTTATACGCATATAGCTTTCTTTCGGGTGCGCATTGTAACGTATGGCATAGGAGTAGAACTTCGTATCGGCGGTCACCACAGAGAGGTTCGTTTCACCCGGAAAGTTCTCCTCCGCAGCCTTCAGGCGTATAATCTCCGGACAGTTCGTCACTTTCTCGCCAATGACGTAATCCCCACCGATACTGTAGTATTTCACTTCGGTGGGAAATATCAGGTGCAGCGTCTTTTCATAACCGATTTCCAGAGGTATGGCGGTAAGCTCTTCTATTTTCTGGGCTTTCCCTGAAAGAAAACTCAGGAGAAGGATACTTGTGATGTAAATTCTGTTTCGTCTCATATCTTTTTTAAATTTTTCTATCCGGCAAAGAAGTCCTCATTTGTTGTCTAAAGCTATTTATGATGAAACACATATGATATTCCTTTGTGAATACAAGTACAGAACCATGTACTTAGGGAACGTATTTTTTGAATACACCCCCGTTTGGTCGGACGTGAGTTCTATGAGCATACCCGGTATGGCACACCGTTTCTTTCCATATTCTGTAGGCCGCCGGTGGCAGTTCAAGGTGGACCGGAGGTGTAGAGACAGCCGGTTCCGTCCGGAGCCGAAAGCCCTCTTTCCCGTCTCTCACCCCGCCGAAGATTTTGGCGTAGCAAGATGGAAGTTCCTCATATATTCCTGCTCTGCCGGCTTCTTCATCAGTCCGCCTTCCCCTCTTCTGGGTTCTTGTTCCTCTCCCGAGTTTCAGGAAAGCCGGATCGATCCTGTCAAAAATGGGATGGTCCTGACGTATGAGCATTTCGAACCTTACAGGAGCATCATCCGGTTCCAGTTCAGGAAGCCCCGGCAATCCTTCCATGTCCGGAATGAGACAATACCCGGAATAGGGCTTATGCAGGCAGAGTAATGTCTGTCCTGCCCTGTTTCGTACGAGCCATACGGGAAGGCACGCCTCTGGTTCATATTCAGACCGTTTTACGGCGCTGTCATCCGTTCCCGGATGGCGGAGCCGTATCCGATACCGTACTGACACTCCGGGGGTTGAACGGAACTCCGGATACTGCCTGTCCCAGTCATAGACTTCATGCAGGGCCGAGATATCGGACGACAGCAGCTTTCCCGGAACGTATCTCCCGTTTCCGATGAAGCGTATCCGGTCCTGTGAGTACATGGCGACCTTGTCCTCCGCCATGAATGTGAACCACACAAGCACACCTTCCTTCATCAGTCCGCTTCCCGCGCCGGTCTTTCCTTTCATCATCCCGCACATGCGGAGAAAGTCATGTTCGTCACTGTCCTGCCTTATCAGCACCTCGACCTTTACCGGCATCCCGTCCTGCTGCAGTTCCGGAAGTCCGGGCATATCCGGAACGGGGTATGCTCCGGTTGACGGGTCCTGCAGGTAAAGCACGCTCCGTCTGGTTTTGTCTCTTGCGATCCAGGCGGGAAAGGATTTCTCCGGTTCATCTTCCGGTTGCATTACCACGCAGTCTTCAGTTCCCGGATACCGGAGACGCATCCTGATCCGTATCGAAACTCCGTATCCCGGAAGAGAGAGGAACCTGAAAGCGTCATCCGGCGTGAGGATTTCATGCAGTACCGGCAAATCGGGGAGCAGCAGCCTTCCATAGCCGACTGTCCCATTCCCGGGGCGCACTTCGTAACCCATACGCAGGGTAGCCTTACCGTCTTTGGTAAATACGGCCCACAGGACGATACCTTCTCCCATCAGATTACCTTCATGCATATTTTTATCATTCATCGTATTTTCCTTTATTAACTTGTTTATTTTAAACATACAGCCGGATTGTTTGAGTTTGGTAACGACACTCTTGAATATATTCCCCAATTAACAGGCGCTTCACTTTTTGAACATCGGATGTTTTTGTAGGCAAGGCTTCAAACGTTCGGAGTAGCTGCTGATTTCCAGTAGTGCCGGATCGACCATGTCGAAAATCCAGTGTGACTGGCGTATGAGCAGTTCAACCCTTACAGGTACATCGTCCGGCTTCAATTCAGGAAGTCCCGGTAATCCTGTCATATCCGGAATAAGGCATTGGGATGTGGCCGGTTCCTGAAGATACAAGCAGACCTTTCCGCCCCTTTGAGGCACTATCCATGCGGGAAAGCATGTTTCCGGTTCATACTCCGATTGTTCTATACCGGTATCATCCGTTCCCGGATAGCGGAGCCTTATCCGATACCTCACTGCCATTCCGGGGGGTGAACAAATCCACGGATATTGTTCATCCCAGTCATAAACCTGGTGAAAAGCAGAGATGTCAGGGGACAGTATCTTTCCCGGAACATATTTCCCGTCTTCAGTAAAACGTATCCTGTCATTCGCATACAAAATGGCTTTCTCCCCTGAAGTGAACATAATCCATACAAATACCCCTTCCTTCATTAAATCGCTTTTTCTATCCGTTTTCTTCTTGACTTCTTCCGAATACTCAGGATATTCAAGAAGGGGGCTTGCCTTGCGTATGAGCAGCTCAACCCTTACGGGTATACCGTCCCGCTGCAGTTCAGAAAGTCCCGGCAATCCGGTCATATCCGGAATGTCACATGTCCCTATGGGCGGTTCCTGCAGGTACAGGCTGGTCTTGCCGGTTCTCTCTCCTACGATCCATGCGGGGAAACATATTTCCGGCTCATCTTCCGATTGTCTTATACCGGTATCATCCGCTCCCGGACAGCGAAGGCGTATCCTGATTCGTATTGGTACTCCGTATTCAGAATCAGAGAAAGAAAGAAATTTGAAAGTGTCATCCGGTGTGAGGATTTCATATAGTACGGGCAAATCGGGAGCCAATAACGCTCCATGCCCGATTTTCCCATTCTCAGGATGTATTTTGTTATCCATACGTAGGGCTGCTTTACCGTCTTTGGTAAATACGGCCCATAGGATGACACCTTCTTTCATCAGACTACCCTTAAATGTGTTTTTATCATTCATCGTACTTTCTATTATTAACTTGTTTATTGCTTTATCAATGCAATTATTCTTTTTCTTTTGTCTTGGCTCTCCATCATGCAATAACCACGAATACAGAAGCGACAGGCTTAGCAGATACCTGATTTTTGCAGGAGCAGGCAGATGGATACTCCAATTAAAAAGAGTGCCGCCAATAACCGGATTCCATATTTGCATATAAATTCTTTCATCTTCTGTTCATGTTACTTATTCCGGCAAATAGGCATGAGGGCTTTCCCTGAAAGAAAACTCAGGAGAAAGATGACTGTAATGTGAATTCCATTTTGTATCATACCTTGTTTATTTTTATCCCAGGGGGCAAATAACATTGACAGATATACTGCAAGAAAAATCATCCAAAATGTCGGAACAGCGTATCCGCTTTTATAAAAACGAATTATGTTTTCGATTAAAAAAATATATTCCATCACATTGATTTTAAATCATTCATATTATCAAGCTCTTTCAGGAACCGGGCCACATCCGCAGCCATCGGGAATATCCCGTCAAAGAGCTTGTACATCAGCTCCGGTTTTTGCGGCCGGTTCTGATACACAACCACCTTCTTGCCGGCTCCCTTCATCCATCCTGCCTCGGAATGTGCGGAAGCCCCGCAGGGAAGTACAAGTACACAAACATCAGCCCACCTCATGGCATCGAAGTCCGATTTAAATCCTGCCCTGGCAAGCGGGTGCTCCAACGCGTCCTGGTGTTCATCCGTATCCATCTGCTGCCAGTTCTCACTAACCTGCGACCAGTGAAAATCCGTTTTTCCCTCGGGGTTCATGAAATCGTACACCTCGTGCCCTTTCCGGCGCAGAAAAGACACTATCGATTGCTGGTATTCATTTTGCCAGCTGCTTGCCACATAAACCTTTGCCATTGTTTCAATTTTTTCAATATGTTATAAGTGTTATTTCCCTTTTCTCATCAAAATGGTTATCTTTGTACCAACTACGTCATAAATAAAATATTCTAAAATTTTGCATTGTTTCCATTCCGTCCGGCTCGTGAGAGTAGGGCGGAATTCCTGTATAGTTTTCATAGGAGAAGCCTTTCCCGGAAAAAGCAAACAGGATGTTTTTATATCTTTTCATTTCAATTGTACAGAGGCAGGTTCTTATAAGCTTTTACAAAAGCTGAAAAAACTAACTCCTTTTCTGCTTATTTGAGGAATGTGTATCTTTATTCAACCCTTTTCTGATAGCCGGAAGATTCCAGCCTACAATAGCAAGCGTTATCATGTATATCCACACTTCCGGAAGCTTTATTGCTTCAACAATAAATTCTTTTATCGTTTCCATTACTTTTCCTTCCTTATTCTTTTGGCTGCCTGAGCAGTATCCTGTAGTTAGTTTTGATTGTCACCTTTATCTTACGTATATTCTTGCTCGCAGCCGACTTGGTGGCACTGATGACACTGTTTGCCGCCCCAGCCACAAGCTGGCTGCCTACATCAAGTCCGCCGGCAATGTTAGTGCCGGCTCCGCTTACTCCGGCCGCTTCCGCTTCCTGTATCGTTTCCGCCTTGGCATTTCCCGGAACGTAAATCCCTTCCATTGCATCCTCGGAATATACTTCCTTTTCGAAAGGAAGTATGTTACCTCCCAGATTTACCGAAGTAATCCTTACCAGTACGCGTTCCCCGTCAATCTTCATTACTTCCCCGAACACCGGTGTTCCCTTACGGATACGCTGACCGTCATCGGTAAGGCAGTTCTCGGCCAGCTGCATCTTCAGCGTCGATCCGACCATTACGGTCTGTGTGGAGTGTACAAATGCCCTGATGACATTCTTTTCATCCTGCCGGACAAGCCGCACGCTATTAAAACTCCTGCGCGGTTTTGTCTCAGGCACGCTTTCCAACGTATCGGTATGCAGCTCTTCTTTTTTCTCCTCTTTTTTTTTCTTTTCAGGTACGGGGGTATTTTCCTTTCCCGGGAAAGAAGGCTGCACGCCGCCTGTTACCGCCGCACCGCCACCCGTAATCTCCGCCTCGTTCTGTCTTATCAGTTCCCTGATACGCCGGATCTCTTCTTCATTTTCAGAATCGATTCCGGATGGTTCCGTCCGGCCCGGCATACCCTCATAGGCTGTTGAAGGGTTCACCATGCTCCGGTTGTCTTTCTCTACGCTTTTCAGCATGTCTTCCAGTGTAAAGCTTTCCTTGATCCGGCCCCGAAGTGTCACTTCCTCTGTATCCTCTCCTTTATCCTGACCGGACGGTAAGCTGGCTATGATTCCCCAGACCAGCAGGGCGGTCACGATGGCTGCTCCTCCCAGAATGATGATCCTGCTTTTTTCCGACTGTGTCATAAGCTCTCGTATTGCTGGTTATACGTCCGGAAGAAAAAACCGGATATATTCTCAGGGAAACGCGGTCTCACACGTATGGCCGTACCCTCACTGATAATCCTTACTTCCTTCGTGTCACTTCCGTTTATGATGGTCAGTACGGAAGAAAAGACGACATGGTACTGCCCGTTCTCAACCGAGAGGGAGATTATCTTCTCGAATTTATTCCGGTATACCGCTCCCAGTTCCAGCGCATCCCCATAAGCCCTGTCCGCACGATATTTGGCGAATATGGCCGTTGCGTCCGGCTTGCTTACCAGAAACAGGGCATGTGCCTGGTTCTCCTGCCATGAGAGCCTGTCGAAACTGTTCAGGTAATAGGCTGTGGAGCTGCAATGTGCCCTCAGCAGCTCCCTGTAGAGCTTGTCCGTATCCATAGCCTTCTGCTCCAGGTATTCACCGTTCTCATTTACCACAAGTATCTTGTTTCCCATGCTGTCAAGCAGCGAATAGCTGAAAAACAGCACGGCAGATACCGTAAGGGCGCAGAAGGCGAATGCCAGCTTTGCCAGAAGGGCGCTTTTCCGGCGGGCATCGGCCAGCGCATTGAAATCCCCGAGTATTTTCTTCATGTTTGCCATAATGGAGAATGTTTCCCTTTCCTTTTTTAATATTTTTTTCATACTCATAACCATTTATTGACCGTAGCTTTGGCTGTCGCAAGCAGGCTCGTCTTCAGGATAATCGAAAAGAACAGCATGATCCATATCGGCCATGAATCCTGCCGGATGTAATTCTTCACTATAAGATCGCTGAATACGCTTACCGTTACGAAAGCCGGGTACAGCATGTAACATCCGAACAGGTTCTTTACCCATACAAAGAAAGAACTCCTCAGGTCCTTGTTATACAGGCAGGCGATGGCCACCGGAGAGACGATTTCCAGCAGAAGCAGCATGGCGTATCTTGCTGCCAGGAATAGGGTGGTGATGTAGTCGTATGCAAGCGCGAAGAGCGTTCCTACCTGTGAGGTCAGCATATGGGTAAATACCGTTCCCACCACATTCCAGCTGCCTCCCTCGACCATATTCTCCAGGTCTCCGAGAATTGCCGCCTTCCAGATGTTGTCAGAGCTGTATTTCCCGCCTATGGATTCAACCACCTTGTCCGCCCCCGCAGCGAATATCGCTTCCAGCCATCCCAGTAAAAGAGGCAGGACCGCTATCATGGCGGAGCAAAGGATATACTCCCTGCCCAGCTCGAAAAAATGTTTGGCATTGAAGCCTTTCTCTTCCTTTGCCATGTCGTTTGCCATGTCAAACAGCTTGAACACGAAGGTCGCTATGATGAGTCCCGCCACCAGCGAGTAAAATCCGTTAACGGCTACCGTCTCCCTGAGTTCCCGGTATGATTGGTACAGCAGGCTGAATTCTCCTTTTTCCATCATTGCAGGGCACGTTTCAAGGTTTCATACTCACCGACAAGACGGTTTATTTTCCATATGTTCCGCTCATCCTGCTCGGTCTGTTTCTCTATGTCCCTGAGAAGTGTCAGCCTTTCCGCATCGTTCATCCTCAGGGAAGTTGAAAGGATGCTTTTTACAAGGCTGATCAGCCGTCCGTTGTTGCTTGTTATCTGCCCCACATTTGCTGTCAGTGCGGAAAGGGTGGATGATTTCATCCCCGCCTTGCCGGCCCTGGTCAGGAGCGTACCGCACTCCGTACTCAGCTTCAGTTGTCTCTCGATGAGGTATTTGACCGTCATGCTGTTGCTCACTGTGGCATTCACTTTTCTCAGGTAGTCCAGACTCTCATCCAGCACCTTCTTCTGTTCCTTGAGCGAAGAAACAGTGTTCTTCAGCTGCTGTACAGAAAGAACACCCTGATAGGTATTTTCCGGATCGCTCACAATCCATTGCGCCCGGGCAGTCCCTGAAAGGAGCAATGCCATGAATCCCAAAATCAAAGTCTTTTTCATACTATTATCTGTTTGATGGTAATTTCCTTACTTTTCTTGCCGGATGTTCATCCAGATATTCACGGATGGCATCTTCCATGCCCATCCTTTGCGTTTTCTCTTCCAGTGCGGCCCATATGCTCCCTTCCGTCTGGAAGGCAAGGAACTTCTCCGGAGACAGTTCAAGACGGGTAACGGTGGCATATTTCTCTCCCATACGCAAGAAACATTCACTGTACGGCTGTCTGCCGGAAAAGTTGTTCCGCATGGATTTCATCAGGTCGATATGTGCCTGGTCGGTAATTTTGAACTTCTCTATGATACTGCTGTAAATCACCTCCTTGGTGGGCAGCACGTAGAGCATGTCCGTATTGCCGATGATGTTCTGCGTATTCTCGTCGTCAGGCAGCTGGTCGGGAGTCTGCACGATGGTATAGACGGCGCCGTTCTCTTTCCGGATCTTCTGGTAGCAGAACGCCACCGAACTGTGTATGCCCGTATTCGTGGCCGTATCCCGCATCTGTGCCGTTTCCGCATACTCGTCGAATATGAGGATGCCCCGCTTGCTCCTGTCGGAAAGTATCTTCGACTGTATGACCGAGAAGATCATCGTCATGACCAGGTTCGAAAGGAACCTGTCCTGTTTGATCCGGGTGAGTTCGAATACGATGAACTTCTTGGCCAGGAAATCCACTTTGGTATCCTTCGTCACATTCTCGTATCTTTTTCCCGGCAGGAACTCCCCGCAGTTCAGAAGAAACGAGGAGAGCTCAAAATACTTCTCCGGAATGTTTTTCCTTTTCAGGATATCCGGATAGTTTTGCCTGACATGGTTGTAGAAACCTACGAAATTCCGCTCCTTTCCAGGCTGTTCGTAATAGTCCTGGATGAACAGGTTAAGTGCCGTTTCCCTTTCCGGCTCCCTTCCTGTGAACATGTGTTTCCAATAACGCTGTACGATTCCCGATATCGTTTCCAAGTCCGTATTGTCCGGCCTGCGTCCCTGCAGGTCGAACGGATTGATGCCCAGCGGTGTCTTTCCGTCATAGTCCACGTGGAGCGACTCCTTGGGATAAAGCTTGCAGAGCTGGCTGAAACTTTTTCCGAACTCCACCACCACAACCGTATAGTCCTGCTCGAGAAGCTGGTAAGTAAAATTCTCGGCGAAGGTGGATTTTCCCCCGCCGGAACCGGCGATGATCATTCCGTTGCGTGCATCCGCCCTTTTCTTGCCGGCATCCCATATGTCCTTTTTGACCGGGATACGGTACAGTCTGTCCTGCAACTGTATGCCTTCCACGTCGGAACGGAGCGTGCTGCAGGCAAGAAAAAGGCACAGCGAAACGGAGAGCGTGGAAAGAAACATATACTCCCCCGGCAGGCAATTCACCTGTCCCGGTACGGAAGCCAGATGTGCCTCCGCCAGATGCTCGAACGAGGGGATGTAGTATCCGAAGCCGGCCAGGTTCAAACACTCCCGGATCTTCTTCTCGGCATTCTCCAGTTCCTTTTCGTCGCGGTCAAAAAAGCACAGGGAGAAATAAGTGCGTACAAGCGGTGTATTCTCTGCCATGATTTCATTTCGGAGCTCATCCAGTTTCCTGTACTCCGACTCGATGCCCTTTCGTATGCTGCTGTTCTTTTTATAGACATCGACATTAGTATTCACCCTCGCCCGCAGTTTCCTGTCCCCTTCAAAGAAAATAACCTGGTTGACGATATGGTTGCAAGGCAGATAGACTCCCAGACTTTCCAAAGGGGTATGGAACAGCTCGCTGCCCGCTTTGGGCAGCGAATAGTCCCTGACACATGAGGAAATGATACCTTCCGGCAGGTGCGCTTCATCACAGATGCTGTAATACTTGACCTTTTCTTCCCCTATGCTCATGGCGGAAGAAAACCGTATATCCCTTGTTTCGCGCTTTCCGCCGAACAGGTTGGCATATTCACCCATCAGCTCTGTCATTTCCACCCCGTCAAGCTGTCGTACATCCACATTGGGAATGTTACGGATGATGCTCATGGCATTTTCCACGCCTTCGAGGAACTCCTTCAGCTTCTGTTCATCATTCCGGTGCAGTTCTTCCCTGTATCTCATCGGAGAAGCCGCATACGCCTTTTCCAATGTCTCAAGGGAAGCGAACGTGAAATGCATCAGGCATGTGTGTTCCAGATAGACGCGGCCCGCAAAATACCGGGCATCCGCCCGGGAGAGGAAACTGCCGGCCTTTTCCGGAGAGTAGCTGCGCTTGAGAAAGATATCCTGTTTATGCACGTAGCTCCCGTCGGGAAGAAATCGGAAGGCTTCCTCCAGCATGAGGTTTCTCCGGTCTATGTCTTCCGGAGAAAGGCTGTAGCATTCCGGTTCTGTAAGACGGAAGGAAACGGTCAGGGAACCTGACTTTCCCAGCATGGCCCCGTCTCCCATGATGTCCAGAAGTCCGTATGTGTCGTTTGTTGTCATGACTGCTCCTTTCTGTGTCTTTCCCGGATGCGGTAAAGCGTACGGGCCATTTCCAGATTGCTCAGGGTAATCTCCCGGTTCCGGTTCTTGAACTTTCGGGACAAGGTCTTTCTCCAGAGCATATAGCACAGCAGGGGCTCCGCCACACTGCATATGCCCAGCATGCTCCAGAAGAATTCCCAGTGTCCCTCAGTCAATCCCTGGGCGGCTGCAAGGACGCACAGCCCGATAGCCGCTACGCTGGCGGAATATACCACCCAATAATCCCCGGAAAGGAAAATACCGATCCGGCAGGGAGTTTCCAGGCCTTTTCTTACTTTGTATTCCATATCAGACACTCAGATTTATACTCATGGCTGCCGCCCTTATGGCATTGATGACAACCGAACCGGCCAGACCGTAGCCGACCATCCATACCACCGCAATGACACCGTCCATTCTGTTCCCGTTGTCATTCTTGGCCGCGATATTGTCATAGTTCCGTACCAAACCGGCAATCAGGCCGATAAGCATGCCTGCCAGGTATATGGGCCTGGCCCAGCCGTCAAGCATTGTGTTTACAGTCGAATTCATGTCCTGTGCGGATACCTGTACGGTAGTGAGCAGAAACATGAGAGTCAGCGATGCGATTTTTTTCTTTGTCGTCATTATTCATTCGGTTTAATTGATCCGGTATAATCTCCACCTGCCTGCCAGGGACGGACGCTCACACCGGAGAGAATGAGCATCCCTTCTTTACTCAGGGACAATACGTAGGTGTATCTATTTCCGGCCTCAAACGTATTGGCCGGAAGATACCAGTCGTAAACATTGTCCCGGTAACGGATCTGTATCCTGCGTTCTTCCGTTTTGCCGGGGAACAGAAGCAGCATGTTTCCTTTGGAAGCGATACTTCCGTCTCCTTCTTTCATGGACAGTTTCCCGCTTGTAAGGTCATAAGCGCCTTCCACAGGAAGCCCTTCCATGCTCAGGGTACATGCGTCGCTTCCTTCCACTGTGAATTCCAGAAGGGAAAGCAGGTGTTCCATCTCAATGCTTGCCCTGTGGTTCTGCCAGTTGAGCCGCAGTTCCTTCGAAGCCAGGTAATCCGTCTGGGAAACCAGACTTACGGTCAGTTCCTTTCCCGGTATGTCCTGGAAAGGGGAGAAAGCAAGCAGTCTGCAGGTCGCTTCAGTGAGCGTGACCTCCGGAAAAGTCCAGCCGCCATCGTACGTCACATGTACCGGCCCCGGTACGCCGGTATAAGTATTGCCCGCATCATCAAGCAATACCATTCCGAAGTCCTTTACAAGAGAGCCGTCCGTATCTGCCCCGGAACTGCGGCTGAAACAGTTCTCCACCAGAAGTTCTCTTTCCCTGTCCTGCTCAAGCGGGCCCTTTTCACCCGAACAGCCCGTAAGGAATGCGGGGTAAAGAAGCATGGCTGTTACAATACATTTGTATGTCTCTATCTTTATCATATCGTTTATGGTTAATTTTGCAATTAAGGATCAATATCTACGGAAGTCTTTCCCGGTTGTACAATTTTAAGGGACAATGTGTGACCGCTTTCATCCTGTTTGAGAGTCACCACACCTGTTCGTCTTTCCTTATTAGAGTTCTCTTCGTAACTTACCGAAGTACCGTTTACATGAATCCAGCTCTCCCCTGATGCACTCCAGGAAAGGTCTCTGCGACTGTTTCCCGTTATTTTGTAACTTGTTATACTTAGGATGAACGAGCCTGCCGATGAATCATCCGGATATTCTGTATGACTGGTTCCACCATCCGTATAACTGAAATAGTAGCTGACCGGAGCTGCCTCCTGGCTGATTGTGGCTGTGGCGGAATTTCCACCGTAGCTTGCCGTAAAGACACAGCTGCGTGCGGATGCGGTGTTGTTCTCCGCTACCGTTACCGTATTTCCAGAAAGGAAGAAACCGTCCGAACCGCCGGTAATGGACGGGGAACCGGTCTGTGAGCTTTCCTTTATGCCATTTACAAATACATCACGTGAAGCTCCCGCTGTAAGCGTCGAGTTGCCTCCTTTCCAGCCCAGGGATGAAGGGCTTGCCGTCAAAGTAACCGACCAACCGCCGTAATTCCGGTATTTGGGTTCAAGGGTACGGTCTGTCAGAACCTCAAAACTGTACTGTACCGCATCGGATACGATCCTGCCTGCCTCATACCACCCTGCAAAGTCATAACCGCCATTCACACTCGCCCTCACTGTACAGGTGCTTCCGATATTGTAGAGTCCCGCACCTGTGGTAGTACCGCCCGCCGTATAGTCCAGAACGGTAATCTGTTTCTTGTAGTCGATACTGTAATTGTGTATCTGACCGGCACGGGTGACCATATCGGAAGTTCCACGAAGTTTTATGTCCGTATCTCCCGTAAGGGTTACATAGTTGGAGGAAGTCGTAAGCGTCTGGGCGGGAACGGTCACGCGGAATACCGTTGTGGCATCCCCCTGCCCGGAATATCTGTACATCCGGCAGTTTCCCCTGCTTTCGTCCGTAACGGCCTCACCGGTAAGCAGGTTGAAACGGCTCGTGCGTTTCACATTTTCTATGGCAGCCTCCCGGACTCCTTCGTTACGCTCGATCCTGACTTCCACAGTTGAGAGCCTGTGTCTGAAATTCAGAGGTATCGTATAGTTCAGAACCGGTTCCGTATAGGTTGCAGTCATGAAATCTGCTGACAGCCATCCGGACTTCTCATCCTGATCTCCGGCGGAATGGGATATGGTGGTAATGTCCGTTTGTCCTTCCTTGAAAGGATAGTATATATAGAAGTCGAAATCGGTTCCCACCGTTACTATAATATTATCCGCTTCCGTCGCAGGTTTGAACGTATTGCCGTCATAGATGTATTCATTGTTCACAGCCCAATATACACCGGTCTTCGGTTCAATAGCAAACACGCCTATGGCATCGCCCGCCTCAAAGCTGCTCTCCTGGGTGTTTCGTGTTTCCGCATCCCCGGTGACGGCGGTGAATGTGACAAGCCCACTGCCGGCGACGGCTTCCTTCTCTGCGGCATCGTCCCCACAGGATGAAAAGGAAAGCAGCAGCACTGCGCAAACAATCGGTTTTATTAATCTTATCATGGCTTCTGTTTTATGGGGAACCGGAAGGCTCCCCCATAGGTTACTAAATTATTTGACCGGTACAAGTGTGATATCCTCTTCTGTGGATGTCCAACCCTCTATCGTTACCGACTGCCCGTTTTCCCCACCGATTTCCGCATCATTGGAACGCATGGTGACCGAGTAGATATATCTCTTTCCGGCTTCCCAGAGAATCTGAGGAATGGAATACGTATAGGTCGCGCCGTCGATCACGACCTCGAGCGATACCTCACCCCCGGAAATGCCCATCGGATAAATGGCTGCGGCATAGTCTACCGCCTGCTCTCCCTGGGCAGGGACGGTTGTGTTCGGGCTCCACGACAATTCGGTACTGGTCGGTTGGAATGTGATTTTCCCTTCATCGTTCAGGTTCATCGTCCCGACGGTGGCAAACTTGGCCGCCGTTGCCTTCAGCTTGGCCGATGTAAGATTCCCGTCGTTATGGTATTCGGGGGAAACTTTCAGACGGATGACAAACTGCGAGAGGGCATGTCTCATCGGAATTTTAGCCTCGGTTTCAATTACCGACACCTGGTTGGAACTTTTTCCCCACATGTAATCGACGGATGTGCCTACGTTGATGGGAACGGGTATTTTTGTCCCGTCGGTTACCGCACCGTTGTACGGGTAGTATGCCCATATCGTTGCCTTGTCCGAAAGAAGATACACCGGACTGGCCTGCGACCAGCCGTTTGTCTCTCTGGTTGACTTGTTGTTCTGGGCATCATAACGCGGATAGGCATCGCCCCATCCGGTTGCCTTGTACATGAACAGTCCCAGGGCATCACCCGCCGCCCAGTCCGTTTTGGGGACAAAACCGGCCCTGGTCTCTGTTCCTACGGTTGGCAGGATATTCAGTTGTGCGAGCGTATGTTCCCGGTCTGTTTCGTTTTCAATAAATGTCTCTTCACTGTTGCTGCATGAGGCCAGCAGACCTGCGGCCATTACCGCTGAAAGAAAAAATCTTGTTTTCATGTTAAAAAAATGTTAGTTATGGTTTTATAGTTCTGTCTCAGGTATGTCCTCCCAATCCGGAATGACAACCGGCTGGCCTATGGTCAGCTCTTTACCGATGTGCAGATTGAGTTCCAATGAAAGTTCCTCACCTTCGAAACCTCTGACGTACGGTGTCAGGTCAACCGTCTGCTCTTCATTGAATGCGGAATCCTCTTCATCCATCCCGACCTTCACTGTCAGTATATTCTCCGCTACGGGACTGAAACCGAATACGTACAGGCTCGTACGCCACCGGTTAGAATCCTGTTTGCGTGCAAATGCGGTAGTGAGGCTTGCATTCCCTGTCCTTTCAAGAGAAACGAGATATCGCCCGGTGGAAATACCTGAAAGCGTACCCTGCAAGGAAGATAGGGGAACAGTGTTACCGGATACATTGATCTGTATGTTCAGGCGCTGGACGAACGCCGAGGGGCTGACTTCCACCCTTTTGGAGTTTTGATACTCCGGACGTTCGCTGAACATGGCCGAACAGCAGAAGCTCTGTATTCCCGGGATGTAAACCGCTCCGCCTTCCACTGTATCTGTCTGTACGGTAAGATGCGCTTCATGGTAATTCTGAATATCGCTTACTTTGTAATTCCCTGTATAGAACAGGAAGCGGTATTCACCTTGGGGAATACTCCAGCGAAGGGTATCCTGTGTAAAGGTAGTTTCCGTACCTGAAGGGATATCCGTATGCCCGAGGGGAAACGCAATCATGTGCCGCTGCGCCGGTATGGGCGGCGGCTCCTTGATTCCGCTGAAATCACACCAGGCAACAAGTTCCCCGTTTCTTATGCAGAAATCCTCGTTGAAGTCACAACCGCTCAGTGCGGTTACAAGAACCGCGAAGGATGCCAGCTTGTTAATATAGTTCATCTTTATATAAATTATAGGTTACTATCAGTTTGTTAATCTCCGGATCGAGTCTGCCTCTCCATATCTTGGAAGCATCCTGGTCACATGACTTGACATACATTTTGAGAGCTTCTTCTTCTCTTTTCAGGCGGCTGTACAGAATGGCCAGCAGATAGTTTCTGTCCGAAGTGTCCGGTTGTCCCGCCATGATTTCAAGCGCACGCTTGTCATAACCCAGGGACATCAGGCATACTGCCGTATTGTAGTCGTCCGGATAAGATACGTCCAGGATGGCAAGGGCCTGCCGGTATTGTCTGTCTTCTATCATTTTTACAGCCTGCATGTAGGTAGTGTCAATAACCGGCATGACTACCGTATCCTGAAGCATGTTCCGGCGATGAAGATGGAACTTGAACTCCACACCGCGCAGCAACGGGTAATGTTTTTCCCGGATACGCTTGTAGTCGGCGGGATATTTACGCAGGGAATACTCCCGGCTGTCCGGATTGTCCGTCTCTTTCATGATGCGTAGAAGATATGCCTTGTTTTCCAGACTGTCATCCGCCAGTACCAGTTCATGCAGCCGGTTCCAGTCCTCGCCGGTCCAGCGCGGACGGAAAAGCGTATCGACTCCTTCGCGGTCATCGCTGCGGCGGGCAAGGTATCTCTTGAGTGCCAGTGCACGCCCCCTTGAAAGGAAAAGGTTCATATCGGCACTGCCCTCGGGAGATGACGTGGCTGTCATACGGATACTGTCGATGAGGAACTCCCCTGTATAATTGATGCCATGAATGGTTTCGAACACCTTGTCGATTTCCGCTCTGTTATCCCCGGTGTCCTCGGAAAATTCGGTGGCTCCGCTCTTGTAGGTCACATATGCCCGAAGGCTGACTTCATCCTTGCGGGTGATGATTTTCTTTTTATAGCGTGGACTGCGGTCCAAAAACTGCACCATGCTTGAAATGAAGTAGGTGATTGTATCCGAAGGGGGGAGCTGCGTCTTTGTCTCATCCTTTGAAAGGATCTGCCCGTCAAGTGTCAGGTCTATCTTTTTCGTATTTTCCGTAGCCGGAAGTTCCTGCTTGTAGTAATACACGAAATTGTCACCTTCCTTGATGACTGTATCCAGGCGTGCCGCCTCATACGGGAACCGTACATACTTTTCGTACATTTCACCGGCCTGCTCTTTCCTTTTCCGGTTCTCGGCCATCTTCGCATAGTCGGTGAAGCGTCTGGTGATGGAAACCGAATCCTCCGGGGTTATGTTCCGGGTACGGATCCTGTAGTTTCCCTCGGCAAACACTTTCCATTTGGAAGGAATGTACTTACCGTCCATCTCACGACGCAGGTAGTAAGCGGGAAGATACTCAAGTATGGAGTTGTAGCCGGCTATGGCCTGCCTGTTACGCTCCATCCTGTAATTGAACAGTGCGAAACGTGCGTTGGCCTTGTCCGACCAGTCAATCCAGCGTTCTTTGCTGATAACCTCATGCTTCCATGCCTGGAAGTACTCTTCTTCAAGTTCGGCCAAAGCCTTTTTGTAACCTTTCTCGTCGAACAGCTTCTGAAGGTAAAGACTGTCCGGAATAATGGAGTTCATGAACGCCTGGTAACGCATGTAGCCCTTCTTCTGCATCTTGGCAAAGTCAGCCCCGGAAAGAAAAATCCTGTCCAGATACAACGTATCGGCAGGCTTGTAGGCTACAGGGGTGAGCTGGACCTGCCATTTGTTGCTGATCAGCTCACCGGGTACTGTGACGATGAAATCAAGGTTGATCTTGCCGTTCCTCTCCGCCACCTGTTTGCTCTTTGCCACGACGGTGATTTCGGAGAGCTCCATCTGGGTAATGTATTCACCCGTAACGCTGTCTTTCGTGGCCTCGGTCACGATATGCTCCTTCCCTTTGTCATCCGTCCATGTTATCTGCCGGGGCAGCCGGAAGCCGGTATCTGTAACCGCTTCTTTCATTTGAGGCTGGGAAATGCGTACACGTGCCAGCTTGTGGTCCGTAACACATGAGACAAGCAGTCCCGAGAGCAACGCGTAGGGTATGATACGTCTTGTATTTCTCATCGGTGGGGAAAATTAAAAAAGGTAAACCATGTTCAGTGCGGCGCGGGTAGGAAGAAAATGCCAGCCGTAGTCCTTTTTCACAAGGTCACCGCAACGTTTGCACAGGTATTTGTCATATCCCAGCCACACCGCCCCGGCTCCGAGCTCCCACTCAAGGTTCCAGCGTCGTCCCAGTTGGTATGCCCGCCCGATACTTATACCCACACCGTAACCTTCACCCTCATAGCGGTATTTACTGCCGAAAAGGTTGCCCACACTGTATGTACCGGCAGTGCCATGCATGCCGATGAACCCGCCCATATAGCTCTCAAGCAGCCAGTAGCGTACACCGGGCGATGCATAGAAATTGCGGAACTGGCGGTTCTTCGAAAACTTGAAAGGGTTGTACTGAAGCGGCAGGTGCAGCGACCATTTGCGGTCCAGTGTCATGGACGCTTCCAGGTTCAGGTTGGCCGTAGCCAGACCGAGAATGTTGGTACGCAGCGAATAGGACTGTGCCGATACGGCCAGGCCGCAGGCAAGGAATCCCGCCAGAAGAAATGCCTTTTTTATCATACCGGCTTGCCCTCCTTTTCCTTGATGACAACCACTTCCCAGGCAGTCAGGGTATTGAACCAACGGTTCTCCCACTGGCGGGCGGCACAATCGAATTTCACATGCACAGTCTGGCCGACCTCGACGGCATACCGGTCAATGTTGGCGTTCATCAGCTGAAGGCACAGGCTCTGCGGCTTGTTTTCCTCTGTCTCGAGAACGAATTCCCGGCTCTTCCATTCGTTGCCAGATGTCTTGCCGATCCCATCCCTGATGGGAAGAACGGCGATGATTTTTCCTTGTATTTCCATTTTTATTAATATTGGTTTGATGTGATTCTGTAGATTAAGCGGGGATACGCTTTCATGGTTAAAATCTGAATGCCATTAAAACTTTTATTCCATTTATGAAAGACGCATATCCCGCCTATGCTCTATATTTGTAATGTCATTTATTTCAACTGCCAGATATTTCATAATACAGTTTTATTCATTTCTATACTGTTTATATTCAGCCCCAGCTATTTCCGTTTTTATGAAAATCCAAAATGGCTTTTTGTATCTCTTCATCATTTTTAGGCTCATGGGTATATCTCTCATGGCAATAACAGTATCTACTGCCATAAGAACAGGTATTATAAGTTCTATTCAATTCCTCTCCAATTCTCCAACGTGCATGAGGGTCAGGAATTCTTCCCTCTTGTAACCATTGCCAATGAGTTTTCATTTTCTCCCGGTATTCGGCATTCTGTTTTCTCTTCTCTTCCCGTTTCTTGGCTACATCCCGATATTCCTTCCTTTTGGCAGAGAGGATGGCTTTTGCAGCTTCCTTATCTTCATGTACTTCACAGTCTTTGAAATAGACAGCTTTGGCAGAGTAATAGCAATTAGTCCATTGTTCTGTACCTTCCGCCCCCTCATTGGGTATAAAACCCTTTTTAGCCCATTGTAATGCCGTTAATATTTCCATAGTCCATTCCTTTTTTATTTTACGCCATTCAGCCAGTTCAATGCTTTTTGCATATCATTTGTATAGTCGGCACTATAGATATACGGGACTTCATCACCGGCCTTGTATTCCCGGTCATTGTCGGTTTCTCCTACAATAAACTCCATATTTGAAGTACCTAACTTAAACACGCCTATACAATAGGTCGTGCCGTCTCTTTCAGCACTCTTTTTGGTTGCCAAGAGGAAAATTCTTTCTGCATCTGATTTATTCATGGCTCCAATGTTTTGATTACTCTCCTTTCCGCGGAATACGGATATATTTTCTGAAAAGGTAGCTGCAGCTCTTTGACAGGCGTAGCCGGAAGGTCTCCTCACGAGGGAGCACTTCCAATGTTACCGCTATGGGAATATCCTGCCAGGTGATGCCGGGAAACATTTCCTTGAACGCTCCCTGGGGAATATGCAGGGCTTCCTTGCCGATCCATATGCCGGTATCCCTTTCAGGCTTGTAAGTGAAAAGATGCCCCGTACCGTCATAGTCCACAGCAAACCAGAATGTATTCCTCATGGCTTACCGTTGCCCGGTTCTTCCCCGGGAAAGATAACAGTTCCTTCTCCCAACAGGCATTTCACTTTCGTAACCGATATGATGCATACCAGGTTGTCCGGCTTTCCTTCCACATGGATGTGCCATTGAGGTTCGGCATCCTTTCCTGCATTAAAATGCAGGGGTTTGGTACGCGGATATTTGGCATCCAGTTCCTCTATCCGGCAATGGATTTCTTCTTTCAGGTCATCCAATGTATTCCGGTCCTTGAGCAGGCAGTCCTTGAACTTCAGAATATACTCCTGGAGTTCACTGCCTTTCCTGTTTACCGACGCATAGGTCTGTATATAATGTATAAAGTACATATTATTATGGTTTTAATGACTTATTCAATCTCTTCACCCCACAAATCCAGATCACTGGGGGCATGCATGGCGGAATAACAGAACCACACCCAGCCCAGTATATATACTGTGGCAAAAACTATCCAGAATACCCTCATATGCATCCTCCTTTTATTTGCCTGTTCAGACTGATACTCCGGCCATCACCCATGCCTGAATAATAGGCGGAATAGTCGGTCTGTGTATTTCTTGTCAGGACTTTTTTACATGTCCTGATTTTCTCCAGATACTTGTCGATGAGCGCGCTGTGACAAAGTACCAGAGCGGTATCACGGACTGTTTCCGTCGGAATGTCGTGCATGGCTTCAAATTGTTCTCTCAGCCCGGGTGACACTCCCTCAAGATATGAGCGGATATATTTCTTTTTGTATTTCCCCGTACGATAATAACCCCGCTTTGATGACACGTACTCCAGATGTCTTTTATTCGCCAGCCTGCGGAAGGCGGAACGCAGATAATCATATAGGATGCTTACGGTTGCAACGTTTTCTTCAGTTCCGATGATGATCATGTCTGTGGTTCCTTGATAAATAAGCAGCCGGCAATAGTTATATTGGCATAGGACACGAAGTAGATCACGCTTCCAGTAACTACCGAATGTATCCTTGAAACTGAGCCTGCCGGATGTCTTGATCTGAAACTTCTCCTCTCTCTGCCTGTCATTTAAGTCAAGCAGGGAAAGGTTATACTCCCTCAGAAGCCGGTTCACCAGTATGGCCGCGTTGTTCGCCTCTCCTTCCGAGGTTGTCGACTCCTTCAGGCGTATCAGCTTGCGGATACGTTCCATGATTTTATCCGGTATGTCATTGTCCTGTTTCATGCTTGCTTGTTTAATTTTCATCAAAATCCTCCTTCTGTAAATCGTAGCCGGTCAGTACCGCTTCTTTCAATGCCGCTTTAAGGTCATTCGCAAGACCGGATGACAACAGTCTTTCGACAATCTCTTCCGCACGCTCTTCAAGGTTCTTCTTTTCTTCTGTACTGAAAGTCACAGTCCCGAACCGGGTGGTGTATTTTTTCCCTTCAATTGTAATATTCTGGGAGAAGTTTACGCGGGCGGCATTGCACCTGACAGACTCCCTGGCCAGACGGTTTCCGAACCATCCGGCAAAGGCCATGAGATCCGTATAGGAACCGGCAGCCTTATCCATGCAGCACTCAAGGTTCTGTCTCATGCCTTCCTCAAACATGGCCCTTGCGAATGTCTCACCGGAATTGCAGCCGCTGCGTTCTGTTACATCCCGGTATATTTCTTCAAATGTTTTCATTATTCTGTTTTTTTGCTCTTCACATCTCATGCCCGCTTACCGGGCATTTCATTTTCTGCAGGAATTCGTTAAAATCATTGCATGACGGATACAGACGCTCCGACTCATTCACCAATACCGTACCTTTTGGAAGGAACCGTTGCATTTTTCGGAAAGCCTCCCGTCCTGGGCCGTCATTGTCAAGGAAAGCGTGTACTTTCTCATACCTTGAAAGGAAATCTTTCGAACGTTCGACAATGGCCGTGGAGTTGAGCACACATACATCCAGCTTCCTCAGTGCCGGCAGTTCAGGATGGTCCTTTGCATACTGTTTGAAGCTGAGCAGGTCGAAGAAACCTTCGAAAACGGCACAGGAACGGTTGCCTTCTGCAATGCTGGTAATGTCCTTGGCATTGGCACACCCCTTGAACATGCTGTTCCGCAATTCGAACCCCTGATGGTCATTGGCAAATCCAATCGCGTATTTCTCGCGGGGGTTCTTTTCAAAACAGTAGTGAACCTCCACACAATACTTACGGATGACGTCCGCATCGATACCACGCGAGGCCGCATATTCAAGCAGATGGCAGTTTCCCAAGGGAACGGTTCCCAGAATCTTCATCGAACTTCCCGAAAGTGCTCTCTTCTCCCGGACGGAAGTCTGTCCGGAGGTAGCACCGGCCTGTCCTGTAAGGCCCATTTCCCCGATACGGCGCATAGCCTCCGGAAAGGAACAGTTCTCAATGCGCATGACCAGATCTACGGCCCTGCCATGAGTGCCCTCGCCGAAATCATACCAGCGGTTTTCCTCTTTGAAAACCTTGAAACTCGGCGAGCTGTCACGCCGGAAAGGCGAACTGTACATGTCATATCCCCCGAAGTGCCGGGAAGGATTATGCCCGTAATAGGAGAGAATATCTTCCAACGGTATCGAATTGGCTTCCTGTGATGTCATGACTTGTTATGTTTGATTGTTCAGTAAAATTCATTCTCTATGCCGACATGGGTACGGCCTGGCGCATACGGCTCAGGATAAACCTTGTGGGGCTTTTAATTCTCCTATTACCCCAGGTTTCCTTCAGGACGGAAGCCAGTACTACGGGTGCGACGGCGGCAAGCTGCATGATCTCCTGCTGGTCTCTTGCGGCTATCCCCAGAAGATCGAGGGTTTTGCGCATGGAGCGCATCGTCTCGGCCTGTTTCCTTTCACGGTCCGCCTGCCCGTATTCGGCATTGTACTTGGTAATATAGTTGTTTATCAGAGGTTGCAGATAATTGAACGTGGTGAGCTGAAAATGGCTCTGCTCAATCTCCCGGATAGCTGTCTCGACTGGAAAATCAGGATAATATCCCCTCAGGAAATGCACCCACCGGATATTGTTCTCAGATACTCCCATACTTTTAAGTTTCCTTGAAAGAAAATTCTCCTCATCCGGATTGCCCGAAGGAATGGTTGAGGGGTTTGGGGAGGATATATTTTCTTTGTTTTTATTTTGTGGTTTATTTTCGCGAAGTATTTCAGCTTTTTCGCGAAGAACCTCATGTGACACCCCTGAAGCCGGTAACGGACAGGGATCGGGGGATTCCGGACGGGAAGCTTTCTCTTTTTCGGGTAAGACGGAAATGTTGTCTTTCATAGCGGAAACCGGTTCTTCCCGGACAGGATATGATGCGGGCACTGTTTCCGGCAAATTTTCCGGTGGACAAAGAAGAAGTTCCCCGGGAATGGCAGGCTTGCGGTGAATAGCTTTGCAGATACCGGTATACAGTTCCTGTATGTATTCGCTGGTAAGGATTTGTTTCTCCTGCCAGAGCCTTTTGTCGAACAGCCCCAGGTCTGTACAATAATCGATGATGGCGGCAATGCGGCACTCATCCATGCGGGAATAGTCCGCTATGTCGAACAGGCCGTCGGCATCCATCACCATGTAGCATCCTTCCACACGAAAGATCTCATTCACGATGAAATGAAAAACGCCCCAGCCTTCCATTCCGAATTTGTTCTTTAGCCGCTTGACTTTCGGATCATAAAAATGATCGGTTTCAAATCTGAAATAGGTGAAACCTTTTTTTGCTGTTTTTGGCATAAGCTTATATTTAAAGTGGATAATAATCTTATGAATCAACTGACCGCAAGCTCCAGTTCTTCGGAAATGTCGGGAAGCCGGGAAAGCATGCAGCAGGTCTTCAGGTAGTTCTGCTGTATGTCCTCCGAAGTAAGTACCCGATGTCTCCTGTACAGTTCGCCGTTGAACAGACCGACTTGTATGCAACCCTTCACGATCCGGGTAATATCTTCTAAAGAAGCATTCCAGTAAGAGGCGGTTTCCCGGGCGGTCTCCTCACACCAGGGAAGGAAATAGTCTCCTTTATGGAGAGCCTCGTTTACAAGATACCGGTAGATGCTGTATCCTCCGAAACCGTACTTACGCGTGAGCCGCCTGATTTTCATGTCTGAAAATTGAGAAGTGCTCAGCTCATAATAGGGACGTGCACTGCACTTCCCTTGCTGCGTCTTGGAAAGGGAATGGTTTGTTCCGTTTGTAAAGCTTTGGGTATTCATATATAATAATGTATAATATTGCTGTGTTAAAGGATAGGTACATGAAAATCCGGATTCCGCCATAAACGGCGGAACCTGCTTATCTTGTCGAAAGAATATGGTACTTCCTTCGAATGAATTGCACGTAATTATGCACAGTCTTTTCGCAGACTTTTGGAAAGACCGGATGATGTTCCTTTAAATAGTCATGGACACGACTGCTTGAAATGGAAGGGAAACAGGTGAGAAGGGATATGACTTCCTGCTCATAGGCATGAAGTTTACATTGACGTATGTTCCGACATTCCTTGAAGAGTTCTTCCGAACTCAAATGTTGAAGATGCCTGACGGTATCACGAGAGATGCCAAGACGTTGCGCCGTCCTTGTTATGTTAAGACCTCGCGAGCGGAGATCAAGGACATTATTCCATAATGTGTACTTTTTTGTTAAATTTGCCGCATCCATAATCTATTAGATAGACTTCGTAACTGGGACATTCCAGATTACGAATGTTTGATGCAGCTAAGTTACCGCCCGCAATAATTAATATAGACGTGAAAAAAGAGATAAATAATTGCATAACGGATTGCAAATTTATTAAATTCCGGATTATTAAAAATTAGAAAAAAGGCAGAGTATTGCAGAGGAGAATTAGGAATATTTAAAAAACAAGTGATATAAATTGTAAAAATGGGGGATATGTCGTGACAATATGTTTGTATAAATATGTAAGGTTAAAGAATGTTGCTATTCATTCTTTCTTCCATAAATCAAGGTTATAGGCAGCTTCTACCTGCTTTTCAACGTTATCCGGCAGGGCTGGGAAGAAATCGATTCCGGTGATGCGTTCTACTTCGTCCACGCTGTTGACATAGGTGTCCAATGGGTGGTTGCCCGATGTATTTTTATAAATAAAACCGATGGCTTTCGGTGGGTTGCTGTTTGTGCAGAGTATGACTTTGAAAAATGCTTCGGGTACGGTGATCTTGTGTTTTTTTCCGATAGTGCGGTGCTTTTGGCGGTAGAGGACAGGGCCGCAGACAACATAGATTTTCCCTTCTTTTTTTGCCCACAGGCGGCAGGCTTCTTCCAGTTCTTTCCAGTCGCCGCGGTTCAGGTTATGATTTTGGGGGCAGATATTGGTCATGTAGAAGCTTTCCTGCATGGCTTTCCAATGCCAACGGTTGTCACCGGCAGGGCACATGTGACCTCTGTCCATGCCTGAGCGCTTATAGTCGTCCGTAGTTACCGCTTGGCTTTCGGGCAGGTCGGGATCGGGCAGGAATTTGTCGGTGCGGCTTTCACGTTCTATCAGTTTTTCCGGTGTAAGTTCCCAGGCCACCCAATTCGGTATCTTGTGTTCGCGGTTGTAGGAGGCGGTATAGCCCTTGCGGTGCAATATTTGTTCGGGTACGTTTTTCAGTGGAGCCGGCAGTAGGGGATTTCCGGCGGTTTTCGTTGTTTCTGCCCGTTTTGCTGTCTTTTCCGTGGGAACGGGCAGTTTGTTACGGAGCGCATTGGCTATCGGTTCATGGAAGACGGCCGCAAGGCATGCCAGAACTATCAGGTAAATCACTCCTTTGGGTTCTTTCTTGTTGCTTCTTCTTCTCTTTGCCATAATGCTTCTCTTTTGTCCTATCTTTTCTTAATAAGAGAGGGCGTTTGTAATAGCTTGATTATCAGTCTGTAAAATGGCGACTATCTCAGTATACTGCTAAGGGGGTCTCAGTCGTATAGTGAGATAGTCTCACTATACGACTGAGACCCCTCATTATACGACTGTTCTTTTTCAGGTTCCTTTTGTAAACATTTACTCGGCCAGCTTGCGTGCCCGTTCCAGTGCCACATTGATATTGGGGCAGATATTCTTTTCGCCTAAAAGCGTGTAGAAACCGGACTTTTCCAATACCTGATGCACTTTGGCGTTCACGCCGGAGAGTACAACGGTTATCTTTTCCTTTTGCGACATCTTGCAAAGGCTTTCCAGATTGTGGATACCCGTAGAGTCAATAAAAGGAACTTTACGCATGCGGATGACTCGCACTTTGGGGCGGTCGCCAAGTTGCGCCATTACTTCCTCAAACTTTGTGGCGATGCCGAAGAAATAGGGACCGTTGATTTCGTACACTTCCACGCCTTCCGGAATAATGAGATGTTCCTCATTTGTGGCAATGTCCGATTCGGTATTCGGGTCTATTTCGTCTTTGATAACAGATATCTCGGTGGTCTCCATGACGCGGCGCATAAAGAGTACGCAGGCGATGACCAGGCCTACTTCAATGGCAATTGTCAAATCGAAGATAACCGTCAGGAAGAAAGTTATCAATAATACGGTGACGTCCGATTTCGGGTTTTTCAGCAGTGCTTTGAATACGCGCCAGCCACTCATGTTATAGGATACAATCACCAGTACGCCTGCCAGGCATCCCATTGGGATGTACTGTGCCAGCGGCATAAGCAACAGAAGAATCAAGAGCAGCACCACTGCATGGATTATACCGGCTACGGGTGACTTGCCGCCGTTGTTGATGTTGGCCATTGTACGGGCAATGGCGCCTGTGGCAGGGATACCGCCGAAAAGTGGGGTAGCCATGTTGGCAACACCCTGTGCTATCAGTTCGGTATTGGAGTCGTGCTTGTCACCGATTACGCCGTCGGCTACGGTAGCCGAAAGCAAAGACTCTATGGCTCCCAGTATGGCAATCGTAATGGCAACGGGAAACAGGTTCTTGACGGCTTCCCAGTCCAAGGCAGGCATCACAGCATCGGGAAGTTCCGCTTTAATGCTGAAACGGTCGCCGATGGTGTCGATGCAGCTAATGCCGCCATAGGTTTTCATCAGATAGACCGCAATGGTCACCACGATAATGGCGATGAGCGAACCGGGTATCTTCTTTGAGAATTTCGGAGTAATGGCAATGATGAAGATACTGGCGATGCTGACAACTGTATTCCACCAGTTGACAGTGTCGAAATGGCGGAAGTAGACCAGCCATTTCCCGATAAAGTCTCCCGGAACCTTCTCTCCACCGAAACTCAGTCCGAATATATCTGCAATCTGGGTGGTAAAGATCGTGACTGCAATGCCGCTTGTGAAACCTACAATAATGGGATAGGGGATAAACTTAATGACTGCTCCCAGCTTGAACACTCCTAACAGAATGAGAATGACGCCTGCCATCAGCGTGGCTACAATCAGTCCTGCCTCTCCATATTGCTGAATAATGCCGTAAATGATAACGATGAATGCACCGGTAGGGCCGCCGATCTGAACTTTGCTGCCGCCCAGCAGGGAGATTATAAAACCGGCAATAATAGCCGTAATAATGCCTTTTTCAGGTGATACACCCGATGCAATACCAAACGCAATGGCAAGTGGCAGGGCTACGATACCTACAATGATACCGGCCATCAGGTCTGCCATAAAAAGTTCTTTTGAGTAGTTTTTTAAAGCCGTATATAGTTTAGGCTTGAATTCGAACGCTTTCATTATTAATTTGACTTTTTTACGCTATAAAAAGTGTGTGTTTATAAATAAGCTGCAAAAGTAAGCAAAATAATGTATAAATTGATAGATTGGCCTGTTTTTTGCAAATTTGTTGAACACAAATAGCCTGTTTTTTGTTTTCTATGCAGATTACTTGTTTTCTTAAATATAGAATACAGGGAATGACCTCTCTCTTTGGATTTGCAGGCGAAATAGATTTCACCTATGGAGCAATAGATAAATCCGATGAGACAGAGTGTGGTTATATCAAACTTAATTCTTAATTTTGTATCAACAATCATAAGGACAAAGCGAACGGTATTTATACGTAATAATATTAACTAATTTAAAAAAGAGACTATGGCTAAAAGTGTTAAAGGAACCCGTACTGAAAAGAATTTATTGACTTCATTTGCCGGTGAATCGCAAGCAAGAATGCGCTATACTTACTTTGCAAGCGTTGCTAAAAAAGAAGGTTACGAACAAATTGCTGCTATTTTCACAGAAACAGCCGACCAGGAAAAGGAACACGCTAAACGTATGTTCAAGTGGTTGGAAGGCGGAATGGTGGAAATCACAGCTTCTTATCCTGCCGGCGTTATCGGTACTACTCTTGAAAATCTTCAGGAAGCTGCTGCCGGTGAACATGAAGAATGGTCATTGGATTATCCGGGCTTTGCTGATGTTGCCGATGAAGAAGGTTTCCCCGAAATTGCCTTGATGTATCGCAATATTGCTATTGCTGAAAAGGGACACGAAGAACGCTATCGCGCTTTTATCAAGAATATTGAAACAGCTTCCGTATTTGCAAAGGAAGGCGAGGTTGTATGGCAATGCCGTAACTGTGGTTTCATCTATACCGGTAAAGAAGCTCCTCAGGTATGTCCGGCATGTTTGCATCCGCAGGCCTATTTTGAGGTAAAGAAAGAGAACTATTAGGATTCCGCTTTCCTTCAAGGAAAGGATATAGATATATGGAAGGGCTGCATCGTTGGTTGGATGCAGCCCTTTTATGATTGGTGCTTTCTATTTTTTCAATACTACGGAAAGTGATTCGTATGCTTTGGAAGCATCTTGGATTTCAAGTAGTTTGTCCCAGTTGGTAGCTGGTTCTGTCTTGTGGTTGTAACGTTTGGTGATGTCCAGTATAAGTTTTCCGTTCTGAGCAACGGCTTTTGCAATGAAAGCGCCACATTCGTTCTCTACCTTTACATTCAATTTTTCCACTCCCTCGGCAGCTGCTTCATAGCCTGCCGGAAGGTTGACGGTGATATTCCATTGGAAAGTGCGGGGAGCCGACATGTATATGTCAGCCGAACGCTTGCGTTCCTTGCCCTCAACCAGAGTTTGTGCGCCAAGTAGTTTCCCTGCGGAAAGCACATAGTGAGGCCCGGCTTTTCTGACATAGCCATCCATTGCGTAACGGACGTCATAAACAAAAGCGGCGCTGTCCGGACGGTTGCCTAAGCATTGCATCTGATAATTAAGCAGTTCTTGCGCATCCTCGCCATGATAGAAGTTGATTTCCCATTTATAGTCATCTTTTTCCTGCTCACGTCCTTTCCGGAACATTTCCTGAAGATCGTCTGCATATTTCTTGCCTATTTCTTCTGCAAATTCCTTGTCGATGCTGAGCAGGCGGCGATAGGCTGCGTCTACATCTTCCATTTTGGCTAATGCGGTCTGCATGCGTTCTTTTTGTGTTCCTGTACGATATTCGTTACGGTGGATGGTGAGCAGGGTATTATTGATGTCGGCTTGTATGGTAGTGACATTTCTGTTGTCTTCAGCCGTACTCATGGGAAAGTTGAAATGTTTTCGTCCGGCCTTGGCTTTCGATTTATCCGATTCCAAAATGGCTTGCCGGCCTTGATAACAGGCAGGAATTTCATGGGGAATAAGATAATTCGTAGGCGGGAGATAATATTTGTTGCTTTCCGGGAGCGCGATAAACCAGGTTGTATTGCGGTAACTTGCCAGTTTGTCAAGCGGTTCTTTATTTTCGTTGGTGGTTATTCCAAGCAGGTTGGGAACATCCACCCAATTTAGCAATCTTTGAAAATAGACGATGAACAGCTCATTGTTGCAATCGCTTTTAGGGTCTGTCATCAGTGCAAAATGATAGTAGTTATAGATGAAGTCTGCTTTTGTCTCATCTGTCCAGTCTTTCTTTTTTATCTGTTTGACATTGCGGAGAAGCCGTATGCCTTTTTTGACGTTGCTCACTCCTCCGTAGCCGTTATACCGTATCGCTTGTTTTATGAATTCCCAGTCGTCTTCCTGTATGGAAGCCGCGTCGGGATTGGGTTGCAGCCCTTTTTTCTTGGTACTTTTGGGTATGTAGGTGTATTTTTTCATCTGGCTGTTGGTGATATATAATAATGTGGTCGGCGTTTGCTGCATGGAGTTGTACCACAAATCGGGTTCGGTTTGTTCTATATCCTTCATCGCCACGTCAAGCAGGATGTTTCCTTCTTCATTTGTGCTTTGCTTGAAGTCAGGCGCACCGTTCAGGGTGCGGTATTGGGTGGTGAGTTTATCGTCTATTTCGCAATGTACGGTGTAGGAAAGCATCGGATGGCTTTGGCGGAAACGGAAAATGAACGGATCAAGGTTATGGTTTTCCAATGAGGTGTAATTGAAGAAAAAAATATCTATCTTATCGCCGATCTCCAATCCCGGTACGGCAAGTTTCTGGCGTTGCTCTTTGTCGTTTTTGCCTTCGGTGGCAGTCATGTATTCATCGGTACTCACTTCGTTTATAGTGCCGTCCGGTTTGATGATGCGCACTCCTAATACTTGTTGGTAGCTTTCGTCGTATCGCCATGATTTTTTCCGGATTTCTGCTTTATAATCGAATTCGGAGAATTCCTTTAAAGCTGCTTTGTCGTTGATTTGCACTAACATGCGGTACAGGTCGCGGCAGTTTACCTCACGATCTATGTAGTGGAAACCGCCGAGGAAAGCGCCTACGTTGAAGCGGGTCTTTTTAGTGACTTCCAGCCGGCTGTGTGCAGCCAGAATGACGGCAGACTCGTCCTTGTACTTTTCGGGGATGGCGGTGTTGGCAAATTCAGGCAGCTCGAGCGCCCAGACTTCTTTTCTTGTTTCTTCTGCAAAGAGTTTGTATTTCTCTTTGTCATCGGCATTTGCATTGGGGGATGCCAGTAAAAGTGCTAATACCCCCATTAAGAATAGCATGTTTTGTTTCATGGTTATTGTTTTTTGAGAATAATTTGTTCATTGCATGCATCAGCCCATTTCCGCAGGTTCTCGTTCCAAGCGACAATGTCATTACGGTGAATGAGTTTCTCTTTGATTTCCATTACTTTCCGGAAGATGATTTTCTCCCCTTGCTTGTTGTAGGAACAGTGGAGTGTGCCTTGTGGCGCATGGATTGCAATTCCTTTGGGGCAATGGACAAGGGTATAGCCTGCGGGTATTTCTAATTCTGTGTGACGCACAATGCGGCAACGGAGTGGCAACTCATAATCATGTATGCGCTTGAGGGTGTCTATGGGTTGGTCGAACAGGTCGTTGTGAAGGTCTAATTCAATGTAGAACTCGCTGTCTGCAATTTGTACGGCACTGTTGTTTATGACTGTTCCTGCCAGTATGGCCCATTGCTGTTGGGGTTCTTGTTGTATCCATTTGACGGAGCCGACTTGATAGTTATGATTGTTTCCCGCCAGTGTACGAAGCAGGTGTTCTTCGCGGTCGCTTTTGTCGTTTTTATGATAGGCTGTGAGGAAGAATTCTTTCATGTCTCCACTCCAGCTGCGGGTTGCCCTGCCTTGCAGCACTCTGTCTGTTTGCTCACCGGAGAGGGTGCAAGTGTAATACAGGCTGTCCGTAGAAGCACTGCTGTCCAATATGGGTACCGTCTGTACGATACATTCTTCTCCGTTTTCTATCATAGCTTCCCTGCCCTGTATGCTTCCGGGTATGAATTCCAGCGGAATGTATTCGTTGGTGGCGTCCAGATAATAGGTTTTTCCCTGATAGATAAGGCTGCATATCATGTGGTTGGCAGATGCAAGCGTTGCTATCTCACTCATCCGGTAGGGGATGTCTATGGTGCCTATGTCGGTGAGCCGGGCGTCAAATCCCTGTGCTTTCAGCAATGTGCGGAGCAGGAGTGACATTCCTTTGCAGTCACCGTAACGTTTGCGGAGAACTTCTGCGGGAGTATCGGGCCTGTGGCCCAATATGCCTGCTTCGAAGGCGATGTAGCGGATGTTCTGTTGTACCCAGCCATACGTATTGCGTATTTTTTCCATGTCGGTATGGCAGCCGGCAGTGATCTTTGCCAATAGAATATCGATTTCGGGCACGTTGCAGTCCACTTGTGCCAGTTTGTTGGACCAGCAGTACATATCGTGGTAGTCTTTGAACGACCCTGTTATCAATATATGCGGATAGACTTTGCCTGTTGCCGGCATCTGCTTCTCGTCTTTCATGGCGGGCATGTTTGTCACGACATAGGTGAATACCGAGTCGCCTGCGCTGTTGATGCTGCGTTCACAGTGAATGGCCGGACTGAAGTTTTTTTCCGTCAGGTGGAAGCGGGAAAGCGATTGTGGGATGATGAATGTCAGTTGCTTTTCTCTGATGAAGTAGTCTTCGCCCAGGTAGACCCGCGTAAAATAATGCAGGTCGTGAAAAGTGCGCTTGAACGATGCTTCTGTTTTTTTCCCTTTCCGATCAAGGTAGAGATTGAAAAAGCAGACTTTGCTGTCGTCAAAGAAGACATTTTCTGGTGTGATGCTTTTATATTCGGCTTTCCCTCCCCCTTTGGCAGAAGCCTTGTCCAGTGAGATGAACTCTCCGTAATAGGTGTGGGGTTGCAGAGAGGCTCCCATTCTTGTTGCTTCATAGGATATCTCTTTCCGGTTGGATACAATGGGGATGCCGTCTTTCTCCTCAAAAATATAGGAGTCGCTGCATTTTGTGATAATAATATTGTCATCGGGTGTTTGTCCGTACAGATTATAAACATACAGACATAGAAGTATACATATATGAATACAACGGCTTTTCATATCATACTGATATAAGATTATATAATTAAGTATTCACAAAGATAGCGATAAGCTGTGTTTTAATAACAAATATATATTTGAAAAAATTAATTTCTTGCTTCAAAGCAAGAAATCAGCCTTTTTATTCGAAAGTTATTTTTCGTCGGATACGGCTCAGGGTATATGGGGAAATATTAAGGAAAGAGGCTATTTCTTTCAAACTTGTTTGTTGGACAATGTCAGGGCACCTCTTTAGCAGCTCTTGGTAGCGTACTTTAGGGGAGACTGAATAGAAGTCCAGTAAGCGGTGGTAGGTCATACAGAAAAGATTTTCAGCAATCTTACGACCTAATAACTGGTTTTGAGAGTTCAGCTCCCAAAAGTTTTCCAGTTGTTCATGGGATAACTGGTAGACGGTGCTGTCTTTGACTGCTTCCGTACAGACTATGGCCGGCATCTGCCTGGTAAACGAGTAATAATCGGTCACAAAATCCTTTTCGAAACTGTATCCGGTGATGTGCTTATCTCCTTCTTTGTCGAGACAGAAATAGCGGAAACCTCCTTTGGATACATAGGCAATATGATGGCACACTTCATCTGCCCGACAAAAGAACTCTCCTTTTTTATAAAGCTGCTTTTTTCCGTTATGCAGAAAATGATACACCAGAGGAGAAAGTTCCAACAAGTCCAGATACTCGTTGAAATGTGCCATGAACCCTATTTTTGAGCGTGCGGGTAATCTATTGTATAATGCAGTCCGCGGCTTTCCTTACGTTCCATGGCTTGCCGGGTAATCAGATAGCCCACATTAATCATGTTGCGCAATTCGCAGAGTTCACGAGTAGCCTTACTGCTCTTGAATAGTTTTTCCGTCTCTTCATAAAGAATATCCAGACGGTTCCAGGCGCGTGTCAGGCGCGTGTTGCTGCGCACAATGCCCACGTAAGATTCCATAATCTGGTTCACCTCCTTCATGCTTTGCGTAATCAATACGCGTTCTTCGTTGGAGATAGTTCCTTCATCGTTCCATTCGGGAATATCTTCGTTGAAGTCATAGCGCTCCAATACGCTCAACGCATGCTTGGCGGCTGCGTCGGCATAGACAACGGCTTCAATCAGCGAGTTGGAAGCCAAACGGTTTCCGCCATGAAGTCCGGTGCACGAACACTCACCGATGGCATACAGGCGGCGGATGCTGGATTGTCCGTCCAGATCTACTTTGATGCCGCCGCAAAGATAGTGTGCGGCAGGGGCTACGGGAATGTACTCTTTGGTGATGTCGATGCCGATGCTGAGGCATTTCTTATAGATATTCGGGAAGTGCTTCTTGGTTTCTTCGGGATCTTTGTGGGTAACATCCAGATAGACATGCTCGTCGCCGCGCTGCTTCATCTCATTGTCGATGGCGCGTGCCACGATGTCGCGCGGGGCGAGTGAAAGGCGTGGATCGTACTTCTGCATGAACTCCTTGCCGTCCATGGTACGGAGAACGCCGCCATATCCGCGCATGGCTTCCGTTATCAGGAAACAAGGGCGGTCGCCCGGATGGTAGAGGGCGGTGGGGTGGAACTGGATGAATTCCATGTCCTTTACGGCTCCTTTGGCGCGGTAGACCATGGCTATACCGTCGCCGGTAGCAACCAATGGATTGGTAGTGTTTCGGTATACGGCTTCGCAACCTCCTGTTGCCATGATGGTCATTTTGGAGAGGAAGGTATCCACTTCTCCGGTATTTTCGTTCAATACATAAGCGCCGTAGCATTTGATACCCGGAGTGTAGCGGGTTACAATGATGCCCAGGTGGTGCTGGGTAATGATTTCTACCGCGAAGAAATTTGTGAATACGGTGATATTGGGATGTTGTTTTACGGCTTCAATCAGGCTGTCCTGTATTTCCGCGCCTGTATTGTCTTTGTGGTGCAGGATGCGGAACTCCGAATGTCCGCCTTCTTTATGCAGGTCGAATTCCCCGTTGTCTTTTTTGTCAAAGTTTACCCCCCATTTGATGAGTTCATTGATTTGCTCAGGAGCGTTGCGCACCACCTTTTCCACAGCTTTGCGGTCGCTTATCCAGTCTCCGGCAATCATGGTGTCTTCAATGTGCTTATCGAAATTATCTACCGCCAGGTTGGTGACGGAAGCGATTCCGCCTTGTGCGAAATAAGTATTTGCCTCCTCCAGACCGGCTTTACAGATGAGGGCCACTGTTCCTTTATGCGCCACCTTCAGCGCAAAACTCATACCGGCAATTCCGGAACCGATAACGAGGAAATCGAACTTTCTTACCATAATTTTGTGTATTTGTCGTTGCAAAGTTACTACAAAAAAGTGAAATGCGGAAAGATATAGTGATAGAATTG
>OBYV01000050.1_pt1 | contig 121719 bp, 120 predicted proteins | sample 1476851 | NCBI WGS metagenome assembly OBYV01 (sample SAMEA2580223, study PRJEB22360) | human gut metagenome | biome: human gut; feature: human-associated habitat; material: faeces | place: Denmark | collected 2008/2010
ACCAACGACCCCGAGATTACAAATCACGTGCTCTGGCCAACTGAGCTAAAGAGGCAAGTGGGTAAGCTTACTATATCGCGCCGCTACAACCAACTACCTTTGCTGCGATCAAGCCCTGGAGGATTCGAAGGGAGCTGGCCGTATAGGACTTACCCGTTTTGCGAGTGCAAAGGTAGATAAAATTTTTAAATCCGCAATACCTTGCCCTAACTTTTTTCAACTTTAACAAGAATACAGGGTCTACAACCAATATTATTTATAACTTTGCGCCATATTTCTAAGAAAAATGGCAGAAAATAAAGGTTACATGCAATATGCAATGTTGTTCGGCACCTATCTGGGCGGATATTGGATTTTAAAATTCATCCTTTTCCCTTTGGGCCTGACAACTCCGTTTTTATCTTTCCTCTTTATGGGACTTACGATATGCGTTCCGTTTATGGGGTATTACTACGTACGAATGTACCGTAATACAGCATGCGGCGGCAGCATCAGTTTCCTGCACGCATGGATATTCACAGTGTTCATGTACATGTTCGCCGCATTATTGACGGCAATGGCACATTACATTTATTTCCGTTTCATAGACCACGGATTTGTCATCAATGCCTACGAATCACAAATTGATATCTTGAAACAAAGCGGCGTACCCGGCATAGAAGCCTATACCGATGTATTTCAAGAGACATTGGACAATGTGAAATCGCTCACCCCCATAGACATTACCATGCAATTGGTGTCATGGAACGTGTTTTGCGGTTCGCTGCTGGCCCTTCCCACCGCCTTATTCGTAATGAGACGCAAGAAAGAATGACAAGCGACGGCAAATTTCAGATAAACCAGGCATAGTGTAACATAGTTAAAATCATAAATAAGCAAATGGATATTTCAGTAGTCATTCCTTTATATAATGAAGAAGAGTCTCTTCCGGAATTGTTTGCATGGATTGAGAGGGTAATGAAAGCTCATAACTTTTCTTATGAAATTATTTTCGTTAACGACGGAAGTACCGACCACTCCTGGCAGATAATAGAGCAGCTGCAAGCCGGCTCGGACAAAGTACGGGGAATAAAATTCCGCCGTAATTATGGCAAGTCGCCGGCACTCTATTGCGGTTTTGACCAAGCGCAAGGAAATGTCGTGATTACAATGGACGCAGACTTACAGGACAGTCCCGACGAAATTCCGGAACTATACCGCATGATTACGGAAGAAGGCTACGACCTGGTATCCGGCTGGAAGCAGAAAAGATATGACCCCTTGTCAAAAACCATACCGACCAAGCTGTTCAACGCTACCGCACGTAAGGTTTCCGGCATAAAAAACCTGCATGACTTTAATTGCGGCCTGAAAGCCTACCGCAAAGAGGTGATAAAAAACATAGAAGTGTACGGTGAAATGCACCGTTACATACCCTACCTCGCCAAAAATGCCGGTTTCAAGAAGATCGGCGAGAAAGTGGTGCATCATCAGGCACGAAAATTCGGCAAAACCAAATTCGGCGGCTGGAACCGTTTCTTTAACGGTTATCTGGATTTAATTTCCCTTTGGTTCCTTTCCACCTTCGGCATCAAGCCTATGCACTTCTTCGGCATATTGGGATCGCTGATGTTTTTCATCGGATTCATTGCCGTAATTATTGTCGGCGCCAGCAAACTGTATTACATGAATCAAGGCATGCCATACCGACTTGTGACAGACTCCCCTTATTTCTATCTGTCATTAACATCCATGATTATCGGAACCCAACTGTTTGTGGCAGGTTTCCTCGGCGAACTGATATCCCGCAATGCGCCGGAACGTAACAAGTATCAAATCGAGAAAATGATTTAACCATGAAAGCATTAGTCAAATTCATCATAACCGGAGCCTTTCTCTTCCCTATCCTTAGCGTAGTAATATCTTGTTCGGAAGAAGCGGACTGCTCAATGGCCACACGAGCCATGATGCAGTGTTACTTCTACACATTAGACCCCGAAACAGAAGTTGTTTCCAATGATACGTTGGACTCGCTGACTGTCACCGCTTTCGGTACGGATTCCATTATCATCAACAACCAGAAGAAAGTGCATGACCTCTCACTTCCGTTAAGATATACCGCCGACTCCACCGTACTTGTATTCCGTTACAGCAAAACATTGACAGATACACTCGTTGTTTATCAAACCAATACACCTTACTTCCTGTCAATGGACTGCGGTTATCAAATGAAACAGAGCATTAAAGATGTCAATTACAGCCGTCACAGTCTTGATTCTATTCGCATTGTAAATAAAGAAGCCGGAATTTATGGTACAGAAAATCTTAAACTATTCTATTAGTCTGGCACTCTGTTTACTGCTGTCTCTCCCATTGCAGGCACAAAACAGTAATATCTCCGCCCCACCGGCAACCACTCCGCCCAAAACGGAAAAAAAGGATGCCAAGGAGGAGGTGCACTACCCTCTCTACAACGGCATCTCCATCAGCGCAGATTTATGGGGTCCCGGAGGCAAACTGCTTGGAAGTGACTTTTTCAGTAGCGAGGTAGCGGTTGACGTAAGCCTCAAAAACCGTTTTTTCCCAACGGTAGAATTCGGCTATGGCAACACAGATACCTGGAGCGACAAAGGAATACATTATAAAACCGGCGCTCCCTATTTTCGCATCGGCATGGATTATAACGCACTCTATAACAAGAAACATGGCCACATGATACTTGTGGGTCTGCGCTATGCAGCAACCAGCTTCAAATACGATGTGGAATCATTGGCTGTCAGCGACCCTGAATACGGCGGCAGCTTAGGCAATCCGAACCTGATAGACGGTATCTGGGGAGGCAGCCTGCCTTTTGACCATAAAGGAATGAAAGGTTCAATGCAATGGGCGGAATTTTGTGTCGGCATACGGGCACATGTGTGGAAAAGCCTGTATATGGGCTGGGCATTACGCTTCAAATTCCGTCTGAGTTCTTCCGTTGCCGAATATGGAGACCCATGGTACGTACCGGGTTATGGCAAATACAACGGAAACACCACAGGGGTCACTTATACAATAATCTATAAATTACCATTCTAAAACAATGACAGGATTAGAAATCTGGTTGCTTGCCATAGGACTTGCAATGGATTGTTTCGCAGTATCTATTGCCAGCGGTATTATATTGAAACGTGTCCGGATGCGTCCGATGCTGATAATGGCACTGGCTTTCGGTTTTTTTCAGGCACTCATGCCGCTACTTGGCTGGATAGGAGCCAGTTTTTTCAGCCATCTCATTGAAAACATAGACCATTGGATAGCTTTTGCTATTCTGGCTTTTCTTGGAGGGCGTATGGTCTTGGAATCTTTCAAAGATGAAGATTGCAGACATGAATTTGACCCTACCAGCCTAAAAGTGGTTTCGGCATTAGCGGTAGCCACCAGTATCGACGCGCTGGCAGTCGGTGTTTCATTTGCATTTCTGGGTGTCCGCAGTTTTTCATCCATACTGCCTTCTATCGGCATCATAGGATTTGTATCATTTGCCTTATCATTTGTCGGACTGATGTTCGGTATCCGTTTCGGATGTGGCATTGCCCGCAAATTACGCGCGGAACTCTGGGGTGGCGTCATCCTTATTATCATAGGCACAAAGATATTGATAGAGCACCTGTTTTGCAGTTGATATCAAGAATAGAAAGCCCCAAATCCCAATAGAGAACAGAGGAAAGCCGGAGGAGGATTATCCTTTTGAGGGTTATTAACTTAGCATTAAATATTATGGACAAGAAAGTACAACGGAATTTTTTGTGGGTTGCCTTGCTTGTATTAGGCACTATCGGAATACTCGCACGACACAATCGTGCCATCCCTTATCGAACCGCCAGCGGGCTGATTTTTGGAACAGTATATAACATAACTTACCAGTATGACAGCGATCTGAAGTCCGAAATTGAAGCAGAGCTCAAACGTTTTGACGGTTCGTTATCCCCTTTCAACGATACGGCCACTATTACGCGTATCAACCGAAACGAAGACATCATCCCCGACACATTCTTTATTAACGTATTCCGCCGCAGCATGGAAATATCCCAAGAGACCGGAGGGGCCTTTGACATTACAGTAGCTCCGTTGGCCAATGCTTGGGGGTTCGGATTCAAGAAAGGTGCATTCCCTGATTCAGCTATGATAGACAGCCTATTAGATATTACAGGTTATTCAAAAGTTTCATTATCTGCCGAAGGGAAGGTTATCAAACAAGACCCTCGCATCATGCTTTCATGTAGCGCCGTAGCCAAAGGTTACGCAGTGGATGTCATTGCACAATTATTAGAAAAAAAAGGCATCGGTAACTTCATGGTGGATATAGGCGGTGAAGTAGTGGTTCGCGGAGAAAACCCGAAGAAAAGTTTATGGCGCATCGGCATCAACAAGCCGGTAGATGACTCACTTGCCGTAAATCAAGAGTTACAAACCATATTGCAAGTGACCGACATGGGCATCGCCACTTCAGGCAATTACCGGAACTATTACTACAAAGACGGAAAGAAATACGCTCACACCATAGATCCACGCACAGGATACCCTGTACAACATAACATCTTGTCGGCAACAGTCATTGCCCGGGATTGCATGAGCGCCGACGCCTACGCTACCGCTTTCATGGTCATGGGACTGGAAGAGGCCGAACGTTTTGCCAATGCTCACCCCGATCTTGACGCATGTTTCATATATACGGATGACAAGGGAGAATTCCAAATGTTCTACACGAAAGGTATGAGCAAATATATCACAGGTAAATAATAGTATAGAGGATTGGATTAGCGGAAAGAGATCCGCTAATCCAATCCTCTATTTATAAAAGACAAAATACACCGCCAATACCAAGCAGACAAATGCCGCAAAATGATTCCAATGCAAAGACTCTCCTTTAAAGAGAACAGTGGTAAATATCGTAAAAATAATAAGTGTCACCACTTCCTGAATAACTTTTAACTGCATTAACGAAAAAGGACCGCCATTACCGATAAAACCAATACGATTTGCCGGAATCTGAAATGCATACTCTGCCAAAGCTATCATCCACGAAAACAAAATTACAGCATAAAGTGGCCAATTGGAAATTACTTTCATTTCCTGCAATTTCAAATGCCCGTACCAAGCAAATGTCATAAAGACATTGGATACAATCAATAGTAGAATAGTATAAAAAGCTTTCATATAATGATTACTTAAATGAGGTTACTTACTAACTTTTTTAATCTTATTTTAATTTCCTCGGCAACAACTCTTCCTGCACATTACTCATACTCCCCCATAAGCTATATCGGGCTTCCGGATTCATTTCTTCCAGTTGGTGCAAAATTCTTTTCATCGCACTCCGGCTTGACTGCGATTCATAAGGGCAGTTCTTCACTTGTTTCCGATATGCCCTTATCTCTGCCAGTTCCATTAAATCCGCCTCATGCACAAGACACATGGGCCGGATGATTGTCATATCAAACTTCTTCATTACCAATCGCGGCGGCATTGAACTGAATGTACCCTGATAAGTAATGTTCATCAGCAAGGTCTCCAGAATGTCATCCATATGATGTCCCAAGGCTATCTTGTTGCACTTTTGCTCCTTTGCCACAGTAAACAAAGCTTTCCGCCGATTCCAAGAACATAAAAAACAAGGTGACTTACGAGTGTCCGTACTTGCATCAAACTCCGTTTCATACAGAACAAAAGGTATCCCACATGACTCCGTATAATTTCTGAGATAATCCACATCACTTTGATAAGGAATGTTCTTCATTACCACATGAACAGCAATAACAGAAAATCTCGGCTTCAAAATCCGGGAACGACGCGCCAACAATTCAACCAGCGCCAGAGAATCTTTTCCTCCGGAAAGTCCGATAAGAATCCGATCGCCCTCTTCTATAAGCCCATATTCCACCACTCCTTTACCGAACCGCTTTTCAATACGCCGCAAAGTCTTTTCTTCCTCTGTAAATTGTGCCATAAAAATCATTTAAAAATCGGCTGCAAAAGTAGTTGAAAAGAATCATTTAAAGAAGAATTAACATAATAGAATCACAGAAAACCGCTTTATTCCCGATAAATTTGTATTTTTGAACTCATTAAAAAGATTTTCATATATGAAGAAAAAATATATACTGCTTTTGTTATTAGGTTTCTTTGGAATGAATATTTCAGCGCAAACCCTTACACAAGCTAAAGCGCTCTATGAGAAAGGCCAATATGACCAAGCCAAACCAGCTTTTAAAAAATTCGTCAAATCACAGCCTAACAACGGAAGTTATAATCTGTGGTATGGCGTGTGCTGTTTAAACACAGGGGAAGCGGAGGAAGCTATCAAGTATTTAGAAACAGCCGTAAAACGTCGGGCTGCCGGTGGGCAGCTTTATTTGGCACAGGCCTATAATGCCACCTACCGATTTGAAGATGCAGTCAACACTTTCGAAGAATATATTGCCGAACTGACCAAAAGAAGACGCCCTACAGCCGAAGCGGAAAAACTGTTGGAAAAAAGTAAAGCAAACCTCCGTATGCTAAAAGGCGTAGAGGAAGTCTGCTTCATTGACAGTTTTGTGGTAGACAAAAAAGATTTTCTCAAAGCATACAAAATCAGCCCTGAATCCGGCAAACTTTTTATGTATGACACCTACTTTAAAAACTCCAATGGCAAGGGTGGCACTGTGTACGAAACAGAATTGGGAAATAAAATCTATTATAGCGAGTTGCAGAAAGACAGCACACTCAACATCCTATCACGCAACAAGATGATGGATGAATGGGGCAAAGGCAACATGCTTCCCGGCAGTATCAATGAATCAATGAATGCCAACTATCCTTATGTGTTGGCAGACGGCATCACTATTTATTATGCCGCAGACGGTCCTGCATCTATGGGAAACTATGATATTTTTGTAACGCGCTATAACATGAATACAGACACCTATCTGGCTCCGGAGAATGTAGGCATGCCTTTCAACTCCCCCTACAACGATTATATGTATGTTATAGACGAATTCAATAACTTAGGCTGGTTTGCATCAGACCGTTATCAGCCGGAGGATAAAGTCTGCATATATGTATTCATTCCGGCATCATCCAAACAGGTATACAACTATGAAAACATGGATAAAGGCAAATTGATAAAACTTGCCCAACTTCATTCCATTAAGGATACATGGACAGATGAGAACTTAGTGGCTGATGCCCAAAGCCGGTTACAAAAAGTGATGCAGGAAAAGCCGGAAATAAAGAAACACCATGAATTCGAATTTGTGATTGATGACCAGCATATCTATCACTATGCGACCGATTTCCGTTCTCCACAGGCAAAAGCACAATTCAAAAAATATCTTCAATTGAAAGAAAGCTATCATCAGCAACAGAGTAAACTGGAAAATATACGTACCCAATATTCTCGTGCCAATCAAAACGAAAAAACCCAAATGGCTCCAGCTATACTTGACTTGGAAAAACGTGTACAACAATTGGCCACGGAAATAGATCAATCTGTTATCCAAGTGCGTAAATTAGAAAAACAAACCATTAAATAGAAAAACTATGGACATCTTCATTATCATAGTATTAGTCGTAGCAGCAGTTATACTGTTCTTAGTGGAATTATTCATAGTACCGGGTATCAGCATCGCCGGTTTTCTGGCAGGCGGTTGCATCATTTATGCCAATTATTATGCATTTACCAATATAGGAACAACAGCAGGCTTCATCACACTTGCCGTATCTGCCATAGCCTGTGTTGGCTCGCTGATATGGTTTATGCGTTCCAAAACTTTAGACAAGATAGCCTTGAAAAAGAATATTACTTCAAAGATAGACCGAAGCGCCGAAGAGAAAGTGAAAATAGGCGACACAGGTGTTACAACGACCCGCCTTGCTCTTATCGGATATGCTGAAATAAACGGCGATATCGTAGAAGTCAAATCCACAGATGGTTTTCTGAATGAGAAAACTCCTATTATAGTAAACCGTATTACAGACGGAGTAATACTTGTGGAGAAGAAAAAGTAAATCATAAATCACCAATAATTAATTAAGTAATAAGTAATAACTAATAACTAAAATCATGGATCCAAGCACAATGTATCTCACTGCCTTCATTATTGTAGGTGGTATTATTTTCCTAGTACTGTTTTTCCATTACGTACCGTTTTTCCTATGGTTATCCGCTAAAGTTTCGGGGGTAAACATATCACTGGTCCAACTATTTCTGATGCGTATCCGTAATGTACCGCCTTACATCATTGTGCCGGGTTTGATTGAAGCACATAAAGCCGGTCTAAGCAACATCACACGTGACGAATTAGAAGCACACTACCTTGCAGGAGGTCACGTTGAGAAAGTGGTGCATGCTTTGGTATCTGCTTCCAAAGCCAACATTGAATTGCCTTTCCAAATGGCTACTGCCATTGACCTTGCCGGACGTGATGTGTTCGAAGCTGTTCAAATGTCTGTAAACCCTAAAGTTATTGACACCCCACCTGTTACGGCTGTGGCAAAAGATGGAATTCAGCTGATTGCCAAAGCTCGTGTAACTGTACGTGCCAATATCCGGCAATTGGTGGGTGGTGCCGGAGAAGATACTATTTTAGCTCGTGTTGGCGAAGGTATCGTATCATCTATCGGTTCTTCCGAAAATCATAAATCTGTTCTGGAAAATCCGGATTCTATTTCCAAATTGGTACTTCGCAAAGGATTGGATGCCGGTACCGCTTTTGAAATTCTATCTATCGATATTGCCGACATTGACATAGGCAAAAACATTGGTGCCGCTTTGCAAATAGACCAAGCAAATGCAGACAAGAACATTGCTCAAGCCAAAGCTGAGGAACGTCGCGCCATGGCAGTTGCCAGTGAACAGGAAATGAAAGCCAAAGCACAGGAAGCACGCGCCAAAGTTATTGAAGCAGAAGCAGAAGTTCCTAAGGCTATGGCAGAAGCATTCCGTAATGGTAATTTAGGTATAATGGATTATTATCGCATGAAAAACATCGAAGCCGATACTTCGATGCGCGAAAACATTGCCAAACCGACAACAGGCATATCCAACCAACCATTAAGCAAATAACCGGTAAAGCGATTGATATAAACGTCGGAACTGGTGAACAGAAACCGGTTACCGACGTTTTCTATTTATAAACAATCATAATATCCTGTAACATGAAAAAGTATTTTGCATCTTCCGAACTAATTATCAATGAAGACGGTTCCGTTTTCCATTTGCATGTAAAGCCCGAATGGCTGGCAGATAAAATAATCCTCGTAGGTGATCCCGGCCGGGTAGCGCTGGTTGCTTCCCACTTCGAAAATAAAGAATGTGAAGTAGAGAGTCGCGAATTCAAAACAATTACAGGTACTTATAAAGGCAAACGTATCACCGTTGTCTCCACCGGTATTGGTTGCGACAATATTGATATTGTCATGAATGAATTGGATGCGCTAGCCAATATTGATTTCCAAACGCGGGAAGAAAAAAAACAACTGCGCCAATTAGAACTGGTACGCATCGGCACTTGTGGTGGCCTACAGCCTTATACCCCCGTAGGGACCTTCGTTTGTTCTGCCAAATCGATAGGTTTCGACGGCTTACTGAACTTCTATGCCGGACGTAACTCTGTTTGCGACCTTCCTTTTGAACGTGCTTTCCTCAATCATATGGGCTGGTCGGGCAATATGTGTGCTCCCGCTCCCTATGTTATTGATGCAAATGCAGAGCTGATAGATCGCATAGCCGGAGATGACATGGTACGTGGTGTTACCATTGCAGCCGGTGGTTTCTTTGGTCCACAAGGACGTGAGCTACGTGTGCCATTAGCAGATCCATATCAAAATGAAAAAATCGAAAAATTCGAATACAATGGCTACAAAATCACTAATTTTGAAATGGAGAGTTCCGCATTGGCAGGCCTCAGCCGCCTAATGGGACATAAAGCCATGACGGTCTGCATGGTAATTGCCAACCGATTAATAAAAGAAGCCAATACAGGATATAAAAACACTATTGATCACCTGATTCTTAAGGTACTCGAACGAATTTAAAAGATTATACGCAAAGCCTTGACCGTTTCTTTCAGACCGCGATCTAAAGCTTTCCAATAATCTTATAACATCCAGCTTGCTATGTCCTATTGTTGTTCCGTATAATATAAATGTTCCATTACGGCAACAACAGGCATAGGCTGTGATGCCTAATCACACTTTTCTATCACTATGCACCATCCTGCTCAGGAAGTTTAAATTTCTTAAACAGACCATCTATCTACAAAAAATTAAAATCATCTTATTTTGCATCCCTATCATTACTTTTCTAATAGAAGTTATAGCCAGCCTATATAGATGCTTCATCTAAAGTTATTGATTTATATAAAGTTACAATAAAAGCCAAGAAGTTACATCATTTTTTTATGATAAACCGTTATCTTTGTCGAATAAAAACAAACTGAAAATCATGAACCAAGATACTATCTGTGCCATAGCCACTGCCCAGGGAGGGGCTATTGGATGTATTCGAGTTTCCGGACCGGAAGCTATCGAAATCACATCCCGTATTTTTACCCCTGCCATTAGCAATAAAAGGTTGGAGGAGAGCAAACCTTATACGCTTACTTTTGGACGGATTCATGAAGGTTCTGAAATTATAGATGAAGTGCTTGTCAGCTTGTTTCGTGCTCCTCACTCCTATACAGGTGAAAACAGTACAGAAATCACATGTCATGGTTCAGCCTACATTTTACAAAAAGTGCTACAGCTATTGATTAAGAATGGTTGCCGCATGGCCCAACCGGGCGAATACACTCAACGTGCATTTCTTAATGGAAAAATGGATTTAAGTCAAGCGGAAGCCGTTGCCGACCTTATCGCTTCATCTTCCGCAGCGACTCATCGTCTTGCCATGAGCCAAATGCGCGGTGGTTTCAGCAAAGAACTTACCACTCTACGCAACCAGTTACTACATTTCACCTCACTCATTGAGCTTGAACTGGATTTTAGTGATCACGAGGAATTGGAATTTGCCGATCGCTCCGAACTTTGTCTGTTAGCGGATAACATTGAAAAAGTCATTGTTCGCTTAGTGAACTCTTTTAGTGTAGGTAACGCAATTAAGAATGGCGTTCCGGTAGCTATCATTGGCGAAACAAATGCAGGAAAATCCACCCTACTTAATGTCTTGTTAAATGAAGAAAAAGCCATAGTCAGCGATATTCATGGTACAACACGCGATGTGATAGAGGATACGGTTAATATAGGTGGAATTACTTTCCGCTTCATTGATACGGCAGGTATTCGTGAAACCAACGACACAATTGAAAGTCTTGGTATTGAACGTACTTTCCAAAAGTTGGACCAAGCAGAAATCGTTCTTTGGATGATTGATGCTACAAATGCCCAAACTCAAATCACACAACTATCCAGCCAACTTCTTCCCCGCTGTAGAGCCAAACAACTCATCCTCGTTTATAATAAAGTCGATCTGGTGGCTAATATACAGAATGATATCCCTACCAATTTCCCTGACGATGTAAAATCAATCGTCATATCTGCTAAAAAACGAGAACATATCGAAGAACTGCAACAAATGCTAATAACATCTGCACATCTTCCTACCATTACTCAAAATGATGTTATTGTTACCAATGTCCGCCACTATGAAGCATTAAACAATGCATTAGAAGCTATCCACCGAGTACAAGAAGGCTTGGTAAATAATCTTTCCGGAGATTTCGTGTCACAAGATATTCGGGAATGTATTTTCCATTTGAGTGATATTGCAGGAGAGGTGACAAATGATATGGTATTACATAATATATTCCAACATTTTTGCATCGGTAAGTAGTTGATTATCAATAATATTACAATACATTGCTAACTGTCTGAAAGCCACCGTTCTGGTGGCTTTTTTCATTTTAACACTTTCCATTTGAAACTTGTTACAACCAGTTTTTAAGGGTAAATTTGGCTCAAATATCGTTCCTATCCCTAAATTTTGCGACCAAATGGCAATGGGAAAATGACATATATGGCACCTTATGCAAAAACTGCAAAAGTGATAAATGTGCGCCCGTTGACATGTTGGACACCTCGTGAAAATTCCTGCAAATACCTGAAAATTGCTGCAAAGGAAATGGACGATTTTAACATGCCAAAAATATGAAGATTTTAAAGAAATGTTTAACATGTGGAGCAGAGTTTATTGCATCCAAGATGTCAAATAAATACTGCTGTAGAGAGTGCGAACGTGACGCATCTCGCAAACGTGAAGCAAAACGTAAAAAAAGTGTCCGGGAAAGTGAAAAAGAAGCAGCTCTTGATAAAGAAAGAGACGCAGTTGCTTCACGACCATTTTTGACACCCTCAGATGTTGCCTTATTACTTGATATGAGTGTTAGCACTGTTTATAGATGTTTCTATTCCGGAATCATCAAGGCAGTGAGAATACGTAGAAAAACCCTTGTCCGTCGTGAGGATCTTGACAAATACTTTGAGGATGCAGGACCTTATAGAAAAAGAAGTTACAAGCGTAAGCAAGAACAAGAATACTATACCCTACAAGATATTATGGATAAGTATAAAATTGGACGTAAAGCTGTATGGGGGCGTTGTGACAGATTAGGCATCCCTAAAGTTTACGAAGGGCGTAATACTTTCTACAGTAAAAAGCTTATTGACGCAAATTTCTCTGAGCTTCTTGATGTCATCGACATTGATAACTATTACACATTGAGTCAAATCATGGAAATGTACAATATGACTCAGGGTGCGGCTCTTTGTTTTGTAAAATACCATGCGGTTCCCAGGGTAAAGAGAAATGGCAGGTCTTATTATTCTAAGGTTCATATAGATTGTATAAAACACAAGACCGATGAAATTGACCCTGACTGGTACTCTTATGAAGAAGCTATGCAAAAGTATGGCATAACTAAAGATCAGGTAAGTTATACTCTAAAGACCTATAGCATTAAGACTGAAAAGCGTGGAAAATTCACCATGATTTATCGGACGGATTTTGATAATATCATGCATCAACGTCTTCAAAATTCAACTCCACTAATAAAGTCAAATGGTGAAGAAAAGGTTGTTTTCACGGCAAAGCAACAGGAAAAAATCTGTCCAGCAACTCCTGAAGGATACTATTCTACTGATGAGGTAGCAAAGATGTTTAAAATATCAATAAAGCATGCTGGAGTTATAACAAGAGAGAACAACATACCTAAGATAGCACTGAAAGGATTTAATTTCTATGAGAAGGGATCCATTGACCTGTTATACAACAAAAAGAATAAGTATGCAGAAATCACAGACTGGATAACGCCAGAGGAAATGCGTACAACATTTAAAATGACAGCAGATGGTGTACGCTCTTTTATTCATAGACATAAGATTCCAGCAAAGGTTGAGTATGGTAGTACCTATTATTCCAAACAACACATAGAGGAAATAAAGAATGGATATTTTGTTGGTAGAGACAGGTATTATTCCGTAGAAGAAGCTACAAAGAAATATAATCTTACAAATTCACTTGTCTTCTATTACGTCAATCACTATAAGCTCACCAGAGTAAAGAAGCAGAAATTCATCTTTTTTAGAAAAGAAGAATTTGACCGGTTAATGGAAAAACGGTTCTCAGAAGATGATTTTATAGCAAATATTGATATATAGTGATATTTACTTTCAATTTACCGATGTCAGCAATATATCATTCGAGAATTTTGAGACATAAAACTATAAAAACAAATAATATGCAGTATTGTAAATCAGTAACTCTTCGTATGCGAGATAGACGAAATGGTACTAAATCATTATTTCTGGACTTTTGGCCAGGCTATAGAAATCCTGAAACAATGGAACTGATTCGTCGTCGTTCGCTTGGCATGTATATATATGCCAACCCCATTTCTACACAACAGAAAAAGTATAATGAAGCTATTCTGGCAAAAGCTGAAGCTATTCGGTGTAAGGTATTCATAGAGGTAATTAATGAGAAATATGACTTCTTTAACCAGGACCGTCTAAAGGAGGACTTTCTTGCATACTTCAAGAATATTGTCAACAGAAACTTTGCGAAGTGTGATGCAGCCTATAAACATTTCAGCAGGTTCTGCCACAACAAATGTACATTTGAAATGCTTGATACCGTATTCTGTAACAAGTATAAAGAATATCTCTTAGACACGAAAGTATCTGCAAGAGGCAAAGTCATGGTTAACAAGCCTATATCACGAAATACAGCTTCAGCATATTGGAATATCTTCAAACAAGTTTTAACTAAAGCCTATAGGGAAAGAAGACTTGTAGATAACATAGCATCCCTTTTGGATAATATTCCATGCACAATACCAGTCAAGCAAAGCCTTTCACTGGAGGAAGTCAGAAAACTATACAACTCAGAATGTTCAGTTCCAGTAGTAAGAAAAGCCGCTATATTTTCCTGTTTGAGTGGATTACGTATAAGTGATATACTCAATTTAAAATGGGAAAATATCCAAACATATGCAGATGGCGGACATTATCTTGATTTTAAATGTGTAAAGACTCAGCGTCAGACACAGGTTCCAATCGGTGATGATGCTTATGAACTAATTCAGCCACAAACAACAGATAAATATATTTTTTCAGGATTTAATCGTACTATGACATATAGAGTCATGCAAGATTGGATTAAGGAATGTGGAATAAAAAAACATATTACCTTTCACTGTTTCAGACATACTTACGCATCCTTACAGCTTGAACTTGGAACTGATATTTACACAGTACAACATCTCCTTAATCACAAGAATGTAAGTACCACTCAAATCTATGCTTGTGCGCCCAGAATGGTCGTTTAATAAATACTTCTTTAGCAAGAAGTTAGGATTGGGTTCGATATAATCCTATCGTCAATCAGTTTATCCAAAGGGGAAACTCGATGGGGAGTGTAGCATACTGATTAAAGCTCCAAGTCCACTAATAGTCAAGTGGCGACTGAGGGGCAAGACGAAAAGACATACATGAGGATGAAGCCTTGATTGGTTGAACGATAGTTCGGTGGTACCAAATCTTGCAACAACGGAAGACTATTATACATACGTTGTTTCATAGTACCCTGCCTATTTTGAGCGTTAGTGCAGGGCATAAAGAACCGACTATGACACAGCCGCAATAAGCGGACAAGAACGAAAGTCGCATCCGACAGTATGTCGTGCCAATAGTTATTAAGAGAACTAACTGGGGATTACCTAAGTCGGAACGCTGGAATAAACAGCTATAAAGAAAGCTTTTGAATATCCGATATGGTAACGGAACTTCCGTAGTAGTCCGAGCAGGGGAAAGCCTTGTACATGGCGAAGGGAAGTAGTCTGTAACTTTAATACAAACAACGGAAAACGTGAGAGACGTATGAGAAATCCAGAGCAAGTATTAAACATTTTAGCTGGACACAGCAACGAGCCCGCGTATAAATACGAAAGGCTCTACCGTATTCTATTCAATGAACAGATGTTCTTTGTCGCCTACCAACGCATGTATGCAAAGCCGGGCAACATGACACCCGGCACAGATGGCAAAACTGAGGATGAAATGAGCATTGATAGGATAAACAAACTCATAGAGAGTATAAAGGATGAGACTTATAGTCCCAATCCTGCAAAGAGAACTTACATTCCGAAAAAGAATGGGAAGATGCGTCCGCTAGGAATACCGTCTTTTGAAGACAAATTGGTTCAAGAGGTAGTAAGAATGGTGCTTGAAGCCATATATGAGGGACACTTTGAGTGGACATCGCACGGTTTCAGACCAAACCGAAGCTGCCACACAGCGCTGAAAAGTCTACAAAACAATTTCAACGGTGCAAAATGGTTCATTGAGGGAGATATAAAAGGCTTCTTTGACAACATAGACCATAATGTGCTGATAGAAATAATGAAAGGCAGAATAGCAGACGACAGATTTCTTCGTCTGATACGGAAATTCCTCAATGCAGGGTACATGGAAGAGTGGCAATTCAACAAGACTTATTCAGGGACACCGCAAGGTGGTATCATAAGCCCTGTTTTGGCAAACATATACCTAGACAAGTTCGATAAGTACATGGATGAATATGCCAACAAATTCAATAAAGGGACAGCAAGAAGCCGCAACAAGGATATTTGCAAACTCAACAGCAGAGTACACTACCTAAAACGTAGGATAAATGAAGTAGAGGATGTAAACGTAAGAACAAGGATGGTAGAAGAACTGCACGAAAAGCAGAAGCTGATACTTACAATGCCAAGTGGCAATGATATGGATGTAAACTTTCGCAGGCTGAAATACGTGCGCTATGCCGATGATTTCCTTGTCGGAGTTATCGGAACGAAAAACGAATGTGAGACAATCAAAGCTGACATCACTAAGTTTATGCAGGAAAAGTTAAGGCTGGAGATGTCACAGGAAAAGACTTTGATTACAAATGCACAAGACAGCGCAAAATTTTTGGGTTACGAAATATATGTCCGTAAAGACTATGCCACAAAGAGAAACAGTAACGGAACAGTGCGCAGATACTTCAACGGGAATGTGATACTACACGTTTCAAGAGAAGTAATCAAGAACAAGCTGCTCAGCCTCGAAGCCATGAAAGTTGTCACCAAACACGGCAAGGAGACATGGGTGTCAAAAGGCAGGACTTATATGATTGACAATGAAGCGCACGAGATTGTATCTCGGTTTAATACCGAAACACGAGGGTTCTACAACTATTACTCAATAGCAAACAATGCATCGGCTTTGGGACGCTCTTTCGGCTGTATTATGAAGTTCTCCATGTACAAAACTCTTGCTCAAAAGCTGAATATGTCAGTGAGAAAAGTCATTGAAAGATACCGCAAGGACAATCTCTTTGCAGTGCCTTTTGTAAACAAGGGAGGAGAAACCAAGTACAGGGTATTCTATAATGAGGGATATGCCCGCAAAACGGATTGTGAAACAGCCCCAAGTGACAATCTGCCGTACATGCTCAAAACGCCATCGTTGAGTCTGATAGAAAGGCTTACAACAAAAACGTGCGAACTATGTGGCAAGCACGGAGAAGTGGTAATGCACCATGTCCGCACACTCAAAGAGTTAAAAGGTAAAAATGACTGGGAACGCAAAATGCTCTATATGCACAGAAAGACTTTGGTCGTATGTGCGGAGTGTAACGCAAAAATCCAGAGATGTGTCAAGTAAGATGATGTTACAGATGGAGAGCCGTATACATGGAGACGTGTAAGTACGGTTCGGGGGCAGGTAAGCGAAAACCTACCGCTGTAAAGCGGAAAGGCGTTGTTTGCCGAGCCTACCACATGCTGATCCGAAAACACGAGAAGCAGCTGATAGAATTAGGTTAACAAATGTAAAAATAGAAATGCAAGAAAATGAAAACATAAATGTTAATGCAGAAACCAAGAGAAAGAAAGAGAAAGGAAAATCAAAAAAGTGACAATAAATAGTAGTGTAAATCATTGAAACACTGAAACATAAATAATGTTTTCTAGAGAGATTTTATTAGTAACAACTAGTATCAATTAGTAAGTTTATCTATAAATTTGCAATAAAGTAATACGATAAAAACCAATTGCAATGACAATAAAGATAAGAGAGAATTTACTGATACTTCTCATTTCAAACATTATTACCATTATTCTGTTTGTGACCGCTCCATATATTATCAGGGTGGTCACAAGCACTAATGCAACAGAAAATAATAACCTAATGTTATCCCCATTGCCGATTTTGTTATACCTCATTTTATTATCTTTATTAGTTTGTATAATAACTGTCCTGTACAGGTTACATACTGAGAAGCGCATAATCATTAATAATAGCATCACTTCCCTACAACCTGCTACTTCAGAAAAGAATAAAGCAGAGATTATGCGTGAGATTTATAAAAATAAACAGGACCATTTGGAGGTTAACAGATATGAGGCAATCAAGGAGTATACATACACTGTTTTTTCACCATACATGACAGATGATTGTCTGGAAACCCTATGCCAGAACATTAAACTTTACGAGATTCCAGAATCGTGTATCAATTCTGTATTAACAAATGGTCAGTTAAACACACTCGACATCAGACATTATGCCTGGAATATAGGAGAACGGCTTGGTTGGAGTGGACAAACCAGAGCTACCTTCATCAAGCTCTGTTTTCCTAAAGAACTTAATGACGTTGAAATTGAAAGCATCAGGCGTACACTCAGACAAAAAGGGAAATGTAAAATAGAAATTGACATTCCTGATAAAGATAGTTACGAGTTTCATTATTAAAAGAATTATATATGCAAGAATACGTAGAAGATAATCCGATAACCTTTAATGACATACCAAGAGTAATGTCAGATATACTTAAAAAATGTGATCTACTTGAACAGTCCATAGAAATACTTCATGAAGAGATTCGTCAATCTAATCAAAAGTCTCCATCTGAACACATTCCAATGGATGTAAAAGAAGCCTGTGAATTTCTCAAAATAAAAAAATCGACAATGTACTGTTATATACAGAACGGACAAATTCCAGTCAACAAGAAAGGTAAGAAATACACATTTTTCAGGGATGATCTCATCAAATGGGTTGAGTCTGGTTGTAAAACTGAAAAGCCAATCAGTACAGCAGAAATCAATCAAATACTCAGCAAAAGATCAAGTCGAAGGAAATAGTAGAGAAATGCGAATTCATAAATAGCCCGCATTAAGGATTATCTAATGTAGGCTATTTTTTTTGCATATATCACTTAAAAGCACTTAGCAAAGTGATCAGTGATAATTACAATATAGTATATAAACAAATGATCATAGAAATAGAATTAAATATTTATACACAAAAAAATTAATTTATGAGTAAAAAGAATCAACACTCTTTGCTCTCTCTTTTTGTATTTACAATGTAACAATCATTTCACAAACCAAGAGATTGAGCTGTCCAAAGATGAGCTTTGGGACTTATTTAAAGTCAGTTACAAGCATTATCAAACTGAAGTAATTAATGATAGAAAAATTTACAATCGCTATGTAAATGACTTAATCAGTTATCATCTTCCTGTTTTCACATCTGATGAGGAAGCAATACGAAAACATTTCCAAAATCTTTTCTGTGTTTATGAATTACTGACCGACAGAAAAGATCTTGTTGAGAAGTACTTCACTAAATCTACATTCGAAAAGACAGACTTCTCTAAAATGCTTAATGAGTTTAACCATGTGGAAGTTATATTAAAGGACTCCAATGGACTTGCATCCTTTAACAGAAAGCAAATTAAACTTATCACAGATTTTGCCAATAGAAAGAATTTCTTCACTACCCCTGTTGACGAGAATACTATTGAAAAGTTCTTTAACTATACATTAAAAAAGACTCTTATAGCCACAAACTTGCGCTATATACTTCAGCTGTTATATTCCCTTTCCCAACAAAAAATGATTCCATATAATTGGGTATCACTTGTAGTAAGAAATAAAATGTTAGCCCCACAGAAAAGTATGATACCATCAACTCGTGGAGCAATCAGTTCACGTCTTACAGAACTAAAGAATACTACTGCTACATTTCCTGAAGAAGAATATGTGAATATAGTAAAACAACTGAAAGAAATGTATTGAAGTGAAACAATGTAAAGCAATTGAAAGAAAAATCCCTGACACTCTCCCTGACATTTTAAACTGACAGGAGACATTCAAATTGCGAAAATAACAATAGGAGTATATTTACCCCAGAATCGATTCAGCTTTTAGGGTACTCCCTATTGTATAACATTAAATCATTAGAAAATGGGAACCAGTAACATTGAAATCAGCATCTTAAAAAAGAGATTAGAACTTTTGGAAATGAAAATTGGAGAACTTAATAGTATTAATCCAGAAATACTCAATGAACGTCTTGCAAAGATTGAGGAAAGATTATATGTGGTTAAAGAAATGTTGACCACTGAAGAAGCTTCAAAGTATTTGGGAATATCACAATCCCAGATATATAAACTCACTATGAATATGCAGATTCCACATTTTAAGCCCAAAGGGAAAACCATCTATTTCAATAGACAAGAACTCCTGAGATGGATGCGTAAGAATCATGTAGTGCCAGCAAAACAAAAAAATGATAAATAGAATATTACAATGAAAAGGAAGAAACATAATAAAACGGAGGTTTATACAGATGCTCAACTGACTGCTTTACTAAAAAAGTCAGAAGTTGTCATAAGTTCCTCAAAAAATGATAATAAAAAAGAACTATGTCATGATAAGAAGGAAAAACAGTAATGATAAGGAATGTTCAGTGGAAAGCTCTCTTGAAGTCGGAATGCTCAGCAAGAGTACATTCAACGACCAGGAACTTGACAACTACCTGAGACAAGGAGAAATAAAGGCATGTGAAAAGCCTCCTGTTCCACCACAGATTTTATGGGTTGGAGATTGTACCATAGCAACCTTTGGTAATTTCAGTGCATCTACCGGTAAAGCAAAAAGCAAGAAAACCTTTAATATAACAGCAATGGTTGCAGCAGCTGTAAATAATTCTACAGTACTCAAATATAGAGCCAGTCTTCCTGACGGGAAACGCAAAATCCTTTATTTCGATACAGAACAAAGCAGGTTTCATTGTCACAATGTGATAGAACGCATCTATCGCCTTGCAGGATTGAGCCTGACAAAGGAAGATAAGCGCATCAAGTTCTATGGGTTAAGGGAGTTCACTCCTACTCTCCGTATTGCCCTCATAGATTATGCCCTAAGAACATTTGAGGGTGTAGGATTGGTCATTATCGACGGCTTACGAGATCTCATGTATGACATTAACAATGCCAAAGAATCAACCGATGTGATGACTATGCTCATGGCCTGGACAAGCAAGTACAATCTTCACATCCATTGCGTGCTGCATCTCAACAAGAATGACAATAACACCAGAGGTCATATTGGTACCGAACTTGAAAACAAGGCTGAAACAGTTCTGATAATCAGCAAAAACAAACAGGATTCCAACATCAGTGAAGTCAGGCCTATGCACATGCGAGACAAGGAGTTTTCTTCATGGGCATTTCACATTGACGACAACTCTCTTCCCGTCTTAGATGATGGTTACCATATTACAGTAGTCAAGCCCAAAGATAAGCCCTTGACATCTTTGCCGGATGACTTACATGCCAAGGTACTTCGCACTGTTTTTGATGGTGATAGTCCGCAGAGGTATCTTGAACTGGTAAAAGCAATCAGTCAGGCTTACGCACAAGAAGGCTACAAGCGTGGGGATAATGCAGTCAAGGATATGCTCAAAATCTTTTGTGAGCGTAAACTGATTACCAAAGACAAAGAAGGTTATCATTATCATCCTACACTCCTGCCCCTAAAGTAAGTTTATGAGTTTAAGTTTAACAGGGTATATATATTAAACTAATATGAATCCTATAACATTATTGATATGCCATGACCATAGATGAAATCAAATCAGTCAGTATTGTACAGTTCCTAGAAACCGAAGGTTTTCAGTATGCTTATATCCATCGAGGTAATTACTGGTATCTATCTCCCTTTAGAGCAGAATCGTCTCCATCTTTCAATGTCAGTCCTACAAAAAATCTTTGGAATGACTTTGGAGCCAACTCAGGAGGAAACATTATAAATCTTGTTCAGAAGATGCACCCTTCATGGAATAATCATCAAGTTCTTACTTATCTTGAACAACAGATTAAGAGCCATCACCTCAAATATGCTGAAGATTATGAAGCGATGACCAAAGAACAACAAAGAAGAAATGCGTGGGATGAGAGCCATATAGCAGAAAAGGGTAATGAAAGAAAAAGTATTACTTTCATTGATCGTATTAGCAAGCTCAGTCATCCCAATTTGAAAAGATATATTTTACAAAGACGTGTTGACTTCGAGGTTGCTCAGGAGTTCTGTAAAGAAATACATTATCATATCAACGATAAACATTACTATGCCATAGCCTTTGAAAACGTAGATGGTGGTATGGAAATCAGAAACAAATACAGCAAACGCAGTATCGGAAAGAAAACAATATCCGTAATAAAGCCCAACGGTAAATCACATTCAGAATGTTGCATATTTGAAGGTTTCTTTGATATGCTCACGTATGCAAGTATCAGAAAATGGATGATGGATATACAACTTTGTGTTGAAAACGACTGTGATTATATTGTTCTTAATTCAATCAGCAATATCAAAAAAGTATTTCCATATCTTCAGAACTATAATGTAATCCACTGCTATCTTGATAATGATGCTGCCGGTGCAGCGACCATAAAGAAAATTAAGGATGAATATTCAGACAAGGTAATTGATGAATCTGTCAGATACCGTAATTTTAAAGATCTGAATGATGTTATCAATGGGACAGTAAAGAAGCAACAGACATAATCAAACTATTCTATTGATCTAAGGAGGTTCTCCATGACAAGAGAGCCTCCTTTATCTCTCACTATAACAAACTATAAAAATTAAGGGATGAAAACAGTAAGATGCTTTGCAAATGATAAAAAGTAAACAACAATAGTTTATCTGACAGTAATAAATAATAATTCTTACATTTTTGAATATGTCACAAATCCAAAGATTGATAAAACTTATAAGGACCAATACAATATTCATACTTCATTAGTCTGTTCTTTAATACAAAAAGTGTAAAAAAGAGAAAAAAGCATTCTAAACCGTTTTTTAGTATGATATGAGATATATTTTGACCATTTTTAGTATGATAAGATATAAAAACTCTTATTGGGTTACTTGATTACATCTAAATTATTCTCTCTATTAAAAAGTGAATTATGAAATGAATTGGTATCAGTTGAATTCTGAAGAACCGATATGCCATATCGGAATGACTACCTTGATTTCCGTACGATTGACACCAATCAACTTCCTAAAGAGGGAAAAAGCTTTGTTTTGTTGAAGCATATACTTATTTTATTCTTTATCAAAACGTGAATCAATCATATCCACAAGTCCCATCCAATTGAAGAAACGTTCCATAATATGTATACATTAAAATATGGAACGGCCTTATTGATATATTGTGGTTCTGTCATCTCATAGCAAAATGCAAAGTCAAGATTTACCTCAGCATACTTGGCAGCATAAAAATTTACATTACGAAATTCGTCTCCGTAAGTATCGAGTAGTACAGCAACGTGATTTAGGGAATTATTGAATGGCGCAAAATTATAAGAATCAAGCAATTCCGTGTCAGTCATTAACTGAATGTAATAGAACAGAGATGTGTCAGACGTCTCGGATGTCCCTTCATCTCTTTTCCTAGTCGTAAGCCTGAGTGTCCCTTTGTTCTTTCGGAAAAGTTCAACATATTGTAGATAATCCCAGACTGTATCCCATTGTGGAACAGCAGATAATACCATTTTTTCTAGGATAATTTTTCCAAAGAAAGTCTTAGGTCCCAAAGGATAAAGTTCCTCAATAACAGCCGTTGTCGGATTTCCAGCCTTAGTAAGAGGAAGGCCCTAAGCAGCCATATCAAGCATCCGATAAGTCATATTAACGAGCGGCATCTCAAGATACACGTTTTCATCTGTAAAATTCTTAAGATAGGCAATATCTTCATCTTTTGTCCAAAAGTGGTCAGATATATGTTCGTCCATATATAATGATGAGTATATAGTTTTATAATTGGAATTGGAGAAAGATTATTTCCTGTTAGGCTGAATATTCTCTTCGAATAAATAATTATATACAGTCAGCCTAGATTTTATACCAGTAATTTCCTCAATTTTCGAAACAGTGGTTCTAGACTTGTATAGTTGTATTATTGCCTCTTTCTTCGGCTTCTTCATTTTGGTCCCTTTCTGCCTTCCGAATTTAACACCTCTTTTCTTAGCAACTTCAATCCCGGCTTTACAACCTTCAAGGATAAGATTACGGTTATACTCGGTCAGTGATGCAAGTATCTTGCATGGTAAACCTGCCAACAGCAGTAGAAGTATCAAGATTATCCTGAAGTGAAACAAGTTTAATGCGACAATGCTCCAATTGAGCACAAAGTTCAAGCATTTCCTTGACTGAACGCCCAAGTCTGTCTAAACGGTAAATGAAAAGTGTGTCACCGGCACGAAGGTAATCTAAGCAAGCAGTAAGGCCTTCACGCTTGAACTCCTTTCCGGAAATTTTATCTGTGAAGATCCTCACGCATCCGGCATTATTCAGCGCGTCAATCTGAGAAGAGAGATTTTGCTCTCTCGTACTCACCCTGGCATATCCAATTTTATCTCCCATTGTCCATAATAAACTTAATTTTTCAAAGTTACTATATTGGGACATAAAAAGCGAGAAAAAATGCCCTATATAAGGTATAGGGCAAATTATCACTGTCTATGATAAATATAGTACATTTTAGACTAAATAAAAACCTGAGCACATTTTTAAAAGCAAAACAAAGAACACTTGTTTTTTGGTAAGCATTCGGTAAACCACGTATTTTTGTCTCCAACTTCCATCATTAACTTTACGTCCAAAAAGCAAAGTTATGATGACACGAGAAGAAGTAGTAGAGATAATGAACTACTGCAAAGAGCACAAAGTGACTTATAAGTCAAGATTAGAGGAGCTCAATATCCCTGTATGGCGGTTTTATGACAGCAAATCCCGTTATGCCGCCGAGCAATCATCGGGTAAATCGGCTTAAGGTGAGTTTATCGAGCTTCCCCACAGCGGATCTTTTGTTCCTGTTCCTTCATTTGCCGGAACAAGCGGGCGTAAACAGAAAAACGCACCGATCCCGCCAAGCGGATTGAAAGAGATAGAAATACGTACACCGGCCGGTACTGCCATACGCATTTGCGGTGAACTGAACGGCAAGGAACTGTATTCAATCATCCAGGCCTGCAGCCATGTTCAGCCTTAATGACAGTATGCGCTATCTGTTGTATAACCGCCCTACTGATATGCGCAAAAGCTTTCATACTCTCAGCGGTATCATCACCGACGCCATGGGTCAGGACCCCTGCAGCGGCAATGTGTATATCTTCATAAACCGTGCCCGTGACCGCATAAAGCTCCTGCATTGGGAGCCGGGCGGCATGGTGCTGTATTCCAAACTTCTGGAAGCCGGTACCTTAGGCAAGCCTGATTCTGCCAACGACAATGAGGTCTGTACAAATATAGAATGGCGGGAACTTGTCATGATTGTGGAGGGTATCATGGAAGCCCGCGACTCCCGTCGCACGAGACTTGAAAACCTGCAGAAACTTCGAAAATAGTATCGGATTTTTACTCTATTCGCTTTTGTATGTCATTGGATTTTAGTATATTTACATTGTAGAACAATGAGATACAGATGCTTACAGAAGAACAGGAAAAAGCCTTATTGGAAGAAATTGAGAAGCTCCGTCAGGATAAAGCGGCGCTTATCAGCAGGGTTTCCTCGCTGGAACAATCCCTTTACTGGCTCCGGAAAAAAGTCTTTGGGCGGATGAGCGAGAAGAGTCTTCCGCTTGATCCCAACCAGCTGTTTCTGTTCTCAAAGGAGGAAATGTCCTCCATGGAAATATCCCGGATGGAGGAGGAAGTCCGCAAGAGTGAAGAAGAAATCACCAGAACTATAAAAGTCAAGGAAAAACCGGTCCGCAAGTCTCTGGACACTTCCTCACTGCCTGTAGAGGTTGTTGATCTTTACCCCGAAGGAACAACTGACGGGGAAGGCAGGCTTAAGGATGATTTCATTGAAATCGGAAAGGAAGAGAGTTCACGCCTGGAGCGTGTTCCGGCAAAAGTATATATCCTGAAGACCGTCCGTCACAAAGTGATAAGAAAATCCGATATGGAGAAATATCCCGAGGAAAGGCAGATTCTGATTCATCCTCTTCCTCTTGTCCCGGTCAGCAAATGTATGGCAGGCGCCTCGGTCCTGACGGACATTATCATCGGCAAGTTCATGTATCATCTCCCGTTCTACCGTCTGATACAGCAGTATCGCGAATCAGGAATCATCATAAGCGAATCTACCATGTGCGGATGGTATGAAATGGCGGTGGAGAAACTCAGGCTTCTGTACAACCTGCTCAAACAGAAGATACTCTCCAGTGAGTATATACAAGTGGACGAGAGTGTCATTCCTGTGATGGACAATGAGAAACATAAGGCGAAAAAAGGGTATGAGTGGTGCGTGCGCGACGGCATCACGGGGGACGTCATGTTCCATTATGACCGTGGCAGCCGTTCGGGGATGGTAGCCCGTGAACTGCTGGGATGCTGCCGTGGCATTGTGCAATGTGACGGCTATGCAGCTTACGAACAGTTCGAGCAGATGAAAGGAATCACCCTGGTCGGCTGTTGGGCACATGCCAGAAGGAAGTACGTGGATGCCCTGGAAGAGAACAGGACCCTGGCCACACAGGCAATACACTACATCGGCAAGCTGTACAAGATAGAATCTGAAGCCAATGATGCCGGACTCGCAGCCGAAGAGCGTAAGGAAAAACGTATAAGCGAAGCCTATCCGCTGATACTTGAATTTGAAAAGTGGCTGCAGGATGCTTATCTTAGAGTGCTTCCTAAAAGCCGCATGGGTAAAGCCATTGAATATACGTACACGCTTCTTCCCAGGCTTTCCAGATACGTAAACGACGGAAGAATCGAAATTGATGACAACCGCATAGAAAATGCCATAAGACCTTTGGCTTTGGGTAGGTTATGTAGTGTACAACATAACCGTCCTTATGTTGGCATTATATTTATGTTGGCATCATAATTAAAGTCCATAATTAACAGTACTTTTACCTTTTTTGATGCCAACATAAAATATATTACTGTAAAGATTTTAAGAAAGTAATAATAGACTGATCCGTTATTGGTTTTACTTTCAAGTCTGGATTATTCAAATTACAAGATTCTATAGCTTTTGCTTTCATCTTTAAGTTTGTCTCAGCATAGATGTTTGTGGTATTTATAGAAACATGCCCTAGCCATGAACGAATTGTATTAATATCTACACCAGATTCCAACAAATGAGTTGCCGTTGAGTGTCTTATTGTATGTGGACTGACATTCTTTTTAGCTATGCTAGGCATTAATTCAGCCGCTTTTGCTGCATATTTGGTTACTAGTTCATATATTCCAAACCTTGTGATTGGATTACCATATTTATTAAGGAATACAGCATCATCCTTGGATCTATGTAGAAAAGGTTCAATAAGTTTCACTGTCGTATCCCATAGTGGACATGGTCTTGTTTTATTCCCTTTTCCACGAACATATACAACCGAAACTGTGTTTGGAGAACCGATATGTATATCTGAGATTTTAACATTAACAACCTCAGATGCTCTGGTTCCTGTATTATACATAAACATTAAAAGTACATAGTCTCTCATCCCTTGCTTCGTAGTTTTATCAGGTGCATTTAACAATACCTGCATTTCTTCTTTCTCAAGATAATGGATTTTAGGTTGTGCAGCACCTTCAAAGGTTTTAATATTTTCCTTTTTATTCGGTATATATTTCAACCTTGAATACCATAATAGATATTGGGGCTCAACTGACGATACGTACTTAGCAAAGCTACGTATAGCGGCTAATCTTAGATTTCTAGTTGTAACAGAACACTTTTGGACTACTTCTATACTATTTAAAAAATCGGATATAATGTTTAATGTCAAGTCTTCTATTTTAAGCTTAGAGACAACAAGTCCCTTTGATTTTATAAAACTCAATAATTGACAGAAACAATAGCTATAGCTTTTGATTGTATTCTGGGATCCATTTTTAATAATAGGAAGATAGTCTGCCAGATAAAGTTTTAACCAATACCCAACTAATAATTTTTCATCAGATTTATTCATAATCAAGATTCTACATAAGTTTTAAAACGGATATTTGCTTTGTCTAATAGTTCGTGAGTCATTGAAAGATATATTGATGTATCTTCTAAATGACTATGTCCTAGGTAAGTAGATAATACAGGTAATAAAGTTTGGACATCCGCCCCTTCTTTATACCATTTTACTAATCTGTGAGTGGCGAAACTGTGCCTGAGATCATGGAGACGCACATTTTTACCATCTTTACGAACAATATTTGCTTTAGTACAAATAAGACGGAATGCTTGTTGTAATTCATGTTGAGGTACTCCATTCCCTCTTTTATCAAGGAATAAATGATTGTTGACAAAATGATTTTCTTTTACTATACTCTTTCGCCAGTCAAGATATAATTTTAGCATTTTCATAACTGGAGCGTTTGCTGTAACCAGTCTACTCTTATGGAATTTCGTTTCATTGATATATAACAAATCATTATTTAGATCTATATCTTCAACTAATAGTCGTGTCGTTTCACCAGAACGCAAACCAAGACAGTAAGTTAATTTCAACATTGTTTGTATGACATACGGATATTCAATATTATATCGTTGTCGGTAACAAAGTGCAGTAGCAAAAATTTTATTCAATTCATCCGTACTATATATATACGGTGTAAAATCATGTCTGATTGTAGGACGGATTTTGGGTAACGGGATAGAATGTATAAACTTTCTGGAAAATGCCCACACGAAGAAGCGTTCAAGCTTGCAGAATTGATAATCCCAATACCGAGTATAATTATTATTTTTACGTCCTTTACAGTTTAAGAAGTTCTGGCAGTCTGTTTCTTTAATCTCATCAAGTTCAACAATAGGATTTATATATCTCTCAAAACGCAATAATAAATATCTTACATCTCTAATCTTTTCTCCCAAACTTTCCTTATAGGAAAGATAGAGATGAATGGCTTCTTTTATATTCATAACATGACCTCCCATTCTATTTGTGAGACTTTGCGCAGATTAGTAATATCTATTTTTGAATAGATTCTGGTTGTATCTTGTAATCGATGACCCAGGATGTCCCCGATTTCTTTTAAAGAAACACCATTGTTGATTAGATTGGAAGCACACGCATGGCGCAAAGAATGTCCACCAATGTGTTTTATGTTGATTGGTATTTTAAGTCCTTTGTATGCATCCGAAACAATCTTATAAATGCATGATCTTGTTAAAGACTTATATGGCATGAATGTAGTCATAAAAACCTCCTCAACTTTTCTTTTATTGTCCCTTCCATTTACGATATAATCAATTAAAAGATTGTAGACATACGGTGATAATGGTAAGCTTTGCACATGCCCATTTTTTACATGATAGAAACATAGCTGTCTTTTATCCCAATCTATGTCTCTCAATTTAAGTCTTGTGACCTCACTCGTTCTTAAGCCATAAATTGAAAGTAGGGCTAATATCGCGGTATTACGTTTGCCTACTATTGTAGAGGTATCATAAAAGGACAACAATTTCTCTACAATATCCCAAGAAGGTGCAGAGGGCAATGTTGATAAACTGTACTCTTTAGGATGGCGTATTCCTTCTACACAAATATCACAGATTCCTTTGAAGTTTAAGAATTTTACGTACTCTCTGATATTTGTTGTAAGGAGAGAAAGAGTTCGTTTGCAACATCCTGCGTTGTGTCTATACTGTATATATTCGTCAATCACAGAAATATTTAAATGAGCCAAGTCTGTTTTATCCTGAATAAAGAAAGAGAAATCATTTATCCTTGAATGTCTTCCTTTTAATGTAATATCAGAAAGTCCTTTCATTGATTTAGACCAATTAATATATTCAATAATTAAATCATTATCACGTGGGAGTTGCTCTTGAGAACGTTCAAGTATACCAATAAAACTTAGCCATTTTATTGAAACCGCTTTAAAGGTTTTCATCCATTTAAGACTGTTATACGCAGCTAACCTAATAATTGTCTTGTCTAAGACATGTTGGTGTATTATCTTTTTTTCACTTATTTATAATCGCAAAATTCATTTGTGCCGATTGTAAAATTCAGATGTACATTTTTTTGTGATTTTTGCACTCCAAACGAAAAGCGTTTAATTCGTGTTCAAACGGTATTTAATCACCGTTCGACAAGCACTAAATTAAGTTTTTTGTCGTAAAGTGCTTTCCAATCTACGAACACTATACATTCAACTCAAACCTCACGCTTTCGTCTCCTGCGAGTAAACGACGCGTGTTTTCCTCGTTTGTTTCGTAGATATGTACGTTTCCAAAGGTTAAAGTAATTGATTTCAAAGGAAAATTTATTTGCCGACTTATCAAATAGAGATGATAAATATCTGACGGCAACCCGAGATTGGCATCTGAACTTCGTTGATACGCGGAAACAACCAGTTCTCCGCAATCAATTTGAAATTGTATGAGGCTAATGCATGGGACTTGATTGCTTTCTACACCCGTTTCTCCAAGAAACAGCACATAGTTTTTACTATTGCGTTGCTCCTTATTGATTCGATCAATCAAAGGCGGTAATTTTTCAAAATATGTCGGGTAGCTGTTCACGAGTATAGAACCGCAATAATCCCACCAGTTTATACCAGCCTCTTGATACCTTTCGATATTTCGTTCGCCGTCCATAAATAGGCGTAATTCGCTTTTCAATTTCTTACGAGCGATATTGTGGCTCTCAAAAATATCCAACAATTCGGCAGGGGTTAATGTTAGTTGTTCGTTAAGCAAATACCGTATCTTACCTTTCTTGTTCATCTGCGACTTGTCGGACTGGAGTACTTTATCCAGCATCTGAAAATACTTATTCATTCAGCATAAAGCAATGTTTTTAGGGGTTTATAAAATGGTGTTCAAAATGTTTTCGTATCTTTGTGGTCTCTTACCTCTGCAACATAAAATTATGTTTGCGTAACATATAGGCAAAATAAAACGCCACAACGCGACCAAAAGTCTATGCCCTCGGTTGTGCGTTGTGGCGCATTTTATGTTAGTACAGAGGTAAGAGGCTTACTAACAGCCGGGGGCTTTTTTCTTTTCACCCCCCAAAATTTAGTGTTTTATCGGTTTTTAGCGACTGATCAGTTCGTCCACGGTCTGCTTGCATTCGGTTCGGAACGCTTCGAACTCCCGGAGTTCCCTTGCGTGTTCCTCCGTGTCGGCACCGTTGGCGAGTATCGCGATCTGCGCGTCGATAGAGTACCGCTTTCCGATCAACCCTGCGATAAACTTGCTCCGGCGGTTCTCGTCGGTGACGTCTTTCGCCTCGATGATCGTCGAGCCGTCCTCCATGTCTCCCGTGTAGGAATAGCCCTCGATCGGGTTCTCGTGTTCCGGCATGTCAAAGGTTGCCGCCTGTTCGTTCAGATAGAGCAGATAATGCCCGTTGTCATACTTGACAAATGCGTGCCTTTCGGCGTGGTTTGCTGTTTTCATTCGTTTTTGGTTTTTACTCTGGGTCGATGATCTTGTAGAAACACCGACCGCCCTCGATCTCTTGTTTTATAATCCGGCAATACGGCGGGTCTTGCGGGTCTATCTCCACCCCGTCGAGTTGCTTTACGAGTGCCTGCGACCCTGTGAAACATATATGCTGCACCCACTCGGAACGCGTCGTCCCGTCGGGTTGCGGCACCTGCTCCTCGATCTTGAATTGCAGGGTCAAACACGTGTCGCGGTACCGCGATTTGCCAATTTGGTAGCCCGTGAGCTGTAACACCCGATTGAGGATGTTGTCAATTTTGAGCTTGGCACCCTCAAAATTGCCTTTCTGTTTCTGTACTTCACTAAATTTTTTCATACCGATAGTATTTAATAAATGGATTGAATCGCAATGCTGCATGAAGCCGAGGTTAGACGCCAGTTTGAGGCGTATTTCCTCGTCCGGCAAACCGCGCTTTCTGAACGTCGCCACTTTCCGGCAAAGGTTCTTTTTGTTCCGCTTGCGGGCGAGGCAATGGGTGTGATACGTGACGTAACCCACGAAATCGACGCCCCGGCTCTCGACGGGGAATATCTGGTAATTCCGTTTGATGTCGAGTGCCCGTTCGTGGTTCAAATAGTGGTTGATAAACACCAAATGCCCGGAGAGCGTCGCTTTGTCCGCCGCCAGCAGCACGATGTCGTCGGCATAGCGGTAGTAGTAACGGACTTTGAGCCGCTCTTTGATGATGTGGTCGAGCTCGGAAAGATAGAGGTTTGCGAAAAATTGGCTTAGGTAATTGCCTATCGGCACCCCGTCCGCCGAGCAAATAATCTCGTCGAGCAGCCCGAGCAGTTCCGGGTCTTTGATCTTGACCCGGACAACCTGTTTGAGGATGTCGTGGTCTATGGACGGGTAGAATTTGCGGACGTCGAGTTTCAGACAATAGGCAGTACCCTCGGGGTCGGCTTCCATTTCGCGGCGCAGGCGGTTAAGGCACGGGTGTATGCCCCTGCCTTTCACACATGCGTACACGTCCCGCGTAAAGTTGCTCACCCATATAGGCTCCACGACCAACATAATCGCCCAGTGCACGACCCGGTCGCGGAACGGCAGTTTATAGATGATCCGTTCTTTCGGCTCGTACTTGATGAATACGTCGTAACGGGGGGTGTGATAGGTGTGATCTTTGAGCTCCTGCTCAATTTGGCGGAGGTTCGCCTCCAGATCGGAGGCAAACTCTTGAACCTCGGGGCGTTTCCGTTTGCCCTCGCTGGCGTGGTAAAACGCCGCTTCTAAATTCTCATAAGCGCAGACACGCTCGTAAAGGTTGCCAAATCGTTTCATTCATCGGGTCAGTGGTTCTGTGGTTCTGCTTTGCTAACTTGGGAGCGTTCGAGCCGTTACCAGCCTACCGGCACCCGTTCTGCGTTTGTTATCTTCCGCCAAGCGGCGAGGTTCTCTTTGACGCTTTTATTCCTGTTACTACTTGCAAAGTTTAGGGGCGAGGAGACATTCGCATTCGTATTCGTCGCTGCATTGTTCGCATTCGTCACGAACGCGCCTGCATTCGTGCCATTGTTCGACGAACCGCCTACCAAGCGGACACGGAAAAGCAAACACCTCCTAAAGAGCAACCCGTCCTACATTATCGGACGCGCAAAGATACTGAAAACACGCGAGATACACAAAAAAACCGAAAATCAAAAAATTTTCGCCCGCCTTACGGCGGGATAACAAAATACTATCCCGCCGTCGTCTCACTATATCGGTATGTCAAAATTTCAAAGAACGCTCGTTTTTCGTTTTCGTCTTATTCGCTTATCGTGGGGTCTTCCTCGAAAAAGCAGAGGGGCGAGGAGACATTCGCAGACGTAGACGTCGCCGCAAGGTACGCATACGTCACGAACGCGCCCGCAAACGTGCCATCGTACGACGAACCGCCCACCAAGCGGACACGGAAACCGGGATTGCTCGGCGTAGTGTAAAAATAATCGGCGAAATACGTTGCGGCGGTTGCGCCGACTTCCGTCGGCAAGCAGCACAGCAGGTGCGTCGAATATTTCTTGATGTAACCCTCCGCGCGCGGCAGTTCCGCCGCGAGCAACATGCCCTCGGTGTCCGTCCAACTGAACCCGGCGTAAAGCGACGGCGCGACATACGCGCGCGTTTTTTCCGCGCCCACGTCGATAACGAGACCCCCGCAGACGCCCCACAGGTGCCCGAACGGGTTTACGAGACCGAAAAACACCGGGACGGGTGCCGTGTACACCGCCGTGCCGTCGCCTTTCGTCACGCTGTACTCCACGATGCCGATTCCGTCGCCTTTTTCCAAACCGACGGAGGTCGGGACGATCGGATAATACCCGTTGTAATCGCCCCAGTTCGGCATATTCGTGACGCCAGACCCGAGCCCGCCTTGATACAGACCGTCCGCATCGAGTTCGGCGTTGTATGCCGATTGCGAGTGCCGCGTGCCGAGGATGATGCGCATCGTGTACTCCACGACCGCGCGGGCAACATACCAACACGCCTCCCAGCCCTCGCCGCGCTTGCGGGCGATCGTACTGAAACCACCGTAAGGGTACGCCGTCGCAGGCATTCCGAGCATGGTTTTTTGGGGCGCATCGTCGGCAAGGTTGGTATAAGCAGACAGCACGCTGCCGTTGCCGCCGCGGTATCGTTCATCGGTGGAAATGACCGAGCAGAGCTTTTGGTCGGTGCGGTCGATCACTCCGGCACCGAGCCACGAAATACCGCCCGCAGGCACGTAAACCGATTTCTTGCCCGGAATCGGCTGGAACGTGATCGTCTCGATCGTGCGGTTCCCCTCTTTCCACGTCGTGTAATAGTGCGCATTCCAGCACCACATGCACTGCCCCTGCGTGCCGTCGAGCTTTGCCGGACTGCCGTCCTCGTAGCGGTTGGAATCCGCCGGGTCGAGCTTGCGGCGCACGCGGTCGTCCGTCACGAGGTAGCGACCGAGCCCCAGTTTTTTAGGCAGCTCTTTGAGGGCGGCGAGACTGCCGTAATACCCGGCAGCGACCGGAGACGAGTTCGTCTCGTCCCAATACCTACCCGCGATCGGGTTGCCCGCCGTCTCGACCGCTTCGGCGAGGTTCATGCGCCGCGTCTCGCCGCTCTCGTCCTGCACGGGTACCGCCATATCCGAGAGTTTGCCCGTAGCCCAAGGCAGCTCGTTGATTCTTTTCGCGTTCTGAAACGCCGAAAGCATCGCCCTCACGTTGTTTTCTTCCTGTTCCGTAAATGCCATTGTTGCAAATGTTTTATGTTAAAAGTATGTTGTTTCCTGCCGTCACGAGCAAACCGCCGTCCGCGTCTTTGAGAGCCGAGGGGCGGACAACCTCAATCTCGACCGTCTTGTGCAGGGCGGTGTTTTCCGTCGGGATGACGTGTACCCGGCTTTTGCCGAGTCCGAGAACCTGCACCGCGCCGTCGGGATCAACCTCGACCGCCTTGCCGTCACCCAAAAAGAGGACGTTTTGAACCGCGAAGCTCGGCAGGAGTTCGGCTTTGATGTATTGCGTTACCGTGTTGCCGAGGGTGATTTTCCGCGGCGGGGTGACATTCACCACCAGCGGGATAACGCGCCCCGCACTCTCGGCCAAAATTCCGAGCATCGTTTGGCGCACCGCTGCAATATCCTGCTTGATCTCGACGTCGGTCTGTTTGAGTTCCGCTTTGGTCTGCGTGATGCGATTGTCCAAAGCGGACTCGGCGGCCTCCGCCCGGGTCTTTTCCCGATCGACCTGCCGGGACACTTCGAGCTCGGCAGCCTCCGCCCGCTCTTTTTCGGTCTTGACCGCCGCTGCAATCGCGGTATTGTACGCCGTCGTGATTTTGGTCTCGAGCTGCGAGAGCAGGGTTGTAAGGCTCTGCGCGTCGGTGATGCCCTGCAAGAAACTTTCGATCTCCTGCCATGTGTTGATTGTCGCGTCCGCCGTGTCTTTCGACTGCAAAAACGTCTTTAGCGTGCTGGCGACCGCGTACAAATCCTTGTAGTTGGCACCCAGCGCAACGAGCGCGGCTTTCGCCTCGGCCAGCGTTGCCCCGCTTTTGAGCATTTCACGGATTTTGCCTATGTCGTCGTGCGCAGCCGTGAGGCTCGTTTGCAGGGCTGTATCTGTTTTGTGCAACTCCTCGATTTCCTCGTCCTGCGCAGCGTCTTTCTTGTGGATGTTTTCAACTTCCGTGTTTAACGCGTCGATCTCCCCTTGCTGCCGCTCATCCTCCGCCTCGAGTTCCTCGATATTGTCGGCTATGTTGTTGAATTGTTCCCGGGAGGACTTTTCGTGCGCCTCGTAGTCGGTTCTCAACTGTCGAAAATTGCTCTCGAGTTGTTCTCCTGCCGCCGCATCATACTTGCCGTTGAGCTGTTCCGGAAGTCCCTCGACCGACGAAATCGGCACTTTGTCCTCCTCCTTGTGGAAAAAGCTGTCGATCCAGTCCGCGAACTGCGCCTCGGTGGGATATTTCCCGCGCTTGAACCACGCTTTTAATTGCGCTATGCTTCTGATTGCCATTCTTGAATCGGTTTATCGGTTATCGTACCCGCATGATGTACGCAAGCACGTAATACGGCGGGCGGTTCTCGTGCGCGGCACCCTCGCCCGTCGCGTTGGTGTTCCCGTACTGGGTCGTCCGGTCGTGTTTGGAGGTGGAGTTCGGGGACGAGTTGCGCCCGCCGCCTTTCCACGTTCCGCTGTCCTCCGCCCATAGGTTCTGCGGGTGGGTATGCGACGGCATTTCTTTGATCGTGAGCGCGTGTTGTTTTTCGCCGCCCGCTTTGCCGTAGCTGTTATAATCCGTGTCGCTCGGGTTGTGCCCCACGACGAACCGCCCCCGCAGATCGGGCATGCGGAAATACCCGCTCGAGGTGGAATAACGCGTACCCGTCGCGCTGTACGCATTATTGAACGTCGTGCCGAGTGCCTTGTATAACTCCGGGTAATCGGTGATTTTGAGCTGCTGACCCTCGCAAAGTTCGTAACCCGCCGGAACCGTCTTGCCCGCCCACATTTGGACGATGCCCAACGGCGGGGCGGAGAGTTCCCCGATCGTCGTGTCTTGTGTCTTGATCTTATCCTCCAGCTCCCGGGGTGTCGGCACGGCGGCAAAGTCGCCCCACTTGTAATTTTCGCTCCCGACACCCGGTTTGAGAGACCGCACCGTGTATGCCTGCGGGAACTCGTAGCCCTGTGCCGTAACGGGGACGATCTGCTGATCGACGTACATGCCGCCGGAGACCGTGCCGCCCTCCCAGTAAATGACCTCGCCCTCCGGAAAGTCCTTTGTTTTCAGAAAGACATAGCCCGCCTTGCGGCGCGTGCCGTTCTGCTCCGGTTCGCAGCCCAGCAAAATAGACTTGTCCCCGGCGAGGTTGCCGAGCACCTGCAAGAGCGCGATGTTGGTCTGCAAGGCGTCCAGCGTCTCGCAATCGACCGGAAAATTCTTGTTCGGTTGCAAAAGGAACCGTCCTATCGTCTGTTTCATCCTCAAATGTAGTTTACCGAAAATCTCTTTGACGCCAATTTGTACGTGCCAACGATCGCACGCAACCGGGAGACGTCCACCGTGTCGTATAGCGAAATCGGGATGTTCACCCAAAAATCGAATCCGTTGATCCCGCCGAAGCCCCGGCGGTTGATGATAAACGCCCTGCCCGTTTCGCGGGTCGGCAGCAGGAACGCCTGCTCCTCCTCCCGCTTGTGGAGCATCAACACGCCCGCGCCCGCCGCTTCCTCCGTGATCGTGATGCGCCGCTCGATCGGGTCGAACTGGTCGTTAAGCACTGCCCGCAGATAGCACACCTGCCCGTTGTGGGTGAGGCGGTAAACGGTATCGCGACGGAACAGCACGAAACGGGTGTGCAGGTACCCCAGCGGCGAGACCATTGCATAGGCGAGCGTCGCAAGGATCGGACGACGCCAGAACGTCGGCAGCAGGAGCAGCGCGAAACGCTTGATATTTACCTCGTATTTACTCATACACGTGTCGGTTTATCGTGATCGTCCCCGCCTTGAAATAGCCCGCGACGGGAACATGCCGGGCGTTGATCGGAACGACTGCCGTTTCCCCGTTCGCCGAGGTCGTCGCACCCCGGAACTCGACGATCTTCACCCCCTCGACTTTCTGCAACTCATCCACGAGTGCCATGTTCGTATATTCGCCGTTGAACGGCAGGTTTTCGATATACGCCCGCACCGTATCCCGGCACGCACCCTCGACCTCCTCGGGCAGCAGCATCGGATCGTAATAAATATCGACCTCGCAGTTGAACGTGTCGGCGTCGATATTTACCAAGTTGATGCGCACACCCGCGTCCTTGAACTCGGCGATATATGCCGCGAGCTGCGTTTCGGTCTCCCCGTCCAGCCGCTGGCGCATACCGCCGTTTTCCCCGGCAACCTTGATCGTCAGAATCGAGGCGTCGTTGTTCTCCACCGCGACGGCATGTTTCACCACCTTTGCGGCGGCGATGTCGTCCTCGCTCATGCCCTCCGTGTCGTATCTGTCCGTGTCGGCGATCAAAACCTTGTTTTTCATAAAGCCCAGCACCTTGTCGCGGTACCACTTGGGACGGTGCGGCAAAATCTCCTCGATGCACGAGCTCACCTCCCGCCTGTGCTCGTCGAAAAGGCTCTCCACGACCCACGCGGCGCACGCGAAAATGTAGAACAACACGCTCTCCACCGACGCCTTGCTGAAATGCGCCGTAAAGCTGTCGCCAGCCTCGAAGCCGTAGGCACGCGCCACGTCCTCGTTGCGCATGAAATCTCCGGCGATGCCGTCTTTTATCTCTGCAATAGTCCTCGCCATTAGCTCACTATAAAATCAATTTCAATCCCCATAAAACCGATGCCCCCGTAGGGCACGCACGCCAAGTCCTCCGCCGAAATATCGGTCGCCGGACGGATGCCCCGCGCCTCGTAACGTCCGAGAACCAGTTTATCGACCACCGGGGCGGTCTCGAGCTCCACGTCCGGGGCGAGCTCTCCCGATACCGGGATGTCGTTTTTGATTGACATGCCGAGGGCACCTTCCACGCCGCCGCTTGTTTGCAGCGCGACGTCGATAAGGCTCTGCCTGTCGAGGGGTTTTACCTTGTTCATCACTCTATCGTTATGCGGTTGTCGTCGATCGAAACGCGCGAAACCCGAACGCCGCACGCTTGGAGCATCTGTTTCGCGTTATTGCTCCAAAGCGGATCGCCGTTGCCGTTTGCCAGCTTGGTAATCTCCGCGCCCACGAGCGGGTGTTCTTTCAACTCGCCCCGGGCTGCCAAAAGCACGCATTCGGCAACCTGCCCGGTATTGTCCCCGAGTGCCAGCGTGCCGTCCTTGACCTGCAAATCGCCCGTGTCCGGGTCTATTAACATTCCAACCATTCGATCAATGTTTTACTTTCTCGTCCTCGTAATCCGATACCGCGACGCTCGGGTGCTGGCTCGTTATTGCCGGAACCGCGACCGGAGCGGGGTTTGCCTGCGACGTCGCGCTGCCCGCCACCGCAACGGAACCCGTCGGAATCTCGTGCGTGTGGCTGTTTGTTGTACAGGCTGATGAAAAAGTAGAGCACTTGGTCGCTCAACTTGTCGGCTTCATCGAGCACCACGAGCGGCGTTTCTTTCTTTTTGAGGGCGAGAATAATGTCCGACATCATTTCCGGAACGGTGCAGCCCGTCGGATCAATTCCCATACATTGCAGGAGTTCCGCCATAAAGTGCTTGCGGTTCCAATACTCGGAGCACGAGAGGTTATACACGTTCCGGTTGCTGGTGGCATAGCTCTTGATCGCCTCGCTCTTACCGCATCCGGCATCACCCGTGACGGCGAACACGAGGGAATTGTCCTGCGCGTCCTGCAAAAGTCCGTACATGCGCTTGTAGCCGCGCGTCTCCACGACAACCCACGCGCGCGGATCGTAGCCGATCTGCGAGGCGATCGTGCGCCACATTTCCTCGCTGATTAAATCCCAGTTGTTATTGAGCACTTGGGAAATGGTCGCGGGGCTGACGCCGCGCATGGAGTTCGCGGCTTTGTTCTGTCCGCCTTTGATTTCGCAGAACTCCGCGAGCTTGATTCTGATTTGTTCTTTTTCGATCGTTTTCATATTATCTCTATTTCTGATTATTAGTACAAATCCAAAGTGTCCTCGTCCTTGATTTGCAGAGCCGGACGGCGTACCGTTGCAATCTCGATCGCCTCTATGTCCTCGATCTCGTGGGCTTGCAGGCGGCGCGTCTGCTTGTGGTTCTTGTTCTGTCCCCGGCTGTCGCACAACAGCAGACGGGTTGCAACATCGAGCTGCGGGTTGTCGTTGAACAACTGCTCGACTTTGTTGCTGGCGAGGGCGAGGCGTTCCGTTATGCCGTTCTCGAGTTGTTTGTTGAACTCCTGCACCCGCGCGAGCTGCTCCGCATCCCCCTCGCGGCGGTCGGCGAGAGCCATAGGCTGCACGTGTTTCCGCTCGAGCATGAAGCGCAGGGAGCCGTCCTCGTTCACCGCGAGCACATGGTCGAGGTTGTCCGGGTCGTATTTTACCGCCCAGCGAACATGCGCGTACTCCCGGAACTTGGGATCGAAACAATCGTAGTCCCGCTTTATGCCGCCGATCGTCGGACGCAAACCCACACCCTCGAGCGCGTTGCGGTACCCCGTATCGGCTCCGAACGTGAGGAGGTATTGTTCATCGGAAAGCGGCAAGCGTCGCTCCTCGGGCAGTTTGGCAAACAATTTCACGTACTCGGCGCGCTTCTCGGCGCGTTCCCGTTCGATGAAAGCCACAAGCTGCTGGCGGCACCCCTCCTCGGTCGGGAAATCGTGACGGTGTTTGTTCAAAAACTCGCTATTCGGCTGCAAATCTTTGTTCGAGGTGATGCCGAACCCGCTCCAGTTCTTGCAGAGCTGGCAATATTTTCTATTGAATTGGTTGAAGAACGGCTCGATCACTTTCGATTTGGCATTATGCGCCCGGGCGGGAGTGTATTTTTCGCCCATGATTTGATAGACCGGGGCAAGGTTCCCGCGCCCGTAATTATCGCTCTGCAACTGGTTGAAGCGATAACGGCGACCGAAAAGCTCGGCGGTGTGGTTCGCTGCGTTCCGGAGGGCTGCTTTGATAAGTTCGGGGGTCTCCCGTTCGCCGATCGCATACCCAATCGGGTAGTTGATGCAGGGGTCGAGCACGAGCACGATCGTAAGGCGATTTGTGTACGTTATAGTGCCGTTGCGTTCATTTACTTTCTGATAAAGCAATTCGGCAACCCAACCGTCGATCGTGCAATACAAGAGCGGTAATTCCGGGCGTGTGCGCTTTACCTGCATGCTCTTTTGGTTGCGGAACCGGGTTGCGCCGAGACGTCCTCCCGCTGTCACGAGGTCGTGTTTCTCGCGCCATACGCCGACCGCCGCCCCGGTAATCGTTTTCCAGCCCTGCGTTTCCGCAACCACGTTGTAAATCCGCGCGATCTGCGCGTTGTCGAGGTTGCGGGCGTCGGAAATAAGCCGTATAAGGAGGCTTTCTTTGGTGTCGTCGTCGATCTTGGCAGCGTTGCGGGTGCCGTACTTGCCCGTTATCAACGCCCCGTAACCCTCACGCACGTACTGGTTGAATTTCTCTTGCAGGCGGCGCGGGTTCTCCGGCAGGGTATGCGGGAACGTGTCCGCGATGCGCGGCAACGCCTGCGCCGCCTTGCGCCAAAATTCCGCCTTGCTGATGCACCGCTTACTCTGTTTCCGGTGCTGGCTGTCCGATCGCTCCAGCACCAGCCGGAAAGCGTTTAGGACTGCCGCATTGTTGGCGTATTCGGTCTGCTTGTCCGTCGGCAAATATTTCCCGTCGCCGAACTGGTGACGCTGGTAAAAATCCAACGCCGCGCCGTCCGGTTCGATGCTCTCGACAAACGGTTTGCTTTCCGCTTGCGCTTTCAAATCCGGACGGCGGCGGTAAACCTCCAGCTGGAACTTCAACGGCAACCTGTCGAGATCAAACAGCGCGGGGTTGTTTCTACAAGCCTTGCGAGCTTGGATAGAAGCATCCTTTTTAACGATGCACTGGATTGCATTCATGGTTGCAATGCCCGCTAAGTCATCGTATGTTACACACAATTTACCGTTGTAGTATTCCATGTTTCACATCTTTATTTTTGCTCCCGTGCCGGTATCGCTCCGGGTAACGCCTTCACGTTCACGGGAAATCGCTATCTTTGCGCGTTCAACTACAAATGTTTAGCGATTATGGAAAACTATATCTGTTTCACTTTTTACCTTCGAAATCGAGCGACGCTCGAAACTGTTCGCAGGAAATTCGGAGCTCTTCTAAGGTCGTTACACCTTCGATACAGAAGTGAATCCGAGTTCCTGCCTTATCGAGACTTATCGAACCCACGTGTCCGGCCATGGCGCCTCGACTTCTCCATGTTGCCACCAGAATACCAGCAAGACAATCATTTGGAAATACTCCGACATCTGAAAGAATCATATTTGCCACGGTTAAAGGCTGCTCATCCTGAATGGGGAGACGTAGCCATTTATAGGAATCTTCACCTGTATCCAAATCTGATTCACTCAATGTCGGATTGGTGGCGATGAGATTCTCTACAGCCTCACGGTACATGCGGGCGCACCTCTGTACCCTTTCGAGGGCATCTTCCTTGTGTCGCTTCATCGTCTTATGCGTTTAACTGATTGTAAATCTTTTGTAGGGAATACAGAACATCGCCCCACGTCGCCACTGTCATGTCGTTGAATGTCGCCACAGGCTCGTGGTCGATGATGATCGTCGCGGCGTTGGTCTCCCGGTTCACCTGCAACTCCACTCGATCGCCGAAGTTTTGATACATCATTCCCCGCACGTGGTCGTGGCGTGTTTCTACATTCGGACAATAACCTTGCGGTGCCCGCTCCCCGGTATAAATCAATCCGCCTCGTTCCAGCGCAGCGGCACGGAGCATTCGATCACGTTTGCTGTTGCGCTCGTACTTTAGCGCTCGACTGAGAATCACCCTGTGAACCTTGAAAGTTTGATGCAACTCCCGGAATACAGAGCGCGGTAAAAGGATTTGCTTTCTCATAATTGCCTATTAATTGGTTATTTTCAGTATATTTGTTGCGTGGTAACATTGATTCCACTTTGCAAAGATACAGTATTCTGTATTTAAAGCAAATTTTTCGAGGACTTTTTTACAGAATTATGTATTGTATAATATGGCAAATGATATAACAAATAGATTTATAGAGATTTATAATAGCCTTATAGAGACTGGAAAAGTGTCAGACAAAAAGGCATTTGCGCAGACCATTGGGATAAGTTCTTCAATGATGACAGAGATAAGCAAAGGTCGTAGCAATGTTGGCATATCCGCAATACAGAATATTGTAAAACACTTCTCCATTAGTGCGGAGTGGTTATTGACAGGCACCGGCAATATGTTCAAAACTTACCATGCGCCATTGCTTAAAGACGACCAAACAAATGTTGCAATAGGCACACGTTCGGACAAAAACGAGGGCATCCCGTTGATCCCGATCGACGCTATGGCAGGGGCGCTCTCGGAGAACAGCCAAACGATCATGGAATATGACTGCGAGCATTACGTCATCCCCATGTTCAAGGGAGCCGAATTTCTGATTCCTGTAAAAGGTGATTCCATGCAGCCCAAGTATTACAGCGGGGATATTGTTGCCTGTAAGCGGCTACCGCTTGATACATTCTTCCAGTGGAACCGCACCTACGTGATAGACAGCGAGCAAGGGGTGCTCATCAAACGGGTAAAACAAGGCGAGGACGACGATCATATCACGTTGGTATCTGACAATCCAGAGTACGACCCGTTTTCGCTCGAAAAATCCCGTATCTACTCACTGGCTCTCGTGATCGGGGTCGTGAGAGCAGAATAACCATAAAACGACCCGAATAGGGATTTCGAGACTTTTCATAGGATTTGAGTGTAGAAAATAGACTTATATTATTAATATTCAGTGTGTTGTATTCTAATATATGGGATGTAAAACCCCGTCAAAAAATGACACTTTGGGGGTGTTTATGAACCTTATTTTTTTATTATGTGGGTGCGAACCTCAATAAAAATGTCATCCATTAGACCACCCATTAGACCATCCAATGCGTATTTTTGATATTTTGGTCTGAAATTCAGATGTACGCATTTTGCGCACCCATTTTATAAAAATTGCGTTTGAAATGCCGGTTAAACACCGCTTAAAACCTTGCGGCGGGCACATGTCGTTTTCAGTCCCGTATGCTGCAAATCCCGCCCGTATCGGTATATAGAGCCGTTCGGGCATAAAAAAAGGGCGTAAATCGCCCCGTTTTGCCTGTAAATACAAGCGCAATTCAAATCGAGTTCACCCAACCGCCGCCGGAATTAACACGAAATTCAAGCAAATGCACATTTGAATTTTGCGCCGAAATTTTGTCGCTCTCTCGTAAGTCGTTGTGTTATTGCCGCTTGTCCCTCTTTTCTCACTGCTCTACTGTGTACATCTCAATTTCATGCCCGTACTTCACCATTTATTTGATGAATGAGGCAGCCTCTATAACATACATATTCTATGAATATGGCTGAGGTCTAATCTCGTCACTTTTTGTATATAAATTTCAGACTAAAAATTATTTTTCAGTTACTGTTGCCGGTAAAGTATTTGATTGATTTTCCCGACAGTCTCCAATACCTCTTTTTCAATCCTGTCCGCCTCAATATTCACATCATCGAACAATAATCTATTTAACGGCTTGACAGCTAACCAATGAGGGTCACTTATATATCCGACTTCCTCCAAGCAGTTGAATATCTCACCTATATGTGGAATTGGCATTTTGTCGATGTCCTTTTCACCTTTATAATCCTTCGGTCTGATAGCTATGGCTTTCGTGCTTGAATTACAGGCTATTGTCAGCTGAAGTCCGTTCTGCAAATCATATCGTCGGAATTTATCATGTTTTTCATAGCACACGTATGGTGCAAAATCATGTGCAATAATAGCTTTATATAAGTCATAGATTACATTGTCAGAATGAGCGGAATTATTTTTCCGCTCATTGATGATGTTCAGCAGACTTTCATAATCACCTTTTACAAATTCTTCTTTATTATATACCTGAGTGACCACCTTTTTGATAAGGGTCCTTTCTTCCCGAAGCAATGATGCGGAAGGATGTGGAACACCGCAACAAGGTACACCATGAATATTGCCTACAACAACATTGGAATATGAATTAAACAACCTTGTATAATGAATTTCCTTGTCCACCTCCGACATGGTTCTCAGCAGGCTTTTACCACTCAGCACAATTATGAATTGTGGCTTGAGGATATCTATCAGTTCCAGGGAACACCGTATAGTCTTCATTAAAACATCTTTGTTCAATTCCTTAGCTTTGAAAGTTGCAAAAAAAGAGGCATTGGTTATAACATAAGCGTTTTCATCATCCAGCGGATTATTTCTTTCGTCAAACAACTGTCTTAGTCGTTTCCAGAAAAGCCATTTATGATGTTCAGGCCAAAAAGGATTACCTTTCATCAGATGAGATCCATTCATCAGATTACCATGCAAGCCCCATGAATTATTATTGCACTGTTCCTTATATGAGCCGCCAGAACCGGGATTAATACCAATAATCAACACTTTTGGAGATGTCATCATATTTTGTAAAGGTGACTGAGTGTAGAAAGCAGGAGCATCATCTCCCAGCCGGGCTGCTACTTCATTGTAAAATACAGTAGTCCTCTCTGCCCATTTTGCCAATGCATTATTGATTTCCATAAGCTTAATATTTACAATATATATACAAAGATATTTTATTCAGTACATAAATAAGTCATTACTATGCCATATTTAAGCTTTGATTCTAAAATATATAAGCTGCGCTTTGATTTGGCATAACTTTGATTTTTCTTTGTAGAAAAAAAGATATGACATTAAAAGAACTTCTTGACAAGGTAGAATTCGATGCCCTTTGTCCTTATCTGGAAAAGTATGAGCCAAAACATTTGGATAATATTTACGCTTTCCGTGAAGCGTATGATATACTTCGCACCCTGACTCCGTCGAAACAGGCATCAGGAGAGATTCGTATCGAATGGGAGCAGGACAATGGAGGAACAGAAGAAAAATGGATAAGCGTATGCCCTATGCACGATGCGAATTGGGAAGACGTGCTTGCCAGAGAACTTATTATAGCTCCAGACGTAAAACTACCGATGGAAGAACTTGCGATGCACTGTCTGTGGGAGATTACTTACTGGGGCTTTTCACCAGATGAGAAAGATGAGACCATAGCTGGTATGGTCAGGCACACTTGCCCCATTACCAAATATGAAATAGCATTAGACAAACTGGATGAAAGCATCTGGAGACATCAAGTACCTCGCAAGTGCAGATCACTGTCTCCGTCGGGAAAGAGGTGCAGAATCATAGCAGAAAAACATCCTTTGGCCGTTAATGTAAGGCATAACCGTTCAAAGCGCAAACGGGCTTACAGACAAGAAAGAAGGCAGGAGTTTCTGGAGAAAATGATTCAGCGAGAAAAGACTATAGCTGAACTGACAGTAAACGGTAGCAGCTTCGAGAAAAAGGATGTTACATTTTTATTTGATATTCAATATGGCACCAGATATGAATACAGGTCAGTAACATCCAATGTAGAGGGCCGTTTGGACTATATTCTCACATCCATCATAAAATACCAACAGATTGAACTAAAGAAATACAATAATGCCATCTTCTATCTGTCGGTTCCCTCCCGTTATCCATTGGCCGATCTGGAACTGGAAAACTTCAGAATAAAAATAAGGGAATTGCTGGGTTACGATAACATGCTCTTTGGAATGGCTATAACAGATAGTTCAAATATGAGAATAAAAGCTGTTTTACATCTCATCCTCGATTGAAGTTTTTTACTGAAAGTAGCTATTACTCATACCATTCCCTGAGCTTATGCAACCGTATCCTATAATATAGACGTTCCATCTTCCGTATGTAAATGTCACGTCCATAAACTGCTCTCCGGTCTTTTTGAAATCTGTCATTAACTGATGAGCATACGTCCATATAATTACCCAGCAAAGATGGTTTCACTATATCCTTTACATTGCGAATATTCATATGCTGAAGCTGGCTTTCAGTGATATGCATCCCATTCTCTTTAATGTGTTGCAACAGAAGAAGGCATATGTCAATCCATTTATTAAAGCCGAAATTTCCATTTTCATCAGCAATCAATGAATGAGAGAAATACGTCCTCATACAACGCAATTTATAATATTCCAACTCATAAAGGAAACATCCGTCATATTGAGGGGCAGTTTTTGCGGCTTCAACCAACTCATCAACCAAAGGCTGTAATCCCTCTTTAGCCCAAGCGTTGAAACGTTTTTTATGATACCACATGGCACGTTGATAAGATACTGTATCCATCAAGAGCTGTTCCTTCTCATTTTCATCTAAACATACTTGTTCTCCTTCAGAAGTAAAGACATAAGGATCCTCAGCCTCCCATAAGGCATATAGTGCAACCCACTGTTCAAATTCCCCGTCAGACTTAAGTTGCTTAGGAATGCGCATTCCTCGTTTGAGAAGTTCCTTCTTCTCTTCCTCAGACAGATGGGATACATCGGTCAAAGGATACCGATAATTAACTAATTCTAATCCAGATAATATCTTAAACTCATTCATTTGTGACAGTATTATTTTGATTATACATAAATATCCTATAAGGTATGCACTTTTTCTTAGCCAGTTCAATAATATGCTGCGTTCCTTTAGACTTACCATCCCAAAAAGCCACCAGATGTGTGGCCACCTCCATCATATCCTCGTTTCGGAGGAAGCCGGCCATGCGATGGTGCTGTTTCCAATTAGCGGGAAAAAGAATCCTTGTCAACTCAAATTCATCGGCAAAACGGATGGCAAGCGTATCTGCTCCATCGGCCATTCCTGAAATGATTTTTATATCAGAATCCCCACAGAAATCCTCCATCCATAACAAATTTCCGAGGCTTTCCCTCATAAACTCATAATCGGTGAAATCACGTCCCCCAGCCACTATTACCTTGGCTGCCTCCCTATAACTTTTACGATACAGGTCTTTCATTACTTCTGCAATTGATTGTTCATTTTTTTCCATCATAATTAGTTTTATTACGAGCACTGTTGGTAAGACATACATCTACGAAGAAATCATCCATTCGCAGCAAATCCGGTATGGAATAATCCTTATGGGTACAAATATCATGCACCGCATGGCAAACACAGACTGAATCCAGCTCAGGCCTCATGAGGCATCCTTCCGCCCATGTCTCTCCATCGTCCAAAGTATTTACACAGCCCAATTCTTCTTCTGTCATTGAGGGAACAAATTCCGGACTGTATGAAACAATTGCACTTTCTATCTCTACCACCCGATGTCTGCTTTTCTCCATCAAAAGACTTACTAATTCTATCATATAGTCAAAATCAGACTGGTATATCCTATCCTCCTCATATTTCAACACCGAGTTGCTGTCATTGTACGAATAAACCAGCTTGCCTTCCACATCACAATCCTCACCATCGAGGTACATGCTCATATTGGCCAACGACATGCGGTACATCTGAGCAGTACGATGATACATCCGGTTAGTCAAATCCAGAAGTCGGTTGTTCTGGCTTACAAAAATCTCCATCTCATGAGCAGTGGCTTGGAACATTTTGTCCAAAACAAGTTTTCTACTCATGACAAGACTCTCCACAGTCCTCATTTCATGCTCGCTGACGTGACGCAGATAGAAGTCCATCGGGTCAGTGCCGACCCGTAACTTGACAGCACTCTCAACATTCCGTAATATGCCCTGCAACCTATAGATATCCGATTCACTGAGAACTGTATCTACGAAATCTCTTGAAGATAAATCCATTTTTGAAATGTTTTAAAGATTACTCTACAAAATTGATTCAAAGCTACGCCGGATTATAGCAGAACATTCCTTTTTTTATCAAAAAAAATAAACCTACGCAATGTTTTTGCATAGGTTTTGAGTAACTTCGCCATAAATAAAACCAAGAATCGTATGGCACAGAGCTTATTAAGTAAATACGTTTGGATTATAGATACCATTTATAAGGCTGACAGAATCTCTTTTAAGGAACTCAACAGCAGATGGCTTGACAGTGAGATCAGTGAGGGAGTGGAAATTCCCAAACGCACGTTCGACAACTGGAGATATGCCATCCAGGATATGTTCGGACTATTCATTGAGAATGAAGGCAAGGGTAAGTACCGCTACTATATTATGAATAAGGAGGACATCAGCAAGAATGGTCTCCGTTCATGGATTTACAATACCTTTTGTGTGAGCAACGCACTGGCTGAGAGTCAAAGCATAAAAGACAGAATTTTACTGGAATACGTCCCTTCGGGCCAAGAATACCTTCAGGAAATTATTGAAGCGATGAAATCAAATCAGATTCTCAATATAACATACCACAGTTATTGGAAAGACGAAGAAAACAATTTTGATGTAGAACCTTTTTGTGTAAAGCTTTTTCGTCAGCGATGGTATCTGGTGGCACGCAGTACCTATACCTATTATCACGAACAGGGGCCAAGAATCTATTGCCTTGACCGTATTACTTATCTGCATAAGAAAGAGGAAACATTTAAGATGCCTGAAGGTTGGTCGGCTGAAGAGTTTTTCGACGGATGCTTCGGCATCATAGCAGACAATAACATTCCAAAGGAGTACGTAAAATTAAAGGTCAGTGCCGGACAGGCAAACTATCTGCGCGACCTGAAACTACATGAGTCACAAGAGGAAACGGAAAGCAATGAAGAATACAGTATATTCACTTACTACCTCCGTCCGACTTTTGATTTTCAGCAGGAGTTGCTTTGGAACGGAGAAGATCTGGAAGTACTTGCGCCAACATGGCTGCGTAAAGAACTGGCAGGAAAGATTAAAAGAATGTGGAACAAATATAATATCAGCGAATGAAGGATTTTGCAGCAATAGATTTTGAGACTGCCAACAACCAACGCTCATCAGTATGTTCCGTTGGCTTAGTGATAGTACGGGACGGAGAGATAACAGACACTTTCTACTCACTGATAAACCCGGAACCAAATTATTATAATTACTGGTGCTCTCAGGTACATGGACTTACACGTAAAGATACTGATAATGCCCCTGTCTTCCCTGAAGTGTGGCGGCAGATAGAAGCTCTCATAGAAGGCTTACCATTGGTAGCCCACAACCGTCCTTTTGATGAAGGATGCCTGAAATCTGTGTTTCGGGTATATCAGATGGATTATCCAGGCTATGAGTTTTATGATACACTCAGTGCTTCACGCAGGGCTCTACCTGATTTGCCCAATCACCAGCTCCATACTGTAGCCGAAGCTTGCGGATACCAACTGAAGAACCATCATCATGCCCTTGCCGATGCCGAAGCTTGTGCCTGGATTGCGAGGAAAATATTGTAGCCAGAAGGACAGTAACATGACTATGTATGGTTATTTTTAGCATCCCTTGTCTCATCTATTTATAGAATTATCTAATTATAAAAGAAAATGGCAACACTTTTCAAAACACTTAAAGAATATCTATACCCAGACAATGGTCCAAAGAAATTTGTAATACCAAATTATCAAAGAGGATATAAATGGTCTGTCAGGCATACTAAAGAACAGACCTCAGTGGAATTTTTGGTAGAAGGATTGAAATCTGCATATATGAATCGTAATGCTCAACAATTCTTTCTCCAAGGTGTTACTGTAGTTGAAGATGGTGACCAAGTAATATTAATTGATGGTCAGCAGCGCACTACCACATTGTATCTTTTGCTTTATTGTTTAGGACGAGAGAATATATCAGGCAACAGAAATATTGAATTGGACTACAGCATCAGGAAAAATTCTCAGAACTTTTTGAATAATCTTAAAAAAGAAGAGTTTGACTATCAATCAGAAGATCCACAGAATCAGAATCAGGATATATATTATTTCAAGGAAGCAATAAAACAGATTCAAAATCTTTTACATTCAATAAACAATTTGAACCGCAAAGATTTTGTCAACTTCCTTCTGAATAATATCAGCATGCTCTACATCGTAGTAGATCAAGATAAAGCAGTCAGAACTTTTACTATGATGAATGGACAAAAAGCCAAAATGCACGATGAAGAACTCGTGAAGGCTGAAATGCTTCACATAGTTTCTCTCTCAGACAAACTCTCAGACCTCCCTACTATCAAGACATTAGAAGACACTTTCTTTATATTAAAGGAAATAACTGCTACAGAGTGGGAAAACAGTGCATTGCGAAGTAAATATGCCCGTGAATGGGATAAATGGCTCTACTGGTGGAACAAGAAAGAAGTGAAAGACTATTTTAATACACAGAAACCTATGGGACTGCTGTTGGAATATTATTTCAAAAAACAAAGAAACAGAGAGGCGTTTTCATTCCAAAATTTCAAGAAATTATTACCAGACAATAAAAAAAAGCAGGCAAAGGATGTTTTTAAAGGATTGAGAGACTTACAAAAAGATTTTGAAGATATATACAATGACCCTATTACATATAACTACCTGAAATGCGCCCTGATTGGTTCAAGTAGCGATGCTGAAGACAAATTCAATGTAATCATGTATTTTATTGACAACAAGAGAAACAGAGAATCCATGATGGAATATGCCAAATGGCGCCTACTTGGCTCCACACACATCGAGATAACAGAAAAATATACTAAAAACATTACCTCTAAAGACGAACAAATTGATAATGCCAGGAAACGTAAAGAAAGAGCCGTGCGCATGATAGAGGATCTGTCAAAAGCAAAAGTATACAATGTATATGATGATATACTCTACAAGCAATTGCTCAGACTGAATGTTGAAGAATATAACAAACTCAATGGAGGTAATGGTCTGAAATTTGACTTTTCCATTTGGGACAACAAGTCTCTGGAACATATTTATCCGAAATCCAAATTCTATCATACAGATATAGCTGAGGATGGAAGTATCCGGTACATCAGAGGAGATGGTGAAGAAATATCAAAAGATGAAGCGACAGAACTCCTCGATTCCAATAAAGTATTTTCAGCCCCCGAAAGATACAGCGAACACTGCATCGGTAACCTCGTACTCCTTTACGGTCGTAACAACTCCGAATTCGGCAACCTCCCGTTTGAGGAAAAGAAAGCCAAATTCTTCAATAATGAACGAAGTTTTGATAGCAGGAATCTTCTTCATACCATCGCTTCTTTTGCCATGAGTAAATGGGGACCTGCTCAAATAGAGGAAGCTTCAGAGAAAATAATAAGAATTTTAGTAAACAATTACAATATAGAATTAGATGAACAACAATAAATTCACAAGTGGAAATGAATATTGTATCCGTGAACTATTTGGAGATAATACAAAAATTATTATTCCTGACCTGCAACGAGACTATTGTTGGGGAGACAATGCCTATGTAGTTTCTTCTGATAAGAAACCACGTGAACTGGTATCAGGATTCATCAATAATATAGTAGAACTATATAATGAAAATAAAGAACTCAAGACAACACTTGGTCTTATCTATGGCTATGAGCAGCCACACAATCATATCCAGATATGTGATGGTCAGCAACGCCTTACCACTCTTTTCCTCTTACTTGGCTACATCAACATAAAGACCGAAAGTAAATTCAGTAATTATATTATCTCTAAAGAAGAGATGAATGACGATTATGAGCCGCACTTACAATATGCCATTCGTGAGAGCACACTGTATTTTCTAAGCGACCTGTCAAAGAATATCTTCATTGAGAGGAAAACTAATATTAGTGACATTAAACAGGCTAGCTGGTATTTCAATGAATACGAACAAGATGCATCCATTCAGAGCATGATTGCAGCCTTGGCAACCATCGATAAATACTTTGAAAATCTGGAATTGGACTATGAGTCGTTAGGAAATTTTATTATCAATAACCTGCAAGTACTCTACTACGATATGGAGAACCGGTCACGTGGAGAAGAAACCTATGTCATCATAAATACAACAGGGGAACCTCTATCTGCATCAGAAAACATAAAACCTATTTTATTAGGTAAACTGCCCAAGGAACAGATAACCAAGTACTCAAATCAATGGGAAGAACGGGAAGATTGGTTTTGGCAAAACAAAGGTAAAGACATGACTGCCGACATCGGTATGCAGGAGTTTTTTGTATGGTATTGGCAAATTGGACTTATACAGGAAAACAGTTGGATTGGAGAAAATAAAATTCCTCTCAACCCTAAAGACTTATTCCTTAATGCTCCTAAAAGACTAACAGAGAATGTCAATGAAGTGAAACTTAGTATCGCGAATTATACTAAATTCAAAAATCTTGATAATCTGAATAAATATTTCAGAGGTTTACAGAAACTGGTAGAAGAAATTTGTAATAGTACAAAACTACAACAACTGTTGCTGTCCATGAGTCAGAAGAAAGCCCATACTATATTAGATAATAAACCGGCTGTATGGAATTGGTTAAGACATGCTGAACTCGACATTATTCTACCATTGATAACTCTTGTCACTGAACATGGATGTAAGATGCTTTACCCTTTCATGCGCCGACTCAGGAAAAATCGTTATGACAGTATATGGGGAAAAAACGGAACTGAACAATCGCGACGTGGAAAAAACTACATAGACTGGAGATACCTTGTTCAAATTATCAATCAAACCACTGATGACAACCTGTTGACTGTAGATACAAACACGCTAAATATAAGTAAAATTCCAAATGTCAATTTACCAGAATGGTATAATGATGACGAACAAAAGAAAGATCTGCTAAAGAAAATGCCTGATAGTCAAGTGCCATCGATAGATGAAATGGAAGACAATGAATTCCTCATGGGCGATTTAACTCCTCTGTGGCAAACAGAAATGGAAGGTAAAGAATTGATTATAGAAACTATTTTAAAAAAATGGAATCTCTTAAAGGAAATCTGTAATTCATTGGATAATAAAAGTGCTGTTGCCGATGCCCAATTCTCAAATTGGTTCAGATTGTACAGATTGGTTTCTGGCATGATTAATTTACATCATATTGATTATTGTAGTTGGAATTTTGAAGGATGTTATTACTCTATGAAACCTGACACACCATGGTGGATAGAATGTAAGGAAATAGGTAATCTTATGGAATGTGAGACCCCTCTATATTATATGAAAGAATATATAAAGGATAAGATAAAATCGTTTATTCATGAGCCTTCGGATTATAAAGAACTAGTAATCAGCTGGATGACAATTAAAACTATTCAGGCTGATAAGGGAAACTATCTTATAAACCTTTGGAATGATAGAGCCATATCTGCATTTCTAAATCTGGAAAAGAATTATATCATCCCTATGAAAACATTTCACTGGGGTAATGTGCTTTGTGGTTATTCTTACAGCTATACCATATACCCTGCACGTGATCAGAACAATTGGGAAAAGATATCAAATCTGGATTCACCAATAACTTCATTAGCATTCATTTCAAACTACTATAACCGTGCTGATAACGTGATAGATATGGAAACCATTTCTAAAGGGGATAATGAGATAAAATCCTTGATTGAAAGTTATTTATTACAGAACGACTAAAGCATTCTTCATCTAATCAATTAATTGACAACTAACTTGATAGAATTATTATATTACATACAAGAAAGGAAACACCACCATTTGCAATCGCCTGATTGAAGGAGGTGTTTTCCTTTGTAGCTATAAAAGACACTTTACATTATGGGAGAGCATATAATTAATGCCTTCAGCATCTTATCATTATTCGGAAAGCCAACTAATGAACTTTTAGCATTACTATTTTGGCAAAATATAGTATCTCAATATCATAAACAAATAATATTAGATGCAACAGGACAAAAGTTTTATATAAAAAGGACATAGAAGTATGATTCTTTGGAAATTTACAACCCAAGGAAGTATCACACTAATGGCATACACATAAAAACAATAGAATTCATTACTCCCCTTAAATAATCTTCATGTTATATATAAATTAGCATATTCCTTTATGGCTAAATATGGTATAGATTAAAAAACAAATCACATTACATCAGGGAATCATAATTTTTTAGTCGAAAATATCAAATGATAATTCACTGAGGGTGTGTCGAAACTAAAATGACTACTCCTCAAAGTTACAGATTATAATATTTAAAAGGGTCGTATCAAACTCTGTATTGAGTAATGATACGGCCCTTTCTTTAGTCTTTTAGAATGCTCAAATTTCAAATCATAAGTTCATATTTTCAAAAAAAAGTTTTGGCACCCTCAATGTCTTTATAAAAGTCTTATGACTTTTATAATAAGGATTTATCATTCAGTAATCATGACCACCGTAAAACGGTTCGAGTCATTAGCCTTGTATTTATCTATTCCGCCAAGGCTGTGCAGAAGTATAAGACTTTCGGGTACCCCTCTATCCACAAGCATTTGAGCAATATATCTGGCACGACGCTGGGCAAGTTCCAGATTGATGGACTGTGTACCAGTGGCACTGTCAGCTGCTCCGGATATGGCCACTTTTAAATTATGAGCCTTGGATATTTTTGCGATGTCATCAAGGTTCACAATCTGGGATTCATCTACAAGCCTGTCAGAATTTAGCTGGAAGAAGAAGTATACTGGTATACCCACTGTAATCTTGGAATGACCTGAATTTACTATTGAGTCCAGTGCATTATTATTTGCAGACATAAGATCATCAGATACATTCTTACCGGCAGACAAAAGCGAATCCAAGTGGCAGTTTCCAGTCTGTACATGCGTATCTATAAAACCGACTTTTTCATCATCATCCAAGTTTTCAGCCATACCGTCATTCCCTGATTTGCTTTCAGAAGCATCTGACTTCTTCCCCGACAATCGTGCTCTTAGCGAATTAAGCCCACTATAGTTATTCTTGGGATAGACAGCATGTACATCTTTCTCACCTGACAATTTTTTCTGCAATCGTATATTCTCATCCTTCATATAGGAAATGTAATCCTTGAGATAAGCATTCTGCTCGATATAAGGTGTAGCATCAACTACACGCTTCCATCCAGCCTTTCCTAATGTGATGGAGAGACCGGCTGAGACCGTAAGCATATTATCCTTGAATTTTATAGAGCTACCCATATTGTCAAAGTTCTGGGCTGTAGTCAGTCCGCTGACACCAGCAACAAGTTTTACCCTGTTGCCAATTCTATAACCTATCTCCAGTCCATAGGTAAAGGCGAACGGACGGCTGCCATCTGAACCACTGCCACATGAGCAAGGATCAGACCAGTCCGCATTATGAATCATACCCACTCCCACATAAGGAACAATATCCCAAAGAGAGAGTCCGTACTCATTCTGACGGAGTCCGGAAGTCAGATTGTACATCAGGTCTGCATGACAGAACTGATACTTCATGGATTTGAACTCAGCGTTCTTGAACGTCAGTCCCTGGAAACCTACACGTCCACCGATTGCGGGTGTGAACCACTTTCCAACACCTACCTTCAAGGCAGGTGTTATCCGGTCGAACACATCACCGCAACCAATGGGTGATCCGAGAAAAGCTGAAGCCCCGCCCTTAATTTCTATAAACCAATTTCTACCCCAGTTGGCTGCTTCGCTTACATTCTTCAGATATGTAGGATTCATAGGCAAGAGCATCTGCTCCTGACTGAAAGTATTTTGCTTATAAATGCTGTCAGTATTGTGATGGATGTTACTTGCAGAGACTGTCATTGCAGCAAGACATCCAGTTAAAAGCATAAGAATATTCTTTCTCATATAGTTTATACTTTAATAGTCGTTGATACTGTCATAAGCCAACAGGCTTACCATTACATTCTCTTCTTCCGTTTGACAGATGGCGCACACATCTTGCGTGCCATTGCCAGACACCTACGTGCCCACTCACGGTCATCATCTTCCGGCCGCCTTCCCCAACCAGTGGAGGGGCCACCGCCACCTCCGTGAGTCTGGGCAATGGTCGTAGCATCGTCCACATAACCGCACACAAGGTTCAAGGCAACCATGACAACATGATTTCCCTGTTCTGCCAGTTGGCAGATCAGTGTATCGTCAAACAAGGATTTTGTTTCCTCCGGCAGATGGTGATAGCGGGATGTGAACTCCTGTGACATTGTGTCAAGCATTGCACCGTTCAAGTGATAGCTCATGTTATGAGCCCATGAAAGTTCAGACTGATTGGCCTTGTCTTCCAGTTCCCTGGCTTGCTGCTCGATGTCAGCCTTATCTTCACGAAGAGCTTCAAGCAACCGGTTAGTCTCATCAAGTTTCTTTTCCTTGTCTGCCAGTTTAGCTTCAACCTGAGCCTTCTGGTATTCGAGACTTTGAATCTTGCGTGCAATCTCTGCACTGATACTCTCGCTGTTGGCCTGCATTTCCCGAAGAGGACGAAGTTCATCTTCAAGACGGTCTTTCTCCGTCTTCAGATTATCAATCATGGTCGTAAATGACTTCTGTTTCTTCTGGGCTATTGCCAGTTCCTCGTTCAGAGACTTAAGCAACTTCCTGTTGTTCTCCAACTGGGCTTCAAGTGTCACACAGGCATTGGCCAGCCATCGTCGGTATTCCTCAGTAGAGCGATGCCTCGCACCAGATTCTACAACCGACACCCCTCTTGTAAGGCCCCATTTTTCATTGACCTTCGCAAGCTCGTCGTGCAGGGCAAGCATATAATTCTTAAACTCCAGACGGTTCTGTCCATGGAAAATCTGCTTGAAAGCAAACTTGCCGTTCTGGTCTATCGGTAGTAGAGCACAGTGAACATGCGGGTTCTTCTCGTCACAGTGAACTATAAAGGAAATGATGTTTTCCTCTCCATATTTATCTGCCACGAAGCGATAAATGTCACGTGCCCATTCTTCTATTTCCGGCATACGCCTTACATGTTCGTTACCTCCTTTGCTCTCAAAGTCAACTACCTGATTGCCGAAGGCCAGCTCACGCATACGGTCGGTTGAGCCTCCGAATATGAAGTTGACCACTGTCCGGAAACGTGGCTCGGCTAGTCCTTCATTCGGATCCTTGATGCCACGTGACGCAAGGTTTTCTGCCATGCGTTTTGTCAGCGGACGCTTCTTATCTATCGGTGTGACTATGCCACCTTTTTGTACCTCGAAATTAAGATGTTCACGGCTACGGTCATAGTTACCCTCACGCATAGCCTGCTCCCATCCTTTATCCGTCCAGGCACGTAACTCCTCATTGCTCGTCTGTGAGAGCCCTTTGGAAGTCTTTATATCCATGACTTGTTTTGATGTAGTACCCATAATGACAATTTTATTTTTTGCGTTATTCTGAGCCTTTTTTCAGTCTCCTTTGCGGTCATACGCACACTTAGAAAACTGACCCAGCTTGCTGTTTATCTGGTCAGCCCTCCCGCCGCTTCATAGCGGTCGGGGTATTAGGCTTCCCGAGACTGTAAAAAAGTGGCACGTGCAAGCACGCTGCCTGTCGTTGCATCTATCCGTTAGCGGGACAAAGACGAAGTGTATAAAAGCGTATGACATGCCGTGCATCGTTAATAAGGCGTTTAATCCGTTCCGTTTTCAATAGAGGAAGTGCCCCCAGGCTTATCATCCGTTCTGTCCTCTACGGGGCTTAAATCAGGTCGAGGAGGGTCATCATAATAAAATGTTCCCGGGTCAGATACGTAGTATTCAAATATGCAGTCAAGGAGAATAACTTCTGCTTTCGTATAACGGGATACGGGTTCTGCCATATAACCCGGCTTTCTGTTTTCACGTATGGCCACAGCCAGAATGCCAAGGATTTCTATTACTTTCTGCCAGTCCCATACATGGTCTTTTCCAAAGAGAAGGCCGATGGAATCCGACAGTTCTTCAGGCATTTCCTTCTCCATTTTCAAGACCTGAAATATGGACTTTGCCAGCGAGTCAAATACTTGACCCTGCTGTTTGAGAACATGTCGGGCAGGTCTGCCTCCGTCGTTCTCCGTTACCGCCAATTCCATAACCTTGTTGAAATAACAATTATATGATTGGGCCACCTGACCGGCAGTGTTGCGTCCTTTAATGAACCGTACAAACTGAAGTGCGTTGAAGTCCAATATATCAGACGGTGTCTCAACAAAGAGAGAAAGGCGTTGTTCCTGGCTTACGGAAAACACATAGCTTTTTGAGAATTGCTCCATGGTTAGATGGCCCAGGTTGGCAAGACCGGTCAGGAACTGACGGACTGTAGCACGTTGCCATTGCCACTTCCTTGCAAGTTCAGATATGGTGGCAATAAACTGGCCGGGAAGTAATTTCAGATTTCCTACTACAACGGATGTGGAATATGTTCCTGATGTCGCTCTGGTGAGCAGATCACAATAGGCTTCCAGTTTGCTGTAACGGTCCTCTGATTTAGGCTTCAGATACTCCAACAGGGAGCGGTCTATGCCCTGTGGGTCATTCAATTCAGGAGAAGAATTGTTTTTATTGTTAGTCATTTGCGTCATTTTTAGATTACATTTAAAAAGTGGGAAAAAAGCAAGCAAGGAATATATATTCCACATGTAAGTGGCATTAATAGTAGTTCTTCATTATCCAGTCCATCTGGCTTTTAAAACTGTCGCAGTCTTCAAGTACGCTTTTCTGCTGAAGGACTCTTTCAGACGGATAAAAGACAGCTGCCACACTTAGCAGGAAAAAAAGCTGAAACACACTGTTCATATAAGGGGTGGCATAACATACCACTGCTATCAGGAGTGTGATAAGCCAAAACCGTTTCCTTTCATGCAGAATATGAAGGGTACTATCGGCAATCCTTCTGTTCAAAAGTGCCAGCGTCAGGATGCTTGACAGTCCAACTGCCAGATTGGGCTCTGTCATACAACAGCACCAGTTGATGAAGATGAGTGTAAGCATCATAATACTTAAATAAAATTTTCTTGCACTGTCAAATACTACCATCCTCCACATGAAGCTTTGCATGCAGCGGTACGGTTTTTTATATAAGCAAAAAAATGCCAGAAGTAGCAGGAACGGGAACAAAAAACGGATGATGGTTAATGTATGTATCATAGTGAATTCATTTAGTTATTTGTATTCTCAACGTGTTCCTGCTCTTTTCTCTGGATTGACTCCAACCGTTCAGCTATGCGCCTGTTCAACCGGACATTATAGCTGAACGATTTCTGGTCAATAGTGGGGTCTTTTGAAAGTTCTTCATCCGTTTCGATGAGAAGATTCAGATAAGAATCCAAATTGGAATCGTGATTCCTTTTCTCATCTCCTATGGCATAATCATCAGTCAATGAAGTCACCTTGTCCAACGTATCAGGGTCAATATCATCGGCCAGGTCATAGGCCCTTTTAATGCTTCTCATAACCATCAGGCAAGAGAATATGAGGAAACACAGTATAGCCTTGATTATTATATTCAGGTCAAATACCATCATCGCCAGTACAGCCAGCAGGATGACTGTAAAATAAAAAACATAAATTTTCCTGTTAGTATTCATAATCGTCAAGTTCAAGTTTTATTATACCGAAAGAAGCTTTCTCTATAATGTATTCGACATCACGCAAAGTGAGCGCATCATGCTTAATCCGTTCAGAGGCTGAAGGGTCTTTTTTGCAGAGAGCCAACAGACCCATGTTCAAATCGTATTCATTGATGTTCCAGGTACAGGACCTCTTGAAACAGTAATGTTCCCTGTAGCTTTTCAAAGTGATAGCTTTAAACAGCAGCGGCTTCAGCATTCCATCCTGAAGTATTCGCATCTCTACCAGTTTTTCTGTACCGATAACCTTTATCCATGTCCTGTTTTTCTGTATGATGTCTGCAATGAGGTAATACGTTTTCCTGTTCATTCAAAGTCCGCAGTTGAAGTCATTCATTATCTGGACATGCTCTCGCTTTTCTATGAATTTTCCACGACGTTCATGTAGTCGCAAATCTTCAAAAATGTCAGCAGACATAACCTCAATGGAATTGTAGATGGTAACATATAACTCATGGATAAGACCGTCCGTATGTGTCTTGCAGTTTATCTTGAACATACGTTCCGTCACCGGATAACAGTAGGCGCAGCATTCATGTCCGTATGCGGTAGCGGATGATGGCACTATGTGGTAAAGAATGGCAAGATCCGCATTCATCTCAAACATGTCCAAAACCTTTTCGAGAGGCTGAGGTTCGTGTACTTCATAAGGAAGTACGGCATAATCTTCGTAAGTCTTGATTTCCCCAAGCCAGTAATTATCAATAATGGCTGGCAACAATATGGGACCGGATGATCTGAATTTTAAAATAGCTTCCTGTAACATGATATTTATATGATTAGATGGTTGATATGTATAATCGAATTAGCTGATTCGGTATTTTTGTGGTCACATCCCGATCGATTAAGTGTTTGCTGTCTAATCTGGAAATGATAGCCGGATAATCCTTTGCCATATCCGTCATAAGCCGAATCTGTTCCGGTGTCAGCATTGTTATGGCAAGGGCATCTATCGAGAGATAAGGTTGTAACATCATCCACAAGTAAGCATTGGCATATTGCGAATCCTTTACTATACCACGTTTCAGTTTCTCATGACAGACTTTGGCATTCAGAAGCAGACGGCGGCCTGTCCTCATGGACATATAGGTAATAGTTTCATCAGCCTTGATTTTACCATTTGATGCTTCCTTATAAATGCTGTCACAAATATTGGCCGTCATATCAGTAATATCCGCCATACCCAAAGCTGAGCACTCGTCAATGGAAGCAAGAAAGCTTCGGAAGAAGAAGTCTTCCATACGGATAAATCGAAGAAGCGCATCTTCTGAGTGTACCCCATGTAATTTATATGAAAGCAGAAACTCTGAGTAATCGGCAAGTAAGTCTCTAATATTCCCGGTATATACAGGAATGCTATCCAATGAGGAAAAGAATACTGTTGCATGTCGCTTTAATGAGTCAAGTTCCTTATCCTGACCATAGATAGAAGTATGAAGTTTGACATATGCCACATCGCTTAGAGTAAAGTTGTCCGCAAGCTCCATCAACCTCGTGCGAATGGAATCCGTTATACTGTCAAACCTCATGGTCAGACCGGCATGAGCCGTAAACGAAGGGTCTTTCTGAATAAATTTGTAGACTGTGTCTGAGCATTCATACCACAGATTGATAAATGAGGCAAGTTGCTCGGCATTGCACGTTTCCTGTGATCTGACAGTCTTATAAAGATTATCGTATTCATTCAGAGCTTCATCAGAGGACTCAAAATCATATTTCTCATGATTGTTGCATGAGTAAAACAAGAGTACAGAGCATAAAAAAATCAAGTGAAAGATTAAACTCATTTGAGTATTTTTTCTTTCACTTGATTTACTTTCTTTCACTTGTTTTCCTGAACCTGCGTCAGACATACCAATCAAACCGCTACTACAGTGATTCTTACCGATTAAATTTCTATATATCATTGGCATAATTTTGTTTGTTATGTGGCAAATGTATAGATAAAATTCCACATTGTCAGTATAAAATATTCAGTTTATACTAATTTATATTTCATACTCATAATAGTATGATTTATAATACATATCTATTGATAATAAGAAGTTGTTAAAAAAGAAGTCGATTATAAAATCTGTCATATCAGTATGATTACCAATATGAATATAATTTATACCTTTGCATCAGAGTCGTGTTCATTATACTCTTGGAGAATTATCATACTATATATTTTTCAAGACAAGATAAGACATCTATTTGATTATCAGTCAAAACCTTTATAATATGGCAAAGATAGGTTACATTATGGCAATATCCCAGTATGACAAACTGGAAGAAGACAGGGAGTGGATGAATAACTTCGGATGTATACGCATTGTAGAGGAGTGCGATGAGAACGAACGCAACAGGCCGCTTTGGAAGCAACTCATGGTTGCCCTGCAAAGGGGGGATGAACTTGTTATCCCCAAATTTTCAAATGCCATCCGTGGCAGTCGGGAACTGGCTACTTTCCTGGAATTTTGCCGGGTAAAAGCTATTCGCGTCATAAGCATACACGACCGGATTGATTCCAAGAACCAGCTTTTCCCTGAAACCAAGCCATCGGATGTGCTGGAAATGATGGGTGCCTTACCTGAAGAAGTACTTGCTTTGAGAAAGACTGCCGAGCATATGGTGAACCTGCAGGCGAAGATGATTGCATCATTACCGAAGGTTTCTTCCACAAAATTACAAAAGCTCGACAGAGAAAAGACAGTTATCAATCTGTATGCAGCCGGTCATCCTATAGATGAGATATGGAGAGCAAGCGGCTTCAAAAGCAGAAGTTCTGTGTTCCGTATTCTGAACAAGCATGGCATCAAACTCAATAGAGGAAACCATTCCGGACCTATCAAAAAGAAAAATGAAGAGGATACATCGAAAGATATGGATAAAAGCTGACTATAATGAAAAAGATACTTTTCCTTCACGGATTCTTTGCCACAGGAAGTTGTCCGATGGCAGTTGCTCTGAAAGAAGCATTTGAAAATCATGCCTCCGTCTTAACGCCAGACCTTCCGCTTCATCCCAAGGAGGCATTAAAACAGGTACGCTCAATCATTGAACAGGAATCGCCCGACCTGCTGCTGGGTAACAGCTGCGGATCTTTTCTTGCGCAGATGCTCGCCCCGATAGTCGGCATCCCGGCATTGCTTGGCAATCCGCACTTTGAGATGACGAAATTCTTGAAAGAAAGAATCGGTGAGCATCAGTACAAAGCCCCACGCAAGGACGGCAATCAGACGTTTATCATAGATGAAGCTTTAATCGAAGAGTTTGCCAAACTCGAAAAGATTCAGTTTGACTGCTGTAATCCGTATTACAGAGACCGTGTCTGGGGACTATTCGGCGAACAGGACAGACTGGCTCACTATGAGCCCATGTTCCTGGAGCATTACAACAATTCCCATCATTTCCCGGGTGCGCATACTCCCACAGAACAGGAAGTGAAGACCTGGTATGCGCCCTTGGCCATGAAGATGCTGATGGAGTTTCCTAAAAAAGAAGAAAGATATTTCCGTCATTTCAAGGGTGGTACCTATAAATATATCCATTCCGCTTTTGACAGTGAAACTCAGGAGCGGATGGTTGTATATCAGGCTCTCTATGGAGAGAAATCTTATTGGGTCAGACCGGAAAAGATGTTTTTCGAGACTATAGAAAGGGACGGAAGACGCTTTTCAAGGTTTACGGAAATAGACATCTGAGTGTTTAAGGTTTATCCGCATAGCAGCTATAACCGTAAGACTGCAACGAGTAAAGGAACAGAAGACCATCCCTGTGGCTCCTGTTCCTTTGTTCTTATCACTCAATTTCCGACGTAATGAAATCAATGTGACCGGCAAATATATCATCGGCATCAATCTCATGTTCATTGCCCCGGTCGTTTTTCTCATCTCCTATGATGGTTATTCTTCCATCATTGCTAACCCTCACTGCAAGGATTACCACATCACAAGGCTCATCATAGTCATACGCTGCCACTATCGGGCAATCACCCTCAAAGTGCCATTCATAGCCATCGGCAACCTTCTCACCATATTGGCGAATTGCAGAAACGAGCTCTTCCTGTTCGCGATGCTTTACCTCCTGCACGCTATCATAGATTGAAAAATTCTTCAACCTGGTATCCCTTTGTTCATGTACCTCCTTGCCATTCTCTTCATCTATGCCAAATTCATGAAACTGCACCGGAACATAATCTGCAGGAACTGCCATCCATGAAATGTTATTCAAGGAGTAGTCGTGCTCTACAAGGAAAAGTTCAACGTCCTCTCCAACCATATTCTCCGGAACGTTCAAAACATCGATGCGGACATTTGCGCAATCCACAACAATAATCTTCATAGCTGTCCAATTTTTAAGTTATACATTAGTTTTCATCATAAAGTCTTGACAAGAAAGACTGAAGTTCTTTATCCTTTACCTCTCTGAGGGCACAAGATTTGAAACTCCTATCCTGTTCTATCTTCAATAAGCCGAGTCCGTACTTACTCGCATCATAAGTGACATCGGCCATTTCAGATGCTGACATGTAGCCGTACTCTGTTTCATGTAGACCGACCACTATACCATATAGGGTGAAGTCATCTCCTTCGGGCTGTCCTTCCATAATATACCAACGGATATTGCCAAGGTGAAACACTGCGATGCAAAGCGCATCCTTTCCTTTTGCGTCCTGTGAATACAGGGGATAATCACTCAGAGCCTCTCTCAGTTCTGGAGTTACCAGACGATTGTTGAATTTTGTTACTGTCATAATATCTGAATTATTTATTTCCCTTTTGTTACAGCCTTTCAGCTGTGTGTCGGGAAGATTTTTCTGCATCAGAAGTTTGGAGAAGGCAAATAAGGCAAGAATGGCATGAAGAATACTCTTTAAGTGCCTGTCACTTAAAGGAAGATTGTTCACAAGACACGTCTTGCAGTTTGACAGATCCAAGATAACTTCGCTGAAAAATTTTCCTCTGACACGACAGCGGATGTGCTTAAAGGCAGACATATAACAGGTGAAAATCACTCCGGGACTGCATGTAAGAGTGAGATATGGGCTGTATATAACTGATAAGCAATAACAATATTAAGGAATTTTTGGAGGATTCTCGTTATCTTTGTATCGTTTTCCGGAAATATAATGAGTACAGAGCCATTACGACAATATATAGCCATAGATCTGAAATCATTCTATGCTTCAGTAGAATGTGTTGAACGGGGATTGGATCCACTCGACACATGCCTTGTCGTGGCTGATGCTTCACGAACGGAAAAGACCATCTGCCTGGCTGTTTCGCCGGCATTAAAGAAGTATGGTACCGGAGGTCGTCCTCGCTTATTCGAGGTGATTGAGAAAGTACGTGTGGCAAACAGGCAGCGAGGTAACAGTGGAAAATCCTACTCGAAGAAGGAGCTGGACAGCAATAAAAGTCTGGCCATAGACTATGTGGTGGCTCCTCCCCACATGGCTCACTACATAGAATACAGTACAAGAATCTACGACATCTACCTGAAATATATAAGTCCGGATGACATCCACGTGTATTCCATCGACGAGGTCTTCATCGATGCTACCACCTATCTCGCGACTTACAGGATGACTGCTCATGAGCTGGCAATGAAGATGATCCGTCATGTCCTTTCGGATACAGGCATTACAGCTACGGCAGGAATCGGTACCAACATGTATCTGTGCAAGGTAGCCATGGATATTGTGGCCAAGAAGATGCCACCCGATGAAAACGGTGTACGCATTGCCGAACTTGACGAAATGACTTATCGCAAATTGCTTTGGGAACACACTCCTCTCACAGATTTCTGGCGTGTAGGCAAAGGTATTGCCAACCGGCTTGCCCAGTACAATATCCTGACGATGGGTGATGTAGCCAGATGCTCTATAGAACATGAAGGATTCCTGTACCAGATGTTTGGAGTCAATGCTGAACTGCTTATTGACCATGCCTGGGGATGGGAACCAGTTACCATGGAATATGTGAAAGCCTATAAGCCTGAAAGCAAATCATTGAGTTCCGGACAGGTTCTCCAGTCGGCTTACACTACGGATATGGCCCGTAATGTGATACTTGAAATGGCCGACAGTGTGTCGCTCGACCTTGTGGACAAGAGGCTGCTCACTGACCAGTTGGTGCTTACCGTCGGATACGACATTGAATCATTGACCAACCCTTCAATAAGGGAGAAGTACCATGGTAAGATTACAACCGACCATTACGGCAGACAGGTACCGGTCAATGCTCATGGCACCATCAATATCGAGGAGCCGACTTCTGCAGGCAGTATCATCTCCGAAAAAGTGGCTGAACTGTACGGCCGCATAGTGAATCCTGTCCTACTCGTGCGCCGTCTTAACCTGTCGGTGAATCACCTCGTACATGAGGAGCAGTATAAAAAGCAACCTAAAATCGTCCAACTCGATCTTTTTACTGATTTCGAAGAGTCAGAAAGACAGCGGAAAGCTGACCTGGAAAAAGCTGAGAAGGAACGCAGACGTCAGGAAGCTATCCTGAGTATAAAGAAGAAGTTTGGGAAGAATGCCATCCTGAAGGGCATCAATTATGCCGATGGAGCAACCCAGAAAGAACGTAACCAACAGATTGGAGGGCACCATGAGTAAATATGACGACATAATCAATCTGCCACATCATGTCTCAAAGAACAGGACACCCATGTCCATGGAGAACCGTGCCGCCCAGTTTGCCCCGTTTGCCGCTCTCACAGGACATGATGAAGCGTTAGCCGAAACAGCAAGGCTGACTACTCCCAAGAAGCTCCTTTCTGATGATGAGATGGCAAGTCTTACAAGAGAACTCGCCCGCGTCATTGAACAGGTGCCGGAACAGGAAGAATACACTTTCGTGTATTTCGTACCTGATACTCAAAAAGATGGAGGCAAATACGTGTCAATAACAGGCACAGCCAAGAAATACGAAGAGGTGACAAGAGCACTCACGTTATCGGACGGAAGAGTGCTTCTGATTGACAATATTCTGTCTATCAGAAGACTTGATACTCCGGAGTTTTAACAGGTTATACCAAAGTCTCGTTCACCAAAATACGCAAAGACCCGGCAAGGATAAGAACCTATCCTTGCAATGAAAGCGTGATTGTCCTGTAGAAGCTGACGGCAAGACCGCTCCTACTCACCTGTACTTGACTTATATATCAGGATTGCTATCTGTCTCTTCTGAAATCGTTCCGTTCATCTCCATTCCACCATACTTCCAAAATGTAGAAGAAAAAACGGAACACGAAAAAGACAATAATAGTATCAAAAAGTTCATTCATACTCGTTCCATTTAAAATCAATACACATTAATAATCGGGATGCCCCTCGCTCGTGCCTTTTTAACGGTGTAGTATGTTCCCCCTTTCTCACGGCCATCATAATAGGCAATGAGATATGAAGCATTCTCAACCATAAACTTGTCCCGGTCAAGGAAGCACCTCGGATAATAGTAGTCACTGAGCACAATTACCTTATCAGCCAGTTCAAGCAACCGTCTATAAACTCTTTTATCATAGATATTATATCTCTCTGCCTGGCCTTCAAACGGTATGGCTGCAGTCAGAGATATTCCGGGCAAATCACACTTCAGCGATTGTACCAACTGTGCTGCCATCAGATCTATTCCCAAAGCAAATCCGGAAATGAAATTCCTGATGCCATGGTCATAGGCTTCGGATATTGCTGAGGTAAGGCGTTCCTGAATAAATTCCCTTTGGGAAAAGTCATAGAACCGATGTCCTGTAAAAGCAGCTGAGACTGTCCTGTCAAATTTCAAATCATTCATAATTGTCATTTTAGTACGTATTTATAGCTTGTTTTGGCAAGGAAGATGCCGTTGGTCACATGAGCTCCGGCCTGTTCTAATTGGGAGACATAGGCATTAAAGGATGCACCCGTTGTGACTACATCATCCCAAATGCAGACCTCCTTGTTCTTGAAGAAATCAGCATCAATCTCAATGTTGTTCTGCTCATTTATCCGTTTGGCACGCTCTTCCTTTTTTATCTTTGTTCCATGGACTGCAGTACGTTCACCGATGACACTCACATGAGAGAACCCGTCAATGGCTCCGGAAAACTTGCATACAAGCTCGGAAAAATGTCTGTTTCTCATTTCGTTACGTTCCGGACTACTTGCAGGGATGCACGAGAATACCACATTGCATATCTTACGGCCAAACTTCTTTACAAGGAACTTTGCCACGCATTTGGCCACCTCCAGGTGGTTGCGGCCATCCTTGTAGTCATAGACAATCTGACGGTCAAAAACTGCGTCCATTCCTATGTTCTTGATGCGTGAAGGAAAATATCGCAAGAAACTAATCAGTTCCTTGTCTTCCTGACCTTTGATGTAAACATTCACTGTGTTCATACTGCACTCTGATTTTGTTTCCCTTTTGTTAAGTCCTTTCGGACTGTGATCGGGAAGTTTTTTCTGTTTTACAAAGTGCAGACAAACCAATACAGCAAGTCTTCAGTGGACAATACTCTTTTCAAGGAAAAGGAAGATTGTTTACTAAGAACGACTTGCCAATTTGGTGATGGATGCAACAACTTTGCAGAAAAAAGTTCGCTGAATCACAAGTAGGAATGAAGACACAATGGTTAAAATACTAGTATATAGGAACTTTATAACTGAATACAATCCTTATAACTGTCGGGTGGGAAATGTCTCGCATCGCCAACAGCAAGTACGGCATCAAGGAGCTCTCCACTATCTTTGATAGCGGAATGCTCTTACCGTACCTTTGACAGAGGGGTGTTCTGGATATAGTCGATTCACTCGACCATGGACAGAATACCTCTATGGCAAACTGTTAGCGAATGCGGACATTGGTGTGGGCGAAGATTACAAGAAAAAGAAAACTCTAAGATTATAAAAGGGAAGCGTCAGCTTATAAAGAAGTAAGAGCATAGCATTACAACTGTCGGGTGGGAAATGTCCTGCAACGCCAACAGCAAGTACGGCATGAGAGAGCTCTCCACTATCTTTGATAGCGGAATGCTCCTGCTGTACCTTTGACAGAGGGATGTTCTGGATATAGTCGATCCACTCGACCATGGACAGAATATCTCTATGGCAAACTGTTAGCGGATGCGGACATTGGTGTGGGCGAAGATTAAAGGAAAAAGAAAACTCTAAGATTATAAAGTTTAAGGCAAGTGTTAGCTGGTGGAGTGGTAAGAGCATAGCATTACAACTGTCGGGTGGGAAATGTCCTGCAACGCCAACAGCAAGTACGGTATTAAGGAGCTCTCCACTATCTTTGATAGCGGAATGCTCCTGCCGTACTTTTGACAGAGGGATGTTCTGGCTATAGTCGATCCACTCGACCATGGACAGAATATCTCTATGGCAAACTGTTTGCGAATGCGGACATTGGCGTGGGCGAAGAGTAAAAAAAGTTCTACAAATAACGTTACAGATTCAAACATATATCAGAACTGACTACGTCTTATAAACAGGAATTTTGGCTATGGAATAACAACCAACGACTTTTCAAGGAATATATTCACTACTTTCCAACCTGGAATGTAAGTATTAAAAGAGGTAATCAACCGTCAGCATACTCGATCTTCAAACAGTCCACATCGGGGCTTCCCGATATGGTCTGTTTGAATTATAACTATATCAGTCTATGTCATAACCTATCACACAATCATCATTGATAAGCAGATAATAATAACCGTTACCACAATTTCGGTATTCCTTGCTGAATCCGGCTATCATATCACCATTCTCTTTCGGTTCACACCAAAGTGTCCCGTCATAACCGCAAAAGTCAAACCTATAGCTTGAATACTTCTCTTTCTTTTTGAAGGCTTCCCTGAAGCATGCCATCACCATGTAGCCGCAATACTTCTCGATGGTGCTCAATCTGATACATTTTCCGTCAATACCTGTTCCTGTGGTTATATGGTTCTCGTAAAGGGATTTTGTCAAATCCGCACCTGCAATCCTGCGCAACCAATCATTTGTATGTGTGGCAAGTCTGGCAAGTTTCTGGTATTTGAGAATCATCTTCTTTTCTGCCTCTTCTTCATTTTCAGTGGTCGGATAATAGACTTTCTCAATGCTTGACCAGGCATTGAAAACATAACCTCGTTTGCGTTTACCTTTTGCAATAATGCCAATCACTCCCTCTCCGTCACTGCGGTTAATGAACAACTTTCTACGTTCTCCACTAATTCTGACATACAATGATGTGGGGTTCTTTTCGTTGCGAAGATACTCTTCTGCCGGATGAATCTTTTGTACTTCCATATCTATAAGTATTAAAATTAATCATTTCCCTTTTGTGAAATCATGACAATTTCAAAGGGCTTCAAATTTTCACGCTCCCGATACTGTGAGACATGGAAGATAAGACAAGTAAATGGCTGTAGATTTGTATGGAATACCCAAATCTCTGATTTGCGGAAGGTTGCCATACCAATCTGAGACACATTAGAGAATCGGTACTTGGCGTTCGGACATTCACAGTAATTTTGCGGTGAAAATCTGACAAGCCGTGAATTGTCAGCATACAAAAAGCTTATGAAATATGCTTTAATCAATTACAAGAAGGCGAATTTAGATTCAACTATAAAGGGTTTATTTCATTTGTCTATCAATGATTTAGAGAATTATCTTTCATTCATCCAATGTCCACATGTATTCATGTCCACACGTTTACATATATACACCTATACAAGTGGACTTATATACATGTTTACATATAACCATGTATTCACGTCCATATGAATACATGTATACAAAAAGCCACCACCAAATCATAAGACTTGATGATGGCTCAAAGCTATATAAGACAATATCAATTGACGTAGGCGTAATTTACGTTGAAATAGGTGTCAGAAACCTTTGCAGTCGTAATGACCATTGACCTGTCTGAGTTCGTGAAACAGTATTCAAGTGTTGCCTCGTTCGCCGGAACAATCAGAGAATAATGTTCCTTCAAATAGTCGATAACCAGACGGCTATTAGCTATCAGCTCTGTATCTATTACCGAATACAATTCCCCATTTGAAGCATAAAAGCTATATAGGATACCCTCATTACCGTTGCCGGTTTTGTAAGTGAGTTGAATAGAACCAGCTATTGTTGCCTCCGATACAAGACCATATCGCTTCATTGAAAACTCCATATAGTTCTTGACCTCGTCTATGGTTGAACTTTCAACATGATAAGGCTCCGTCCATACTTTCAACTCCGGCTGAAGCTCTTCAACATCATCCAAAATGTTGTCTTTGCCACAAGAAGTTAATACCAATGGTACTGCCATTAGGAATACTACAATGGCAAATGAGAAGTATTTATTCATATTCATAATATTTTGATTGTTATTGACTTGAATATATCTGTGTATTCACGTGTACGTGTAAACATGTATATATTGCTACACGTACACATACCTATACGTACACATGGCTACGTGTATACACGTTTACATTACATCATTGATGCTTTTGGACTTGACTTTCCGAGCCTTGCCATGCTTCGCCTCGTATGCCTCGATGCCCTGTTTCATCACATACTCCATAAAGGCACGTATAGTGAAACCCTCCTTGTAAGCTATTGCCTGTACCTTATCTACAAGTTCCCTGGAGCAGATAAAGGAGAAATGCCGCCAGGAATTGTCCAGTTGCTCTTTACGTTCTGCCTTGACTGACCGTTTTTCCTGTTTCGGAATTGGCTTGGTCTCGGGTGTTTGTTCTACTGTTTTATTGTCAGGGCTGATAGCAGCACTGCCCAAAATATTGCCAAGCAGAATGTCCATATTGTTTTTTGCCATAGTTGTTATTGGTTACGTGAAAGAATTTCCTCCGTAAGTGCAAGATAATCCTTTGCACCGTTGGAATTTAAATCATACTCGAATATACTTTTGCCACTACCGGCTGATTCAGCCAAGGCGATATTCTCACGGATGCGGGTATTCATGGTGATACTTTCGTAACGCTCCTTTACAGCCTGTTCCACTACCTTGTTCAGTTTACGATGATTGAATCTGGCGATGAACACACCTCCCAGGCGAAGCGACGGTTTGACACGTTGCAAGGTGGTGACAAATGCGTCAAGCATCCTCATGCCTTTCAAAGGAAGCAGCTCCGGTGTCATCGGTACGATGATCTCATCAGCCGCGATAAAGGCATTGGTAGTGACAATACCAAGAGAAGGCGGACAGTCAATCAGGATATAGTCATAGTCTTTCCTGAGCGGTTCAAGCAGACGGCTGAGCAGTTGCTCTCTTGCCAACAGATTGGTCAGAGCTATTTCCGCACTTGCCATTTCAAGGGAAGAAGGGACAAGGTCAAGATTCTCCCGGATATGTTTTACAGGCAAAGGAACACCGTTTACCAATGAATCAAAAATGCTCGTCTCAATTTCATCCTCATTAGGTATGAAATACAGTGTCAGGTTTGCCTGTCCGTCAAGGTCTATAAGCAGGACTTTCTTGCCTTTCATTGCCATACAAGCCCCGATAGAGGCGGTTGAAGTTGTCTTTGATACGCCACCTTTATGGTTGGCGAAAGTGATGATTTTCTGTGCCATACTATTTGTTTTTATGTTTATATGTTTCAATGTGTTCTTGTATTCCTGTTTACACGTGTACTTGTCCACATGTATCAATGTATACAAAGGTAAATGTATGATATACAAACACCTACCAATGTCTCCTAACAGTTGAAAACAGTCAGGGAAAGTATCAGGGTCATAATAATATGACTTCATCTTTGCTCACTAATCGTTGTGCTCCGCTGATTAACCGTACAAGAAGTTGTTCGTTATACACTGCCACAATTATTCCATGGCTACAGCCCCTGCATGGGGTTATAAGTTCGCAAGATGCTCCAATCAGTTCTGCGCTGTACCTGTCCATATTATCTTGTTTTTATGCAAGGACACGAGACTTGCCTCATGTCCTTGCGGGTATGTTATTCGAATGTAAAAGGGTGGATGTAGAAATAGGTCTCTTCGCTTTCGTATTCATAGCTATTGATAAAATCCACCATTTCTTTTTCACTGCGGTCTCCCTGTCCAATACCGGTCTTTGATGTCCATTCAGCTATGGCATCCTCAATGGTGTCAAAAACATCCTCACATGCATCCTCGAAAGGTTCGCCGTATGAACTCACACAACATTCTTCGGGAAAGAAATCCCCCTCGTCATGGGTATAGAACAAATCACATCCACTTTCGCAACATCTGTATGAAATACTCAGTTCATCATTCAATATCCGGTTTATTTCAAAGAAGAGTTCGTTACAGGCATCCCATGCGGTTTCTGTCTCAAATGAAAGAAGGAAATAATCATTCTCTTCGTCTTCTTCATATTCAGCCCAATAGATATGTCCTCTAACACTGATTTGCTTTTTCTCATAGTCAATGCCGTAATGCTCGGCAAGCTTGAACAGCCTTATATCCTTACTATCCACTTCCATGTCCTGAAAGGTAGTCCACAGGTTATTTACTGCTTCACGTGTCCCAGTGACCTTATAGGTCGTTGTTGCTAAATTTGCCATATCATTGAATTTTAAAAGATTACCACTCCGTATAATAACTCTGGTCGTTGTTCTCGCATTCCTCAGCCCATTCTTCATCGGTGAAGTCACTGTGCAGACATTCATCACTGCAATAGTAGGCTACTCCCATGTCAGCACAATACCCGGCACGCATCAGTCTGCCACACTCTGAACATCTTCTGCAAGCCCTGTCTGTGTCCCACCAGAAGTCAGTGAAAGACTCGGCTATGACATCCTCACTGGTGTTCTCGTCCCACTTGTCAAGGTAGAACTCTGCAAACTTGTTCAACTCCGGCTCTATGTAGAGCATCTTTTCAGTACCGCCAACAGCCTTGGTCAGTCGGCTCAGGATTGATTGGATTGTCGTCATAATATCATCTGTTTTTTTTCTTCCCTCTCGTAGATCAACTACTTCGGGAACACATATAAATTTTGTTGCACCAAGAAGGTGTCGGGGCTGTCTCTGCAAGGTTTTGCTCCAAAATACTACCCGCAGGTGTGGAGATTTTGCGGCAAAGCGAAGCCCTGACCTTGCTGATGACAAGACCGGACAATTACCTTCGCAACGGAATTTATGCCAGTTCCCCGAAGTCGGTGTATGAGGAACGAATCTCGGCAAAGAGAAGTATAAGCATAAAAAAAGCGACCCGAAGGCCGCTCTATTGGAGAGAAGAAAGGATTTACTTGCCCTTCTTGGAGTTCTTCTCCTGAGCTGCTGGAGTTTCCTCCTTTTCAACAGCTTCATAGAACCTGGTGGCTACAAATGCCACTCTGTTGCGCTTGACACCGTCGGCATCCTGCCACTCCTCCGGCTTGAAATAGCCTTCAACCGTGAGGAGTGCTCCTTTGACAAGGCGGTCAAAGGATGTAGTATTCTCATTCTTGCGCCATGTCTCGACGTTTATGAAAGCGGAAGTGCGGGTTGTTTCCTCGCCTGATTTCTCAGTGCGGCTGATTGCCAAAGGGAAACGTGCAACGCTTGCGGTTGAGAACTGATGGATGCTTGCATCCTTACCTACAAAACCAGAAACTACGAAAGAATTTTCCATTTTCTTCATAACATTGAAATTTTAGAAGTGAAACATTTATTTTTTACGTTGCCATCAAAGTTGGCAAGGATAGCAATCAGGCAAGTAATTACCGAATTATTTCACCGTCAGGCAGGAAAAGTTTTCCGAAAAGCTGCAGCTGGAAAAGTTTTTGAAAAAATTCAGGGAATAAGGTTCTGGTACTTGCAGTATGCGGCTTGCACTAACTTCGCAACAGGAAAAAGTAAGTGTCACGGCTTCGTCCAAAATGAGATGTGAAGGGAATGGCCTGATATTCTTGTGTCTGGTCATGGTAAAGAATGCTGTTCTCATAGTCAGACTCGACAGGTTTCACAGATCCATGGCAAGCAATCCGGACATAGTGAAAGCGATAACTCCCAAACTTCACCATGAACCCGGCATAGCATAGCAAGAGAAATACGAAACTCCGCACTCTGCATAAAAAGGTCTGAACACGGAAGCTATTCAAGAGGATGGAAGCCAGAGGTGAAGCACAACAAGGCTGATGCCACTCATGTGAGTGATGAAAAGGTGCAAAATCAGCAAGGAGAAAAAGAAAGGCAATGCCTATCAGTCAAAGAGCGGACTTCTGTCCTACTCTGGCTTACTGCAAGTTTAAAGTTTAGATTTACCCATGTATATATACATGTATTTTAAACTTTGGTTACAAACCTGAACAGGTTTATAAAAAGACTGACGAACAATTCATTGCGAATAGAAATATCATATGAGAAAGAAAATGGGAACTACATTTTCTCCTTACTGAAGCACCGACAGACAATGCACAACCATGTAAATATTCTCATAAAGTAGTTAACAGCCCGGATAAAAGAATTTGATAATATAAAGTCGGCAATAAATCGGTTTTATTGCCGACTTTATATTATCCTAGCAGAACAATGGAATCATTTTACAAAGAGTAAACGTAAATGGTAAGACAATGTTTTATGGTGTGATTTCAGATTGTTGATCGAGAAATATTTACCTCTTCATATTAGGAAACAGTCAAGCAGATAGGTGTAGTTTCGTTAATAAGAGATTCTACTTAATTTCTTAGTCATTTGCGGGATACTTTTAATACTATGCTTTTACAACACAAGAAAAATACCTCATATATTACATAATATGATGAATTCATAATGGTGTTACTTAATATAGAAAAACACACTAAAGAATGATTAATTGCTCAGAACTTATATATAAAGTCGGCAATAAAGTTGGTTTGTTGCCGACTTTATATTATATTTGCACTGCAATGAGTATTGACGAGAAATATAGTATAAAACAGAGCATATTGAATTATGCTCGTACTTACGGACGGATTGAAGTGCCTCAATTAGTATCAGTATTGGGGATAAAGACCAATACCGCCCGCCAGTATCTCTGTACCTTAACCAAAGAGAACAAGATAGCCCGTACAGGAAATGGTGAATACATGCTTACAGATAAACAGGTGTTCTCATTTGCTCCAACAGAAACACTGAGAAAACTATATGTCGGATTGAAAGAGAAATTGCCATTCACCGATTTCTGCATCTACGATGGCAGCATCTTCACCACACTACAACATCACGTCTCTGTGAACCATGCTATTTATGTCGAGACCAACCGGGATGCTGTAGATTCTGTTTTTTCTCTGTTGAAGGATTCAGACATGCCCGTTTATAAGCAACCGACAGCAAAGTTCATGTACGACTACGTAAACATGCATGAACCATGCATCATTGTAAAGATATTTGTCACTGAATCTCCAGTAAATAAGGTTGATGGGATGGTTACTCCTACCATCGAAAAGCTACTCGTAGATATACAGAAAGACGAAGACTTTGATTATATGCAGGGCACGGAAATCACTTATATGTATCAGACCGCCTTTGATTTGTACACAGTCAATACTCCCAAAATGCTCCGATATGCAAAACGTAGAGGAGCATACGATAGTACTTATTCATTAATAGAACAATCACAAAAATATGATAAATAAAGAATGCTTTACAGCAAGATGGATTGAAGAAAAATCCAAGGAGCTAAACTATCCGGACAAAAATATCATTGAAAAGGTCATCCATGCCTTTTCATTGCTGGACATGTTGGCGGCTTCAGGTTGCCCATTTCATTTCAAAGGTGGAAGCAGTCTGATGCTTCTTTTAAAAGAACAAAGACACAGGCTGTCTATAGATATTGATATAATATGTCCTCCAGGTACTGAAATAGAAGAGTATCTGCAATCATACAAAGACTATGGCTTTATTGACTATAAGCCGATAGAAAGAATTCAGCGTGGAACAGACATACCAAAATCGCATTCCAAATTCTTTTATCAAGTGGCTTTCCTTGATGGCATAGACCGAAAAGAAACCATCCTGCTGGACGTTCTAAATGAAGACTGTCACTACAACGAAGTCGTGACTTTACCTGTAGAAAGCCGTTTTATAAAGACAGAAGGTGAACTGAATTATGTAAAAGTACCATCCATTGGAGATATTCTCGGAGACAAGCTTACGGCGTATGCACCCAATACAACAGGTATTCCATATATCAAAAATGGTAAGGATGCCAGCATGGAGATCATCAAACAGCTATATGATATAGCCAGACTGTTCGAGAAGACAGAGGTCCTTGAAACAACGACAAAATCGTTTGTACAAATTGCAGAAGTTGAACTCTCATACAGGCATTTGCCAAACAATCCAAAACTCATTTTCGATGATATCAGACAGACTTCGCTGTGTCTGGCAACAAGGGGAAGTGAAGGAAACGGACAATTTGATGCACTACAACGTGGTATACAAAGGATCAAATCCTTCATGTTCAATGGCGGTTATTTCATTGACGATGCGATTAGAGACGCAGCACGCGCAGCCTATATCGCCACAATGATAGAGACGGGCAACACAATAATAGAAAAATACGACGGTAATCCTGCCACCATAGGCTCCCTGGATATAGCACCCACACTTCCTTCGCGACTGAATAAGCTGAAAAGGACTTCTCCTGAAGCCTATTACTATTGGGCAAAGACCAGCCATCTATTACAACAGTTGTAACTATAAACAGAAATACAATTTCAGCAAGGAGAAAAAGACCAATATAGCCCTCCATCAACCAGAACAGCATTCTGACTGATGGAGGGCTTTCTACAAGTTTAAAGTTTAGATTTACCCATGTATATATACATGTATCTTAAACTAAACTTACTTGACTGATTCAGCCATACAACAGGATAAGCCATTGAGTTTACAAGTTTAATAGAACTCATATATGTATATATGAATTGATAAACTTATTTATAAACTTCATCCCTAAGCAGAAAGTAAGTTCTTTATTCCTTTGCTGAAAAATCATGTAGCATAAATTTCTACCATATGCAGGATCAACATAACGTACATCTTTCTGAGAATCTGAAAACCTGTATATATGTGAATACCTTTTTCTCCTTGCTGAAATAATTGGCGACTAAATAAACACAGATGAGATATTGAGAAATATTTTCGATACATATTATGCGAAATAATTGATAATTACCTAATTTTGCAAAATATAGATGCATATTAGAGATAAATTCATTCGCATCTGTGTTATTAAATATTAAACTCTAATAAAATCACATCTAAATCAGGAAAGTGATGAAAAAATTGAAACTTATAAGAAAATCAGAACCGTTCATATTTCCAAATGGATAGAAACGTAAAATTTAATGGCTCAAATATGATTCAATTAGCTGTATCAAATTGAGCATCAGACTGTTTATATAACTGTGTGGGTAAGTAGCTGAATAAAGAAGATTCAACCAGCGATTACGCACTCAGATTGCAGGTCTATAATATAAAACACTGACAATCAATTATATAATTTATTTTCGCTAGTAAGTGGAAGTAATGGCTCAACTACGAGCCAAATAGTCATTAATTATCTGACAATTAACTATATAACAAATATGTATTGGTAAGTAACTTGTGAAAACAAAAGAAAGCAACATTTATATAATACATAATAAGCTGATTTACAACTATTTAAACTCTTATTTCCAACAATAAAATCATGGCTCAAATACTATTCCAATACAACCCAACTAACTGATATACAAATTACTAACATCTTTGCATCGGGAAGTGATTCTTAAGAATTAATCAATTGATTATTAACAGCATACATTATCACCAGAATGATTCAAGCGAAAGAAACATACAAGGAAGAATTGAGTAAACACGTTGAAGGTATCTTCAAAAAGTATGTAAAGCCAGGACTCCACATCTGCGACATAGCAACAGGTGGAGGCAAGTCTTATACGATTGGAAAACTGACATGTGAATACTATCCTAAGCATTTTGACCGTATTGTTATTCTTTGCGTTCAAAACAAGTTGGTAGAAGGCATGAACCGAGAGATTGACAGGTTCATTGATTTGCAAGATAGTTTGATTAAAGAAGACCAAAAATTGGTTATTGAAAATAATACAGAGGTAATAAAAAAGGCTATTGATACTGATTCTTTCCGCAGATTCATCGAACAGATAGAACACAGAATCGGTGAGATGAAAACAGAAGGAAGCAATAATGAATTGAGATATGCCTGCAGTAAAATCAAAAAGACCTACGAAGGTGTTAAAAATTTGATTCTTACTCAGGGCAACAACAATAACGATTTTGTTCAAGCCCAGATAACCGAAGGAAAAACGAAACTCAGAAGAGACGTTAGAAATTTCTTTGAGTTATATAAAAAGGTATATAACCGACAGAAAAAAGGTCGTCGTTTAGACATTGGGAAAGTCCTGCGTGATTTTCCCTCTTTGGCAAAAGTTTACCCTCAGGTTGATTATAAAAAGAAAAAAGTTCTCCTAATGACCGTACATAAAGCAATGTACGGCATAGACCCTATTCTTGGTGAAAAAATCAGCCTTCATGACATTACAGAAAAAGAAAAGAAAACCCTGATTCTACTAGATGAATCAGACCAAGCCGCAATTGCAATGCGCAATGCTATCATTGATCAAGCTATAGAAAGTTCTAGAGGAAAAAATAGATTTTCAAAGGGCTACAATGGTTATCTTCAGTATAAGCAACTGATAGATATGGCAGAACATGTGTCAGACGAATATTATGGCAGCTTACTCGATGATTCTCTGAATAAAGCTAATAACATCATCTCAACAAATTGGGAGAAGACTCTAGGAAAGACAGAGCCATACAAGAACATTTTCTTGGGTGACATAGAAGAACTTGAGGACTATCGTCGAGGTGTATTTTTCTCTGGACCTGCTCTAAAACTCAATGTCTCTAAATCCAACGACAAATCACATTCCTTCATATGCTACAACAAAGGCGAGAAGCAGTTTAAGTTGCATCACGCAGAGGATAATATTGAATTAAAACAAAGATTTGACTACGTCGTGCCAATGAACAAATTCCTTTCGTTGATTGTAGGCAATACCACAGCCATTAAAGCTCAATTAAGCAAGGTAGTCAATGAGGCATTTCAAAAGAGTGTGGAAAAGTTCGAAAAAACAGAAGATGAACTTTCTGCGAACAAATTACCAAAGAACCACTATTTAGGTTATCCAACCCGAGAAAGAGAAATCCATACACTCTTCTCTCGTTTTGAGACAAACTCGGAATACCAATTTGAGCAACAGCTCTTTGAATTTATGACAAACAGAAAGAATCTGATTATCAATAAAAGAGAAGAGAAGTTAAAGCTGCCCGATTACTCCGTTTATTCACAAGGAGTTCAATTGTATCAGGAAGAAGTTGACGAACGAGACAACCAGCATCGAGTTCGTCTTTCCTGTAGAGAAATTTCCACTACACCTGAGAAGATCATTTTCGATCTATTGAGGACTGAGGGAACTTCCGTCGTGCTGTGCTCTGCAACAGCATCAAGCTCGTCCGTGATTAGTAACTGCGACATAGAATATCTTAAAGAGAGTATTGGAAATAATGTTCATGTCTTGTCTGAACATGATAAAGAGACATTTGATAATCTCGTTTCTCACACTTATCCAATTGGTCATCAAATAGAAATAAAACCACTGGAGCACTATACTTTCGAAGATAACAGGGATGAGAAAACATTCCTGCCAGAAAAGTATAAAATGATGTTTTCTAAAGAGGCTCGCGAGGAAGGTCTTGACGAGCTCTGGTTCAAATGTACTCGGAGAGAACTCATGAAATCCAAAAAGGAAGGAGAAAGTATTTCCTTCCCTCTTTATCGCCTGTTCCAGTTTATTGAAGCCTATCATTGGTTTATTAACCATGAAGACATAAGAAGCATGATATTCTTTCAAAATCGAAATGGTGACCCTATCCAAACAAATGTATTAAGCTGTCTGATAGATGGGACATATAAGTACCAAAATACTCCATTTGAAGATGAACTCCCGAGCGACTGGTCTAATGACCATATTAGAATTTCAAAAGATTGGGAAGAGGTTGAAGGGTCAATTCTCAAAGAACTCAGCGAAAGCAAGGATTCTAAAATCATGTTGGTATCTGCATATGCAAGTTTCAAAGCTGGCGCCAACATGCAGTATGAAATTCCCGATAGTCTTGATTTTGTCAAAGGTGACAATTGGGAAACAAACGGTGTAAGACTAAAGAAAGACTGGGATGCCGTTTATGTTCAATGTCCAAGTGCATATCTGATGATGAGTGAGGACGGCAATGAGTTTACTTTTGAGAAAAGCCTTTATAATGCCATGCTCTCCCTGATGATGCTGTACGAGCGAGGTTGTCTCTCAAAGAACGAGGTAGCTTCATGGCTATGCAGAGCTCTTTCTAACAATTTCTGGTTTGGCGACAAGAACAATCCTGGCATAGGTAAAGACAAGGCTGCATGGGCCCAGACTGTTGTTGAACAAGCTGTTGGTCGTTTGTGTCGTACAAGAAACAAACCACATACGACATACATTCTGTTTGATATGGATATGGCTAAGTATTTTGACAAAGACAACCTTGAAAAGTCTCTTACCAAGGAGTTCCGTACACTTGCAGAGTACATCCTTACAATGCCGAAAGAACCTTCAACCGCAGCAAATCCTGAAGAAATTGTTAGATGCAACAATGCCAACTACGTTAAAAGGCAACTCGACAGAATGCGCAGTATTGCCCTTAGGTATACTCCACATCCAGTTCGAGAGGATGATTTTGAAGACGATGTTGAAGAAGGCACATCTGTACCTCATAATGTGCAGATAAACCAGTTAATGAATCAGAGTTATAAGCAAACAATCATCAAGAAACCTGTCATTGATGATTATAACGAATTAGTTGAAGAAGATAAACAATTGACCTTCATCTGCAAATGCTATGGTGACTGGCAAAGGAATGAGAACAACGAATACTTCTTCTCCTTTGATCCTAATCGCAGGAACGACATTTGTCCACAAGGAAAAGGAAAGTTATATCCTCAACCAATCTCCCCTTCCACAGTAAGGTTGGATGTATTGATAAAGAATGATGTTATTCGTAAACACTTTATAACAAATGGTTATGCTACTGATTGGAAGTCAGGTAACTTAATTCTTCATCCAGAGATATTAAAGACAGATTATGCAGGTGAAATAGGTGAAGAAGCTTTCAAGGCAATAGTCTTAGAGTACACTAATTGTAAAGAGGAAGACTTCAAGCACCTTGAAGGTCGCGACTATGAGTTGGCAGACTTTGTCATCTGTAATCCAGACGGAACATATAAGATTGCATTTGATGTTAAGAACATGAATCCTCTCGTGGAGCATAATGATAAACAGGGTGAACTGGCGACTAAAGACAAACGCAAGATTAAGCGCGAAAGATTAGGATGTCAACTTATTACTGTTAGTATGTTGCAACTTACTGGAGAGTCCATGGATGCTGTAACAGAGATTCATGGAATCATTGACAATGATGGCAATATCATCCCAAGTGCAATCGACAGACTCAAAAGAATCATTGGATAATGGGAAAGATAATATTAGATGACAATTATATAAAGAGCCTTCCTATCACGACAAATAGAATAGAAGTCTCTTGGGATAAAGACAAGTTCTTTGCAAAATACTCGATAGTATCTTATTATAGTACGGATCCAGAACGGAAGAATTTGGCTTATGAACAACTCGGAAATGTTCCTTTCATATCTGTTACTGGAATAAAAAACAGATGGGGTGCTCAGCATTTCCCTTCTGTTCAATTCTTCATATTAACCACCAAAGGGAAAGAGCAAGAAGTTCTTAATAGTCTTAGAGCATACAACGATGTTAAAGCTTGGAATAATACTCTCGAAAAGTATAAAGATAAATTACAGCAAAGAATCATTGCATCATTAGCTATAAATTCTCTTGGAAAGAAAAAGAATAGCAACATGATGTATAACGATGGCTCGTTACTTGTTTGTGACGACAAGAATTTTGGGGCTCGCAAGAGTCGCAAAGAACTTGTATGTCTTAAAATAGAGGTTAATGAATACATGAATCTTACAGCTCGAACAACATCGTTTTCTAATCCTTTTAATGAAAAAGATCTATTAAGGCACAGAACATGCGTATTCCAGATTTCCAAAGATTTAGATGGAGAGTTTTGGTCTGGGCAATCTGTAAAACCAATAATCATTAAAAGCGTGAAAAGTGGTGAGTACGACTTGAAAAAACTTTTCATTCAGAAGAAGAACTTCAAAGATAATAAAAACCTTGTCCCTTATTGGCCATATAATGTCGAAGATTATGCTCACGGAAAATTGTATGTTATCTGGCAGGTCGTAGAATCTGTTAATGATGCGTTTAAAGGAATATTAGATATAAAATTCACAGATTCCCAGATTATACATTACGATGAATGCAAAACCAAAGATGGAATCTTGGCACTTGCACAAGAGTATCTTGCAGGAAGAAGCATTTCATTTGAAGACCCGTTTCAAACAAATGGATCCAAGTCGGTTATTTCGAATTTCAAGAATGAAGCCCAAGAAATTATGAGTGGGTTTCTTGTTTTTCCCAAAAAACCAACGCCGGACGATATTATAATCAAACTATGCGAGCCTAAAGAAGAAGGATGTGAGGTAACTCAGTATTCACAATCCATGGTAAGATTGTCAAACAACGGAAATGCCCTCCAGCATATCACTTATTATGGCGACGAGAAACTTGACTTGCTTGACACCCCAAGTGTGAGAAGAATACTCATTGAACTAATTGTAAAGGATAGTTTAGCTAAAAGAATAATGCCAAAGCCTTTGGCAAATATGCTTGAGGGGTGGAATGCTATCAGATACAAAATCAATCAAGGTAATGTTCATGGAGCGTCTTTGAAAATTGACAATCAAGGAAGTATAGATGTTGAACAATATGGACTATCACAAGATAATCAAGGTGAAGATTTCGAGGATTTTATATCTCAAAAACTAAAATATTTTGACTACGACAAAATTCGAGGAGCAAGAGATTATATGGCATTAGTTAAAGACGGCAATGTCTATTTTATCGTCGATACAGATGAAATACCAATTTTAGATGTGAATCTGATTGATGAAGCTTATAGTAAGGTTGCTAATAATGGTGAAACTGTAGCTATGTTCAAACGAAAAAAAGTTGCTCATAAATATCTTCGTGGTTATATAGGTTTCCATCTATGGAAAACAGATGGTATTGACGGAAATCCAGAAGGTTCGTATTCTTATATATCAGGAACTAATAGCGAATCTATGAAGATTACTCCGAAAACCAAGATGGACAAAATGCCTCGTGCTCGACGTATATTTATACTTCATAAAGAAAATCCAGAACTCATTGACCAGCAAATTTTGGAAATATGCAAGATGTTAAAGTTTGGCTTTGGACGTTGGAATGAGCTTATGACATATCCTTTCCCATTCAAGTTTTTGCAAGAATATCTTGACGATGCAGCAGAAACAGCGTACTCATTACACTGGAAGGATATTACTCTTAGAAAAGACTTGTAGTATCGTTTATATAATCAAATATTTAGTATATGACAAAAAATATAATTAATTAGGGATATTCAGTAAATGCCCCTAAAAACTAAGATAGCATATGAAGATGATGGACCATAATCACTTCATATGGGAGACGTAAAATAAACTGTGTCATGCGGCGTTTTCTTCCAAGCTCATCGGTCGGGGATCGGCCAGCGCCAAGGGGGTGCACCAGCACTCCCGACGAGCGTAAAGTTACAACAATTTAAATCTGTCTCCAAACTTTATCGCTAATTGTTGTGCGATGGCCGCCCAGTTGGCTATGGGCATGGTCCATTTCTTGCGTATGTTGCGGTAAGCGAGATAAACCAACTTTTCAAGGGCGGTGTCGTTAGGGAACACGCCCTTGTTTTTTGTCACTTTCCGCACTTGGCGGTGATAGCCCTCGACTGTATTCGTGGTATAAATCATACGTCGTATATCCGACGTAAACTGGAAGTATTCAGTAAGCCTTTCCCAGTTATCCTGCCAAGACTTGATAACGATAGGGTATTTCTCACCCCATTTTTCTTCCAGATTAAAAAGTCCTGTCTCAGCGGATTCCTTATTTACCGCACCATAGACATGTTTCAGATCCCTCATGAACTCTTTTTGGTGCTTGCTGGAATATGACAATGACGGTTCTTGGCTTTATCGCCTGAATGTAGAACCCGAAATGGGCATTCCAGAGGGTCAGCAGGAAGAAACCCAAATCGGGTGGAAGTGCTACGAAGTGCGCGGATATAACAAAGCCACGAAAGAGAATGTTAAAAAGGTCGTAATCCGTTCAGTCATTGACGAAACGGCAGAATTTGACCTTGTTAATTCCTACAACAAACACGTTCTTGGCATTGCCGTGGACGAAAGCGCGGTTGAGGAATACAAGGATTACTTGCAGTTTACGGAAGATTTGGATGCGGTCTTGATTAAGGATTTGTCGAACTAAACATTAAAGACAATGGCAAAGTTTTGTGAACTTGGCGTTGAATCGGATGTTGTCATTGGCAAGGGCATTGACATGGAAGATTTGTTCGGTCGCCGGATTCTGATTGAAAAGGTCATTATCCAACCAACGAAGTTTCCGGGCAAAAATTCATCCGGGTTGAGAATGCAAATGCAAGTTGTCCTTGCGACTTTCAATGAAGAAGCGGACAAGGACGGTGACTTTTATACGAAGAATCCCGACGGCACGCCCGCCGGGGAAAGACGGTCTTGTTTTACCGGGTCGGACATACTTATTGGGGCTATTCAGAAAGCCGAAACTAATTTGCCGTCAATGAATGCAAGCCGTGCGCAAAAAGGGTTGCCGCCTATTCGCTTATACCCAATTGACACAACTATTGTCAAAGTCGGCAAATGCTTTCAATTCACTTGACATGGAACAACAACAGATGGATAAAGGCATTGGGTGGCTTCAAAAGTTGCTCAATCTGCAAAAAAAGTACGGGTTCTTTTCGATAGTAAAGGGGTTATTCCTTGTGCTATTGGGCGGATATGTCGTTTTCTTTGCCCTCAATCCGAAGTATTTGCTTGAACGCATTACGAAGATACAGACAGAGGAACACAATGATTTGATTGAAACCCGTTTGAGGTCAGACACGGAAATCAACAACATCTTGTCAAAATTGCTTTCAACGGCGGATGCCGACCGCGCATGGCTTATCGAATTGCACAACGGAAGCAAGAATCTTGGAACGGGCTTGCCTTTCTTGTATGGGTCAATGCGGATGGAAGAAGTGCGCGACAGCATCTTTCATGTAGATGATGAGTATTCGGATTTCAATTTGTCGAAGTACAAACTTATTGTCAAGACATTGCGTGACGGATTCTTTTATGGCAATCTTGAAGATGTGCGGCTTGTTGATGAACGGCTTTACTACAAGTTTAAGGCAAACAATGTCAATGAAATAGCATTGATTGTCCTTTATGACTGCAAAGAAACGCCCATTGGGTTATTGGGCTTGTCCTATTGCAACGGCAAATTGATGCAACGGCAATTGGTGGGCAAGGAAATACGCAAGGGCGGCTTACAAATAGCAACTCAATTATCGGTAAAAGATGGCAAAGATTGATGTTTTATTGCCCTTTATCCTTAAATGGGAGGGCGGTTTTGCGAATGACCCGGCAGATGCAGGGGGCGCAACCAACAAAGGCGTGACAATAGCCACATGGCGCAATGTGGGATATGACAAAGACGGTGACGGCGATATTGACGTTCAGGATTTGAAGTTACTTTCAAATGCAGATGTCCGCGACCGTGTTTTGAAACCCCATTTTTGGGATAGGTGGAAAGCCGACCAAATCCAATCACAAAAGGTTGCGAACATCCTTGTTGATTGGGTGTGGGGTTCAGGCAAGCACGGCATTGTCATTCCTCAAAGATTGCTTGGGGTCGTTGATGATGGCATTGTCGGCGACAAGACTTTATCGGCGGTGAACTTTGCCGACCCTGACCAACTTTTTGACGCTATCTTCAAAGCCCGTGTTAAGTTCTTCAATGACATAACGGAATCGAGCATTAAGAAGTACGAAAGAAAGATTGGTCGAAAGGCAACGGAAGCCGAATTGATGAAGCACACCAACAAAAGGTTCTTGAAAGGATGGCTTAACAGATTAAACGACATTAAAACGATATGACATGAAGAAGATTATTGCATTGGTTTGGGTGCTTGCTTTGCTTGTGTCTTGCGGAACTGCAAGGAAAGTCCAAAAGACCCAACAGGAAGTCCGCATTGACAGCACGGCGACAACAAAAGAAACGAATGTCAAGACGGACAAGTTCGTTGATACGACCCGGACACAACACGGGAAAGTGACCATTACGGAAATCGAGTTTTACCCGCCAACGCCCGGCATTGCGGTTGATACAACCGGGGCGGCGGATAGTTCCAAGCCTGAAAGGGCTTCAAAGCCGTTGCCCGGTAATCCGGCAAACGTAAATTTGCAGGATGTCGGGAACATCAAAGGCGCGGTGAAGTCCATTAAACAAACGGTCATTGAATCCGATGTTGAGGAAAAAGGCGAAAACAAGGAATCGAGCGAAAGCAAGGAAACCGAAAGTGCCGCCAATGTCGGGAGAAACGAAACGAATGTTCAGCAAAGCCAAGAACCGACCCCCGACCCTTACCGATGGCGATACATCTTTTACATATCATTGATTGCCGTTGCGGTCTTGCTTTACCTCAAAAGAACGCCAATAATCAATTGGATAAAGAAGATTCTTGCAGGAATAAGGAAGATATTATAAATTCTTCACTACCTTTGCACCAACATTGTTGCGAAACCCCAAAGTTGCATTGGGGAACAATGCGCCCCGGCTTATGGTCGGGGCTTTTTCATGTACACGAGTAAGCACTCCGATTTTGGGCAACAAAAAGCCCCGAAAGTGTTAATTTCGGGGCAATTCGTGTACAAATTCGTGTACATTTTCCGTAAGTCCTTGAATATCAAGGTTTATTGCGGAGAGACAGGGATTCGAACCCCGGGTGCCTCGCAGCACAACGGTTTTCAAGACCGCCGCAATCGACCACTCTGCCACCTCTCCAAAACTTCCTTTTCAAGAAGTACTTCTCTTTTAAGCGGTGCAAAGGTACAAATCATTTTTAATTCTGCAAACATACTTCCTGTTTTTTCACGAATTAATTGTATTTTTGCATCCATGATATACCCACAGAACTTTGAACAGAAGATAGGTTTCGACCAAATACGTCAACTGCTGAAAGAAAAATGTCTCAGCACGCTTGGCGAAGAACGAGTGACAGACATGGCGTTCTCCGACCGCTTTAGTGAAGTGGAAGAGCATCTGGACCAGGTTTTTGAATTTGTACGCATACTCCGGGAGGAAGATAATTTTCCGGCACAATATTTTTTTGATGTACGCCCGTCCCTGAAGCGGATACGCGTGGAGGGAATGTACTTGGATGAACAGGAACTTTTCGACCTTCGCCGGTCATTGGAGACAATACGCGATATTGTACGTTTTCTGCAGAAGAGCGAAGGGGAGGAAGAAGAAACAGCATCCCACTACCCTTGTCTGAAACGGCTGGCAGGAGACATAACAGTGTTTCCACAACTCATCGGAAAAATAAACGGCATTCTCTCTCCGTATGGAAAAATAAAAGACAACGCATCCGCAGAGCTGGCGCGTATCCGCCGCGAATTGGCAAGCACAATGGGGAGCATCTCTCGCTCACTGAACAACATTTTGCGCAACGCACAATCGGAAGGAATTGTAGACAAGGATGTTGCGCCCACAATGCGCGACGGACGACTGGTTATTCCGGTAGTGCCTGCCCTGAAACGGAAAATAAAAGGAATTGTACATGATGAATCCGCCAGCGGTAAAACCGTATTTATCGAACCCGCGGAAGTGGTGGAAGCCAATAATCGCATCCGGGAACTGGAAGGAGACGAACGACGGGAAATTATCCGCATCTTAGTGGAGTTCTCCAACCTGCTGCGCCCCTCTATCCCCGACATCCTACTGTCATACGAATTTCTTGCCGAGATAGACTTCATACGTGCCAAAGCATTATTTTCCGAACAAATCACCGGATTGAAACCTGCTTTCGAAAACAAACAGGTTTTAGACTGGACAATGGCGGTTCATCCGTTGCTGCAACTCTCTCTTGCCAAACATGGAAAGAAAGTAGTGCCGCTGGATATAGAGTTGAGCGAAAAGCAACGTATCCTCATCATCTCCGGACCGAATGCCGGTGGCAAATCCGTCTGTCTGAAAACCGTCGGACTGCTGCAATACATGTTACAATGCGGTTTGCTAATCCCGATGCACGAACGCAGCCATGCCGGTATATTCAGCAATATATTCATTGACATCGGTGACGAACAATCCATTGAAGACGACCTGAGCACCTACTCCTCGCACCTGACCAATATGAAGATAATGATGAAGAACTGCAATGAACGCAGCCTTATCCTCATTGACGAGTTCGGCGGTGGTACCGAACCTCAAATTGGCGGGGCAATAGCCGAAGCGGTATTGAAACGTTTCAACCAAAAGCAGACGTTCGGCGTTATTACTACACACTATCAGAATCTGAAACATTTTGCCGAAGACCACGAAGGGGTAGTGAATGGCGCCATGCTATACGACCGCCACCTGATGCAGGCTTTGTTCCAACTTCAGATAGGTAATCCGGGCAGCTCATTTGCCGTAGAGATTGCCCGCAAAATCGGGTTACCTGAAGATGTAATCGCCGACGCTTCGGAGATTGTCGGCAGCGAATACATCAATGCCGACAAATATCTGCAAGACATTGTGCGCGACAAGCGATATTGGGAAGGCAAACGCCAGACCATCCGCCAACGCGAAAAGCATATGGAAGAAACCATTACCCGCTACCAGACGGAGATAGAAGATCTGCAGAAATCCCGCAAAGAAATTTTGCGGAAAGCCAAAGAAGAAGCAGAGCAACTGATGCAGGAAGCCAATGCCCGTATCGAAAATACCATTCGCACCATTAAAGAGGCGCAAGCCGAAAAGGAAAAGACCCGACAGGCACGTCAGGAACTGGCCGATTTCCGCCAATCAATGGAGGCTCTTGCCGCAAAAGAGCAGGAAGAGAAGATTGCCCGCAAAATAGAAAAGCTGAAAGAAAAGCAAAACCGGAAAAAGGAAAAGAAAGCCAACAAAGGTCAGGAAAACATGCTCTCTGCCCAAGCATCGGCAGAACAGCAGGCACGAAAAGAGGCCGAACGATTGGCTGCAATCGTACCCGGCAGCAATGTCAGGATAAAAGGACAGACCTCGGTGGGTGAAGTAATGGAGGTAAACGGCAAGAATGCCACTGTCGCTTTCGGCAGTATCAAGACCACCGTCAAGCTGGACAGGCTGGAGCGTACAAACGCACAGCCCAAGCAAGCGGATGTTTCTGCCAAAAGCACTTACATCAGTTCGCAAACCCAAGACAGTATGTACGAAAAGAAGCTGAACTTCAAGCAAGACATAGACGTACGCGGCATGCGTGGTGATGAAGCCTTACAGGCGGTCACCTATTTCATAGATGATGCCATTTTGGTGGGAATGTCCCGCGTTCGCATCCTTCATGGGACAGGTACGGGTATCTTGCGTACACTTATCCGCCAATATCTGCAGACAGTACCGGGCATAAGCCATTTCGCCGATGAACATATACAGTTCGGCGGAGCAGGAATTACGGTTGTAGACCTAAGTTGAACGAGAACCAAGAACGAAAAATAAAAATCTAAAAATAAAGATACTAATAATCCAATAACCCAATAATCATTCACCAAAATGAAGTCAATCAAAGAACTCTATCGCATTGGTACAGGTCCTTCAAGCAGCCATACAATGGGACCTCGCAAAGCTGCCGAAATATTTTTGGAAAGGCATCCGGAAGCTGCGACATTCAAAGTGACATTATACGGAAGTCTGGCTGCAACCGGCAAAGGGCACATGACCAACATTGCCATCACCGAAGTGCTGCAGCCTGTAGCCCCGGTAGAGATTATTTGGGAACCTAAGATTTTCCTCCCTTTCCACCCCAACGGAATGAAATTCATCGCAGTGGATAAAGAAGGGAAGGAAACAGATCAATGGACTGTATTCAGCATCGGCGGAGGAGCTTTGGCAGAGGAAAACGACGGAGCATCCTCGGTCAACACTCCCGATGTGTACTCCATGAGCAGCATGACAGAGATTCTGCAATGGTGCGAGCGTACAGGAAAGAGTTATTGGGAATACGTTAAGGAATGTGAGGACAGCGATATATGGGATTACCTGCAAGAAGTGTGGAAAACCATGCAGGACGCCGTAAAACGGGGATTGGAACAGGAGGGCGTATTGCCCGGCCCGCTGAACCTGCGCCGCAAAGCCTCAACCTATTATATACGTGCCAGCGGCTACAAACAGTCCCTGCAATCCCGCGGACTGGTATTTGCCTATGCTTTGGCAGTGAGTGAAGAAAATGCTTCGGGTGGTGTCATTGTTACCGCTCCCACTTGTGGTTCATGCGGTGTGATGCCCGCAGTACTTTATCATCTGGCAAAAAGTCGTGAATTCAGCGATACGCGTATTCTGCGTGCTCTCGCCACAGCCGGATTGGTAGGAAACATAGTAAAGACCAACGCTTCCATTTCGGGCGCGGAAGTAGGATGTCAGGGAGAGGTGGGCGTAGCTTGCGCTATGGCCTCAGCAGCAGCCAACCAGTTATTCGGCGGCAGTCCTGCACAAATAGAATATGCAGCGGAAATGGGTTTGGAGCATCATCTGGGAATGACCTGCGACCCTGTATGCGGACTGGTACAGATTCCATGCATCGAACGAAACGCCTATGCCGCCGCGCGTGCCCTTGATGCCAATCTCTACTCCTCTTTCACCGACGGCATGCACCGCGTGTCCTTCGACAAAGTGGTGGAGGTCATGAAAGAAACGGGGAATGATCTGCCGTCACTCTACAAGGAGACAAGCGAAGGAGGACTGGCAAAGGATTATAAGCCTATGTGATTATTGAATTAACCAATCCTAAATAACCGCACAGTTATCAGACAAAAAGGAACTGTCCCCGCAAATGAACTGCACCCCGAAAGTTAGACACAAAACTTTTGGGGTGCAGTTCACTTTTTTTTAACTTACAGTCTGTAAGTATTCAATGAAATATCATTCAATAAACTTGAGATTATTACTTTTCAAAGCTTACTTACCGGCCAGTGTGTGTCATCCTTATCGCCACTGACATCTCGTTTATCCAATACATTACCGTCCTGATCGTAGAACAGCTGATATTCCTGATTTCCATTCTCCACTTCTATAACATACTGTATAGGTTGCTCCGGATACTCAAGCATATCAATATCCTCCAGTTTCCATGCAGCATATTCCCCGCCCTTGAAAGCGGTTTGCACCGCAGCAGGTAATCCCTCCCAGGAAGTATCCACTTCAGTTAGTTTCCATGTGGCCTGAGTGTCGTACCACACATCCATTTCGCTACCATTCATCCAACAGTCGGCTACAAAATAACTGCCTTTCCGTTCCCACTCAATGCCCGTAGCAGCAGGATATTTATCCTTGAGAGCCTTCGACACTGCATCAGGAACGGTTATATTGTCATTTTTATCATCATCATCACACGCGCTGAAAGCCATTGCAGCAATGAACATCATCGCCAACATTTGAAATTTTATCTTCATACTATATCATTAATTTTAAGTTATACATCCGATATTGCAATCAATCGTCCATACTGACAAACTGTCCTTTTTTGTTGAACTTCAAAGAGTAGTCATTGGCCAGCTCCACTTCCACTCCGCTACGTCCGCGTTCAATCTTCGTAATAATCTCCTGTGGGAAATTCATTTTCACATATTCTTTTACAGATGCCGGAATCAGCGCCGCAGGTACGGCTGCTTTCTTGCAGTCTACGTCAGTCCAGTTGCCGTTGCTGTCAAAGTCAATCTCCGTACGGTCGGTCAACAGCACCTCATAGCTTTTTGATCCCAATATTCCGGTCTCGATCTTGATATGCGATATTTGCGGTTTGGTGAAATACTGGTTGATGAAATTACGGGCAGTCAAAGGCAGCTGCTTGGCATCGCGTGTAATCACATCACCGGCAAATGCCATTTGAACGGTTGCAAGAACCAACACAAGAATAGACAATACTTTCTTCATAATCGTTATTTTTTAATGTTACTAAGTTTGTTTGTATCATTCACACTACAAATAACGACAGGGAAACTGGAAAGATTTGGGAATAATCAGCGTTAACGGTTATTTTTATTTTCTTTAACAAGCAAGAAGCAATGCATACCTTCCTGCCACTCGTAAGTAAGCCTCAATGAAGAAATCCGGGCAATGGAACGGACTATGGCAAGCCCCAGTCCAGTGGAATCCTTCTTTCCGTCAATGCTATGATAAAAACGGCGGAACAGTTTTTCACCGTCCAACGGTGCACCGCCCGTATTCTTGATCATTAACGACACCGGAGTGGTGAGTATCCGCAGCTCTCCCCCATCCTCGTTGTGAAGCAAGGCATTCTTCACCAGATTGGAGACAAGAATCTGTGCCAGCGAATGGTTGCAACGAATCACCAAGGGCTGCTCTCCTTTCTCGCGCACCAAGCGCACTTGCTTATGCTCGTATATATCCATTAAATCAGGCAGAAGATTGTCCAGGATTTCATCCACCGACACATCTTCCAGTTCCGTATATTGCCCATTCTCTATACGGGAAAGCAGCAACAAGGACTTGTTCAGCTTCACAGCGCGTCCCAGCGTGGAATAAATCTCGTCCAGTTCCTTCATCTGCTGTTCGGACAGGTTATCGCTTTCTGCCAACAGTTCCACTTTGCCACGTACAATGGCCAGCGGTGTCTGCAACTCATGCGAAGCATTTTCAATGAATTCTTTCTGCTCCTCATAAGCCTTGTAGCTACGGTTACCCATATCCACCGCCGCTTCACTCAACTGGCGGAACTCGCGTATCTTCGTAGGGTTCTCCAATGCCGGAACCTCCTTGCCGGGCTGGATACAATGCAGCCAGTCCAGCAGTTTATGCAATGGGCGGAACACTCCTTTCAGTATTAACTGAATACCGACGGATGTACATACCAGAAGAAGCAGGAACAAAGCCCCCAAGTACCAAAGCATCGCCTCTACCATATCGTCCCGTTCCAAGATAGAAATCATCAGCGTGAGTTCGTAGAACTGTCCGTCGGGCATGCGGAAAGCCGTACGCATCACACGTACCGGTTCGTCCTCATCCTCCAGTTCGATATAGACGGTGGAATCATAGAAAACCTCCTGATAATGCCGCCCTTCCTTCTCGGAGATAGGAAGAAATTTATAAAAAGACATCAACGAACCTTCCGTTTCAAGAATAGAAGGATCATGGAGCGCATGTTCTATCAGTATTCCGGCATAATTCTCCAGCGTGTCGTCCGTCTCGTCCACCACCTCATCGATGATGGCATAATAAAACAGTACGCCCCACACTGCCATCAAGACGAACAGCAATAAAGAGATTTTGCGATATGTATAATATACCAGTTTCATAATTCGGACAGTTTATATCCAAAGCCATAGACAGCTTTCAGTTCAACGGAAGCATCCGCCTGCTTCAACTTCTTACGCAGGTTCTTCACTTGCGAGTAAATAAAATCCAGCGAATCGGCCTGATCGATATTATCTCCCCACACCGACTCTGCAAGACTCATTTTATTGATAACCCGGTTCACATTCACCACAAAATAATACAGTAAGTCGAACTCCTTGCGGTTGAGTTGCAGAGGAACACCGCCTACTTCCGCCTGCCGTTTGTCAGGATAGAGCAGCAGATTACCTACGGTGACCGTCACATCGCCTTGCGCCTGACGGCGGCGGATCAAAGACTTTATACGGGCATTCAGTTCTGCCAAATGGAAAGGTTTCGTCAGGTAGTCGTCGGCGCCGAGCTCCAGACCGTCCACCTTATCATCCAGCGAATCTTTGGCAGAAATAATGAGCACGCTGTCCGTACGGTGCAGGCGCTTCAACTCGCGCAACAAATCCAGTCCACTTCCACCGGGCAGCATAATGTCCAGCAGAACACAGTCGTAGTCGTAATCGTTTATCTTATCCAATGCCGAAAAATAATCGGCGGCCGTTTCTACGACAAACTTCTCTTTCAGGAGCGAAGTGCGGATCGTTTCCCGCAATTCCTGCTCATCTTCTACAATCAGGATTTTCATGTCCGCAAATAAAGTTCACAATTCTGGAATCATTCTGGAATCGGTCGGACCGTCAATTGGAGCCGTTCTCTTCTTCGTACACATCTTCCAGCAACTCCTCCTTCGCCATGGAGATTTTGCCATCGGCGGAAACGGTCAGTCTGAGAGGCACGTAGAGGTCGGTCTGCGGATAGCAGATACTGGCAGCGTAGATGATGCCCTGCGGAGTAGTCTTGTCATAAACCAACCCTTCCAGAATGGCATATTTCATAAATTTAGCATCAACCAGCGAAGCAAAACTTTCTTTCGTAAACACCTTGTCCACAACCTGCCTGCCACCACAAGTGATACGCAGGGTAATGCTGTTGTCAACAAACCTCTCTCCTTGTTCGTTTTTCACAACAGGCAGGCTTTCGTCCGGACGGCGGACAACTGAAGAACGGTATTCCTTGCCTCTATATGTAATAGTCGTTTTTGTATCGGAAACCTGCATGCGCTGGGGCGCTGTTACCACCGTACTGTCACGCATCAAGATCTGCACATCTTCTCCGTTTCTATTCCGGGACGTACAGGAGATGACCGACAACACCACTACGCAAGCCACTATATAAACCACTGTTCTCATTGCTTCTTTTTTCTTTAATTGACAAGGGCAAAGGAACAAAAAGAGCGGGAGAAATACAAATGAAAGTCGTTAAAAACAACAAGACCTTGCTCATACATGCAGATGAGCAAGGTCTTTCTCAGAGACTAATGCCAATACATATGTACACCAAGAAACATTATAAAAAAAATAAGAAGAATTTTCTCATGACTATAAGCTTGATGTAATTAAGGCATTTTAAACATTTCAGAAGCTGCAAGCAAAAATGCTCCCACCCCATATACATCTGTAGAATCAAAACCGGCCCGAGTAGGTGCATTACCAACAGGCTGAATATAGCCAACCTTACCGTCCTTATGTACGTAAGAACAGAGAGCCTTCCATGCCCGTATTATCGGTTCCTTATAAGTTTCGGCATCTAAAATACCATTACGCACTCCCCAAGCCAAGCCATAACAAACAAAAGCAGAGGCACTATTTTCCGGTTGAGGATAAGTGCCAGCATCAAGCAAACTGGCATGCCAAGATCCCTGCGCATCTTGCGTTTGTAGTATGCGGGCAGCCATTTCCTTGTATAAACGAATATAATAGTCACGCTTTAAATATTCTTCAGGAAGATTCTCCAATATTAAAGGGAAAGCGGCTAGCACCCATCCATTACCACGTGCCCAAAATTGTTTAGCACCATTAGGCTCACGCAAGACCCTCTTTGAACAGTCACGATAATATAAATGTTCGTTTCTATCATACAGAGAATCTGTACACTCCTCAAACTCTTTTTGCATAAATGTAACATATTTAGGATCCTTCGTCATTTTAGAAAGCGCTGCATATACAGGAGGAGCCATAAAAAGTGCATCAGCCCATGACCAACGCTCTAACTTACCACGCTCATCAGTTTTCATTAATGGAGCTTGTGACGGATATTTTATAACAGAATCTGCCCGAGCAATGGTTGGTTTTAATATTTCATTATTTCCATATCTACGTGCCAATTCTATATAGGTCTGTGATACACATATATCGTCAGGATGATGCAGTCTGTAATATGGCTGCCAGTCATGCTTTTCACCCTGCTGTTTCAGAAAGTCAAAATAAGTCTCATTATCAGTAACAGAGGCCCACGCCGCTAATCCTCTATACCAAGCAGCATTTGTCCAATCTAAATCAGGATGAACAACCTCCGGCTGATGTACAATCTGCCAGTTGGCAACCTTATCGGCAATAGTTTTTATAAATGATTTATCAGTGACTTGTTCCGGTTTAAGCCTAACCACCAATGACTGATTCACATTAGGCATCAGATTTACCTTATAACCAATAATGGTAATATTAGGATTAGGTTCATCATAATCAGTATCCGGAGTTGCAGGAACAGCAAAAGGTAAAACATCCTTTGGCAATTCAACAAATAAAGTTTTATCTTCCTTACGGAGTATAAATCCACCTGCAACTTGTTCTACATTAGCAGGAGTTAGCATTCGCCATGTTAATTGAGATGATTGAGAACCGTTTTTAATTCTGTCCTCAATCACAACTTCCAATTCTCCATTCAACACAACATGCCTTTCCGCCTTATCAATCTTATTATACAAAGCTGTCAAATCAAATATTGCTTCCTTACGTTCCGGAGTATCGCTACAACTAATCAACTCTCCCCGACCTTCAGTATTAAACATTTCATCATTAATACTAAAAACATTATGGGCAAAATTATTGTATCGAAACACTTTCCAGCGCTGTCCATTGGCTCTGTTATCCCAAAGAGCAATGCCTTTTGACTCCAACGAATTATACTCTTGCGGCCCTAAATCAACAGCCCATCTCACCCCTTGAGCATCCATCACAAATGAACCTGCATCCAAATGCGTATGAGTGTTAGCAGAAGCTTTACCGCCTTTAATACCGACATAAATAGCATCTTCTTTCCATGAGCTTCTCATCAGGCAAACAGGAGCTTCATTTTTAGCTGCGAACATGTCCACTTTTGGTTTAGGCAAATTAGCCAAGTTTATGTCTTTTCCCAACACAAAAATAGAAGGTAGCATCCTACGATATTGCTCATAATCATAATTAGGGATCTCCAGCAACAATTTGCACTCATTCCTTAACAATGCAGGATTCTTGGTTTTCCGCGCAAACCAAAATAAAGAAGTATTCAACCGCATCCTACTACCAGAATCACCAAAATTAAACGGTAAGCAAGAAGGACCTACCATATGTAATATATACTCTCCTCCTTTGATAAATCCAGGAATAGCAGAAAGTCCAAAGTCATTACCATATAAAGTTTCCAATGCAGCAAGCAACATTACATTATAAGTTGTCCCGTAATGCCAATAACCATATCCTTCAGGATAAGCCCCATCAGGTCCATAACTGCTCATAGGTTTACGTATCTCTTCTATGGAACGTTCCATTATTTTCCGACACAATTTTTCATCTGTCTCCATTAATGCTATTGCACCATAGGCCATTGCCGTATTACATACTTGACTCCAATTATTTGTCTTATCCAAAAAGCCATTGTAACGTTTATCCATGGAAGGTTTCAAACCCTTATCTAAAATTGCTTTTCGTATCTTTGCCCTGTTCTTGGGGCTCAGAACTTCATATAGCCAGTCATAACCAATAGACAAAGCCATAGTCATTTCCGCTACATCCAAAAAATGTTCAGGGTTCCAATTATCATATCCGGCCATGTACAACATTTCTTTTTCAGCTCGTTCCGCAAACTTCAATTCACCGGTAGTACGATAGGCATAAGACAACATAAATATCCGGTAAAGAGCTTCACGCGAAGTATTTAACATTCTACGTCCTATTTTTATTTTCTCTAAAGGAGCAATAGGAAGCAGTCGTTCACAAGCCTGTAAAGTACGCTCTTGAAACAAACTCCATATGGAATCGCTTTGAATAAATTGCACTAATGACCTTTCATCCTCCTGCAATAACAAAAGCCGGGGATGCTGTGGCATTTTTTTATCCGGTAACACAAAGTTATCAGCGAACAATGTACCAGCACATACGGCAAATAACACATATATTATTATTCTTTTCATATATAGCATTAAAAAAATAAAGTCATGGACTATACATATAAAGCATAATCCATGACTGATTTATTAATTAGAATTTATAGGTAAAGCCACAACGTCCGTTAGCACCGCTATACTGCAGATTATAAACTCTACTCTTGTTTCCAAAATAAGAGAATTGTTCACTATTAAGAACATTTACTGCTTCCACCCAGAAAGTCAGCCCTTTTACAATATTTACAGAGCCGTTCACATCCATCTGCCAACGTCCATCTCGCCATATATCACGCTCTGCATCCGAACCGAGAGCTTGAATATAAGAACCACAATAATTCATAGCAGCCTGGACAGTAAAACGCTTTGTAGAATAAGCTAACGCAAAGTTTGCTGTATGCTTAGCCTGTCCCGGTAAACGTAAAGAACCACGTTCCTGATCTGTTACCGCTTTAGAATGAATAAAGGTATAGTTACTTGTAAACATCAGGTTTTTCAGAAATCCCGGCAGGAATGTCAAACTGGTGTTCAATGTTATTTCAGCACCATAGACCTTGGCTGCATCACCATTCTTACTTTGGATAACTTTCCATCCATTATACTGGCTATTGGCATCATGTAATGTTCCCTCACTCAAATATTGGAATTTGTCAATATGCTTGTAAAACACACCACCGGAAATAATACCTACATTAGACAAATATTGCTCAAATAGCAAATCCAGATTATGTGCATACGCAGGTTTCAAATCAGGATTACCAATAGTGACACGTTCAAGATCCTGTGATACGTCTTGTTTCGGAACCAATTCAGAGATATTAGGCCGAGAATATCCGGTAGTCCATGCCAATCGAAAAATTGTTTTATCCGTCAGATCATATTTAAACTGCACATTTGGAAGGAACTTTGTGTAATCCAAAGAAGAAGCTATCGGAGTTTTTGTATATGTATTAAATCCTTCATCTGCCGGATCAGCTCCCCCATAAATCGGAGAATTCGGGTCAAAGCTACGTTCTATCTTATTAGCCTTATATTTTACATGAGTTTGCTCTACACGTACACCTGCCAAAATCATCAAATTTTGCAATTGGATTTTATTCATCGCATATCCGGCCAATACTCGTTCATTGGCATCATAGAAGAAAGCATCTGCAGCAGAATTTGATGTATAGGGATTATACTCAATATCATTGCTATTTGCGCTATTACTCATATACGCACGAATTTTGTTTATATCAGCAGCTGGACCAAAAGCAAGATTTCCATTTAGGAACTTATTGGACAGTTGTTCTTTGTATAAGAAATTAGACAAACAGTTAGCCTCACTGGCTGTAATAGAATAATTCTTCGTATCTTCCGGCATCCATCCTTTATTTTTCATAAACTTACCTTTCACACCAAATGAAAAGGTAGATGCATTATCTTTAATAAAGTAGTTTTTTGCACTATTCATACGGAAAGTAAAGTTTTCTCCCCGTGTTTCATTATTAAAGTTTTCAACAACATATAAATTATACCTGGAAATATCATCCGGACTTGCCGTGCCTAACTTTTCACCAGAAGGTTCAAATATATAATTATAACTTAAATACTTACTATTCATATCAGTTAGTGTCCCCATTACTTCATCAGGTAATTTCTGACCGTTGACTTTTTTGGTAGCCCTCCATTCCGGAGTCTGAAAACCATCCATCTCACTTATATAACTACGTGAAGATTTTGAATAAAACAATCCACCGTCAATTTTCCAAGTTCCTATTGTTGATTCACCGTCCAAATTGATATTAAGATTCTTTATTTTTTCATCAGAGGCTGTAACCTGAGTAATATTACGCATGCGTTTTGAACCAATACTACCATCTTCCATCAAATAATACTTTCCTCCATTATCTCTGAAACGGAAACGATTGCGATAACGTTCTCCTTCATTATCACGTTGATTATACATAGTACTCAGTACGAATTTCGTATATTGTGTTGGAGCCCAATCAATGGCTAAAGATGCCCCATGACGTGTAGATGTTCCTTTTTGGTATCTATAACGAAAATCCGTAGGTACATAAACATCTTCCTTCACTGACTCTCCTGTCTTATTATCAACCAATTCATAAGGCTCCCAACCTTCAGCCTCTAAACGGTCATATCCATTATGATTTACTAAATAGCTATAATTAGCACGAATTCCTAATACACCATTATCATTTTTTTGTGTTTTAAAGAAACGTTGTGCATAAGATGCTTTTACATTATAATCTGCTTTTTCACGTAAAAAAGTATATCCTGTTCCTAAATCAATGGAAAATTTAGGGGTGAGGGAACGAGCCGTACCAGTACGCATATTAATAACTCCAGCAATTGCATCTCCATCATTAGAGGGAAGTAATGTTTTCTGTACTTCCATAGAAGAAAGAATATCGGCAGGAATAACATCCATCGACTCATTGCGTTTTCCACCTTCTTGGCTACTCATTATTTGTTCACCATTAATATTGATATTAGTGAAATTAGCAGGAGTACCGCGTAATTGTACCTCTTTGCCATCAGAAGTGACCCCACTAAGTCTACGCAAAGCATCAGATACATCCAAATCAGGGAAACGTCCCATCTGATCCGCTGACAACACTTGCATCATGTTATCAGCCACTTTCTGCTGATTCAAAGCACGTTGTTGCCCATCAACAGCTGCTGAAATAACCACATCTCCTAACGCAATGGCAGACTGCTTCAATACAAAATTAGCAGTAGCAGTACCATTAGCCGTAATATTAATCATCTTAGTAACAGGTTCATACCCTAAATAGTTACATTCAATTTCACAAGTACCGACCGGAATACCCGACAATGTATAAGCTCCATTCAAATCTGTGGCAGTTCCTTGAGTGGTTCCCTTGACAATAATGGCAGCTCCCGGAAGAGTTTCGCCCATATCATCTTTCACTACACCACTAAGATTTCCTTTACCCTGTGCATAACCAGATATAACCGGTATGGTTACAACAGTAACCCACAACAAAAGTCTAAAAATGTTCTTCATAATCGTATAAAATTAAATGGTTAATATTAATTCTGCAGCTTCTTTATCTAAAAACAAGGTTGCATCAGAATGGGTACGTAACACAGAAGCCGGACAAGCAACTGAAACCGGACCACAAAGTGTCTGACGAACAGCCTGTGCTTTCCGCCCCGTAGGTACAATACAGATCACCTTTTTGCATGACATCAACGCAGGAATTGTAAGAGTCAGTGCCGTTTCTGGTACATCACTTAATGTCCCGAATTCACCATCGTTAACCTGTTGCTGACGACATATATTATCCAAAGAGGTTTGTCGTATCCATGCTTCTTCATCAAAACGAGCTTCATGCGGATCATTAAAGGCAATATGTCCATTTTCTCCTATTCCCATACTGACAATATCCAGCGGCGCCTGTCTCAATAAGCCTTCATACCGTTTACATTCGGCACTAATATCAATTGCATCGGACTGTATATAATTAACTTCATGGAAAGGTTTTCTGGAAAAGATTGCCTTTCTCAAAAAATTACCAAAATTTTGAGAAGCATCTTTTCCCAGCCCCATGTACTCATCCATGTGGAATCCGGTAATACGAGTAAAATCGATTTCTGTATCCTCTGCCAATGCTTTCAAAAAATCATCCTGTGAATGAGCGGCAGCAAAAATAGCCCTTACTATTTTTTGTCTGGCCATAAGTTCCCGGACATGTTTTTTGTAAAGTTCATAGGCAGCTATCCCCATGTCTTGCCGCGAATTATACACATGTATAGTCAGTGTATCTACTTTCAGTGTTTTAATTGGAACTATCATTTATATTTGCATTATTTATTAAACTTCAAATTATAATAAGCTGCCAAAAAGCGCAATCCAAAAGAAGTTCCGACATCCCTTTGAGTAAGCCATATCTGTCCTTTCTTCATACGCATACGAGTATTAATTACTCCACCCCGCAAATTAGGATCAGGATGATTGGCTGCATAACGGTTCTTAATAATCCAACGAAGGCTACGTTCGTAATTAGGAACAAATTCATCATAACCGTAACCTGCCAATCTAATCCAAAGAATACCGGCAAAAGCGACTGCTGAGCCGCAAACAGACCCCTTATCCGATGGCTTTCCATCCGTATAATTGTCATAGAATATAGTTCCGTCTACTTTTTGTGCTTTGGCATATGTCCGGGCTGTTTTGGCAGCGGCTTCCAAATATTTTCTATCTTTTGTCATTTCATAAGCCTCAAGAAGCGACTCGGCATACCAAAGATTAAATCGGGGGTGAAAAGAAGAAACCTCACGATGATTAGGGATATAACGCATCCAAATGCCGTTTTCATCCTGCTTATCAATCAAAGAGTTACAAAGCAACAAATGAGCATCCTTAAAGCGTTTATCTTTCGTAAATTCATAAGCATCTTTGAAAGGCGAACCTTCTGTATTCGGGCGGGAAACATCATCCAACACTTGTTGTTTCTTATCTTTATAAAAAGGGCTCACTTTCTGAATCTCGCCGGTTTTCAAGTCTGCTAAATCATAACAAACCCCTTCTTCAGGATAATACATATGTTCCAGCATCCAACCAAGTGCATTGCTGGCCACTTGTGCATATTTCTTATCACCGGTAATCCGCGACAATTCAAAAATCCCATGCGTACCGTCAGTAACGGTTGCAAAAACTATTTTGTCATTGCCTATATCGTCACCATGTGTAGCACCTACCATTCCTTTCAATGCCGGATTATCCTTGATTTCCAATCCAATCCACCAATCACCGGCTTTACGTGCCGCTGCAAGTGCTTGAGGTGATTTGGTAATTTCATAAGCATCCAGCAAACCCAAAATAATTTGTCCCGTATGCCATGGCTCTTCATAAGGATACCATTTTCCCTGAACCATGTTATAGTCACAGCGTGATTTTCCACTTTCATCCAACAATATATTTGTTGCATAAGTGGTACATCCCTCAATCGCTTCCAAAATCTCCGTCTTCCCCGGAAGAGGAGATTGGGCCTTCACCGTACCGGTTAGCAATAAAGCCGATAATAAAATAATGTGTTTTTTCATACTGTTTGTTTTTTTTATTATTCTTATTTAGAGATAATATTTTTGTTTATGAGACTTTACTATTCTGCCATCAACGCGAAATGAAAATTTCCAGTCGTTAACCAATTGGCGTGATTTTATTAAAATTCTGTTACTCCCGGCTTTCAGATGAAGAGATAATTTGTATTTATCTGCCACAAACTCATTCTCTTTCGCCGTATGTCCAACTATTTGCCCGTTACAATAAATAAGGTTTTCACCACTACCTCCATACAATACTTGCACAATCTGCTCCTTATCCGAATAGAGCATAGCTGTGGCGTATGCCACTCCATTATTTACAGAATGGAACATTTCATTAAAATCCATGATAAAACCATTATCCGACACGCAACGGGTCCACTTATATTCGTCTCCACCCACATCAAAACGTTCACCCGGTAATGGAGTCACATTTATTTCACCTCCAATTGTTGCCAAATAGTCGGTATTCATATCACCGTTCAGAAAAGCGCCACAAAATAGCCAACAAGAGAAATAGTTACTATTGATATTGCGTACGTCCAATCCCGCTGCCGTTATATCATCCGGCTTCCTTCCACGATCAATAAAGTCTATGGCCCGAAGCAAAACCGATTGCACACGATGTATCTGATCTAATTTCTCTTTATATAATTCCAAGCCTTTATCAAGAAAATACGACTGGTTTTCGCAAATCCAAAGCTCCGTATATTGTTGTTTAAGTGTCAGGATCTGGGTCTCCAAAGGATTGACATCTTTCAATGCCATTATCAAAGACTTCCGGGCTTGTTCGGGAGATTCGGCATACTCCTGCAAACTCTTCCGATACCAATCCGCCATTTTAAACATCCTTTCCCTTGCATCGACAATAAACTCATATTGCGCTACTGTATATCCCAAAGCCTTCTCATCAATATGCTCTTTCTGCAAATGAACGGCACTAACCGTTCGCTTGACAGAGGCAAGAATATTCCTTGCAATACCTAATTCTTCTTTATTGATATTCAGTGGATTGTTTATATCCGGAGTGAATCGTTCATAAAAAATACGGTCGTTCATTTCATAAGTCATGCCCAATTTAGCAAACTTCATCAGCTCATTTAAAGCTTGAACAAACATCGTATCTTCACTACCAAAACGCACCATACAGTATCTTCCCTCAAAGTCATCTGCATCAACATTTCGTGAGGCATTCCAACTATATTCAGAAGCTAATGCCACGCCATACATTATAGAAGCAAAACTGTGAAATGCCGAATCGTCCCACGATGTATATAACACACCTTGTGCCCCAGCTCTGTAACCGTCTGTAATAAATTGCATATTCTCCCTTGTCATATTCAGATCAGGAAATAGCCTGTTCGAATTCAAAATACCAGGACAGACCAGATAACAGCTCCGGTTTTCCTTGAAAGGATTTATCCATGCATCATAATTTGTACCGCTATAATTCCAACTCAAATAAGTGATATCCTTTGGCAATTCGGATAACAGATGCGGATATTTCATAATGATATCTCCCCACATCATCACTTTCTTATTCTTTGCTTTCAGGACATCATATAAAAAACGAATATGATCTGCATAAAACTTATCCGCCCCTACCCTACGCACATATTCTTTAGACTTACCATTCTCCAAATCCCATGTTTCGTCACAGTTAATATTAAAATAATCCGAAGAAAAAGCATCTGCCAGTTCTTCAATAACTGATTTCAAGAATGCTTGCGCTTGTGGTTTCAGCGGGGCAATCATAGAGGGAGTATCACCTAACGGTGCATATTTTTCCAGAGAAAGTATCTTCTCAAAATGTCCGAAGCACTGAAAACTCCCGATAATTTCCATTTGATATTCCCGAGCATAGCTACAAATCTCCTTTACGTCATCCATCGTTAACTTACCATTTTCCGGTGCAAAATCGGGATAGGAAAGCGGTTGTATGACATGCTCTATATAGAATGTGAATGCGTTGTATTTTAACTCCGACAAGTCTCTTATTTGTTTCTTTATATAAGTAACATTAGAAATCGGGCCTCTGCTTATATCATCAAAAAATATTCTTTGGGGATAGTCCGGCCAATCGGCCAAAGCAACCGACGGCGCATAACCGCCACGTACCAATTGCTTTGCTGATTGAATACCGTACAATAATCCTTTGGTTGTCTTCGAGATAACATGAATACATGAGTCCGATTTAGAAAGCAGATAGCCTTCCGGACCAATACTGTCAACGTAATGTTCATCCAAAGAATGTTCTCTGCAAAAAGCCCTCAAGACCTTCTTTGAAGAACTTTGTTCCCCTATTATTTTCAATCTATCGGGGCAACTATCCCGAAAAAATTCTTTAAATTCCTCCTGCACACAATTGTAAAGCTCCGGATTTGTATTTCGCCATATGAAATCAATATCACCATATACCTTTTCTCCCTTATTTGCTCCATCAACAGTAGAGATTACTTTAGGTAACGGTAATACAGGCAAACCGGCTGCATGTCCCATACAAGTCAGGCTTACTATCTCAATCAGGCATAAGAAGAATTTCTTTTTCATATATATATTTTTTAATACCTATTATTTTATTACGATTTTTTTCCCGCCTTTTTCTCCGTAAGTCATAATCTGCTGTATATCCGCATTATCCACATCATCACAAATGATAGCCGGCCTGCCATCCTCTTTCAACAGTTCGAAAGAAAGACCATATAACTGTATATTCCTGGCATGCCGCACATACATTCCATACGCAGGCAGTGTGCCAAACATAGTAGACTCCGGGTAAAGGGTCTCAAGCTCCTCAACTTTTTTATCTGCCAGTTCTTCCGATTCACCACCTGTACAGACAAAACGGCTATTACAGATGGTAAGCCCTTCAATCTTCCCTTCCGGTATTCCCATAACCGAGCATCCTATCGGAGCAGTTGCTACGGCAGTTATATTGGAAATCAAAATATTCTTCATCGCACCAACAGAGGGGGTAGGCGCCTCCGCATAATGCTTACGTGCACGATTGCCCAAACGAAGAAATAAAGGAACCCGCTGGCCATCTATGGCAACATTCTGGATAGTTATATTTTCCATAGTTCCACCGTCAACAATTTCAAGCGATATACCCGAAATTCCTTCTGCAGCCCCAGAATTCACCGTAGAAGCCGACGATCTACGAATTACGCAGTTGCTAATAGCCACATTTTTGAATCCGGCGGTCGTCTCTGTCCCAAATTTCAGGGCATTACAATGGCTGCTTAATAGACAATCCGAAACGATTATATTTTCGCTCATCCTGTCACAAGTACTTTTAAAAGTTATTCCATCATCATCCGAATCTCCTGTCACACGTGTTATAATTACATCCCTACAACCATCAATATCCATCATATCATTATTCAGGTTGGAGTGATTGAAGATTCTCACACCATCAATCTTCAACTGGTCACAACGAATATAAGACTGCATCCACATGGCGGAATTCCGGAGTTCTATTCCAGTTATATTGATATTCCTACTATTGGCAAACCACAAAAGATAAGGACGGTCTCTATACTTATCCGGTTTCTTTTTGGACTGCACCGGAAATGAACCGCCACGTCCATCAATTGTACCATCCCCTTCTATCGTAACATTCTCTATGTCATGGGCAATTATTAAAGACTGATACGTCCATGTATCTCCCCAAAAACGGAAACCAACAGTTTTTTTCGGATAATCCGCCAAATTTGTAGAGCCCAATAAATGTGCACCTCTTTCTAAACGAAGAGTTACATTACTCTTCAAGAAAAGAGTGCCTGTTACAAACTCACCTTGCGGAATAATCACCTTTCCACCTTTTTCCGCACATAAATCTATAACACGCTGGATTGCTCTCGTATTAACAGTTTTTCCATCTCCCCTCGCTCCGAAGTCAGACACCGAATAATCCATTGCAGAAACATTTACTGCAAACAGTCCCAAAACCAACAAACATTTAATAAATTTCATAAGCAGCTATTTTTTCTTCTAAAAAGCGAGCGGTTTGTAAATAAGCCCCATCAATATCGGCAACATGGCTTTCATCACCACCCACATCAATTGAAAGTTCTCCGGAAAAACCTATTTGTTTCAAAGTCCCGAAAAACAAATCCCAATCTATCGTTCCATTGCCTGCGGCCTGATGCTCTATGCGTTGTCCATAACTATCAGAGATATGTATATAGTCCAAATCCTTTCCCAGTTTAAGCAAACCTAAAGACAGATTTTCATGCATATAATACAGATTCGATGTATCAAAATTGAACTTTAGATTTTCCCATCCCAATTCTTCTTTCAGCAACAGATAACCATTCGTTGTATCCGTCAAAGAGCCCACACAGGGATGCATATAATAGTTCAACCCATAATCTGCCGCAAATTTGCAAGCTGTATCCATCCGAGACAGCAAATTGTCCCAATATACTTTCCACGACAGTCTTTGCGGCAAACGCACATTACGAAGTACGTCCGGTGAATAATGCCGGTGAATAGGCATATCTGCCGGAAATTCATAAGGAACAAGAGGGCCGTTATCCAATACCCCTCTGGCTCCGAAATAAGCTCCGAGTTCACAGCCTGTTTTAAATAAATCCAAACTCTTTTGTGCAATTTCTCCTTGTGGGGAAGCTATCCCCGGAAGTACGGTACAAAACACAGGTAACGCCACCCCCCGGTCTTCCAATGCCTGTTTTATCTCTTTCCGATGTTTGTAAACTGTCTTCAGATGTGCTTCCCCTATCCCTTCCAGTTCGATAGATTGAAAACCAAGATCGGCCATTTCATGTACATATGTAACCATATGTTCTGCATCAGGCGGATAGCCATATCTTGTAATACTATAAAGAAATGCACAAGTTATGTGTCTGTCAAAAACGTTTCTCATGTTTATGCTATATTTTAATAATTAATAATTCCCAGAATAGCTACAATGGCAACAATGAGTGCAAACAACAAAGTTATGCCATACAGAACATTGTCTTTTATTGTAGCCCTATGTTTTCCCATTAAAAGTTTCTTATTCAACAAAATAATCATCAATGCAATGACAAGGGGAGTAGATATAATCGCCAAAGATTGAGAGAAGATCATCACAAAAACCGGACTACCGCCAAAAACCGGCACCACAAGCCCACATAAAGTAGTTGCTAATGCCATAACCCTGGCCCAACGCTTAGTCAAATCTCTATCTATACCTAAGAAATCGCTGATGAGCCATGGCCCTAATACTATAATAGGAAATAAAGAGGAAACACCTGCGCACACAATTCCTGCCACAAACATAGACACAGCCAGTTGTCCGGCCAATGGTTCCATCAGTTTCACCATATCTATTGCATTATCCACAGTAAGCCCCTTCGTGAACATTGTTCCGGCAGCACACGCCATTACAGCAAAGCTCAACAGAAACATTATACTCACTGACACAGCAGCATCACGTTTCTGTAACTTCATATCTTCTATATGCCAGCCTTTCTCACTAATCAAGATGGAACGAACCACATAAAGGACGCCCCCCATAGTAGTACCTACCATTCCTGCCACAATTAAAAAAGCATTCGGATGATTGGGAAGAGTAGGAACAAGTCCTTTCAATATACTGGCAGGTTCCGGCATTACAATAAACATGGTAGCAAGAAAACAAACTCCCATAACAAAAACAAACAGGCTAAGTATCTTCTCAAAAAGAGCTTGCTTTCCCTGCCAAAATATATAATATAATAGTACGCAGATAACACCTGCCACTACTATCATATTGACCCCTTCGCCATCATGAGTGATAGGACGAGACCACTCTTGGATTACTTGCGCCACTACCCCCATAACTCCCATACAGGATACAATTTCGCTTATTAATAAAGAAAATAAAATAAAGATGGTAACTCCTCTACCAAAGTTATTCTTAAAACTAAATAATGCAGTTTTTCCTGTAATTATAGTATAACGCGAAAAAGCAATTATTAAGACATACGTAAACAAGCAAGAAAGAGCCAATGCCCATGTCAGCGTCATTCCATAACTTGCCCCGGCAGAAGCCATCGTTGTAATACTACCTGTCCCGATATTATATCCTACGAGAAAGATACCCGGTGCAATAGTCGCCCAAAACAATGCTATCTTTTTAATTATATTTTTCATATTTACACAGCTCATTTTCTAATTCGTGTTATTGTGTATTTTAAAATTTCTCTTTCTTATCAGTACTGATTATTTCCACAAAAAGAAACATATCTCCGCTTTTGCAATACAAATATCCTGCTTCTTTTGATATTAATAACACTCTACGCACTGTTATAAAACACATTTTCAGCGTTACAAGAAAAAATATAGTGTTTTTATTCGTGTAATCGTGTAAAATGCCATTTTTCCATTTCATGTTTATTATTTATTCGTGCATTTATCAGTTCTATTATATCTTTTAGTATATTTGCAACTAAAATCAATAAAACAGAACGGAACTACGATGGGAGAAAAAGTAAAATATAGAATCAGCGACATCGCAGCAATTGCAGGCGTGTCATCAGGAACAGTAGATCGTATACTTCACAATAGAGGTGGCGTATCACCGGAAAGCCGCAAAAAAGTGGAAGACGTTTTACAACAAATTAATTATGTGTGTAAAATCCATTCAATAACTCCTAAAAACGAACGTCAAATACGTCTATTAGTTATATTCCCCCAACATGCCCCCGGAGAATATTGGGAACAAATAGAGACCGGCATCGAAAAAGCGTTAAGCCATTTTGCCAATACCAAACTGAAGATCCGTTACTTATACTACGATCAGTTTGATGTTTTCTCATGTCAAAAGGTGTTCAAAGAAGCACTTGCCCTAAGAAAAGACGCAGTAATCATAGGTCCGGCATTCTATGACGAGACTGTATTATTTGCCAACCAGCTTTATATGAAAGATATTCCATACGTGTTTGTAGACACTCCGGTAAACAATACAGAGCCATTGGCAACCTTCGCCCTCCATGCCTTTCAAGCAGGCAGGACACAGGCTAAGCTACTGACATCTATCATGGAGCCCAATAAGGAAATCGCTTTATTTCAGGCCAAACGAATAGGCGATGAAACATCTATCCAATCTGTTGTGTGCCAACATGGTTTTTTCTCTTATTTAAAAGAAAATTCGCTGAATATAAATATTGTATATGCACAATACAACCGTACCGATGCAAAACAAAATGAAGAAATGCTAACCGATTTTTTCCGTACCCACCCTAATATCGGCGGAGCTGTAGTATTCAATACTTGTGCATATATCATATCCGATTTCATGAAACGCAATAACATCAAAAACGTCAAACTGATAGGGTTTGATATAAATACCCGGAATGTTAATGCCCTGAAAGAAGGATATATCTCCCACCTGATAGCCGAGCGTCCGGAATATCAAGGATATATGGCCATCAAAGCCATCTTGGAATATTTAATCTACAATAAGAAACCCGAAGTCTACAATTATACACCCATAGATATTATAATAAACGAAACAGTAGATTTTTATACTACTACAAATTTTGCATTCGCATTATAAGAAAGATGTCATAAGGAGCGGATCCGCATACAGTTTCCGGTTGCATTTAATCCAGCATACCAGTGTGCGAAAAGTGTTTGGAGGAAAGATATGAACCTTTCCTGAGAAAAGTTCATATCCCACTCATTTGCTGAGATTTACCTTAGGAAATTCGAAAACATATTATCCCAGCGGATTTTCTTCCTCTTCCCCATTTCCACCAGTACCGGGATTGGAACCTCCTCCTGAAGCAACCTCCGAGTTATCCCACCCGGCTCTCGTCACGCTGGCACGTGTCAGCATCTCCTTGAATTGCTGGCCCGGAGTGAAAATTATCTTCCGGCGGTAAACCGTATCCGACTTCACATCTTCCTCCTTATCCTGACTTTTTGCATTAAGTCCCGGACGGAAACAGCCGAAATCTCCCAATTGCACCGAGAAGCCTTTATTGATATTCATATTCAGCGTATCTATCAGGCCGTCCAGCACCATTTTCACCACACCGCGCGGCGCCATACCTACCTTGGTGACCTCGTCGCATAAGTCTTCAAATTCCACCATGCCCAGTGTTTTCAATTGAGCCACATACTTTTCCGTTTTTGTCTTATCAAAACCGAACACTCTTTTTTTCACTTCATAATTTAAAGCCATAATCTTTGAATTTTTAATCGTTAATAATAATATGTATATCAAGAAGCTCTTATCTCATCCAAGAAATCAGGAAAATTTCACTGTGAGGCCTCAAGCAGTTATACTTTCTGTTTCTCTAAATCGATGTTGCAAAGTTAGGGTGAGAAGAAGGCGAAAGCAAGAAAATGGCATCTACAGCCAAAACGCATAAATCACTCAAAAACAACAGATTAAAAAAAACTTATCTCTACAAGTGCAGCTAAGCTCCAAAAGAAGAAAAAGTAAAGAAAGAGCATCACACCCTCGTAATCTCTACAAGTGATGCAGCTAAACAACTGATAATGAAAGGTGGCTTTGCAGAATGTCTCTACAAACGATACCTCACAGGCATAAATTCCTAAAGTCAGAACAGCCTCCCTATTTACAACACGAAATATTTTTCTATTTCACCGAATTTACTTATATTCGCATTCTTAGCCCAATATCTCATTAATTACAAAAGTTATTTGTGCAGGGAGTAAATATAATATGAGAGCAAACAAAACTCGTGCAGGCTTATTAGTCTGTTTATGCTTCCTGCTTATTTTGGGAAGTTGTAAGGAAGAAGAAGATGCAGTTCTAAACCTTTCGATGTCGGAAATAACCTTCGGTTCAAAGAGCGAGGTTAAATCTGTCGAAGTCTATGCCAATACATCTTGGAGTGCCGAAATAGCCCCCTCAGCTTCCTCATCCTGGATCAGTCTGAATGTTGTCTCCGGAAAATCAGGAACATCTGCGATACAGATTACTTTGACGGAAAACGATACGCCCGACGAACGTACCGCCGAGATCATTTTCCGCGGGAGTTCGACGTCACAGACTTTGAAAGTCACCCAAGAGAAAAACGAAATTTTAGAGCTTCCTTATGAAGAAATTGGTTTCTGGCAGATAGGAGGAATATTCCCGTTAGAAATTAAACGGAATATCGAATACTCAGTCGAAATAGAACCGGAGGCCAGGGAATGGATGAAACTGGTCGAACCGAAAGAATTGTCGTCAGATTTGATTTATATAAACATAGAAGAAAACTTCAGTGGGCTTCCCCGAATCGGCAGTGTTTATGTAAAAGGAAAAGATTCTTCTTTAGCCGATACGCTAAAGATCTACCAATATCCGTTAGAACTTAGCCTGTCGCGTAAGACCCTTGATTTTGGAATGTCTGCCGAGAGCAGGACGGTAATCGTGACGACGTCTCATCAGGATTACGACGACATCCCTTTACTGGAACTCAAGCTTCCCGAAGACGCAAAAGACTGGTGTACGGTCGAAGTCGACAACCAAGGCATACTTTCCGTATCAGTATCAGAGAACCAAACCGGTATTGACCGCGAGACAGAACTAACCGTTACCGCCTCGATTCTGGAAAGGACATTACACATCGCACAAAAAGCAGAAACAAAGGAATATTATCAGGACGGCGAATATATGCAGCTACGGGCAGCCACCAAAGGCAAAGGGATTAATATCGTTATTATGGGAGACGGATTCCTGCAAACCGACTTGGACAAGGGCGGGTATTATGAAACCCTGTCCCGTCAGGCCGAACATTATTTTTTCAATATTGAACCATACAAATCTTTCCGGGAATATTTTAACGTCTACATGATAGCTGCCGTTTCCGAAGAGGAAGGTGTAAGCGAAGAGATTCCCGGACGAAAAGTGAACAACAGATTTGGTTCGACTTTCGGTGAAGGGACGGATATCCAGTGGGATGAAAAGATATGTAGGAATTATATAGACCTGATCCCAGGTTTAGATAAGGTGGTGGAGGTAACCGGCATCCTTATTCTGAATAGTCGCAAATATGCCGGAACTGCCATAATGTATTCCAATGGATTCTCTGTTGCAGCTTGTCCTATCAGCGGGAACATACCGACCTATGACTTTGAAGCACTTATCCATCACGAAGTCGGCGGACACGCTTTTGGCAGATTGGGTGACGAATACAGGTATTATGGTGTAATTCCGTCGAAAGATAAGGAAAGACTGAAATATTGGCAGTCGTACGGTTTCTACCCTAATCTGGATTTAACAAATGACCTGACCCAAATTCTATGGGCCGATTTTACTAAGATACCGAAATATGCCTATGTCGGTGCTTTTGAAGGAGGTTTTCTCTATAATTATGGTGTATGGCGACCCGAATACTTGAGTTGCATGGAAAATAATATCCCGTATTTTAATGCTCCGAGCCGTTGGCGAATCGTGGAAAGGATTGCAAAACTGGCTGACGTACCGATAACGTTTGACGATTTCGTGCGTCAGGATCATGTTTCGCCTCCTACCGATGCGATGACGAGAGCTGCCCGGAGTAGGAAACACATTCCGCTGGGAGAACCTATTTTAATAATACAGGATTAGGGTTTGGAAAGCACCTTTGCATACACCACATTCCTTCCCGCTCCATAGCGCATCAGCACCCCCTCGGCAACAAAAGTATTCAAGTCGACAACAGCCTGTTTGTAACTACGGCCTGCCATGCGGGAGTATTGCGCCCGGCTGATGCAAGGAGCTGTCAGGAAATGCGCTTTAAGCAGTTCAAGACAATGTTCGCGCGAAACGGATTGCGGTGTAGATACAGACGACTTCGGATGACGCTCGAAACCGGCTTTCTCATTCAGTGTCCGATAAAACTCCCTGCTGACACGAAAATTCAGTCCACGCAATGAAACCGAAGCGGCCCTCACCTCTTTCTTTTCCATGACAGGACGGCAGTTCAGCGAAGGAGAAAAATAACCGAGCTCACCCAATTCAACCGTCCAGCCTCCTACCAGACAGTCGCGCAACTCGTCCATGAAAGCCGTCATGCTACCTTCGAGCACACTGCGGCTGATACCCGTAAAACGATGTACACGATCTATAAACTCCTTTTTGTCAATGGTTCCCTTAGGGACTGCACGAGCATAGAGCGATTGCGGTTCACCCGTCTGCCGGACATCCGGCTTCTTTATCAAATCATAATAGATACTCATTCAAGCTGTCTTTTTAATTGTTATTTCTTTCCCTATGCTTACGTTTTCCCTTGGAAAGAATCAAGAAGCAAACGTGTAGATATTAAATCATTCCATTATGGGGTAGTTTTCGTTCCACCATGATGGAACGAAAACTACCCCATAATGGAACAAAACGTTCTCTATGGTGGAACGATTTAATATAAGTGATCAAAGATACTGATTCCTGCAACAAAAGTCAAGCCTTCCCGCCATTCTTTTGCTTATAGTTTAAACTTCCTCGTGGAGAGACTGACTCACAGCGCTTTCCAAAACTTCCGGAAGTCCCGATACTGCCCGTAACACACCAACCTGTCTCCCGCCTGTATCAGGTCATTATCCGGCAGTCCGTTTACAGAAACCGACAGGAAGCAAATAGGACAATCCAAGCGGTTCCACGCGGATAAAAAGAAAAAGCAATGCAAAAAAGGCAAAATAACAGCATATAAGCGGATAAAATGGCAAGGATAAAATTTCTTTTGGTATCTTTGTATTGATAAAATCAAGTATTGAATGGCATGAAGAAGTATTTCATTGGATTGCTGGCATCAGCTTTAGCGTGCAGCAGTTGCGGTACAAGCCAAATGGCATCAGGCGATCCCGGTGCCATATTTGCCGGAGCAGCCATCGGCGGAAATGTGGGCGGCGCCATCGGCGGCCTGATAGGTGACAGCAACGGTGGCTGGAGAGGCGGCTACCGCGGATCTGCCATCGGCACAATTATCGGAACCATTGCGGGAGCCGCCATTGGAAATGCCGTTTCCGCACCGAAGCAAGAGGAGTACGGTTACCGGATAGAAAGGACGGAACCCTATGAGCCGCAGCCCGAAACCTATCCCGCTCCTTCGGTCTTCGACAACCTGAAGATACGCAACATACGCTTCATCGACGATAACCGCGACCACGTCATCACCTCCGGCGAAAGCAGTAAAGTGATTTTTGAAATCATGAATGAAGGCGACCGGACAGTCTATAATGTGGTCCCCATAGTGACCGAAACTACGGGAATGAAGCGCATCTACATCTCCCCGTCCGTAATGGTGGAGCAGATTGCTCCCCACAACGGCGTGAAATATACTGCCAACATCAGTGCAGGCGAGCGGATAAAGACGGGAAACATCACCATACGCGTGGCCGTAGCCAACGGCAACGGACAACAATATGACCGGCAGGAGTTCTCACTGCCCACCGAACGATAAACAAATTTTCGTGGTTTATACAGACTGAGCACAGAAACGCAGACAATTTAACAGCATGAAGGAATTTAGACAGAGCCTACCCTGCCTCTGTGTGTGTTTGGAAAGCAAGAATTGAATACTTTATAAACGACTTATTATGGCCGACAACTATTTGGAAAATCAATACGAACAATACCAGGCGCGAAAAGCAGCTTGGGAAAGAGAGCGCAAGTACGGAAAGAAAAAGAAGTCTGTGCACCCCCGTCCTCTTCCGCAGCACAACGAAGAGGAAGTTGTGTCCGATCCGGAAGACGACAACAGCTCCCCCTACATCAATACAGACAACGACAATCTAATCGACGACTAACATCAACATGCTGCACCATTTCCACACCTCCGTCGCAGGCATACCCTTACCGGAGAAGTTCACTTTTCCTTTTTGCTATACACCTCATCCACTCTGCGTGGCTGCCGCGAAAGAGGTGCAGGACTATCTTGCCTTGCAGGACGCATGGAAAGAAGAGCTGGCGCAAGGCAAAATGTTCGGCGTATTGGTCGTAAAGACCCAAGAAGGCAAAGTGGGATACCTGGCAGCCTTTTCCGGCATTTTGGCGGGCAAGAACATGCATCCGTTCTTCGTGCCGCCGGTTTACGACTTATTGCAACCACAAGGATTCTTCAAAAAAGAGGAAGAGCAAATATCGCAGATCAATGCCCGCATCAGGCAGTTGGAAGAGGATGAAACATACCAGCGGCAACTCGAACAACTATCTGCCCTGCAACAAACCGCCCGGAATGCTTTGGAAGATGCCAAAGCACAGATGAAAGCCGCCAAAAAGAAAAGGGAAGAACGGAGGCGGAAAGCAGCTTCACATCCCGGCTTTCCACTCAGCCCCGAAGAAGAAAAGGACCTGATACGCGAAAGCCAATTTCAGAAGGCGGAGTACAAGCGCATGGAACGCGCGTGGAAAGAACAGATTATTCCTTTGCAACAATCAGTCTCCGGCCACGAAGCCGGCATACAGGCCTTGAAAGCCGAACGGAAGGCACGTTCCGCCGCATTGCAGCAAAAACTGTTCGAACAGTTTAAGATGCTGAACTACCGGGGAGAAGTCAGGACACTTTGCGACATCTTCGAACAGACCGCCCACAAAACCCCTCCCGCAGGAGCCGGTGAGTGCGCCGCACCCAAACTATTGCAGCATGCCTATCTGCATGGGTGGAAGCCCGTCGCAATGGCAGAGTTCTGGTGGGGAGAGTCGCCCAAAACAGAAATACGGCATCATGGGCATTACTATCCCGCCTGCAAAGGCAAATGCGAACCTATATTGAAGCACATGCTGAAAGGTCTTGAAGTGGATGAAAACCCGATGCAGAAAGCGTTGTTGCAGTCCGCCGCACAAGAATTGGAAACCGTTTATGAGGACGAATGGCTGTTGGTGGTCAACAAGCCGGCGGGCATGCTGTCCGTACCCGGCAAGGAAGAGGCGGTATCTGTTTACAGTGTGATGCGCGGGCGGTATCCCGAAGCGGACGGTCCGCTGATTGTGCACCGCTTGGATATGGCTACATCAGGGTTGCTGGTGATTGCAAAGACCAAGCAGGTTCACCAAAACCTGCAAGCGCAATTCAGAGACCGCAGCGTAAGTAAGCGCTATATCGCGTTGCTTCAAGGCATAGTCTCTCCAGATACAGGAACGGTTGAGCTGCCGCTATGCCTGAACCCGCTCGACCGCCCGCGGCAAATGGTACATACCGAGCATGGCAAGCCCGCCGTAACCGACTTTGAAGTGCTGGAACGCAAGGACAATCATACCCGCATCGCCTTTTATCCCCGCACCGGACGCACCCATCAGCTCCGGGTGCATGCCGCCCATCCTCTCGGACTGCACTGCCCCATTATCGGCGATGAGCTCTACGGAAAGAAAGCCGAACGGCTGTATCTGCATGCCGAGGCTCTGGAATTCACGCATCCCATAACCGGTAAGCGAGTGAGAATCAACCAAAAAGCAGACTTTTAACCCATTCATTTGCCACAACAACTTCACTCAAAGCTACGCAACAGCCTGATTTCTTCCGCCCAAAGTGATTCATCGGGAGTTTCGAGTACAATCGGCATGCCATTGAACCGCTCATCTTTCATAAAGCGTTTAAAGAAATCCATACCGATAAGCCCCTTTCCGATACTATCATGGCGGTCCACACGAGTGCCCAACGCCTTTTTGGAATCATTCAAATGAATCGCGCGAAGAAAGCCGAAGCCCACCGTCTTATCAAAATCCTCGAATACCTTGTCGTACTCGTTTACAATATCATATCCTGCCGTATACGTGTGGCAAGTGTCAAGGCAAACACCTACGCGGGACTTATCTTCCACCCGATCAATGATATACTTTAAATGCCAGAACTCATTGCCGACATTGCTGCCTTGCCCGGCTGTATTCTCAATGACCGCCGTAACGCCCTGCGTCTTACCCAACGCAATGTTAATGGATTCGGCAATCCTATCCAAGCAAGCCTCAACGGAAATCTTGTTCAGATGACTGCCCGGATGAAAATTCAGCAACTTCAAATCCAACTCTTCGCAACGCTGCATTTCATCCAAAAAGGCTGTACGGCTTTTCTCCAGCCCTTCTTCTTCCGGATGCCCCAAGTTTATCAGATAACTGTCATGGGGAAGAATGTAACGTGCATCCAAAGCATATTTCCCGCAATTCTCCTTAAATAAAGAGATGCTTTCCTGCGTCAGAGGCTTCGCCACCCACTGGCGTTGGTTCTTGGTAAACAGGGCAAAAGCGTTCGCCCCTATTTCATGGGCATTGACGGGAGCGAACTCCACACCGCCGCCGGCAGATACATGCGCGCCTATAAATTTCATATTTCGATTGTTGTTCATTTGTTTATTGTTCTTTCATAAATTCCCATTGAGACTTTTTCATATCTACAAAACCGTTTGCCTTGAACCGGACACCTTCATTTTCCAGCAACGCTCTTTGCTCCGTCCAGCCCGGTACCAGTCTGCCCTGACTGTTCACCACCCTATGGCAAGGCAGGTGCAAATCTTCCGGCACGTTGTGCATCGCCTGCCCCACCATACGCGAGCACTGAGGCCTGCCTACCAGATAGGCAATCTGTCCGTAAGTCACCACGCACCCCGTAGGAATAGCGGCAACAACGCTGTAAACATCTTGCAGAAAAACAGAGTGATTCATAAGATACAGTCATTCTTTCCGGCAAAGATAAGGCAAACGGAGAGTATAAAAAACAAGTCCGCTTATTTTTCACACCGAATGGCAGCATGGAATGCTTGCTTGTCAGAACAAGGACACACCTTTCTATTTATAGGAAAGTGCTTGCTCCAAGCGTGTTATAGGCGTTAGTGATATTCTGTTGGCGAAGTATTTCGCCTTTCGGAGTAAACAATATCTGATATTTCATCTGCATGTTCGGCTTGCCCACCTGTATGGCTACGATAGGCTGCCATTCGGGAAACTGCACCCATGTAACGTTCTGTACCACCCCGTCCGAAAACTCACTGGCGGCAAAAGCATTGAACACTGCGGCAGGCACTTCATCCAGCGTTTCCCAGTCCGTCTGTTTCATCACCCATTCGGCATCCGGAGTGAACCAGACCCTGGTGTCGAACCCGTTCATCACAAAATCTGCCACATAATATGCCTTGTCCTGCGACCAAGCTATGCCGGCGGCTGTGGGATACATCTTTTTAAGAGCTATTTGCACGCTGTCGGGAGCATAACCGGCAGAGGCGGATATAGATGCCAAAAGCATCAGAATCAATAAAGAAGTTTTCAATTTATTCATAACCGTTCAGGCATTAATGGTTCACCGCAAATGATACAACAAGCATGGATTACACCTATTATACTTATTACACGAATTATCACTGACTAATCAACAGTATCACTTCGTTTTTTGTTTGGTATTATACCTGTAAAGATTAATTTTGCAACATAAATCCATGAAAGCTATATGATAAATATATGCCCTGTTCTCCATAACAAGAAACAATACCTCGACCTCCTACTCCTGGCCGACGAGCAGGAATCCATGATAGACCGTTATCTGGAACGTGGCGAAATGTTCGTCCTGACAGATGCAGGCGACACAAAAGCCGCCTGTGTCGTTACTCGTGAAGCGGAAGATGTTTTCGAAATAAAGAACATTGCCACCCACCCGCAATGCCAACGGCAGGGATATGGCAGGATGCTGATGGAGTATCTTTTCAAGCGGTATGCAGGCAGATGCCGAACCATGCTCGTGGGTACGGGCGACAGTCCTCTGACCGTTCCTTTTTATGAAAGCTGCGGATTCACATATTCGCACCGCATCCCCGACTTCTTTACGGACAACTATGACCATCCCATATACGAAGCCGGCAAGCAACTGAAAGATATGATTTACCTAAAACGCAGCATGAATGAATAAAAATAATCCCCACCCATCACGCATTGCCCAAGAGCAACGCACCGTAGCGCAGATGATCCGCCTCTACTGCCGCAAGAAAGAGGGCAACAGGGAGCTATGCCCGCAATGCCGCGAGCTGCTGGAATATGCACACATGCGCCTGTCCCGCTGTCCGTTCGGCGAAAAGAAGAACACTTGCAGACTCTGCACCATTCATTGCTACAAGCCCGAAATGAAAGAACGGATGCGTGAAGTGATGCGATATGCCGGTCCAAGGATGCTACTCTATCATCCTGCCGCGGCACTCCGTCATCTATGGAAAGAGTACCTGCATCAATATTTCAGCAAACGCTTCGGGCTGCCATGCCAGGAACAGCACAAGCAATAGACTTCCGTCAAATCATACCCTTCCAAAGATGCTGCGGGGTCTTTGGGCACAATCTCCCCCTCGCGGGAAACGTATACGGGCAGTCGCTCTCCGCTGCTGTTCAGAATAAAAAAAGCCCCCACTTTACATTGGGGGCATATCATTTTACGCATCATCAGTTGAAGTAATATAAGAAGATGGCGATACCTTCGAGCGCTTTCTTCTTTTCGCCCTCTATCTCAATGGCAAATTTGATTTCAGCCTTCGCCACACCGCGCAGGTTTGCCAGCGAATGCAGAGATGCCACCAAACGGATACGCTGCCCGGACAGCACAGCCTGACCGAACTTCATCTTGTCCATACCATAGTTAATCATCATTTTCAGATTGTTCACCTCAATAATCTGGTTCCACAGATGAGGCAGCATGGAAAGGGTGAGGTAACCATGCGCAATGGTACTCTTAAAAGGACTTTCGGTTTTGGCACGTTCTGTGTCAACGTGAATCCACTGATGATCCAACGTGGAATCCGCAAAGAGATTGATACGTTCCTGACTTAGTTCCACATACTCCGAAACTCCGATTTGCTGACCTACCAACTTTTCAAAGTCCTCATACGAATTGATAATAACTTTTTCCATATATTTTTAATTTTATTGAGTAAATAGCATTGTTAACGGTAACAAAGATACCGTTTATCTCCGAATAAATTACAAACAGAGAGAAATAAGTCTGCTTCTTTTCATTTCTCCGCGTTTTTCTTTTCTCTAATCGAAGATTATCTGTATATTTGTTGTAATCTGAAGTATCTTATTTGATTATCAACGCTTTGTAGAAAAC
>OBYV01000193.1_pt1 | contig 27730 bp, 23 predicted proteins | sample 1476851 | NCBI WGS metagenome assembly OBYV01 (sample SAMEA2580223, study PRJEB22360) | human gut metagenome | biome: human gut; feature: human-associated habitat; material: faeces | place: Denmark | collected 2008/2010
ATGAAAGCAGAACTAAAAATTGAAGAAGAGCCCTTATTTTTCATAATCTCACTTTGAGGGGATGCAAAACTAATTTTAATCACTGTAAATGAGTTAAATAGAGTGTGGGAGAATTACGTTAAAAGTAAGCCATTTTCCGACAATCGTACCCCCTAATCGTTTTTTGTGGAAGGGGGTACGATTTGGATACGATTATTAGTCTGAAATTGGCTTTTGAAGTTCTTTTTGTTGTCCGTATGGGTAAGAAAACGAGGTTGTCAAAATGCTGGCACAACCTCTTTTTATGATTTATAGTCCTGTTATCTTTTCTTTTGGCTATGCTGCTTTTTTCTCATTCATTTGGTAAGAAGTTGCTATCTTCCACTTGTAGCGGTTTATAAATAGCCCAATAAGCATAGATTTAGCAAATGTAATAAGTCCCTTTCCTACTTTTCGCAGTTTTGCACACATCTTTTTGATATTAAAAGCTATGGCAAAGAAGGTAAAGTCCATTGTCACCTTGTCTTCTCCCACATGCCGGAACCTCCTGTATGCCATGTTGTATTTCATTTGTCCGAAAACAGCTTCCGGTTCTATGCACCGCCTGCCTCTATGTCTGACTCCTTCTTCTGAGAGCAACCTTTCCCGGGCCTGCCGTTTGTATTGGTTTAACCGATGGTTGACTTCTATAATACGGTTTCCCCGTGCTTTAAAACAACTTCCATGCAAAGGACAGCCTTCGCATCTTTGTGCTTTATACCGGGCACTTTCGGTGCTATATCCACTCGCCGTTTTATCATGTTTGGTTCCTATGCGGTTCATATGTTGCCCCATCGGACAAACGTAATAATCCTCCCCCGCATTGTAATGGAGACTTTCCGTATGGAACGGGTTGGGGGTATAACGGGGACGCTGCTCTTTATGGAAGTAGTTGTACTTGACAAAGGCTTCTATCCCGTTCTCCTGCATGAACCGGTAATTTTCTTCCGAGCCGTAACCGGAGTCTGCCACACCGATACCCGGTAAGCGGTTATAGCGGTGCCGGAAGGAGTGGAAGAAAAGGATCAGGGTCAGCGTATCGGTAGGGTTGGGAAACAACTGGAAGTCTATGATGAATTGGTTTTCAGTATCTGTTTGTAAATTATACCCGGGCTTGGTCTGCCCGTTATTCATGGCGTCTTCTTTCATGCGCATGAATGTGGATCGGGATCGGTCTTGGAATAGGAGTTACGTTCTCCAAGGACTTCAAGGTGATTGTCGTATTCCATCAGCTTGTCACGATACCCTTCAAGTTCCCTGACTTGTTTCTTCTTTTCGCGCAGGGTTTTCTTTTCTTCCTTGTCCTGTGTTGCAGGCTGGCGTTCCAGGACTTCTTTAAGTTCATCCACTATGTTAGAGAGCATGGAGGGAGTCAACTCCACGGATGTGTCTTTTACAGAGTTCTCCTGTACAATGGCTTCATCCACCTGCTCCAGAAGGATGCGAATCTTATTCAGCAACCTTGTGCGGTTCTTTTCGACGCTCTTACGCCAGACAAAAGTATATTTGTTGCCCTTAGATTCAATCTTGGTGCCGTTGATATATTCCACGTCAAGACTGATGAACCCCTTGTCGGCAAGGACAAGGACCAACTGCGTGAAGACGTTGTTTATCTCCTCTTTTACACGCTTACGAAAACGGTTGATGGTTATGAAATCCGGATGCTCATGACCGGCAAGCCAGATATAATGGATGTCACGCAAAAGAACCTTCTCTATTTTACGGCAGGAATAGATATTATTCATGTAGGCGTAGATAATTACCTTGAACATCATTTTAGGATGATAAGCTGAGCGCCCCGTTTCTTTATAAAGCTTCTTGAAATTATCAAGATTGAGATTATCAACAACTGCATAGACTATGCGGACCGGGGCGTCCGCAGCTATGTTTTCATCAATTCTTTGTGGAAAAAGAACCGTTTGATTGGGAATGTAAGGACGAAAATGTAACTTTGCCATAACGAAAAACTTTATGCCTAAAGTTACATAAACTTTGGGTAATAACAAAGCCCGGGCTTGGGAAAGTCTGGGCTTTGCGCATAAAAAAGGTTGTGCCAACGTTTTGACAACCTCATCCCTGCACCGCCGTGGGCGGAATTATCCTCCGAAGTCGGATAATTTCGGGTTCTTTAATCGGAGATTAGACAATGGATAAACCATTAAATTAAAAGAATAAGCAGAATGAAAAAAAAGAGCAAGTACGGGAGGAATCCCAAGTTGACCCCGAAGACGCACTGCGTGATGGTGCGCTTCGATGATGTGGAATGGAACAGGTTTCTCACGATGTATGAGGAATCACAAGTGTAGGCAAAAGCCGTCTTTCTCAAGGCACACTTCTTCGGGCAGAAGTTCAAGGTGCTGAAGGTGGACAAGACTATGCTGGACTACTACACCAAACTGTCGGACTTCCATGCCTAGTTCCGCTGCATAGGCACAAACTACAATTTGGTCGTAAAAGAGCTGCGCATCCACTTTTCGGAGAGGCAGGCGATGACGTTGCTCTACAAACTGGAGAAGCGTACCATCGATCTTGTGAGGCTGAGCTGGGAGATTGTGGAACTTTCAAGGGAGATGCAGGCCAAGTGGGAAATAAACAAAACAAGGTTGACTTTATGATCTCAATCAAAGTGAAGTTCAGACCTTCTACAACTATAGGTTAAGGAACAATCTACTACCAATTCATTCATAAGCGTGTAATCCGCCAATTAAAGACGGATTACCGCATCCATGCAGATGAGTGGAACGAGAAAAACAATGCCTTAATTATCATCAATTATCGGTGTTCGATAAACGTACTTACCCCCTTTTATCTACAGAATTTAATAGAAGACAAGCCTCCTTTGGGTAGATTTGAACAGCTGTTAGATAAATAGGAAAATGAAAATTACGAAAAAAGTCTTACCGGACACCAATAATCGTCAATAATGAGCGAAATGGGTATCTTCAATCTCTCAATCTATTAAAGAACAGATAGATTGGGATGTAAAACGTTTAGGAAATGCCGTCAATCATTTAGATAATAAACTGTTCGGATATACTGCAGATGACATTATTATGTCGTTTCAAAGCTCAGCCAGTGAGCAAGATCGGCTATTGAATCGCGGTGTAGCTCAAGCACACTGTCAAGATAACGCAGCAAAGTAAACGGAAATATTACATCCTCCCCCTCGGCGTTATCGTAGAGATTGCGAATAATTTCTACGACGTCCCATATAATGTTGGCTAATTCCTGCTCTGTTATATCTGTTTAGAATATTTGTGCGAAGTTACATGTACAGAGCGGTATTTTTTGAAACATTCCTCTATTTTTGTCTCAATGCTCATTCTGTACCTATCCGGAGCCAAGACTTCGACATCAGGTCCAAAAGTCAGAATTAATTGGTCAAGTTCTCGCGTCGGTATGACTTTGATGGCAACTATGCACTTATCTTCATCAATAATTTTTTGAGAGATGTGCAGTGGTTTTGAAACGACATATTTGAATCTTACAGGACTAAATTGCAAAGTAATTGTCTTGGCTTCCTGCACTTCATAAGGCACTGATACCCCTACAATATCATCAAAGTAGGAGTTGAAATTCACAAGGTCATTCTTGCGGAATGGCGCATCGCTTCTACTTATCCCTTCGATTCGGTCAAGGGATCGGTTGACAATATAATCTTTCCCATCAATACGTCCGAATATGAACCATCTGTTATTGTATTGTTTCATATAGTATGGATGAAACACATTCATCGAACTAACACCTGAGTGTGTCGTATAGCTTACTTCGAGGGGTTGGTGATTGATTTTAGCGTCTATGAGGATTGAGAGGTATTCTAGTCCCTCTAAATCTGAGTTTTGCTGAAAGGAAACAAGATTCTCTCCATCTGACTTTACTCCAAAACGAAGCTCCAGATTGGAGATAACATCTTCAACCCAAGCATTACCAGCAATACCACGGTATTTACCAAGCATCTCAATTGTCGAGCACAAAGAGTTAACCTCGGCAACCGATAGGCCATTCTGATAGATTGAATAGTCTTGTTCGGAATATCTGTAGTAGCATTTCTTCCCTTCAAATGATTTGGCATCAAGATAGATGTTATCCGGTAGCATCTTCCTAATAGCATTCAGATCACTTCGCAACTGACGTAACTGAATGGTTGACTCTGAACCTTCCAACTCGTAAAGATGATTGTTGACTATTTCAAGGAGGTCCTCGATAGTATATTTTTTATGCCAGTCACTAAAGCATCTGTTCAGCACTTGATAACGATATTAAGCGTTTCTATTTTCTGACATTGTTATGGTTGCTTATATGAGATAGTATAGAGTATTCCGGCTCCTCTCTGCTGCTTGTTGAACAGTTCGAGGTCCATATTCCAATCTTCTCTGAAATCGCAGTCGGCACATTCAGCGTTATCTCTTCCAAATGGCACCCATCCTCTCGCTATACCGGCATCGGGACGTATGCAGAGCTCTGCGTTATCTGCTTTAACTGTCAGACACCGTTCATGCTCAACATAACCAGTGTCTTGAATTTCCGGTTCTATTCCGGTCAATTCAGATATTGCATTCTTCAGGAAAAGATTTCTCTTCTCACCGTTGGTGAAATCCTTTATAGCATTTACTGCTACATCCGAATCATCCATTGAGACGATATTTGTGACGATAACCTTGATAGACACCACGTTTAAATCAGCTTCATTCTTCAGCCCAGAAATCATTTTCGCTAGGAGCATACAGCCTAAGGGTGTTTTTAGGTATCTATCAGAATATTCAACAGAAACGGTCTTGCCTTGTAGGTTGGATACTATTCTATTCCAGTTCTCTACTTCCGGATTCTTCAGAGAATCAAAGAAATGGCCTAACGAACTGTGTTCTGTTATTCTATAGTCGAACATGAAGGAGGTATCGCCTGATGAAAAGGTGTTCAACAATTGCATTCGATTTATGTCGGCGTAGGACAACGAATTTAATTGGGTGGTTATGAATACATCTCCGCTTCCCCAATTTTTGGAATAGGAAGTGTCAATATTTTTACCAAAGTAGGTTTTGACGGTTCCATCATTCATAATCACAACCATCAAGGGAAGCAATTCTGCTGGCAATGTGTTTTCAAGGCCTTTAAAGTCGTTTTTAAATACCTCTGCAATTAAAGTAGCACTGTCGGCTGACGAGAGTGATTTTACATCGGGAACGCTTGGTAGTATAAAGGCAACGTCAACGCCTTCAAGAGATAGTTCTGTGAGAATTTTCTTGAATGGGAACGCCTCCGCATCCCATTGAGAGATGTTGTCGTTAACAAATATTTTAATACAGGAAATGTCCTTGTTCCGTGTGAGTTGATAAAACTCGGTTGTGATGTCTGATGTCACAGTGTGAGAATCAGGTATTAAGCGAAGAATCTCCTTTGGAGCAATGCGGGCCTTAATTTCCTGTCTTAGCCATTCGAGAGCCTTAGTTCGGTTAAGATAGTTCAGATACCATTGCGATCTGCGGTCGATAAGGCACTTAGTACAAGACCGTTCACAGTCACATCTTTCAAGCGCTTCCAAAGCCATTTTCAGGACTTCATCTTTATATTCCCGGAAAAGCAATGAATAACCTGCGCCCCCGAGGGCAGTATCGTATATGAAAATAGAATGATTTATGACATCATAACCGAATTCAATCTCTCCGTCGTTGACTCCGAGCAACTCCGTGAGCTTACGGCTTAGAATCACACCGAGAGAATAGAGTGTCTCAGAGTCTTCGATCAAATTGTTGTTCTTATCATGGAACTTGATCTCGACAAAGTCTGTCTGGTATCTTCCGACCAACAACACGTGGCGTCTTACTGCTGCACCGTCATTTTCACCACCGAGGCAAGGTGTTGAGGCCAAAAGATGTTTATGGTGCGGCATCATCCGCTCTGTAGAGTCCGGTGATTTTTCTGATTTCATTCTGCCGCAATAAGGACAGAAAGCATATCCATACCCACTCGCTCCTTTATTATAAAAGAGGATCTCAGACCTTGGGGTTGAACAACGGATAGACATTTTGGCAGAATTGGTCTTCGGTTGCCAGGCATCCATTTCAAGCAAAATAGGCTGAATGAAATTCATACCGCCAAGAGTGCCCATTTTTCGTATAGGGGTCGAATCCCATGCTACAGAGAATGCTGCAGGTTCAACGACCTCTGTGAAACGCTGCTCTATCGACAACGAGATGTCCTTTATACCATGCATAGTTCCATGCCGACCACACTTAGGACAATCCGTTTTAGCACTTCCATAGGTAATAGTGGTATAGCCGCAGTGAGTACAATTCTGTATGATATACCTTGAGGTGCTGTCATCGTATTTTGTCTTAAGACGAATACCACTGGGTTCATAGACCCATTCGTTTTTCACTACGGGATTACCGGGAGCATAAGAAGAGATTGCCTGGCTTATGTGCAATGTCGGTGAGCTGCCGTCAACCTTTTCTTTACCTCCGAGTAGACATTCGACTAATCCTATGGGGATGCCGGCGCTTGGCAAAAAAGAATTTTCGGCAAGATAGGACAACATTGAAGTCTTTAAAAGATTCTCTTCTTGTTTCTCAATAGCCTTGATAGCGTTGGCTGTTTCGGATTCATTTCTCAGAGATTCAAGAGCCTTTTCCAAAGCACCGTTGTGAGCATCAAAGACATTGTGAACAGCAGCTATGTCTTTCTTGACTACTTGTGCGGCATCCGGCAATGTTATCTGAGCAAGACTTGTTCCCTTGATTAATTTTGAATACGCTCTTTGAAGCCGTTCAACGTTTCCGCTGATTACGCTGTCAATGTAATTTAGAAACTTATCATAGAAAGACATCCCTTCTGCCTTAACAAAGAAATCCCTAAGAGTTGCCGTGACCCTGATTCCCCCTTGATCTGCGACAAAGGATGCGAATACCATCGCATTGACATGACGTTGAATCAACTGGCGGCTTTCCAATTTTAACAACGGGGTCTCTGTAACATGTGTAATCGGATAATCAGGATTGTTCCATGTATGGGTTCCAATAGGATTGGGGGCACAAACGGTTAAAGCCAAGGCTTTAGTTTCACTTCTTCGTCCTGCACGTCCCGCACGTTGAAGGTAGTTTGACGATTTAGGGGGTACATTATTCATCACGACTTCTGTGATACCACTAATATCTACACCCATCTCCATTGTAGTTGAGCAAGAAAGAATATTGATTTTTCCCTCATTAAACTCCTTTTCATATCGGTCAAGGTCTTCTGACGACTGCTGAGCTGAATGTTCTGCCGATATAAAAATTGGTTTTGAAGCAAGTACTCTATAGTTCATAACTCCGAACACTCCCGCGGCCTTTTGGTCGAAGAGATTCTTCTCAATCCATTCCGTGACATTTTCTTCTATCTGTTCCGCAAACTTGAATGGGAAAAACGGATTGACAAACTCCGTCTGGATTTTGAATCGATCGAAATTCTCACGACCGATGTAACCATTCATTCTTGGGCTGTAGCCACAGAACGGCGTATCTATAATAACGTTGTCAACAGGACAGAGGTAACCTTTTTCGATAAGTTGCAACTTAACCTTATCACCGGTGAGATCGAGCATATACCCTTGGTTTTCGGCATCTGTCGCTTCAAGGACATTTTGTTTTAGGAAATCCCATGCAGCATCAAGCATTGAGTTGATGTCAGCAATCTTCGTCTGACTGATTTGAGAAATGTCATCATAACCGAGAACGGCACATAGAAGAAGAACGAGCCTGTTCTGATTCTCATCGACACCTTTTTGGCTGACGTTGACTTTGAACCATTTCGATACAGGGTTTCCATTCTTTCTAAGCTCTGAATTTGAAGGATATATAGGAGAACAATACTTATTTTGTGTAAGATAATCCTTATAGGCTCCAGAAAGCATATAATGACGACCTCCACGAATGACATAATCCATACAAATCTTCAGAAAATTCTGCCAGTCGGTGTCCGTACATCTTTTCTGAATAAGAAGTGTCGGGCATTTCGCATTTTTAAGTGTCGGATAAACAAGACGCACGAACCCCATTGTTTCCAAAGAGTTCGCGCGCTTGGGAATCCATCCGAATTGATCGACAAGAAGTGCTTTCAGATAGTCCGTTGCATTCCTGAAATTTTTCCTGCCACGTGCTTTATCAACATGTTCGTACAATTTCCTGAAATTAGAGTCATTTTCAAGAGGTTGGCTTATTTGCGACCACGACACTTCCTCCGGGCTGGGGATTACTGGTACACCGTTCTTTTTTTCTTCAAGTTGTTTGAATTTTTCAAGGAGTAAGGCTGGAAGACAACCCCGAATGCTCAGATATGCATTATATTCAGCTTCCTCATCAGGAGTCAGACCGCCGGGTTTCACATCGTTCAAACGCATGTCGGCAAGCTTATGAAAAATGGAAGCTCGAATCCATGAACGTTCTACATCCTGATTAAGTCCCATCGCAGAGCGTGCAGACCCTTGACGGCTATCAGTAAATGCTATATACTTCCGACCTTCATATACAACGCCAGCATCATTACTGCCAATAGCTTCGGCGTTGTCAAGAAGTAATGTCGCTAAAGTACGTCCAATCTGAGTAGCACTTATTCTGAGATAATCAAGTTTTTTTAACTCACTGAGATTATTACCACAATGAGGACAAAGAACGTGATTATCTCCTGAGTGTCGAAGAGATTGATATCTTACAGGAGTACTTTCTCCTCTTTCCAAAGGAGTAATACCCTTACTGCTTTCATTGTTTTCAGGAGCAAGTTCTATTTTGCCATTCCGATGATTGAAAATGTGAGAAGTACAAGTCGCATTTTTTCTTAGACATAGTTTCTCAGGAATGGCGAAAAAGAAGCGAGAAAAGCCATCTGCCTCATTCTGCTCAACATTTTCGATATTTTCCATATCTTCAGAATCAATGAGATCTTCCTTTTGCTCATAGAAAAGCGTATTGTCAAGGTCAATTATATTGGTGTGCATCCTGAAGCCCTTAGTTGTGCTTGTCTCACCCACTACAATGGGAGAGCCGCAAGACGAGCATGTGGCAAGCTCCAGCATCTTTGATTTACAAACTGGACAGTTTATATTCTGATATGTTGTCAGACTACCTATCGGTAATCTATATCCCTTATGACGCTGACAATCGGGATTGGTACAAACATACACTCCGCTTATCGACCGAACAAAGAAATGAGCACGGGTTGGCAATAAAGCTCCAAAACCACTTCCTTCATTTAGATTCTTCACTTTTTCCCCGAGAGCATCAATTATTTCCAATGAGGCATCCACATTTATCCCGATTTTCTTATCAAGTATGCTACCTATTTCCTTTACTTTTAATACTGGCGAAGAATTGAGCTTTTTTCGCAGTCTCTCAATATCAGAATAGGTCAACCTGATGCCAAATCTTTTGTTTATTTTGGATAATTGTTCTTCTGCAATTCCCTTATTTAGCTCAGGAATAATGCGCTTGCCCCCAATGATCTTTATATCTTCGAATGGCTTTCCCGTGAGCTGAGAAACGAAAGTCTTTAGCTTTATCATCGTTTTGGGGTCACTCTCATCCCCGATGGTCGCTGATGTTACAGCAAAATTTACTTGGTCAATAGTTACACCAAAAGCGTCCAAAACACGTCGGATTTGCAATGATAATTCAGCAGCCGAAGAGCCGATATAAGTGTGTGCTTCATCAAGAAGAATCCATTTGAGCTTCCCCTTGGATTTTTCCAAAATTTCATGGTCTTCAGCTCGTACCAACATATAGTTGAGCATAGTCGGATTGGTAAAGAGAATCTGAGGTGGAGTTCTCCTTATCTGAGGTCTTGTTACGAGCTGTGGATAATGAGGTGCAGTATATCTGTCAGAACGATTTTCTTTGTCAGTTTCCCCATTATATATTGCATAGGTAACCTTTTCCGGAAGGGCTTTGCACCAAGCATGAATACGTTTCTGTTGACTTTTCATCAGCGCATTCAAAGGATAAAGGAAAATGGCCTGAACACAATCTTTCATATTGGTCTTAGCCAAGTCCTGCAATACCGGAATCATAAAACATTCAGTTTTACCCGATCCTGTTCCAGAGGTAACAACAATGGTCTGTGGTCGAGGAGAGAGCATAGTTCTCCAGCTTTCGGTCTGATGCTTATAAGGATGCCTGTCTAATGGGAATCTTAAATCCTTGTCAATTCCTTCGTTGCTCAGTGCATTAACAAATGAAGAAGTTAGCAATCCAAGTTTAGAAGAGTGTGCCTCAAAACTGTAGACACTCTCCTCCCAAGGGAATATCGATTGAAATACTGGCTCAGCAAAAAGTGGCTCATCCTCAGTCAGAACCCGCTTGATATATTCTTGTTCTCGGGCTTGACCCTTGAACCAAAGAGAAGCAAGAGAATCTATTAGCAATTCCTTGGCCTTATTATAGAATGAAAAATAATTCATATTCATTTGCTTGCAATTTGTTTTACAGTTCCGATGAATATCTCACTGTAGGTTTCTTTGAAGTATTTTTGGTAAAAATTAATAATACGAGCATAATCTCGGCCTTCTAACGAAAAAAGATTTATGCAATCTTTTACTTGTGCAAGGTTTTCCGCAGCACACATTGCAGCCTCAATCATCACGCGATAGGACACGAGCATCTTTTGGTCTACATAATATTGATTTTGAAGCACAAATCGGATTAGGGGTAGGTCCATATTATTATCTGTATACCCATGTATCCTTGACTTAAATTGATTTATGTCCGATATTGAGAAGATATGGGCACGTCCGATATTGCCTTCCGCAACATAATGGGTAAGTTCAGAAGCAACTTCCGCAGATAGCGTAGCATTGAAAAGTCCATTTATCAGTTCTGTAATCTCGCCTAATTTTGCCGTTATTATACTACTGAGTTCTGGAGGAAGCAAACATATGAAATTCTCAATACATTCTCCCCACACAGTGCGCGGAATCCAATGTACTGCAATGTTTAATTCATCTTCAAAACGGTCAATTTCCTGAATGAGAATATCGGAAGCACCATTAAGCCAACAGGCTAATATTAGGTTAACCAATAATTTAGGAACACGACCTATGGCTTTGAATGCATTATATGTGGTAAACGGAAGATTAAACTCGGAAATAATGCGGAAGGCCTTTACTGTTTTCATCCAATATTCGCCGGAAAAAACATCATCTTTGCTAAGTTTTTCACCCCAATGTATTATGTTAGTAGCAGACTTCTCTCTACGCACTTCCAAACTGTAATCTTCTTGCCCAAAGTTATAATACTTAGGAACGAGTCTGCGAGAACTTTCGGGACCAGAGAAAAGGATTGCTTCCGAATTCAAAAGCTCGTCAGGAATTGTAAACAAGTTCATTTGTCGATTATACGACTCAAGCTTTATCTGTACTAATTCGGCCGGTTTTATATCTTCGGAAACTGGCAGTGCATAAACATCACCGTCATATATGAAATCCGAAGTGTCTTCGTTGGTATCATCTGTGATTCGAATTTTATCTGAGATCAACTCACTATCAAGAACAAATTTCCTTATATAGATGCATTTGTCGTATATTCTCAATTCTATGGAACTGCTTCGGTCAAAAGTATTTGCACCATATAATTGAAACATTCTTGCGAATAAATCGCGATAATCTGATAATGGAACTATACCTTCAATTACGGGACTTTTAAGATGCTTGATTTTATCGTAATCCGTTATTTTATCAGATTTGTAAGTCACATCTATCATACCAGCTTGTCCGTGACTGATAATATTAAAATATCTCAGGTTATCATAAGATATGATTTTTCCAGACGGCACAATTTTTCCTTCCAAATCAGATATTACTATACCCTCAAATGGTGCAACAACAGATATTCTCAAAGGAGGATTGCCCTCAGCCATTATTTTCAAATTACATGTAGGTGAATATTTAGAAGCACAGGCATCTCTGGAAATCCTCCATATATTTTTATCTATCATTTCAACAGATAAGTCTTCGCACTCATCAACTTTTGCAGACATAATATGGCGAGAATCAAGACATAACTCTGTGGAAAACATCCTTTCGTTGCGAGAAACAAAAGTCATATCGTCTATGAAATAAAATGTCTCCACCTCGTATTTGTTGTCAGGAAATTCTACCTTAATATCTACAAGCCCAAATGGCAAAAGACATGAATTGGACAAATTCCGCCAATCAGTTTTACTATTATGAACACGATATTTAGGCTTGATATTTCCGACTCTGATACCAGTTTGGTCAAAAACGCTTATTACCGGAATACGAGTCAATAACTTAAAATTAGATTGCTCAACCCATTGTATATATGTACCTCTGAATTCAGCACTATAAGGCGTGAACTCATTGGTTATGGTCATATCCTCATTCAATACACAATTGTGCAAATCCACTTGATTAGCAAACTCAATCGCTGAATAAAGTTTTCCATTTAGTGATAGCTTGTGACTTCCATCACACTTCCAATCAGTGGAGAAAACTGCTATATTACTTTCAGCGTTCGCTGTCGGTTTCAAAGAATACACATTATCATCGAGCATTTGGAAAACCTGAGGGCATTCGAAATTCGGAGGATAACTGCCACATAATGTTGGAAACAATCTGTCATCGTTATCACACCTAATCTTAACTTCAACTACAGGCTCGCCATTCCACTTTATATCATTTGCCACGCCAACAGTTACACGAGAGTATATCGCACCGATAACCTCTCCTATGTCATCCTTAACTAAGGATTTTCTTACATACTTTCCAACAAGTATCCCAGCAACAAACACATCGAAGGTGTAGCACGATTGGTAGTCCAAACCTTCGATAGATTTTGATGAAATCTCTTTTACTACATTCAAATTGACAAAAAGATTCGCGGTTTCGTCCGAAGTCAAACGGAGTTTCCAGCTTAGAGAAAGTGGTGTAGTTCTGTGTTCACTCTTAACTCGCCGGTATTCTCTTTTTAGGGATTTAGTCAGTTCCGACAAAGAGGAATCCGCGTCATCATATGGTAGCCAGCGATCTTCTTCGGATATGATTGCATGAGCAATCTGTAATGAAACATCGTAAATATTGTCATTCTTGAACGCTTTCCCAAGATAAGCAATACAATTAAAATTTTTGATTAAATCAAGGTTATTATCATCCCAATCAATATTTATTGAAGACAATTCTTCAACCAAACCAAGGAGAAAGCGTGAAAACCCACCAAGATTGGTTCCATTCTTTATGTAATTTACAGGAAGGCCTCCTTGATTCAGTAAAGTTCTAAAATATTCATTACCCTTGAGAGAGTGAATGAATGCGAATCCATGACTTTTAAGACCCTGACGCGCAGCCTTATATAGTTGCTCCCAACAATAGTGAGGCAGTCCTAATCCAACTGCGACATCTTCTCTGGAAGGAATTCCACCATTATAGTCTCTTCTCCACCATTCGGCGTAACACAAAGCCGCCTCAATTCCAAAATCTTCTAAGCGACATATATTTTGGGCAAGGGTCTCCTTTAAGTTTGTATATTCTTCCTCAGTTAATTTAAGTTTCCAAAGGGGCATATTAGGGGTTATGGATGATCTGTTACGGGCATCCAAAATTTTCATCAGGGCAATATGCTGCTCGCTATTGTATATATTAGCCATGTTCTACAAATCAATTGGTCTATAATATAATGCAAAGATACGGAATTTCTATGCAACCATAATGCACAATAAACAAAAAAATCCGGAATGGTTATATTTCTTTCAATGTATCAGCATTAATGCTTTAATTACTATGGATACACTTCAATTTGTGATTTTGCAATAGATTGAGAGTGATAATCAAAAATTAAAAGTTAAAGTAACAAACGATTTCACAAACATTCTGCAATGAAGAGATAGAGAAAGCAGGCACTGGCCATCATCCATATTTTGCCGTCCATCTTGCCTTTCTCCAAAGTCAAGAGATGATAAAAATACAATCAATAGGTATAGAATCTTTCAATGATTGAAAAGTTCGTTTACTTTTCCTTGTTTTCCAACTATTGTTTTGGTAGTTAAAGAAATACTCATTACCTTTGCATCTGGAAAAAGCGTTCTTTTGAAATACTACAAAGCGATGTATAATACAGAATTTCACTGGTTTCTAAATCGTTACCTCTTAAGCTAAAATATTTTGTAACACGCTGTATTTTAGCAAGAAAGAAAAATTGCTATATCTTGCAACATGGAATGTGACGTTTTTGTCAATTCCGCATACGATAGCAATTTTTTTCAAATAATCATTTATCTTTTGATTGCTGATAATTGGTAATAGCTGACCGTTTTTAAGTTTTCCCTCGTATTTGTTCAGGATAGCTTTCGGAATATCCAGTAACCGGATATTCGATGTTACCTTTGTTTTGTGGCGTTTCTTTATAATCCACAGATTACCATCAAATGCTAAACGTATGTCATTACTGGTTAATTCGCATATATCCACGTATGAAAGTCCCGTATAGCAGCTAAAAATGAATATATCCCGCACTTGTTCCAACCGCTTTGAAGCAAAATTTTTATTGCATATCCTGCTTATCTCGTCCTTGTCAAGATACCCTCTTTCTATATACTCGAATTTCAGTTTATAATTGGCGAACGGGTCGGCAGTAATCAATCTTGTACCTTGTGCAAAGTTTACCACCGTGCGGAAACGCTGGATAAACTTCATTGCCGTATTGGGTGAACAGTCGTGGTTCTTTATTATATATAGGTAGAAGTTTTCGATGAATACCTTGTTGATTTGGCGTATCGGCATATCTGATACACGATATTCATCTTTCATGTATTCAGTCAGGCGTAACTTGGTTAGTTCGTATCTGCTGTATGTTTTGGGGGTCGCTTCTCCCGCTTCGACCTTTTTCTTGTATTGGTCGTTGTGTTGAGTAAAAAAAGAAATAATGGTATTTGCTTCTTCCTCTTTTCCCAATAGTGCATTTTTCACGCTTTCGGGTGTAACATAACTATCCCGCATTAATTGATTGTGGAAGTGGGAACGTATATTTGCTTTGATGTCGTCCAGCATGGAGTTAAGCCTTTGTATCTCCATAGATTTACCTATGGCTCTGCCGGATTTCCAGTTAGTTTCAAAGACTTCTAACTTGGTATTGAATTGGGTTTGTTTGCCGTTGATTGTGATACGGGCATGAATGGGTACTAAACCATTCTTTTTCATCTTGTCTTTTTTCAGGTAAAACAATACGCTGAATGTACTCTTTTCATTTTTCATAATCTCACTTTTTTAGATTGCAAAACTAATTTTAATCACTGTAAATGAGATAAATAGAGTATAGACAAATCACGTCAAAAGTAAGCCATTTTCCGACAATCGTACCCCCTAATCGCTTTTTGGGGAAGGGGGTACGATTTGGATACTCAACCGTGTCTTTTCGTGCCCCTTTTTTGTCTTTCAGGCAAGACTGAAACATAAAAAAAGTCCTACAATACGTTGATATTGTAGGACTTGTCTCTTTTTTGTCGCCGTTTGGCTTTGTTCTTATGTGATCCGCCTGGGATTCTCCTTTCAGAGTTACCATGCTGATATTTAAAACTTTATATTTTTTGTTTCAAGCATATCCCATGAATTATCCCACTAATTTGCTACGTGCTTTTGCGGTAGTTTGCTGATGGAGAATACTGAGGGCAAAGATAATTGTTTCAATTTTATATTGTTTAAGTCGAGATGTGATATAACATTGATTAACTATAGTTGATGATTGGTGTACCTTATTCTAGTCTTTATGAGAAGATTAGAAAAAAAGAAATAGCTTGCTATATTTTAATTATTCACTTATTTCTTTAGAAATTAGCCTCTATCTACTATCTTTGTAAATGAATAATTTAGACTATATGATATGCAAGTTGGAAATAACTTCTATAATATTGATTTTGAGCAAATTCCAGTAGATGAATATTGGAACACTGGGAGTGAGAAAGAATGCAGAATGCATAAAATACATGCTTATCCTGCAAAGTTCCCTGCATTTATTACCACTAAAGCTATTGAGTTTGTGAAAAGAAGGGGGGGAGAAGTAAATCTCATTGCTGATATTTTCTGCGGTTGCGGAACTGTAGCCTACGAAACAAAGAAAAACGGGATTGATTTCTGGGGATGTGATATTAATCCAGTAGCGACACTTATTGCAGAGGTTAAAAGTCAAAAATACCAAGACGATCTTTTAAAAAAATATAGTAATGAAATAGTTAATGTATTCTCTTCCTTGATTATTGCAAATGAAGATATAGAAAATATTAATGAAAGGATTAAATATTGGTTTAAAAATCAACAGATTAGAGACCTATTAGCTTTAAAGAGAGCTATCTCAATTGTATTAATTGAGAATGTATCTTATAAAAAGTTTTTTTTGTGTGCATTTTCCAATATATTGAAATCAACATCTGTTTGGTTAACGAAGTCCATAAAGCCTCAGGTTGATCCAGATAAAGTTCCTGCAGTAGTAATAGACGCTTTTGTAAGGCAGGTTGATATGATGATTAAAGCTAATAATGAGAACTTGATATCTAACGAAAATCAAATTAAGATAGAGAATATAAATTTCTTAGATAAAAAAATAGAAAACTCTTTTGCTGACCTAATTGTCACTAGTCCACCATATGTAACATCTTATGAATATGCTGATTTACATCAACTATCGACATTGTGGTTGGGGTTTGTTGATGATTATAAAATATTGCGAAAAGGTACTATTGGAAGTATTTATCATGAATCTGATTATGAGGATAATTTGAATCAATTAAGTCCTATAGGATTAGATATTGTTAGTAGTTTGTATAAAGTTGATAAATCAAAAGCAAAGGCTGCATCAAAATATTTTGTTGATATGCAGAAAGTGACATCTAAAGCTTTTCAACTATTAAATAATAATGGTTATTCTCTTTTTGTGATAGGTAACACTGAATATAAGAAGGTGAAAATAGACAATGCAAAGCATTTAATCGAAAGCATGTATAGTGCTGGGTTTAGAGACTTGGAAATAATACAACGAAAAATATCAAAAAAGATATTGACGCCATACCGGGATTCAAGAGGAAAATTTACTTCCAACAAGAATAGTCGGCAAGTTTATTCAGAGGAATTCATAATCATTGGAAAAAAATATGAAGATTAATACAGGTAAAAAAATAGATGATATACATGTAACTTTAAGTTATAGAATTATTGAACTTTTTTCTGCAGGCTTATACTCAAGTCCTAACAAGGCTTTTGAAGAGCTGGTCTGTAACTCATATGATGCACATGCTTCTAAAGTAGGTGTTTATGTTTCTTCTGATTTGGCTGCAGAAGGTGCATATATGTGGGTGTGTGACAATGGGGATAGTATGAATCATGATGAATTGAAAAATTTGTGGAAAGTAGGAGAATCTACTAAAAGATTACATGAAGAGAGTGACTCTGAACGATTACCAATTGGACGTTTTGGCATAGGAAAGCTGGCTACATATATATTAGCTAATAACTTGACTTATATTTGTAAAAAGAATGATCGATATTTAGCCACACAAATGGATTATACGAGAATTCATAAAAAAAGTGGTGAGCATTTAACTCTTGATGAAATAGAATTGTCTGAGAATGAAGTTCGTTCTTTATTACAACCATATATAAAAAAAACAATTAATCCAATTCTTCCATTTGATTTATTTGGTGAAGAAGCAGAACCTTCTTGGACTTTTTCTATAATGACTGCATTGAAGGCAAAAAGTACTGAAATAAAAGAGGGTAGATTAAAATGGATTTTAAAAACAGCACTTCCATTGAATCCTAAATTTAAATTATTTTATAATGGTGTATTGCTGGAATCGTCAAAAATTAAAATCCCATTGGTTAAAACATGGATAGTGGGGCGTGATGATGAAACCATGCAAAAGATGGATAATTGTATAGTACATAACGATGGTGAAAATTATTATGTAGATTTTCCACATTTAAAAAATGTGCATGGGATATGTGAGTTATTTGAAGATTCTTTAGTTGAAGGGAAATCAAGTGAATTAGGACGTAGTCATGGGATTTTTCTAATGGTACGTAATCGATTAATAAATTTGGACGATCCTTTGCTGGGGATGGATGCGTTTTCTCATGGTGCATTTAATCGCACAAGAATTACAATATATGCAGACGAGTTAGATGAAAATATAGCTTCGACAAGAGAAATAATAAAAGAATCAAAACCTTTTTCAGAATTAAAAGAATATATAAAGAAGAAATTTAATAATGAAATAAGAAAGATTTATTTTGAAAAAGAGAAACAAAAGGAAGATGAGAGTTCTATTTCGTATAGGTTAGCACAAACATCTACTTCTTTGTCTCGCACGCCTATTGTGACCTTTGCAAAGAAATTCTTTAATGATGAAATTATTAGCCCTTGGCTTATTTTGCCAATAGAACGTGGAGAGGAGTCAAAAGAAAATTTTATAGCAAAATTAGAGAAAGATGTTGAGGAAAATAACTTGTTTACGGGTAGTTCTGTATGGGAAATAATGCCTCCGGAAGACCCTATCGCTAAATTTAGTGTAGAAAAAAGGACTTTAAGAATAAATCTAATGCATCCTTTTATTGCAAATTATAGTGATGAATTTAAATCTAAACTTCCAATTGAATTTATAGCAATAACAGAGGTCTTGACAGAAGCTCACATGTATGAGATATGTATTCCAGAGGAGTCTATACATGCAATAATGAAAAGAAGAGATAAAATACTAAGAGAGTTAGTCTTTGGAGATAGGGCAAGTGCACCTCTTGTAGCAGGAATGGTCAAGGATGCACTTAGCGATTCTACGGGTTTAGAAGATGCTATTTATAAGGCTTTTCATACACTCGGCTTTGAGACAACTAAAATAGGTGGAAGTAATAATCCTGATGGGTATGCAAGTGCTATTCTTGGATTTTCTGAGGAAAATAAATCAGAAAATTATAGTCTTACTTACGATGCTAAAAGTACAGGTAAAAATAAAATTCAAGCAGGAACGGCTAGATTATCTGCACTATATAGACATAAAGAAGCTTATAAAGCCCAATATTCTGTGGTTGTGGCAATAGATTATGAAGGTGCTGACAATCCAGAAGGAGCACTAAATATAGAGTTAAAGCAGCAAAAAATCACAGCAATACGTGCAAAAGATTTGATGAGATTACTATTATTAGCTGTACCTAAACAAATTGGATTAAAAAAACTGAGGGATATGTTTGAAACTTGTCATACTCCTAATGAAGTGAAATTTTGGATAGATGAGATTGAAAAAACAACTATAGATAGAGGTCCTATTGATGAATTGTTAGAAGTTATATACGTTTTACAAAAAGAAGATACAGAACCACCTAAAATATCAGCCATTAGGTCTGAGCTAAAGCATTTGAATCCTCCTGTGATAATTTCAGAGTCAAATATGAAAGGTTTACTGAATAGTTTATTGGTTCTAGTACCCGGATTTATCAATATTGAAGGAGAAAAGGTCTCAATTAATACAACTCCTTCTGCCATTAAAACAGCTATTCAGCAGGCTACAAATAATGTACCAGCAGATTTCCAGCAAATGTATATTGATGCATTATGTGCAGATTAATAACTAGTTTCTTTATACTGTATGAATTTTATGGTTTTAACGTTTTAATATCTTGACTTATTCCCTTAATAAATCGAATGACTGGGATAGGTAATAATATTTGTTTGGCATTATTATCAATTAAACAAATGTCATCAATAAGCATTGCAGTAGTCATTATGGCAAGTCGTGTTAATGGGTCTGTATATTCATTAGGTAAGAGTTTTCCTCTTATTTTGGAGAATTCTTCTATTGCATAATAGTTTGAGTGGGTATGAATTGAGGTATACCTATATGTATTAATAAAAGCTCTTGTCTTAAATACGTGAGCGATTAATTTGGTGATATTTAGAGGCTTTATTTCTTCTCCTGAATATATAAATCTCCAACAATATTTCTTATTTGCAGGATTATATATTTTATTTATCTGTTCCTTTGTGAGCAATCTAAAAAAAATGCAAGATTCAAATTCTGTAATGGTATTATTTAATACAATTTTGTCATTTTCCAATATGCTTTTTGCGGTTGAGAAATCCTTTTCATCAATATTAAATCGACTTTTCTCTGTAAGTCCATCTATTTTCCACAATAAAAAACGAAATTTTTTCTCTTCTATATTGGATGGTTCGACAAAAATATTGTGAAACGTAGCATAGGTTTCCATTATTGTTCTAAAAATGGCATTAACTGTGAAAATATCATATCCACTCATTTTAAGTTGTTCACCCGATTTTTGATGTTCTATTATACCCTTAGATAAATGAAAAAAAGAGGCAGAATGGATTGCAAATTTATCAATCAGCAAAGATGAATAGTTTCGACAATCATCTTTATGCGTTTTTTTAAACTCTGTATAAATATCACAGAATGGACCTCGTAATATATAGTCATATAAATCTAAAGGTTTCTCTTTAAAAATGTTTTCAATGATTTCTGTAGCAGCATTCATCTTATTTCTTTTTTCTACAAAATTACATGTAATATCCTTGGTGTGAAAATATTATTTATATTTTTTTTCTTTTCCATTTTTTCTTTTTAGAGTGCGCAGATTTTTCTAATGGTACATAACTATCATCCACTTCTAATGAAACAAGAGGGATTGGTGAACTGGGGGGATGATTGTTTTTATGATTTTTAGCGAACAAGTTTTCTTTATTTCTATCTTGATTGATTTTCGTTTTTCTTTCATAAGATTGAAGTTCTTGCTCTTGTTGTTTAAGCAACTCGGATATAGAACCGTTTTTCATCGTATTATGGTAGTCGAACGATTCGAATTGTTGGCGGTCGTAGCAAAACATATAATCAAATCCTCTTTCTATTTTTTGAAATAGGTTCACACGATTAAATCCACCTTTAATTATTCCGTTCTTGGTGTTCTTATGGTTGGTAAGCGGTGATAGTTTTTTCTTATTAGCTTGATCTTTACGGCTTATAATCAAATGGCAGTGCATATTCAATTCATTATTTGAACGACTACGCTCAAAATGAATCTTGCCATAAAACTTTATATCCGAAGCGGATAGCTCTTTATTGAAGTTCTTGGCATATTCAGGAATAAACACCTCACGAATATACCGTTTCATGGCTTCGGCTTTCTCCTGTTCCGTGTTTCCCATTGCTCGAAGCTCATTTTCTGATGGGCTGACATGGATAGCGTAAAATTTAGCATCCGTTTTTAGGAGTTGCCCGATATTACTATCTATATCTTTTATAACTTTTGATTTATAGATGTTATCATCTGTCAGATTGAAAAAGCCTTCGGTAAAGATACCTCTTTCCATGCGTTCCAAATCTTCATGTTCCATGTAATTGGCTAGCTGTCGGCTACTTCCGGAATTATTATATGTTCCGTTCGATGGTGGAGCAAAGTCTATATGCATAAGCCTATGTATTTATTAGGTTTGTAATCTCTGTTTTTAGGTTATCTTTTCTTTTGCTATCCATCACACCACAAGCAGAAAGTTCCGAGTAGAGTTGTATCAGTTGAAGTAGCTTCTTATAATCTCGTTGGTGTATCTGGTAAAGTGTATTAATTTGTTTGGACTGATTGTTTATCACATCGGCATGTTTGCCAAACTGTTCACTTAGTTTTTTCAGTACGGCTGTTTGTCTTTCCTGACTGGCTTCCAGTTGAGAGAGAATAAGAGTTTCCAAAGTTTTGCCGATAACATCGAAACGCAAAGCAATAGAATTTGTTACCCGTATCATGGGGTTCAGTTGTTCTTCCTCGTAGTGACGGATAAACCGGATAATATCATCCTGTCTCTTGTTTATTTTCGCCAGTTCTGATTTTACGGATTCAGGTGCTTCGGATGGGTTGATATGTGCCTTATCTATATACCCGAACGCCGACTTTACAACTTCACTCTTTTTCAGTGAATAGCGTTTGCATATCTTCTCTACCAAAGCTGCCGTTTCCTTGTCTATGGAAATGGTAGTGAATATTGTTTTTCGACTGCTGTTTGGCATGGTAATTACTTTTTTATAGAAATATGAGTAGATAAATACCTGATAATAAGCATTACAAAGAAAATGCTTATTACAGGTGTCATTACAGCGTGTTCTTGTAACACGCTAAAGCCGAAGGCTTTGCCTCGCAGAGCAAGAGGGAAGAACAGGACTTGTCCAGTTCCCTCTTGCTCGATTTAGCGAAACGGGCTGAACTGATAGGTGAGGCAGTTTGTGCTAAATCGGGGTGGTGGCACAGAGGAATAACCTGAACACAGGCTTCTTTCCTCTGCTACTTTTTGCTATCAGGGCTGGTTTGCTAACTGATTGGCTTTTTCAAACTGTTTGTAGGTTTGAGAATCGGCATATTCACGGACGAAAGCCCGAATATCGCTGGCTCTATAGTACGTTTTCCGTCCGATAGTAAAGTAGGGAAGTACACCTTTTGCCCGATAGCGTTGTAGAGTTCTGAAAGATGCTTTTAGTAGAAAAGCTAAATCCTGATTATCCAATAACTTCTCATTTTCATCGAATACAGTATCGGTATTGATAAGAGATTTCAAGTCTTGCCCGATTTCGGTGAGTTTCTTGGATAGCTTCTCCATCCACTTCTCGAAGTTTTCGTTGTCTATATACATTTTGCTTCAATTTTAAGTTCAACATTATTATTCTCAATCGATTGATGAAGCAAAGTTCGGTAAATGAATGCAAACTAATTAGGGGTGTACCAGTGGTACTCCCCTATAAAACATTGATAAGATATTGATTATCTGTATCCTTTATTTTCTCGTTCTTCGATAATAAACTTCCGAAGTTCATCTAAAAATTCAGTTAGTTTAATAGGCTTACGGGAAATTACACTTTCATGTTTCTTATAACAATCGCCTAATTTAATATTAAATAGTTCTTCAAAAGATTTTGTGATAACAGATAATGGTACAGGTGTACCGTTCTTGTATATGATTCGTTTGGATAGGAATAGACCACTAACTAATTCCATTATGTTGATTAGTGTGGTTTTGTCTGTTAAATAGAAAGTAGAAAAAGGTCGTGTCTTCTTGTGCTTCTGAAATTGTTCAGGGTATTGAATTCGTAGATTCAAGATACGGATTTCAGTTTTTATAAGTTCTATTGCTTCATCAATAAGTAGTAATGGTGCAATTTTCCCCTTGCCCAAATTGTACGCGGTACGATTTGAGCCTGTTTAGTCCAAAAGAAAAATAGCGTAACAAAATGCTATAATCTTGTTCACTCATACTAATATCAGCTAAATGTTTAGCCAATTCTTCAATAGCTTCTGTAAAATCTAATACAGGTGCTTGCTGCTGTGAGTATTCCGACAATAGTCGAAAAAATCTTAATTTAAGAATGTTATTCATATTTAATTAATAAAAAGTGTACTACTTTGTTTTTTGCTAAAAATGGGGTGTGAAAATACAACTGTGAGCATAAATAAACTAATCGTTTTCATCTTTCTTCTTGTTTGTTAGGTGATTTATATATTCTTTTGTTGTAATGATAGTTGAATAATAATGGTTGAGCGAAGACAGAAAAGATGCGTGTACGTCTTTTGCTTTTATTATTTGATCTTGAAACTCTAAGTCTTTTGTTGCACAAGCATCGGCTATTATTATGCAGTTGTAACCGAGGTCTTTAGCCGCTCTTACTGTTGCATCCACACACATTTGCGTCATCATTCCACAGATAACTAAATCTGTAATATCCTGAGAGCGTAATAAATTATCTAATATAGTCCGATGAAAACTATTAGGGGTATGTTTAATAATAACATTCTCTTCTTTCAGTGGTGCAACATTTTCATGTATTTTCGCTCCTTTAGTGTTGGGAAGAAAGAATGTTGCACCCTGTTTGGTAGAGATATGTTGTATATGTATTATGGGTAAACCCTGTAATCTAAAGTGTTGCAAGATTACTTGTGCTTTTAATCCAGCTTCGGAACTTCCAACTAATGGATTCAATCCTCCTTTAAAATAGTCATTTTGAATATCAATGAGGAGTAATGCAATTTTTGTTTTCATATATTTCTGCTTAATGTTTTTGCAAAATTAAATGTTTACTACCTTTGTATCAAGTATGTACAGAATTGTATGGTACATACTAAAATGTATCTAATGTAGATAATCAGTTCAATACGTCTGAAATAAAATGAATAAGAATACTAAAAAAGAGGTTTGCGTCCTTGATTATGCTTTCCAAAGAATAGGTGGAAAGTATAAGGGACGAATTCTTTGGGCTCTATCTAAACATTTGGTTTTGCGTTATGGTGAACTTAGCCGTGAAATGTCAGATATAAGCACGAAAATGCTAACACAGACTTTAAAGGAACTGGAAACAGACAATTTGATTCATCGCAAAATGTATCCCCAAGTTCCACCAAAAGTAGAATACTCATTAACTGAAACAGGTAAGGAGCTTATTCCTTTTATTAAATATTTGGTTGATTGGGGATATAAAAAAATAGCAGATGACTCACTGGAATAATTCTCAGTTTCAGGAGCATAGAATGGCTTTCTTATTCATTTTTATATGGTAGCAATGTAATCAAATCTTCATCACCTTCTAATAGGTAATAAGCTACAAATATTAGAGGGGTTGAATCTGACGCATTATCAAAATGTAAAATAGGTTGATTTTTTGGCTCGTAAAAAGCTTCACCTGCTTTTATTAGATATGAACTCTGTCCCTCTATTTGAAATAATAAAGTTCCCGAAACTACATAACCCATAACTGGGCAAGAATGAAGATGATAATCTGCTTTCCCATTTTGAGGAATTACAATCTTCTTAATTTCTACTTTTGATAAGCTCTGTTTATCATGTAAATGAACTGTCAGAAGATCAGTTCTAGTTACTGTACTCTTTTTCATACAAATGCAGCTATTTAGTGATAAAAATAAAACGAATATTAATGCTTTATTCATGATTTCTTTGTTTTGCTGCAAAATTAGGGTGAATGAGGCAATTATCTCATTGACCTATGTTAAGAGATTTAAGCCTGCTCAAAGATTCTGGTTTAATACCAAGATAAGATGCAATATGATATTGTGATACATGCTGTTCTATATGTGGAAACGTTCGTAAAAGCAATTTATATCTATCCAATGCACTATCCATTAGTAGCGATGACTCTTTACGGCATTTTCTGATAAAGAGTGTATCTGCAATATACTTTCCCAGCTTATACCACTCATTAGATTCCTGTAACAAAAGTTCGTAGTTAGATTTGGATAAACTCAGAATGAGAGAATTTTCTAATGCCTGTATGCTTCCTATACTTGGCTCTTTGGTTAGAAAACTTCTATAGGATGTTGTAAAAGAGCCATCTGTATAAAAATCACTTGTATATTCTTCACCATCTTTTTCTATATAAGAACGAAGTGTTCCCTTTTCAACGAAGCCAATAAAAGCGCACACTTTACCCTGTTGCAAAAGAAAATCTTTCTTTTTTAACGATAATCTTTCTGTTACTTCTATTAATCTCTCATAAGAGATATTTGATAACCCAATTTCTTCTATTATCAATTTCTTTATGTCCATGATGTTTCTTATTAGTTCTACAAAAGTAGACATAATATTGTATTGGAAAAATGTGAGGCTCTAATTAAATCATATTCAGGCTATTTTAGAGCATAGAATACGCCTAATCATGCCTTTATCAGACACTTCTGGACAGTTTAGAAAACGGCTCTTGATTCTTCTTTCATTTGCTGGTGAAATAGAATAAACACGTTTTATAAACCATTAAAAATTAAATGTATGGAAGTAGTAACCATTGAAAAAAGAACATTCTTGTATGTCTGCGAGAGGTTCACGGAGTTTGCCAAACGGATAGAGAGTTTGTGCAACACGCATACCCAGAAAGTAGAAAACTGGCTGGATAGTCAGGAAGTATGCCTGTTGTTAGGCTTTAGTAAACGAACGCTGCAATATTACCGAAGTAGTGGACGGCTGGCTTATTCCCAAATTGGGAGCAAAATTTATTATAAGTCTTCTGATATTGAAAGAATTATTGCGGACAGTGAAACACAAAATCAATCACCCAAACAAATCATGCCCTATGAAAAGAACTAAAGAAGATTATCCGTCCTTCAACCTGTTTTCCATTGTCGGTACATGGGAAAGTGTTAATCTGAATCCTACGGTTATCATCTATCGGAACGATAAAGAGTATCTTCTCTCTATCATATACGTATCGGAAACCACTAAACAGGCTTCTCCTGCTACTTATGAGATACAGCAAGATGGTAGCCAGTATTTTATTACCGCTACATCCAAACGGCTCTATATAGATTATGATTCGGGAAAAGATGTACTTAGCATTTCATCGCTGGGTGATTATCTGCGCAACTAACCAGCTATCTAGCCATTTTGAAATCAATATTTCAATAAAACAATCTTTCAATCATGGAATTAATAAATAAAGATACACCGCAAGTCAAAGAATTTATTTCTTCGCTCGATTCGATGCTGAATGGCATTGAAGCTATTGTCAAGCACTACAAACCCCACCTGAACGGGGAACGCTTTCTTTCTAACCATGAGGTTTCTAAGAAACTGAATGTCAGTTTGCGAACCCTGCAAGAATGGAGGGATACAGGGCTAATTCCCTTTATCCAGATAAAAGGGAAAATCATCTATCGGCAAAGTGATATTGACAAACTGCTCCAAAAGCACTACTTTGAAAGCTGGAAAGAATAACCTGCCATTCTCAAAAACATTGTTTTTCGGAATTTAATTTGAATCATTGACTTTTCCAGTGAAGTATTTAGTCTGTGCAAGTCTTTAGATAAAAATACGCTCGAATGTAATGAGAGGAAGATTTTTATCTAAACCGAAGGCTTGGACTTGAACAGGCTAAATACGGAACTTACTTTGTCAATGCTTCATGTTGAGTTCTGGAAAACTTACTTTAAAAGAAAAAGGATTGAGAAAATGAAATTCATTCTTCCCAATCCTTTTTCTATATTGGCTACTGCCTTATTTATATAGCCAATTCCGATAAACAGCTATTTACTTTCTGCATATCCTTTAGAATATTCTGATCCAGTACCCGTGCATAGTGTTTTGTTACGCTGGTATCGGCATGACCTAACATTTTGGCTACGTTCTCCATACTTACGCCATTCGCTAGGCAAATGCTTGTGGCATAGGAGTGCCGGGCTGAATGTGTGCACAGATTTTTCTGCAATCCGCATACATCTGCAATCTCTTTCAGGTAACTGTTCATGCGTTGATTGCTCAATACTGGCAATAGTTTTCCGGTACATTCTGCCACATCCTTATACTTGTCAAGAATAGAAGCTTTCAATAATTTGCCTTTCTTGATGAAGAACAAAACCGAAAATGATTTTCTAGCCATTTTTACATCGTTTTTAGAGTTACAAAACTATGTATTCTCTTCCAAAGTAGTGCTACGCAAAATGCTATGAATCAGTGATAAAGATGCAAATTCGTGGGACTTTTTTCGATTAAATTTTAGTCCCACGATTTATCCACCGATAATATGCTTGAAACGGCTATTTTTTGCCACCTGCTAGAAAAAAGAAATCCCCGATAATGCTTGATTATCAGGGATTTGCTTGATTTTTCTTTTGTTTTCAGTGATCCGCCTGGGGCTCGAACCCAGGACCCCAACATTAAAAGTGTTGTGCTCTACCTGCTGAGCTAGCGAATCAATCCTT
>OBYV01000215.1_pt1 | contig 21131 bp, 21 predicted proteins | sample 1476851 | NCBI WGS metagenome assembly OBYV01 (sample SAMEA2580223, study PRJEB22360) | human gut metagenome | biome: human gut; feature: human-associated habitat; material: faeces | place: Denmark | collected 2008/2010
CCAGCATTCCGGGAAGCTATAGAAAGCATCTAGAAGCATAAAAACGGAGAGTAAGTGCGAAAATAAACGTATATACAATAGTATTAAACCACATTTTGTGCATATTTTGTGCACAAAAATAAGCCTCCCTGAGCAAGGGAGGCAGAACGACAAGGTATTGCAGGCTGACTAAAATATTTAGTTGCTTACGTATCTTATTTTACAGCATTGTGCCAGTGCTTCAAAGCAACAAAAAAAGCCCTCCACCCGCATTAGCGAGCAGAGGACTTTTTGTTATCGGATATACAGGTTTTCGCCTGGGTAGATCAGGCTGTAGATTGATTTGCCATTGTTAGCTGCCAGTGTGTACATGCTGATGCCATACTTGCTGGCAATGCTCCAGAAGCTGTCACCATATCGGACTGTGTAGTACGTGTGGCTTACCGGCGAGGTATATCCAGACGAACGCGAGCCATAGCTCTCCCCACCATTCACGCCTAAGGCAACATAATGATACTGGCCGGAGTAGCTGAGATAACGTGCCCAAACATATGTGCCACGGATATACACGTGATCATAAATCACACTTTCACCGGGTGCATAGCTGCCAACTGCTGTGTATCCTGTACCAGCACCAGTGCGGATGTTAACAGTCGTGGAAGGCTTGAACACACCCGCTTGCGCATAGTCGGTATCACTGGCTGCATTCGATTTCGCTGGCTGGCTTGGTGCCGGTGTTACAGGTGCTGACGGGGTTTCTGGTTGCTTCGAGTATCCATTATCAGTGATGCCAAGCAGATCAATGTTACCATCGAGGCCTTGCGACAGCCCAAATGCGCTCGTGTACTGCCAAATAGCTACCCCATCCATACTCGGGAAATAACCGTAGTCTGGTTTGGTAGTTGGTAGATAATCACGGTAAGCAGCAATCCAAAGGCTGTTAGGAAATTCTTTCAGAATACGCTGATAATCGACGTGTGCCAATGTATATGGCTTGTAACTGTAATACATGGGCGTGTAGCCTTCTGAACGAATGCGCCGCATGCCGGCCAAAATGGCATCCGTATTAGCTGCCATATTGCCAGAAGCACCATCTTCGTAGTCCAAAGCAACGATGCTTCCCTTTGGTGTCTGTGCTTTGATACGAGGCATATAACGGTCAAGTGCTTTTAATCCCAACTGGCTACTTTCACCAACGCCATACCAGATGTAGCTATGCACACGTTTTCCTACCGCCTTGGCACTAGCAATTTGGCTATCATACGTCCACTGATCGATGTACGTACCACCGTAAGTTCCGCCAATCTGAGCGATGACGAACTTGTCTTGATCTGTTCCATATCGTCCACTTGCTCCCTGATACTTCGCCCAATCCGGGCCCTGATCACCCTTGGCCGCATTGACCTGCAATGGCAGGGCAAAAGAAATAGCCGCCAAGAAGGCGACTACCAAGGTGATTAGTTTAGTTTTAAATTTCATGGTGCCCTCCTTATTTTTTATCAATTTGGATTGCACGATTTTCAAATTTTTTGTACGCATCAAGGTACAACTCGTGTTTATCACCATTGTACGTTATCTCGTAGTACATGCCGTCGCTTACGTTTGTACTAGCCAGTGCCTTTGAGTTTTGAAGCGCTTTGCACGACCAAACGATATATACATCATCTGGAGTGATTGAGTTTCCATCGGTCTTATCCATGTGATCATTTGCATAATCAGCAACTAAACGCTGACACGTGTTTCTAAAATCTAAGTCATTCATTGATTTTCCCCTCCTTATTGCTGTGGAGCAACAGATGATGGTGCTGCCTGAGTAGTGGATTCTCCTTTGGGTCCTTCCTCTCCTACGGAGTCTCCATAGCTTGGACCAACCAGTTTTGCCCACTCATATTTGCTTGGATCGTTACCATCTTCATCGTCATGGCTAAAGTAAGCTCCCATATACGATTTTCCGATAGAACTCGTGGTTGAAAAACCGATCTTGCCATCAGCACTATCTGCATAAGCAAAATGGGGATATAACTGTTTAGAATTGTCCGTTTCCCCTTGCAGCGCCTTAATCTTATCCTCTAGCGCCTTGATCTTAGCTGCCTTGGTGGTAATGAGTGCCGGGTAAGCTAACGCCTGCTGACTATCACTCACCCCCTTCGTTGTTGGATCAACCGCAACCCCAACGATAGTCAATACAGCAAAGACTGCATTGACCACCGCTGTGAGCTGCTTGCCGAGATTGGCGAAGTCCCAGTTGTAACCAAAGACTGCCGCCACTGTTTGCCCAACTAACAAAATAGCCGGCACCAAGGCCAGCCAGAATTTGACGCTTAATACTCGTACCTTCCAATTAATCTTCATGGTTATCTTCTCCTTTAATGCCTACATGGTCTTCCAATCGAGTAATCCTAACCGAGTGACTGCCAAGCTCATCATCGTGTGTCCTCAAGTGTTGTCCCAAGTCTGCCAGCGATTGTTCGTGCAGTTTTAGCTGACGATTAATTGTCTCTGAAAGCACTTGAATATCAGAGCGTAATGGATCTAAGGCAATCTTTTTGAACAGCCAGCTGCCCGCACTTACGCCCACCCCTATGATTGATATGAACTCCGCCCAGTCACCAATCGTGTATCCAAAAAATGTCACTTTCTCACTTCCTTCCACAAAAATAGCCGCTAGCTTTTGCTGGCGACATAGTCACTACCTGTAATTTGTTTGTATTGGTCTGGGGTGATCATTAACGGTACATAAGGTGCTAAATCAATCCCCCAACTGTAAAGTAGTGCACACTGATCATAATTAGTCACCTGATTTCGCCGCCTTTAGCTGTGCCACTTCAAGAGTAAGCGCGGCAATCATCTGCTGTTCAGGTGACGGTCCGGGGAGTGGATGATCCTTAGCCGGATCGTAACCCTCATCGGCAACGATTTTGCCGTCTACAAGAGATGCGTGACCCTCAAAAAACTGAGACACGTCATCTGCTTCTATGATTTGTTGACCGTCCTCTGTTGGGCCCACTGTGGCATCTTCCGCTTGATAGGCCCAGTTGGTCAGGCGGTTTTGCTCATCTAGCCAAATCTTAATCTTCATCTTAATTCACCACCGCATCATTGGTCGGATACGCATCATGAGTAATAAAGCTCAAGCTGCCAGCATACGCGCCTTGCCCACGCCATGGAATGATATAAATTCCACCCGCTGAAACATACAATTCACAGGCTGCGCCCGTATACGACATGCTACCGATCAACCTTGCTGCATCATCATTATTAAATGGACTATATCCTGGTCGAATGTTGGCAATTTTGACCCACCCATTACCAGTCTTCATTTCAAAAGCGATCCCAATGGTGACATTTGGGCCTTTTCTTGAATATGAGATATTTAATTTCTTGACATCATTAGTTTCCAGCCCCGAGTCTTTGTGATAGTAATCAACTGCATCATGAGCATTAAAAGTGGAAGTGATGTATTTGGCAGAATTACCCAATCCGCTGACTAGGTCTGTCAGTTCAAGAACACCCATCGAAATTCTGCTGGTGTGCATTTGTGTTGTTCCATCTGTCTGCGTAATGTATGACAGTAATCCATCGGGATTTACTTCCGTATGATAGATTTGGCCGTTTGGCTTGCCATTAGTGTCCTCAATATTACCGGAAATGACATATGAGGCACCATTGAGCGTTAAGGAACCACTGGACAATATCTTGGATCCTTCAATGCTCACGTGTTGGAAAGGAACGTTGATATTAGGCGAATTAATTTCAGCAGAATTAAGAATAATTGAGTTGAGTTCTTTAATGTACAAAACAGCTTGAGCAATCGCATCATCTACCCACTTGGAACCGTCATAGCGCTGTACAGCCGTTGCGTCTTTTAAGCTTGTACCATGCCACCAAGTATCACCCTTTTTGGGATTCGCCGGGGCATCTAGCTGTACATAAGGATATGGCACATCCTTGCTTCTGGGAACCCCTTGTGGCCCCTGATCACCTTTGTCGCCTTTGGGTCCTTGATCACCTTTGTCACCTTTAAAAAGCGCCCAATTGTAATCAGCTGGATTTGTGCTGTCGGCCTGTGTGAAGTCGCTGTACGTTCCAATATACTTTTTTCCATCGCCACCGGATACCGTGAACCCACTTTTGCCACTTACATCATCTGCCCAAGCGGTGTGAAAATAGCTTGTACGGCCATCAGCGCCCTTTGCACCGGGAACACCATCAGCACCATCTTTGCCCTGAATAAGCGCCCAATGGCCAGCATAATCAGCCGGATTGTCACTTGGCACAGATGACTTGTTGCTGTAAACAACTGCCATGTACTTCTTTCCGGCTGGTAACGCTGACATGTTAGTGCCTTTGTCATCATCGGCGTAACGAATCCATGGATAAAACTGAATGGCCTTGGGGATATTTTCAATCTTAACCGCCATATCCTTAAGCGCAGAATACAAATTAGGCTGCTCATTTGCGTAATCTCCCAAAGTGAGCTTGGTATAATGACCAGCGCGGCTGCGTTCAACCGACAACACTTTCGCAGAAAGAAATAGATTCTGGTTCTCGTCAACAATGTGTACCGTTTGATTCAATGGCACATAGGGCGCATTTGACAAATCAACTTCATAGTTGACATTTGGATGGTTATACTTTTTCAAATCTGCTAGGGCTGCTTGTAATAACGTGGCCTGAGTAGTCGACTCAAATGTTTTGACCCGATTCCAATCAGACTGTGTCGGATTAGGATTGTCATTACTTAACAAACGTGAATATTTCTGTACGGCAATGGTGTCATGCAAGAACCCGTACTGATCAAGTACAAATTGTCCGGTTGGATCAGTCCAGTGGTAGCCGATCAAATTAATTGGATCGTTTGAACCGTCAGGTGTAGCACCATAGGCCTTCACCGATGTTTCCATGTCGTAGATATCAACTGTCTTTACGATATTGTTGATGTCTTTGTTCATCTCAAAAGAAATTAAACTGTCGGAAGTTTCCTCATGTCTGATATTGATAACACGTTTTACCGCAGTCGTACCTACAAAAACAAAGCCAAAGCTAAGCACTGCATCAAAATCTTTTGCGACTGATTTAATGCGGCTAAGTGAAGTGTCTTCATCTGTCCATGTAAGTGTTCTGACTTCTGTAGGAAATTCATTAATACCGATCTCCCAGCCGGAGTCATTCGTGAACCTTCTGATGTAGTCAGCGATGGTATAGGCTTTGTCAGCGGTATAGGCACCCACCACTTCATTCATCAGATCGTTACCCGCATCCGTACAAATGACTTTATGAACATGTGCTAATGTATCGTGAGTAACACTGGCAATGACCATTTGATGTCCATTGCCTTCTTCATCCTGATATAAGACAAAATTGTTTTCAGCCGCCATTTCATCAATGGCCTGCTCTTGATCAGTTTTAAATGGAATCGTCAGGGTCAAGGCAATGGCAGGCCTATCATCAGTTGTTTTTACTTCACTATCAGCGCTAACAAGCCATTCGCCTTTTCCGGTTGTACGTGCAACGCCTATGATGTTGAATTTTCGGTCTGAGAAATAGTATTCCATTTACAGCCACGCCTCCTTCAAATCAACTTCACACGCAAATGGTTGTGCCCAGCTTGATGGCATGAGCTGAATGGTAGTGTCACCAGGTGGCAAAAGAAACTTGTCCCACTGGTTGCCTAATGTATGCAAGGTGCGATCCTCGCTGCCATTGAAATAAGTTTTGGTACTAGCCACATCAATTGTAATTACATCGTCATTGCTGAAACGATTCTTAATATCTGTATACCAGCTAACATTTTGCCATTTGACGATGGACGCAATCAGATACATAGTCGACTCGCCCCATGTCTTGTCTCGCATGAACCACGTTGAGAATTGCTTGGTCTCAACATCGGCAGCATCCGCAAAGGTAAACTGGCGGGTAATAGTCGTCTCTCTACCTCTATTGCCAACCCATGGGGACACTCGGAAAACAACTGAATTACCAAATTTCTGTAATTCCAATTGAATGAACTTGTCGTTAGTGAAGATATTGCGATCCAACTGTTCATTGACGACTAGTTGATTTTTGTAGTAACACATCCACCATATTTGGTCAGACAATGCGCTATTATCCTTCAGTATCATCTGAAAGATTGGCTTGCCATCACTTTCTAAGGTTGTTTCGAGTGTACCAACCTCATAGGCATTAGTTTGAAAACGTGCCATGACATCCCAAGTCAGATTGCTCTTAAAGTTACCGTTATGTGTCTGAGCAAGGTTGTATTTGATTGAAGGCCCATTCCAATACTTGTGATTGCCAGTAATGCTTGGCCAATTAGGCTCAACCTTCCAGCCATCATAATCGTCATGAGTCCAAATCGCATTGCCAATCTGTTCATTATGCTTACTAGGATCAACACCCCAATAGGGATTGTTTGTGGCGGCTTGATTATCCATGTGTGAGCCTTGAACGGCTACCAAATTCAAGGCCACTTCACTTTCTTCGCTTGTATAGCCATCAACTTCTTCAGGGTTGCCAAATTGAAGCACGCCACCCTGACTATTGGCAAATCCTAGAAATCCGTTATCAGCGTGCATAGTTGCCGTAATAACCGGTTCAACAGGATAGGTACCACCATTGTGTACTGTGATGGTGTCGGAATAGTATTCAGGATCCGCTGGGTTAGGTGACCAATCCGTAGCTATATTCCCCACTTCTACCTTCGCTTTGCTCCATGCGTAAGACCCTGCGTCTGAGCCGTTAGTCCATGCTAATTGGACTGCTATGCTGTCATAGTCATCTGAGGTGGGTGCTGTAAATGTGACTGAGTGGCGTCCGTCAGTTTCGAGGGTACTTGTTAAAATCAGCTTTACTCTCTTACTCTCTGACATTGCCCATACTTGAAAAACCATATTATGGTCCATCTGCTTTATGTCGACGCTGGCCGTGTACTGCAGGCCTTTGCTTGAGTTAAAGGTGCCTATGGTGCTAATCAAAAAGTCGCCACCCGTGGCTGTCTGAGGTTGGTAACTGGTTCCTTTTAGCATGTTAACCGGAATGTCCTTGTATGGCATATTGTCAAACGTCTTCGTGGCTACCGAGTGCGCAATGCCACCATCGGGACAGACGAAGCTGATTGAGATTGTCCCTGATCGAAAGCCTTCGGTGAAGGTAGGCTGACTGTCTACGATGGCAAGATAATATTTATCCGGCTCATCTCCAAAGATTAGTTGCTGTGGTTCGTCCGCATCAATAGCAGCGGCCAATGAACGCCTTAGTGGTACCAAATCATCATTCATAACGATTCCAGTTACCACAATCGTCTTGACGTCCCGTGACATGTATTGCAACATCTGACCATCACTGATGCCGACCTTTTGCATTGTGTTGACGTGATTAGTTCCTACATCACGTTTGACCATCTGCACATACATCCATTTGGTAATATCTACTCCAGCATATGTGATTTTCATGCCTGCTTGTTTCAATTAAACGGTTCCTCCTTTCCAATAAGCATTGAACCTGTCTGTTCTGTCGTTGTACTGCTTAACTTTTGGCGCAACTTTTGGATAAAACTGGTCGTCCCCAACTTGCAGAACAAAGCTAAGTTTCGTGAGAAGATCAGCAATATTGTCCAGCTTCTTTCCTAAATCATCTGTACCGCTGCTTTCGCTTTCAGCAACCGCGCCATTACCCAAGTTGTGATTGATGTTGGTAACAGCCTGACCTAGTAATTGCCAAGCACGGCTTGTTTTACTTAACGGCAAGATTGTTTCTGGGCCATCCTCGCCAACAAGCGCGTGGATTGGCCGTGTGATCAAGCCACCATTGGCGTAACCTTCAGGGCCACTGACACGAGCAAAAGCAGAACTTCCAGAGCCATAAATTGATTTCATATAGTGAATACCAGCTAACAAGTCATCATAGCCGTTATAGACATCGCCGTGGCCGGGGAACTTAAACGCATTGAACGTTGGCCCAATGGTTTGTACAAGCCCCATTGAAGGTATGCCGGCTTTAGCGTTGCTATCCCACAAGTTAATTGCCCTAGGATTACCATTGGATTCACGCTGGATAACTCGCATCCATGCAGCAACTTGGTATGCCGAGGCATCAAATCCATTGGCCTTTAAAGCTTGAATGACATATGGCTTCCAACGTTGCACGCCTGAGCCACCGGGATTGGCCATGGAATCTTCTATTTTTTTAAGCTCTTTTTTGATCCAATCGCCAATTCCGTTATATGCATGTTTAAAAATGCCAACTCCTAAGTCTCCAAATGCTTTTACTGGAGATGAGCTAACAATCCCTTTTATACTGCTACTGATTAGATCAGTTACATGCTTAACCGGGTGAGCGATCCAATCTACAATTGCTTCGAACTTATCACCGATCCATTTGCCAACATCTTCAGCCTTATCGACTACCCACGAACTAGCGTCTTTAACGCCGTCCCACACACTGCCGATGATGCCGCCTTGTGCAAAGCCGGGAATGCCATACATGTTAGCGATGGCCTTGCTTTCCCGCCCGTTATAAACACGGTCGCCAGTCTCAAGTGGAAGAATAGCGTTGCGCTTTTCAGCATATATCCACTGATTTGTGCGCTTCTTGTGGATCAATTCTTTGTAATGCTCGCTACCGTCATCGTTTACCATAGCCAATTGCGTACCATCTTTACCAACTTCGCCGCCTTGGGCAAAGTGTACGTATGATGGCAGACCAACTTTTTTAACACCGAAGAAGCCTAGAACACCATTGACTGCCGACAAGCCAGTACGAATAACTCTGACCACAAAGTTGATGCCGCTTTCCGCTGCCTTTTTGATACCATTCCAGATGCCGCTGAAGAAGTGACCAACGCCACCCCATACATCTGTCCAAACATTTTTAATGTTCTTGATGACACTGCCAATTGTGCTAGACATGCCATGAATGATTGGCGTGAAGAATTTAACCATGCCGTTCCAAATGTTTCCAAAGAAACCAGAGATGGCACCCCATGCTGTATTCCAGACATTTTGAATGAACTTTAAAGTTACGCTGATGCCCTTTGAAAGGGTGTTTGATACATTGTTATATATCTTAACGATGTCATTCCAAATATCTTTGAAGAAATTAGAAATTGCTTTCCAAATACTACCCCATACTTTTTGAACTGCATTTAAGAAATTCGTGACATTCTTGACTATCCAATTGGTAGAAGAAGATACAATCTTGACGATTGAATTCCACGTATTGGAAAAGAACTTAGAAATAGCTCCCCAAGTTTTATTCCATGCGTTTTGAACTCCTTTTGTTGTGCTGCTAATCGTTTTGCTGATTTTGTCTAGTGGAGGCTTAACAAACTTTACTAAACCATTCCAGACAGCCTTAAAGGGCTTCTCTACTTTTCTCCATGCAAGTATGAAAAGGCCAACAATAAATGCCACAGGATATACAATTACCTTTTTAAGAATATCTAGTCCTGCTTTTGCAATTTTCACAATATTCTTCCAGATAGAAGACATTTTTTTGCTAATTGGATTCCAAACTTTAGACCACGCTGTTGAAAGTGACTTTCCCCAACCGTTAACGGTCTTTAGAAAACCATTCCAGCCTTTACCTACACCCTTCCAAAAATCATTCCATTCTTTTCGTGCCCGCTTATTAGCTGCTTCTTGCTGTTTCTGCTGCTTCTTTTGAGCTGCAGCAGTGGACTTGTTAATGCCATCCCACCATTTGACTACATTGTTAGTCATTTGACGAGCATCCCAGCCAAGACCACCTAGCCAACTATTAGCTGGCTTTTTCTTAGCATTCCAGCCATCAGTAAACTTCTTAGCGGCAACACCAGCCCATTTACCAGCTGTTTTGCCAATTGTTGCACCAACCGCTGCGCCTAAGGGGCCACCAAAGAAAGCACCGATACCGCCGCCAATCAGTGTCCCGGCAGATTCACCAACAGCAGAAAACTTTTGGCCCACAGTGCCACCTTTAGAAAAGGCCTTTGTTAAATCCTTAATATCTGAAATGGCATCATAGGCAATTGTGATAGTCGCCATGCCTTTGCCAAGTGCACTGCTATTAAGCTTACTTAAATTCGTTTTTATCATGTCAGCGAATTTTGAGTTGGCTAAATTTTTAAGGCCAGAATACATACCTCCGATGGTTTTAGTGAATCCAGCAATTGCGGCAATCGGCAACACTTTACCGGCAAAATTCAGAGCAATAAATCCGGCTGCTAAATCGCCAAAAAGTTTAGGGTGCTTATCCGCAAAATCTCCCAAAGACTTTAACAATGGGTTGAGCACCTTTAGACCTGACGTAAGCGCAACCCATGATATTTTAGCCATAGCTGATCCGGTGGTTGAAATCGTAGTGAAGAATGTCTTGATTTGACCAGCGTGGCTAGCAATTGATTGACTAACTTTTGTAACAGCATCCGAAAGCTTGTCCATCATTTTGTCCATTGCTTTAGGACCAGCGGATAGATCAAACGCTTTTGCAAACGCAGTTGTGATTGTGCTTAGGCCTTTGCTCATTGCTTGACCTAATTTGCCAAACTCTTTATCGGTATTTTTGTCCTGTGACCATCGACTAATAGCCCCAAGCACTGGGTTTTGAGCCGTTAAAAAAGGCTTTTCTATGTCGCCAATTAGCGCTGGGATGCGAGACTTGATAACCCGAGTCATGCCGGGGATAGTTTGCATCAAGTTGTCTGACGCTTTGGTATATTTCTGCCCTAATTCTTCGATAACGTTAGTGGCGTCTTGAGCACTGATCTTGCCAGCACTCATCTGTGCACGAAGATCAGTCATAGTTAGCTGAGAATTATGCTGAACTTTCTTTTCGTATTCCAGCATCGCATCAGCCATCATTGGAAAGGCATCTGTTAGCTGATTGAAGTCACCAAGTTGCACAATTGATCCAGACAATGTATGCGTAAAGTCGAGACCGACCTGTTGAATACGATCACCAGATAATCCAATCGCATCACCCATTGTCAGAAAGGCGGAAGTTAAAGCCTCTGTTTTCGGTTGGTTATCAAAGACATGATAAAACTGCTGGTTTAGTTCGTTTACCAAATCAGTATCTTGACCAAACTTGACGGCAAGTTTGTTGGTCATGTCAACCATTGCTTGCCCTTTTTCAGCATTACCAGTCAAGGTTAGCCAAATGGCATTCATTTGATCTTGCTGCTTTTCGTATTCCATACCAGCAGCAGTTGCTTCTTCAATTTTTCCTTTTAGTTCCTGCCACCCGTTTGTAATGGCATTGGTGATTAAGCCACCCTCAACAATTTTCCGAAGTAAACCCGGTGTCTTTTCGGCTTGCTTGTTTGTTCCCGATATAGCTTCCTTAACTCTGTTGAAAACGGACGGATTAGCCTTATCCATTTCAGTTTGCAAACCGGTCATAGAAGACTTTGCTTTTGCTAAACTGGTAGCTGTCTCGTCAACGCGCATTTTTTGTGTGCGCCACGCATCAGAGTCTTTTCCGCTAGCACTGGCAATCTTATCCAACTCAGCAGACTGTTTAGAAAGTTGCTCATTTAGATTGGTAATGGAGGACTTATAGCCATCCATCTTGGCCTTGTTAGCTTCTTGCTGTTTGCCTTCAGCCTCTAAGCGAGTCACATAAGCTTGGTTTGCCCTAGCAGCGGCTGTGTACTCTTGTTGTAAGCCAGCTAAGCCAGACTTTTGATAGTCCATGGCCTGTTTAGCACGGTCTTGCTGAGCTTGCATACTGGCCAGTTGCTTAGTAGCGCTATCAATATCACGTTGATACTTCAAAAACTGTTCAGCGGTTTCACTAGTGTTGCCCTTGAGTTCACTTTGCTTAGACTTTAAAGCATCAATCTTAGCCTGCTGTGACTCAATGGACTTACCCAAGCCGTCATACTTGGCTTGAGCAGCTCCAACTGCATCACCAGCGGATTTCATCTCCACCACTTGAGCTTTCCAAGCGTTTTGGCTAGAACGAACAACCGCTGTTAATGATTTGACGGATTCGCTTGCCGACAATAGATCAAGGGCAATCTTGGTGCTCATTGTTGCGTTAATTTGTTGTGCCACTTAAATCACCCTTTCTCTTGGTATTGCTGCCACATAACTGCCGGATCAATTGGCCGATCTTTCTTATCCTTGGCGGACATCATTTCCAACATTTCAAAATAATCAGCATCATCAAAATCCTGCATCGACCAGTGGAAATACATGACTGCCTGCTTTTTCATCCATCTAAAGTCCTGTACCTGATTTCCAAGCTCATAAACTTTGACGGCTGGGTTAATCTTTGCTTTTGCTGGCATCCTGCTTCTTGGCAGCTAAGTCAATATCCTCGTCACTCATGCCCATCATGCGTTCAAAGGTATAATTAACTGCCTGAATAGTGTCGGCAAATTCTAAGTCGCCAAGTTTTTCCTTTTCTTGTTTATTAAGGTCTAAAACTGTGGTCAAGAAATCAATTGAGTCATGCAGCATATCGCGTTGAATCTTAATAATTTCTATCGGTTCCATGTCGGCAATATCGTCAGCCTTGGCCATGAGTAATTGCAGATCATACATCTTTTCCATGTTCCGATTGGTTGTTTTTACCTCATGTGCACGGTTGCTAAGTTGACTAACTTTAATTTTCATTGGTAATACCATCCTTTGTATTTGATAAGGTCGCTGTGGTGAATCGGACACCACCAAGTTCACCAGAAAGCGACTTTTAAGCATAAAAAATAGCGCACGTTAGTGAGCTACTTATCAGTTGTTGCTATGAAATTGCGTCAGATTGCGTCTGTCAGCACCGGCTTATTTGCCTAATGAGGGTGACAGTACATATCCGCCAAACACTTCTTTGTACATGTTGGCTTTATCAAACTTAGAATCAAGATCGCTATAAATCTTGTACGGCTGATTATTAAAGGCCGCAGTAGAAAGTGCTGTGTAAGTTAAAGCGTCATCCACACGTTGTTCTGCTGCCGCATCAGTCTGAATGTTAGCTGCGGTTTCGGTCATGATGCCATCACCAAATCCATAGTAAACAAAGTGCGTCCGGTCAATGGTTTGGGTGGTAATAAGCAAGGCCACATGAGCCTTCAAATTCTCATCCGTATAACCGCCCTTTTTATCACTGACAAAGCCTTTGATTTGCTGCTTGATTTTGTAATCCAAGTTGTTAATATTCAAAGCCACTGTTGGTTCTGAAGTACCAACGGTAACGTCTTGGACGTTGTTGTTGCCATAGATCTTAGCAATTGTACCTGATAAGCCTGTAATGTTGGCCGTTTTAGTACCTAAATCTTTGTGATCGACAGTATAGACACCGTCTGTGCTTAGTCCTGTATCAGCGCCAGAAATTAACTTTTGCTGTGCATCAACCAAAGCTAGCTGGATTTGATATAAACCTACTGTTGCCATTTGAATACCTCCTAAATATTCTTTGTTCTACTAAAATAAAATGTGTTAAAAAGTTGCTGTGTGTCTGGGTCAAATGTTCGTTGCCTGACGGCCGCTACCTGCCAATGCTGATGAGTAAAAGCCTTCATCATGGCGATCTCAATGATTTCGGGATCAGAATCAAGCAATTGTGAGTACCAAATCTGAATCTCAATCTCTTGACTGAGTGACCAAAAGTCATCATTGCCAAAGCTTGATGGGTCATCAGCGGAATCAGTGACGAGAATGATGGTTGAATTGACGTTGTCCACTGCTTCTTGCGGCAAATTGTTGCCATAAACAGCGTCAATATTGGCAATTTTGGCTTCGGTAAGCATTGTTACCGCATCATCTACGGCGCTCATTTATCCCCACCACCATTCGCTTTGGCAATCATTGCCTGATATTTCTCGGCTTCAGCGGCAAATACAGCGTCTTTAGCATCGTCACGGGCATTATCCACAAAATGGTCAGCGTGAATATACTTGGTGCCATCATTTAAGAAGCGGGCAACGTAGTCTTTATTGCCAAAGCCAACCGTTGAGCTGCCATTATGGTCACCGTCAATATCTCCCGCAGCACTACTGATGTCCTCGCTCAAATGTCCATACTTACCGCCATCTCCCTTAGTATTTGGGTGTTTTTCTTTGGTGGTCTCTGCTAGCTTCTTAGCGTAAACATCAGCACCAGCCTTGGTGATCTTTTCTTGCTCGCTAATAGACAATTCGGCAGCCTTTGATACTTGCTTAAGCCATTGACCAAGTGCCTCATCCATGTCCACGGTCATGCCCCCTTAGTTGTTTTCGTGAGGGTCAGATAGTCATAACGAATAGCATCATTGCTGTCGTCAGGGGACACATCAGCAATGTCATACACAATGCCACCGAGACGTGCCTGCTGCTGTGCAGCGTTCCTATCATCATGTCGGGTGATGATCGTGATTGAATTATCCAAACGTGTTCCCACAAGCGTGTACTGCTGTGTGAGTGTTCGTTTCTGCTGTTTGAAATGCAGGCTATAAGCCGGAACAAAGCTGGTGATATTAATGCCGGCACCAGTCTTGTGTGATTGTGGAGATCCGAGATCAACCTTGCGGCTGAAATCACTCGGTTTGAAATTAGCTGCCATCAGCATCACCACTGTCTGAATTTTCCGGCTGATTGGCCTGCAAATGGAGTAACATCATCAGAACTCCTTGTGATAGTCCGTTTTCGAGAGCACGATCATAATATTGCTGTGTAACCATTGTCTTAATGGCAAGTTTTGCAATCGGATCGGATTCATTGAGAATTCCTACAGAGCTTGTTACTACCCCCGTAGCACCAGCAACCAAATTTGTAATGGTTGTCTTTTCGGCATCATCAAGATTAAGTTCTGCCATTAGGTCAGCAACAATATCAGATTGAAAATTGTCATCATCAGCCATTACTTCATCTCCTTCATTGGCCGCCTGCCAGTTGATCAGCAAACTGTTTCTTTCATAGGCGACCTTTCAAATTATTTGCCTGCGCTAGCTGCTGGGAAGTTTGCTTGTTGGTTAGCAATTGCGGAGAACGATCCAGCCACAAAGGCATCAGCATCAGTTGCTTGTACATCAAAGCGGTCAATGACACGCAACTTTGTCTGATCACGTTCAAACGCTCCAGCACCGATATTGGTAACAACCAAGCTCATCTGTTGACGGTCAAACAGTGTCGCGGCCTGAGAAAGATCGCCATAATATAACGGATAAACTGGTGCAGACGTGATGCCTGCGCTTGGCAGCCAACGGTCAGAGATGACAACCACCTGATGACCACGAATGCTGTAGGGCATGTCAGGAACAACGTTGGCCTGAATAAGATACTGGCCCATGGCGTCCTTAACCTTTGCCAACTGTGCAAATCCGCTAACATTGGTCATCAAAACCGATGTGGACTGGATAGCCGGATCAACAGCTGTGTAGATCATATCCAAGATGTCGTCAAACTTAGCAATTGTTGGCTTCTTAGGAGCTTTGTTCATTGCTGAAATGATGACGCCGTTGCGCGTCACAACATCCTTACGAGAAACAAATTGTTCAATCCACGCTTGAATATTTTGATCGCTGTCATTAAGCAAAGTATTCGGCATTGTAGAAATACCGGCATACCGATGAATGGTGTATTTGATTTGTTTCAACTGTGGATCATCGTTGTCACCAATAACCGCATTCTCATCATCAAGATTTGCCAGTGGTGTGATTGTTTCAAAAGGTTCATACACGCGTGACCCAGTAGGGGTAGAAACATTTTCAACATTCACGTATTGTTCAAGAGACGCGTATTGTCGTTTTAGTTGATTGATGTTGGTCTGAATATCAGGCGGGATCGTCAGCCCTGCATTGGACTTATCACCGTCAGTGTTGCCGGAAGTTACCAAATCCGTAATCCGCTTCTTGCCCGTAGCTAAATCCACAAAATTGTGGACAAAGTCTTGGGCCTCAGACGTTTTCTGAATAATGTTTACTTTCTTGTCGGTAATGTCAGTTGGCTTTTCTGCCTCTGCTTCAGCTTTAGCGTCATCCAACGCTGACTTTGCGAAATCTCGAGCGGTTTTAGCAGCCTTCAAATCATCCGTTACTTTCTTAACGTCATCTTCTGTATAAGAAGACGGATCAGATGCCAAGGCAACCGCCATCTTTTGCGACTTGTCTTGCAAATCAGTTACCTTTTGTCCCGCTGAAATCCATGCGGTGTTTAAATCGTTTACACTAGCCATTATTTGGCCTCCTTATTTTTAATGCCTAACAACAAAGCCAGCTTAGGATTAATGGTTTCCTTTCCATCATCCTTAGGCTGGCTTTCAGTTGGCTTATTTTGTTGACTGTTTGCTTTCGCCATTAATGATTTAACTCGGTGAATCATGTCAGTTGTTAGTGGCAAAACGCTGTTTGTAACTGCTGGTGCTGTATCAAACATAATGTCATCGGCGAATCCTTTTTCAACAGCCTCTTTGGCATTGATCCATGTCTCGTTAACCATCATGTTGTACACATCACTTGGACTCATACCGGTTTTTGCTACATAAACATCAACCAATGATTGGTCAATACTGTCTAACGATTGGCCTGCTGAATTTAATGCATCAACATTGCCGTTTGCTGACGTTGATGCTCTGTGAATCATCAGTTGAGCTGTTGGTGCCATCTCGACTTTATCTCCCGCCAAGGCAACCACTGATGCTGCAGACGCTGCAAGGCCAACAATATTGGTAATGATGCTACCTGAATAATTCTTGATGGCTGTTGCCATCTCGCTACCAGCAAATACATCACCGCCCGGGCTATTAATTTCCAAAACAACGTCCTGACCGTTTGCCTTTGACAATCCGTCTGATAAATCAGATGGGGTGACTGTCTGGTAACCAAAGAATTGATAAATGTCAGCATCATCCTCGCTTGAGATAACGCCCTTAATTGGTACCGTTACTGCCATTCGTATCACCTCCTTTAAGGTCCGAATCCGCAGGCATATATTTAGGCGTATCAGCCGGCAAGAAACCGACATGTCGCAACAAAAAGTCGGATTGGTTGCCAGAAATCGCGCCGTTTTTTACGGCACCCCCAACGGCTGCTAAATAGCTGCTCCGATCCTGATCAATGGCCGGCTGAATATCGATTTCAATAGCAGCCGAGAATTTCTCATTTAACTCACTGGCAATAGCCTGTGCATATCGGTTGAGACTATTCGCATACATGCCCTCAATCATCGATAAGGATGACTGCTGGTCACCTTGACCATTCAAGTAGCTGTCAGGAATGTTGTAGACTTTCGCAATCTGCTTGCTTGTCCAGTCTGTCGATGAGAGCAGCTTAGAGACGTCCGAGTTTAGTTCCAGTGGAGCATATGTTGTCAGCTCATCAAGCACGACTGGACCCTTATTAGAAGTTGCTTGAGTCATGAATCCTGCCGACAATGCCTGCTTTTCTTTGAGGCTTAACGCCGATCCATTCTTTGCGGTCAACGTTCCGTTAGAAGTAATAGCCTTTGACAGTGCCGATATTGTCAACCCATTGGCACTGTTTTTGATGTTCAATTCGTTTTGCAGAGCTAACAGCGGTGACCGGCCAACTTCTCCACCATTCCCAATACCGAGCAGTCGAAGATGAATCATGTCTGACTGTGGCACATTGTTCATAACAGAAATACTTGGCTCGTCAAAAGAAACGTTGTAAGTTAGCCCAGTGCCATCGCTCAAAAGAAATACAGATACCTGAGACGGTCGCAAATATTCAAGCCTAACGGGCTGACCGGTAAGCTGGTTGCGCCAAATATAAGCATAGGCATTCCCATCAAGTAGCAGTTGTGCCGCCATTGACTGCCAAAATGCTTGCCTGTTTGTGGTTGCTGACGGGTGATCAAGAATCGTTTGTGTTCGCGGCTGTCCTGCTTGCATATAGCAAGTGGCCAAGTCTGCGGACAATTGATAGATCGTTGCATAAAGGTCTGAGTTTAGTAAGGCTTTCCGCGCTGGAATATAGCTTGTAGGGTCAATTGCCAACCCACCCAAATTATCATCGATAGCTGACTCAAGCACGCTCTGATATTGCGGTGCAGCACGATTAGTTGCTTTGTTATTCAGAAATCCAAAAAGCACCATCAGTCACCTCCTTTCTTGGCCTTACTGATCACGAGCGCTGTTGCTACCAACAACATTCCCAAAATCACTTGCCCGACTAACATACTGACTGAGAATGCAGCATAGACTAGGACACCAAATCCACATAAAAAAAGAACCGTCTCAATATTTGCAAATAGAAACAGTCCTACCACTTTCAAAGCTTTACTAAATTGTTCAACCAACGGCATCACCTCCAAACCCAAACTGGCCGTCTTCGATCATTTTTTTGAACTTCTTGGGCGTCATCAGTTCAACTTCTTTGGTGCGGTCATTCGCTATTCCATAATCCTCGAAGTGATACATGCCTTGATAAAGAGCGTCAATTAAGGCATCAACCACATCGATTTTCAACGTTGCTTTGGCCTTATCGACTTGAATTCCGACCTTATCTTCATAAATCTGGGCATTAAGCAATGCTTTTTCCATGATTTTGTCGTCTAATCTAGTGATTGATTTCTCAATAAACATCGTTTGCAAAAATTTAGTCGGGTCTTTCAGCTCGCCAGTTCTTTGCTTGACCGGCAAAAGATTCCAGCCAGAATTAAGTTCTAACTGTTTAACCATGCGTGTGGCACCCATTGCATCATAGCCAAAGCACATGACATTCAACCGGTGCTTCTCAACAAAATCAATCAGCCATGTATACACCTGATCATCATTGATGATGCCTTGTGGATGGCTAGTGATTGTGCAATAGCCTTCTTTTGCCAACTCTCGATAGGCAATGCCGTCTTGCTTTTCCTTGGCTTCAATTGATCCAGCTTTTTGCCAAGGAATAAACGAATGTTGAGCAATGTACCAGTGTTTTCCATCGCTATCCTCATAAGGAAAAACAAAAGCAAGCGCAGTGTTATCGCTGAACATCGAATAGTCAAATCCGATATAAACATCACGACCATCAATTTCAAAGCTAGGAATGATTGCGTGTTCAACGTCTGCTAGTTTCAAGTAACTATCTGATGATTCTTGAAGCCACATATTCAGATTCTTGTTCTGAAAATCTCCAATATTGTTTGAGAGCATGTCACTGTCACGTTTGTCCACCAAGCCTTGCATTAACACTTCTCTTTGATCAGGCAAATCCAATAGTGGATTACTCTTAACCCAAGTTTCGGGCTTGAACGTCTCATTAAGACTGTCTTGCGCCCAAATAAGTCCTAAGTACGTATCAGCATCTCGTTTGTAATCCTGTTCCATGGCCTGCTGTATCATTTTCTGATCTTCATGAAACGGTACTCCGGGCTTAGGATAAGCTGTTGAAATCTGGATGAACTGGCGATTCTTCACTTTGACTTGTCCAGATATGATTTTTGATATCTTATCGCGGCTTTCGACTTCTCCGATTTCATCAAAAATGGCTGTCGTAAAATGATAGCTATCATATTGGCCCGATTCATGGCTTATTGGGCGTAACACGTTATTGTTGTTACGCATAAGGATCTGGTCTGACTGAATACTATGGGTATCCAAGCCAACCTCAGCCGCAAGCGACCTAAAAGGCTCATTAGCAATGATCTTTTTCATCATTCCTTTGATGTACCCATATATTTTCCCGGTTTGCTTGTAATTAATCGATGCTACTAAGAAATCTTGGTTAGACAATCCCAGCGATTCAACTAAATATGAGTAACACGCAATGATCGACATCATGTACGTCTTGCCTTGACCACGTGCAACACTAACAATGGCACGACTGAACCGTTTACCACCATCTTGATTACGCCAGCCGATAAGTTGAGACAATATAAAAGCCTGCCAAGGCATAAGCTTGGTAGGCTCTCCGGTATCGACATCCGGGCAAATAGCGGCGAAGTTTAAAATGTTGCTAACCTTGTTTAAGTCGTAATTGAACGGGAAGCTATGGTCACCTTCTAGCGAACGCTTTAGGTCTTGTATGTGCCTGAAGGCCGCAAGTTTAATTAGATATCCGGCTTGCTGTTCACCGCTAAGAACGCTTAATGCATAAGCTGTCCCCGGGTCCCTAAAGGTACTAATAACTTCTTCAAAATTTCCACGCTGATAAGCCCCAATAACGTCATGGGATTGTGTTAAGTCAACTCGGTTCACCTAACATCGCCTCCTAAGAACTTCTTCATCTCGGCGACTACATCAGGCTTCTTGTCAGGCGGCTTAATTGTTGCAAGATCTGCACGGCTCTTAGGTGACAGCCCCAGTTGAATGCCAATCGCAGTCATTTGCTTAGAAGCGTCATTATATATGGCTGTGGCGGGATTGCGCTTATATCCCATGAAGTCTTTTCCAACAACGTCTCCCGCACTATTTTGAACACTCCTGTATATGGCTTGCTGAACACCATCCTTTTTGATCGACTCGTATGCTTCTCGGTAAATCTCATAGGCACTGCAGTAGTTTTCAACCAAATTAGCATCGATGCGTTCAATCGCTGATTGTTGCTCTAAAACAGGTAGAACACGGCGCCACATTGCTTTAGCGATTCGACCTAAATAAGTTGGCGGTGTGGTCGGAAAATTGCCGTTGTGTTGGGCTTTATAAGCTTTTTTGACGATCTCACCCACCTCCTAACTTCGGGCTGACCCCCCCTAGGTAAAATTTTTGAAATTTTGATTTTGCCACAAGACGACAGCTGGTGTGCGCTCCCCGACTAGAGCCAGTAAGGGGGGGGCGTCCAAAAAATTTTGCGTTTGTCATTCTCACTGCTGGCGGTCAATCAGTTCAACTATCCGTTTTACGTCACGCAAACGTTGCGATCCCTTGAGCACGTTGGATTGACCGGTGCCATAGTACGTTTTCTCCCAAGCTGTCTTGGCTTGGTGGCAGGCCTTGCAGCACGTGACAAGATTAGACGCATCACTCATGCCGTTAGCATCAGCTTCGATTGGCACCACATGATCAACGATGTTCCCTTGTGTCAGCCTTCCACGTGCTTTGCAGTATTGGCATAGATAGTAATCTCGATCAAGCACCAGTTGACGAAGGTGCTTCCATTGTTGTGTTTTATAAAACTTGTACTGTTCACGCTTGCTGACTGAACGATTGCGTGTGATGTGGTTGTACTTCCAATAGTCACGTTTCTTTTCGTCTGCTGTGGCTTCCAATGACTTGTGCTGTGCGCAGTAACGCGCCGGCCACTCCACAACGTTG